>JACCDR010855212.1_pt1 | contig 38334 bp, 58 predicted proteins | sample 7446431 | NCBI WGS metagenome assembly JACCDR01 (sample SAMN15323443, study PRJNA562643) | freshwater metagenome | isolation source: river surface water | place: USA:Blue River Watershed | collected 2017-08-17 | reverse complement strand
TCGATAGCTGCTGCAATCACGGCATCATGCCCACCCTGTACTGTATAGTAAACGAACTTAGGTGTCGTCTTACGTACCAAGTAAGCTAGTGCTTCATCATATATTGTTATCATTGTCCCCTCCTTATACTGGTATCCAGTTAGATATAATTACTAAACCTAAATAGGTTGCTGCTGCAAATACAAAAGCTAACCCGATCATCCCCTCTATATACTGTTTCACTTATCGTCCCCACTTAATGATGAATCGAATAGTATTGTAACTGTCTTATCTTTCTCAGCTTCCTGATTAACCGTTGCTACCTTACCCTTCTGATACGGGGCGAGGTCCTTAGCAATGCGGATCCTATCTGATACACTTAACTCTAACTCACTAGCATGCTTGAGCATTAGCTCCATTACGATCACTGAGTTACCGCCAGCCATGGTATCAATCATCTCTAACAACTCCAACTTACGTGCTTCCTTTGTCTTGTCGACAGGTGGGCGTCCCTTTGGATTACCCGATACCCCCTTCTTGAAGCGACCATCATCTAATCTATCTGTCATATTTACCTCTCATTTCCTCTTCCCATCTCTTATGTATAGCTACGATCTTATCTAAATCACCGTATACTTTATAGCTTTCATTAGCTATTTTAATACCACCACGTAAGACATTAGACAATAATGAATCCATCTTAGTACACAATCTAAGTATAGACTGCATCAACCTATCATCGTAGTATATTACTGCCTCATTATCTAAGAACGATATGACCCACTGGTTCTCCCCGGCTCCATGTGATATCAATCCTAAACTTACTCTCCCCATGATGTCCTCCTTTATCTTGGTTATACCTTTATAATAACACGTACTAACAGGTAAGTCAACAATTATTTTTAGATGGCCCAAATACTTTCATTCTTTTTTTAGACTTACATTTCTCACGGAGTTGCTCCTTCTCAATTGTCTTGTCTGCCATCACATATCCGTTCTGTATATATCTAACTAAAGATACTAATGTAATGATAAGACCAATGATTAATGATGCAAGTACACCTAATCTCCACCATACATAGGTAGTATCACTTATTATATCGAGGTGCGTAAGTAATTCACCGGTCATCCACATGATATCAGCCCCAACTATACCAGCTGCTGCTGCGGTAGCAATTATAAAAGGTGTTGTTTTCATTGTCGTATCCTCCTTATCCTTTATTCTTATAGGATAACACTACTGATAGAGGATGTCAATAAGTTTTCTTAGTTGGGATGTAAAGGAAAAGATAAGGTCCGGATATCTATACCATCCTACAATGAATGTGGAAGAACACCGGACCCCTGGAGGAGATCTATAGTATAGCATATAACATACCCCCATGTCAAGTAGTTGACAGAAAAATATTTGCATGGTATAATACATTTACCCGCAAGGGACCTAGGTATACCTACCTAAGTATACCTAAGTACCTAACTCGTTATAATAATATATAACTATATAAGTATACTTAGGTACCTAACTCGTATTTAAGCGTTGACCAAATTAAATTTTTGTGGTATTATATAAGGTATCACTAATTTGAGGAACAACTATGGAGTACAAGAAGAGCGAGTTAATTAAAACAATTAACACAGCGATAGCCTACAGAGACACGGCTCTTTTGTACGCTAGCTTAGAAGAACTTATCTATCACGAAGATAATACTAAGCGTATCATAGATACATTAAATCTCACATCATCACAATTATTTGAGAAGATATTAAAAAAACAATTGACATGGGGTGACGTTAGTGTTATCCTGAAAGAATCAAATCTGGTTTTGCATGAGGAGGTAAAGTAATGATAGTTTCTAATGGTATGATTAAAGCACTCGAGTTAGTTGAGGGATCAGCAAGATCTCCATACAAAGATGTGGCTGGTCTGTCTACCGTAGGAGTAGGTCATCTCATCATGAAGAAGGATGTGAACTTAGAGAAAGTATTAGGTAGTGAGGTACCATCTAACTTTAAATTAACCGACCGTCAGATAGAGGAGTTGTTGGCGTTGGACTTAGTCCCATACAGTAACGCGGTTAATAAGGAAGTGGTAGTAGACCTTACGCAGAATGAGTTTGATGCATTGGTTATGTTTGTGTTTAACGTAGGTGTATCGGCATTTAAAAAGAGTTCATTACTAAAGAAAGTTAATGCTAAGGCTACAAGAAAAGAGATTAGTATTGAGTTTATGAAGTGGAATAAGGCTAGGGTTGGTGGTGTATTGCAACCAGTCCAAGGTTTAACTAACCGACGCGAGGTTGAGCGCCAGATATTTAACTTGGGTACACCCGACCAAGAGTTATATGGTAAGCTTAACTTTAGGATCAATGATATTCGTTTCGTTGATACAGCGTTGAATCTATACAGAGGGGAGGTATAGTTATGGGAGTTGATAGACAAGAAAGGATAGATTTGAAATCTTTACCAGGCAACTGCAGGTTGTGGGTAGGCACAGGATCTTTTAATATCTTTACACCACAGCAAATCATCGATCACTTGAATCAGTATGTCATTGGTCAGGATGCCGCGAAGAAACTGTTAGCTATTACTACGGCTAACCACCTGGCAGCGGAGGTCTATAACAACTCAGGGTTGGGTGAGGATCCTATCTCCTCTACTAATATCCTACTAACGGGACCATCTGGATCTGGTAAGACCTACTTACTACAGACATTAGCAAAGTTATTGAAGCGTCCGTTCCTCAGTGTGGACATCACGCACTACTCCCCTACCGGGTATGTAGGTAAGAACGTACACTCTATACTTGAGGAGTTGATGACGATTGCTGAGACCGTTGAAGAAGCAGAGCGGGCTATCATATTGATTGATGAAGTAGATAAGATATCTAAGCATAGTAATGCAGAGGACTTCGGATCTACGTCTATCCAGAGATCATTACTTAAGATGGTTGAGGGCGATAAGATCGAGGTGAAGCGCGAGATAATAGACACATCAAAGATACTGTGGGTATTCGCGGGATCATTTGATACCTACCTCACGGCTCAAGTGAAGGAGCAGACTAAGGTCCGCCCTGGATTTGGGGATGCAGTACCGGAGGCTGAGGCGAAGGTGCCCGAGCTTACGCATAAGAAGTTAGTAGAGTTAGGAATGTTACGTGAGTTTGTCGGTAGGGTTGGGCATATCACCCAGCTTACCGCATTGACGAGCGATGATTACAGAAAGATTCTTACCGAGGTGCGAGGTGCACCACTCAAGCAGATAGAAGCTATTGCTGAGGCTCGGGGAATAGGGCTTAAGGTTACCGACCAAGACATAGAAACAATAATACAGAAGGCGGTAGACTTAGGGGTGGGAGCACGTGGGTTACGTGTGATCGCCGAACAACACTTCATTGATCAATTAATTTAAGGAGGAACGATCATGACACAAGACACTAACAAACACAAAGGATTTTTATTCTCACGTAAAGCAAAGGACAGCGATAAGAAATTTCTTACCGGTAACCTGACCCTCGCTAAAGATATGAAGGCTGGTGATAAGATTGAATTAGTCGCACACCTGTCTAATAAGGTAACCAAGGATGGTGACCCATACTTCTTCATGTTCGAGCGTGATGAGTACACACCAGAGGCTAGTGCACCTGCTAAGAAGTCAGTTGCTATGAAGAAAGCTGAAGACTCAGCTCCTTTCTAGTCAAGTAAGAACTTAGTCCGGAAAGCATCCGGGCCGGTGGTATAAACTAACTCCACCTTCTTATCATAGGCGTATTGGAAGTAGGCTAACTTAACTTTGTTGTCTGCAGTCAGTACGCCTTTTACATCTATAATGATCTCTTTACCCTTGTTCGTGGTAACTACGAAGTCTGCGATGTAAGCCATACGCTTGGTACCTTTCATGTCCTGCAGTGGGTACCTCTTCTGATGTACGATATGCCGGATCTTATTAGACTCTAGTAATTCATCTAACATCTGGGAGTACGTAGCCTCAGCCCGTGAATCATAGGTGCGACCACGGTACTTAGTCTTTACATTCCCAAACTTATTCTTTCTTACAAAAGTCACTTGACTTACCCGTTCATATATGTTATACTTATAGTTAACCATAGTCCTAAGGCCTCTTAACAATGCGCACCATAGGACTCTTTTTTATTATACACTATACATGGGGGACGTGTCAAGTGCCTGTAAAATATTTTGATCCAGGATCCATTGAGTGGCTTGCCGCTAGGAAGGGATACGTCACCGGTACGGAGGTAGCTGCATTGCTTGGTCTCTGTCCTTATGGCTCGTTTGCTAAGATAAAGAAGGGTAAGCTGGAGAACATACAGGTATTTGATAATGCATACATGAGAGCAGGTAGGATCCTTGAGCCCGCTGTTCTTGCCGCATGTCAAGAGGCAGGGATACCTGCCGAAGCGGCACATGCCACACAGACTGTCTTCGCATACAACGATGAGTACCGCCTATCATCTTCTCTTGATGGTAAGGCTAACACTGAGCAGGGATTCTATATTGTGGAGTGTAAGACAACACAACCACATAAGTTCCCTGAGTGGGAAACCAATCCACCTATAAACTACTACGCCCAGGTACAGGCACAGATGTTGATGACTGGTGTGGAGCAGGCGTTCCTCGCTGGTATGTCAGTTGAGTTCCCATTCCCACTGATTGTGTGGGAGGTACGTAAGGACGAGCGTACACAGAAGGCTATCATTAAGGCGGCCGCTAAGTTCTGGGATGCACTCGAGAATAACAAGACATTCGCGGTAGATAAGGCGTCACGTGACGACATTAAGGCCGACTACTTAAAGTATTGTGAGCTCATAATAAATTAATCCTTGACTTCCCCCTAGTTTGTGGTATACTGTAAGTATAACCATAGATAAAGGAGGGGAGTCTATGTTAATACCAACAATTATAGATAAAGAAAACGGTAGAGAAAGGGCGTACGATATTTACTCACGCATGCTGAAGGACCGTATCATATTCCTAACCGGAGAAGTAGAAGAGAACATGGCTACCTCAGTAGTAGCACAGCTCCTCTTACTCGAAGCACAGGATCCAGACAAAGACATCATTATGTACATCCATAGCCCAGGCGGTTGCGTACACTCTGGCTTACAGATCATAGATACTATGAACTATATTAAGTCAGACGTGGTCACCATCGTTACGGGGATGGCGGCTAGTATGGGAGCGGCAATACTATCATCAGGTACACAGGGTAAGCGGTTTGCATTACCACACGCACAGATCATGGTACACCAAGTATCGTCAGGTACACGTGGGCACATAGAGGATCAACGCATACGTCTCGAGCACAGTATAAAACTCAACGAGATCTTAGGTAATATGATTGCTGATAACGTGGGCTTATCTTATGAGGACTACATGACCAGCGTCAACCGAGACAAGTGGTTAGGTGCCGAGGAAGCCCTGAAGTATGGGGCAAAGGGGATTATTGATGGTATACAATCAAAGAGGAAGTGATGATTAATTTATATATAACAACATTTTCTGTTGCATTACAATACAGTTATGATATAATAAACTTATGGTCGAAATTAATTGGGGGAAATAATTATGAGTTGGGAAAATCTAAAGGCAGCGTTGAACTATCTGAAGTGGTTATCAATCTGGATGATCGCCGCACTGTTCTTCGCAAGTGTAAGTGTGAAACCTGCAGATGCGGCAGACTTCCACGTTAATATATATGGCCCTGTGAATCATAATCACAGTGGTAGTTTAAGTCTGGATATCTACGAAGCTAAGGAAGGAGATACTCTTTACCTTAACATCGGTGGCCCGGGTGGATCTGTGTTTCATGGTATGATATTACTTGAGGCATTACTCGAAACCAAAGCACGTAAGGTCTGTAAGGCTGAGGGTATGGCAGCATCTATGTCAGCCATCTACCTCTTAGCTTGCGATGAATTACAGGCTGCGGATACGGTTAGAATAATGTTCCACTTGCCTTATCGTGTTGATGATGTAGGTAAGCCTATGCGTACCGATCACTCAAGAGAGATGGGCCTTGAATTAGCCCAAGCTTTAGGCTTAGATAAGATCTTACCTTCCCGCATGTACCTTCAGTACGTAGCTGGTCGGGATGTATATATACGTGGTGATTACTTCGCTGCTCTGTTCAATGCTTATAAGGAGGCACAAAGAAATGCTCAATAATGGACGCTCAAGGTTAGGAACCTACGGATTGTGGTTGAATGTACTCGTCAGATCTAGAGAAGATTTAATTGGGGACCCCAACCGATATAAGATGGAAGTGGCTGCGATGGTATATGGAGAAGATTTCCAAGATATCTGTCACCATGCAGACATCCCATACGAACCTACCTACAAGATGTTTGATGAGATGTTACGTCAGGTGGGTATAACTAAAGAAAGCTTTATGGAGGAAACTAATAATGGCTAATACAATAGAAGAGTTAATGATTAAACATGGGATCGACGTTAAGGCTGGGATCTGGAACCACGCTCAATCAGGTAAGAAGATCGTTCTTCACAAAGCCCTAGAGCAATTGGCAACAGCTCTCGGTATATTCTTCGAGCCACCACAATTCATTAGTGTTGATCAGGCCAACGGCATGATAGCTATGACAGTAACGGGACGTACCCCAAACGTAACAGACGCAGAGGGTAAGATCACGGAGCGTGGTAGGATGGAGTGGTCGATCGGGGAAGCTACCCCACAAAACAACAAGAACCCGTACCCGTTTGCAATGGCGGAGAAGCGGGCTAAGGATAGGGTCATCCTAAAGTTACTCGGTGTACATGGGGAAGTGTACTCAGATGTAGAAGCAGATGACTTCAAGCGTACTAACACCACCTACAAAGCTGCGGCTAAGCCTGCTACTAAGGCTGCAGACACAGGTGCCGGAATGGATTGGTTCTAGTTATGAATAAGATACTGGTAGTTGATTTGGAAGCTAATGGGTTACTGATGGAGGCCACCACTGTATGGTGTGTGGTCACCATGGACCTAGTAACTGAAGAAGTTCGTACGTTCACCGACATACCTGCGGCGATTAAGTACTTAAATACCGCAGACAAGTTAGTTGCACACAATGGACTGATGTATGACTTACCAGTATTATATCGTTTATTCGGAGCTGAATTCCAAGTTAGTAAGGTAGTTGATACCTTATTAATATCTAGATTACTACTGCCTGATAGGGATGGTGGCCACAGTTTATCCTCCTGGGGTCACCGCCTAGGGTTTCCGAAAGGGGACCACACAGACTTCACCCAGTTCTCACAAGAGATGGTTGACTACTGTATACAGGACGTACGTATAACCGCCAAGCTATACCGATTCCTTCAAGCTGAGTCGGCAGAGTATGGGATCAAGATTCGCCAAGCTGTAGAGTTAGAGCACAAGTTCGCCTACATCATCTCACGTCAGATCATGTGGGGATTCCAGCTTAATATAGAGAAGACTACTAAGTTATATGATGAATTGAAAGAAGAGTATGATTACTTATACTACGAGATGTCGAAGCACTTACCTGATATAAAGGTAATGAACCACTATAATACTCTGAAGCCCGAGCAGATCCTATCTACGACAGATAAAGAATACACATATGTACAGGGTAAGACCGGTAAAATAGTTACTAAGGAGTTCAAGTTCGAGGCGCCGAACCCAACCAGCCGTCAGCAATTGGTAAACTTCTTTAAGCAGAAGTACCGCTGGCACCCAACCGAGGTAACTGAGAAGGGTAATGCACAGATAAGCGAGGCTATCCTCAGCACCCTACCGTACTCAGAGGCGAAGATCCTTTCCCGATTGTTCCGGGTACAGAAGCAGATGGGTATGATTCATAGTACTACCGGTAAGGGGTGGTTGTCATTCGTTAACCCACAGACAGGGAGGGTACATGGCTCTGTCCTTACTAACGCTACCAACACTGGTCGTTGCTCGCACAAGGAGCCGAACATGGCACAGGTAGATAAGAAGGATAAGCGTATGCGTGAGGTGTGGGAAGCAGCTGATGGGTACAAGTTAGTGGGTGTGGACGCCTCTGGCCTGGAATTACGGTTACTTGGTCACTACCTAGCACATTATGATAAAGGCGCCTTCGCGTACCAAGCAGTAGAGGGGGATATACATACCTCTAACCAGATGGCTATGGGCCTGGCGCAGAGGGACTCAGCTAAGACCGCTATCTATGCCTTGGTATATGGGGCAGGTAATGCTAAGTTGGGGTCGGTGTACACTACAGACCAGGGCTGCCGTACTAATAATGAGATGGAGCTGAAGCGTGCGGGTGGGCAGCTACGCCGCAACATCGAGGACAACTTGGTTGGGTATAAGACACTAACCGAGGATGTAACTAAAGCATTTAATACTCGGGGATATCTTACGGGGTTAGATGGGAGACCACTACACCCACGTACAGATTATTCAGCCCTTAACCTACTGATCCAATCAGCTGGTGCTATCGTTATGAAGCAGGCTCTGTGTTTATTTTGGGACTTAGTAATGGACTCTAAGTACGTTCCAGGTGAGGACTTTAAACTGGTCGCTAACGTACATGACGAGATCCAAATGGAGGTACGTGAGGGATTAGAGGAAGAATTAAAGGGTCTATTGATTAAGGCTATACAAGATTCACGGCAGGCCTTAGGCCTTAAGGTAGCCATGGATGGAGAGGGTATGGTAGGAAGTAACTGGGCCGAGACACACTAGGAGGTGATGGGTATGAAACTAACTAGACATATTATATTACAGGAGACGGGGCACATCTTAATTGCCTTATCTGTTACGTATTTATTCACGCATCAGATATCGTTAGCGGTACTGATAACGGGAGTAGAGGTCCTATTGAGCGGGCTGTGGCATTACACACTCGAACAATTAGATCATTAAAAATAAGTGTTGACTTCCAGATACACTTATACTATACTATAGAAATAAGGGTAACTTACAATAAAGAGAGGAGCTATGTTTACACCTATACACAAACACGTTTTAATTAAAGCACAAGTATCTACACCAGTAACAGATGTACAGGGTGGTAAGGACTTACTTGAGAACTTAGTAGACCTGATTGGGATGGTACCAGTTACCGCACCCCAAGCAGTATATGTTAATGACCTTGGTAATGAAGGGCTTACGGGAAGTATTAACTTAGCTACATCGCACATCGCATTCCACGTATGGGATAAGACTGGGTTGCTGATGATGGATGTATACAGCTGTAAAGACTTTGACGTAGACTTGGTAATCGGGTTCATCGATTCATTGTTTACTATTGATACAGCTAACGTCCTTGTCTTGGATCGGGATGCGTTAGAAACCATAGAAGAGTTTAGTATTGACAACACCAAATTGGTGTAGTATACTTAACTAAGAAACAGGAGGGGGATATGAAAGATAAACTGAAAGAGCTGGGAGTAGAATTCCAAGCTGAGTCTAAGTACTACACAGCCTGCCCGAAGTGCAGCGGCGGTAGAAAGAAGGCTCAATCTAAATCGTTATCAGTCCAGGTAGAGCCAGAGTTCGTGCGGGTCAAGTGCCTGCATGGTGATCAGTGCGAATGGAACGAAGCACATACCATCTGGGGAGATACCTCCTCCCTAGTTGGTGATAACTTCGAGCCTGTATCATATGACTTTGTAGCTATCCCGGCTGATGCGGTTATCCCCCTACCACCTGAAGCTAAGATATACAAGTACTATGATGCAGAGGGATTACAGTTCGTGGTAGTACGTACCCCGGACAAGAAGTTCTTCCCGATTGCTATGAATAAGGATGGTGAGTTTGTCTCCCGCCGCCCACGTAAGAAGTGCCTATATAGATACGAGCACCTGAGTTCGGATGATAGGGTAGTGATTGTTGTTGAGGGTGAGAAAGCTGCTGATGCTGCTGCTCAGATCTTCACGAAAGCTGATGTTGTCTCATGGGCTGGTGGGTGTGGGTCAGTTAATAGTGGTGACTGGGAGTTACTACGCCACAGGAAGGTGGTGTTATGGCCAGACAACGACGACGTCGGGGTCAAGGCTATGGAGATGATTGCCGAGAAGATTGGTAGTAAGAACATGAAGCTGGTGGATGTAAGTGTGTTCCCACCTAAGGCTGATTTAGCTGATGACCTACCACGGGAGATGATTGAGTCTGCATACTTAGGTGCTAAGTCCCTACATAGGACGGGATTACGTGGTGCCTTGAAGGCAGGGACGTTGCGGGATGTATATGGTACCTACAAAGAAGGGTACCTGATGGGGTGGCAGGGTATGGATAAGTACCTACGCCTACCTGAGAGGGGACTCGTCGTAGTTAATGGACGTACCAACCATGGTAAGAGTTTACTGATGATTAACTTCGCGGCTAATCTATTACGTAAGACTGATGCTACTATTATCTACCTTAGCTACGAGCTTACTTCTTCCGAGACTACGTTGCGTCTAATCAAGTGTATGCAGGGCGAGACCTTTGATCCAGTAACTCATAAAGATGATAAGCTATATTACGAGAGGATCGCTGAGGGTACGTTAGAGGCAGCTACTGAATTGGATGGTTATCTTAAGGATGGTAGGTTACTAATGACTGATGAGGCTATCAACATGCGTGAGATAGAAGCTGTGTTCAAAGATCTACATGAGCAAGGACGTAGGGCCGTGATGTTAGTAGATTACTTACAGCTAATACCAGCCGATGCACAGCAGAGTAGGTACCTTGAGATTAAGAATACGGTTGAGACCATGCGTCAGTTAGCCCTTAAGTATGGACATGTGATCATAGGTGGATCGCAGCTGACCGAGGGTGAGACGCACCGCCAAGACCAGGCACGTGAGGGTAAGGATATAGCATTCACTGCATCATTAGTACTTAAGGTATGGAATAAGATCTCAGCTCGTACTCAGGGGGCCACTAAGAAAGGTAAGGATCCTGAGACTAAGGAAGAAATCGAGATCGATCATTATGGAAATATAGCCGGAGACTTTATAGTCGAGGTTGTAAAGACCAGGCAAGGCCAGAGTGGTCGCGCATTTGGGTTCAATATAATCAATGGTAACCTATTACGGGAAGCTGCTGATGAATTTACTAACTTCTAAGGAGGGGGATATGAATAAACCAAGAATATTATTATACGACATTGAGACTATGCCGTTACTAACGTACACGTGGAGTCGTTTCAATGACATCAGACCAGAGATGGTTATAAAGGAGAGCTCTATCATTACGATAGCATATAAGTTTCTCGGGGAAAAATCCGTCCACTTAATTAGTGTGATAGATTACCCAGAGAGATACGCTATGGATCCATATGATGATAGTGAGGTACTACAAGACTTCTTACCTATATTAGAATCTGCTGATATAATAGTAGCACATAATGGGGATAAGTTTGATAATAAGATTATAGCTGGGCGTTTACTAGCGAATGGCCTATCACCAATGCCAATCATCACCGCACTGGATAGCTTGAAGATGCTACGCAGTAATGTCAAGATGAGTAGCCTAAGTCTGGATTACTTTGCTAAATTGAAAGGACTCGGGACTAAGGGTAGTATCTCATGGAAGGATTGGAGAGGTGCAGCTGAGGGTGACGTAGCTTCAGTAAAGCGTATGGGTAAGTACAACAAGCAAGATGTAGTTCTTCTTGAGAAAGTATTTAACATGATTCTCCCATACACTACACTAGGACGTAAGTTAAACTCTACTCACTTCCATGGTGGTGATTGTCCATCCTGTGCTAGTAAGAATGTTCACAAACGTGGATATACTTATACTATGTCAGGTAAGAAACAAAGATTCCAATGTACTGATTGTGGTGCATGGCATGCCAAACTCATACCTAAGTCTGAAATCCAGGCACAGGTAGCTGAATTATTGGAGGATAATTAATATGGGTTATAAAGATACACAAGGTAAAGAAAAGTTACGGTTCATCCCACGTCAGGCCCTGGTAGAAATAGCTAGGGTCCGGGAGTACGGTAATAATAAATACGGATGTCCTAATGGATGGAGATTATGTGATAGAGATGACTTCGTTGAAGCTGCTATGCGTCATATAGTAAAGTACTTCGATGGTCAGATGATAGATTCTGAGTCAGGCTTACCACATTTATCACATGCCTTAACTAGTTTGGCGTTGGCAGTCTCTCTTAATCAGGTACCGAATCAAGAAACCTTAGATGCATTTGAAGAAGCTGATAAGGAAACGACAGAAACGGTAGCAATTAACTTTGAGGAGTGGCAATCATCTCTAAAACTGTGGTCAATGGACTTAGAGGAAAAATAAAAAGGCGTTTAAATTAGCGTACAGCAATAAAGTAAAGGGCCCTGGGGGTAACATACCCGACAGGGCCTGATTCTTTTGTACGTTAGCCAGAACCCCGGCAATGCGTTTTACCTATTTTGACCTATATTTACCAAGGACATCACTGATAATTTTACCCGCATTCACCTGGCTAGCTATTTTTTCTACAGTTCTCAGTGGCATATACCCCATCAAACCAATCTTAACCAGCTCGAACAACTCAGATATCATTGCCCCCTCTGGAATAGGCTGCATTAAATTAGGTGTAGAGTATCCGAAGAAGTAAGCGACAACTAATCCAGCGAAAGTACACATGACTAATGGACGCCATGCTGCTGATAACCAATAACCACTCTGAACTTCGGCACTGATAACAGAAGCGATAGCTGCCTCCTTCTCTGCTGCTGATGAATTACTCTGGCTTACTGCCTCGATAGCCGTATTGATTGTTTGAAGCTGACTCTCCTTCACCCCGAAGAACCCTTTGATACCAGATCCAACTACGCCAAGTAGTCCCGTAACTAATGATAACATATGCTAACCCCATAAATTTTCTAAGTATTGTAATGCTGTCCCAACTATAGCGGATATACCAGCGATGGAGACGAAGGCCGCCCCCTTAGTATAGGCCCGGAAGGTTTCCAACTCAGATACCTTCTTCTCTAATTCATCCACCTTCTCCAGACCTGTGTTGATCCTATCTATCTTCTCCTCGAGGACAGCAAGTTGAATCATTATAGAATTTAGTTTGTTATCTCTAGTCATTACGTTGCTTTCAACCCGTATAAAAGTACTCTTCCTGTAAATGTCCCTGAACTAGGGAGTAATCTAATAGCGTTATTCGCTTCCGCTATACCGCGGGAACCACCAGATGTTGCAGTAGCTGCATTAAGGGCGGTAGATTTGTAGTATGTTAATTGAGCGACAGCACTAGTTCTATAGCTCGCGTTGTGTGGATCCATAATATCAATTACCCCTGCTAACTGGAGAGATGTATCTACATCCTCTGCTAATTTTATGAAGGAGGTAGAATTAACGTACTCACTAGTAGCTGTACTGCCAGCATTATATGTCATACCATAGTACATACTAGTTGTTGCAAACGTACTTCCATTATCTGTACTCGTCCGTAGGTACAGATCGGCACCCGCACTACTAAATGCGAGACTCACGATCACTATCTTGTACATAACGTACGTTGTTGATAGGTTAGTATAATCTAGCTGTGAGGCAGCTGAGGGTGCTGAGGTAGATATCAATACCCATGATCCAGTGTTTACGCTTTGCCACGTAGGTAATGCTGATGCGCCATTAGATGTCAGAATCTGACCACTCGTACCTACCCCCGACACAGACTGTAACGCACCTGTCGAGGTAGTTCCGCCACACAACACTGAGTATGCTGTAGTAGAAGAGCGTCCAGTACCACCATCCGCTACAGTTAAATCAGTGATACCAGTGATACTACCACCGGTAATCGTAACCCCACTCGATGCTTGGGTAGCAATAGAACCTAAGCCTAAGTTAGTGCGGGCATCAGCTGCCGTACTCGCGCCAGTGCCCCCATCGGCTACGGCTAAATCCGTGATGCCGCTTATCGTACCGCCAGTAAAGGTACCACCAGTAACTGTCTTACCTGTAAAGGTAAGGGATGATGGGAGGGATATGGTTGGGTTAGCTGAGGCACCTGAGCCATCGGCTACCGCTATCTCATTAGAGGTTCCCGTAATAGTCCTGTTCGTGGCAACTCCTGTACCCGTCTGAGCAAGAATACCTGTACCCGCAGGGAAAGAATAGGAGCCTGTAGTAACTGTGGATGATGTGGTTAATTCAGTGCCATCACTACTCCATCTAAGGTAGCCATTGGGGACAACCTCTGCCTCGAAGTTAGTAACTCCAGATGCAGCAGATACCGTAAATGTCCTGGATAAACCCTCAGCCTGTTCTTGTACCAACATGGTGAGCTTATCTAAAGCATCTTCATGCGCCTCAGCTGGGAATGAATCATTGGCTAGGTAATCTGTGGTCTGCGTCTTAGGGGTAGACCTCTCGATCGTAAGTGTGTAACCAGATGCCGGGGCAGTCAACATAGTGACAGTGCCGGTAGATCCACTACCTCCTGATACTGTGTAGTTCGTCGTCAGTGATTGAAGTACGCCGCTACCACTGGAGTCAGTTAAGGTAACCACTAGGTCGGTGCTGTTCTGGAAAACAAATACCGTAGAGAACGCGGTGGTAGCCCCGTTCCCTGAGTATGATGTAGGAGTATATGATGTACTGATTGTCATGTTATAGTACCGGCTTTGGGTTTTCGTCCTTAACGCGTTGGATGTGTGCCTTCCATGCATCTAGGCCTTGGTGGTAGATCATATCTAACTGCTCACCTACTGAACCATATTCACGCTGACGTATTTCTAATACTCTCTTCAACTCCCTTTGGGGCGCAGATGCAATGAATTCAGCATGTCTAGCTTCAACCTCAGCCACTTCCTCTGGGGTTAATGGCATCTCAATACCGTTTACGATCTTAGTTAGTGTTGTCATTTCATTCCCTCTTTATTAACTTGGTTTTAATCCATATAATTTAAATGATCCGGCCTCGATATTAGCCCCATCTATATAGAGCCTAATCCCCTGTATCGCCGCAGCACTACTCCTCTGACCATCCACCTCTGCTCTCCATAATACCCCAGCATAGTTGTGATGCGTTAATCTTGATTGTATTATAGAGTACTGTGATCCAGATGGATTAAAGATTAGTACGGTCCCATTAATATATTCATTAGTGTCAGTTCCTAACTCCCGTGCGATAAGTATCCTAGTGTTACCTGTACTGTTAGATGAGACTGAGCCAGATCCAGAAGATGTATGCTGACCTGTATATATATAATCTGAGGCCCCACTATCCCACGTAGAACCATCTGCAGAGGTGCGTATGTACATATCGGGGAAGTCACTGTCTGATCTCGCATCAGTTATAACTACTTGGTACATAATGTAGGTTGATGATAAACCAGTAAAGTCGATTTGGGCTGAGGTCGAAGCTGTCGCACCGGAGACGTATTCCCATTTACCACCACCTCCGCCACCTCCTGCCGCTTGCCACGTAGGTAATGCACCGGAACCATTAGATGTTAATACCTGACCTGTAGTACCAACTCCAGATACAGACTGTAGAGCCCCCGTAGATGTCGTACCTCCACAAAGCACTGCATATGCCGTCGTCGATGACAGTCCGGTACCACCATCAGCCACTCCGATGTCGGTGATTCCAGTTACGGATCCACCTGTGATGGATACGTTGTTCGAATCCTGTGTTGCGATAGACCCTAGGCCTAAGCTAGTGCGGACTGTTGAGCCAGATTCAGCTACCCAAGTAGTACCATTACCCACGATGAAGTTACTGTCCGTCACGGCTAATGCTGCAATGGCAGCCAGCTCTGCATCATAAGCCTGTACATCTGTACCAATTACTAACCCTAAGTTAGTGCGGGCACCTGAGGCTGTACTTGATCCAGTACCACCATCAGCAACAGCTAAGTCTGTTATACCAGATACGGCACCGCCAGTTATTGATACGTTATTAGAATCTTGGGTTGCAATAGATCCCAGACCAAGACTAGTCCGAGCCGTGGCACCTGATTCAACTACCCAAGTAGTCCCATTACCGACAATAAAATTACCATCAGTAACGGAAAGAGCAGATATAGCAGCAAGTCCTGAGGCATAAGCTTGTACGTCCGTCCCAATTACCAGGCCAATAGCAGTACGGGCATTGGCTGGAGTTGTTGATGCCCAATCGGTCCCGTTACCGACTACGAAATTATTTGAAGTAGGCGAACCAGTTATGGTAGTACCACCACTAGCTGCTTGCCACGTAGGTAATGCTCCCGCCCCATTACTCGTGAGTACATGTCCGCTAGTTCCTAATCCGGATACGTTCTGTAAAGCTCCGGTACCTGTGGTTCCCGCACATACTACTGAGTATGCAGTGAATGATGATGCTCCCGTACCTCCATCCGCTACCGTAAGATCTGTTATTCCGGTAATTGATCCACCAGTGATTGATACTGAGCTAGATGCTTGTGTCGCGATAGATCCTAGGCCTAAGTTAGTACGTGCGTCGGATGCGTTACTTGCTCCTGTACCCCCGTCTGCTACTGCGAGGTCGGTTATCCCAGAGATAGACCCACCCGTTATTGATACTGAGCTAGAAGCCTGAGTTGCAATGGATCCTAAACCAAGATTGGTGCGAGCATCTGATGCAGTGGTAGCCCCTGTACCACCGTTAACTACAGTGATCGGGTAGTCCACATTAGCTTCACCAGCAGATATCTCTTGGGTTATGAAGGTAAGCTTGTCTAAGGCTTTCTCGTGAGTAGCAGCTGGGAATGAATCATTCTCTACGTAGTCAGTAGTTTGGTTCCTAGTTGTAGATCTCTCGATTACTAACTGCTCACCTGAAGCGGGGGCTGTCAACATGGTAACGGTACCATCAGATCCATTACCCCCAGATACCGTGTAATGCGTAGTGATTGTCTGTACAGTCTCAGCTCCACCTACTGCAATAAGAGTAACAACCAGATGTGATGATTCCAGGAATGGGAATACCGTAGCAAATGCCGTGGTTGCACCATTACCGTTGTATGTTTGAGCCGAATATGATGTTGTGCTTACTGTCATTTACTTACTCGCTAATGTTATTAACTGCCCATCCCCACCACAGCATGTTCTGCATAGGTAACAAGCGTACTAATTTTTCCATATCTTTCTCGGTAATCTTACCGTCAGTGAAGTTCATTGCTGTCTCAGTAGCTCCCTGTATAGCACCAGCTGTAGGACCAAGTAACGCTTCGAGGACATTCACATGCTTGAACTTAGAGCTCTCATCCCCAAGTAAAGCACCTATCCCAATCCCAAACTTATCAGCCACAGCAGATGGGTATGCCAGGCCTGTCATGATAGCGGACCGATCGAATGCGTGAAGAGCCAAACGCTCTGGAGATAAGTCAACCTCACGACCACTTACGAAATCATTTAAAGTACCAGACAGAGAAGCTAACATTAAATCAGCCGTAACTACCTTCATTACATTCATACCAGCCTGCATAGACGCATCTGACCCAAGGCCAGATAACTTCTGTAGGGTAGGTAATACAACCTTTGACTGAGACGCGATCATGAATCCCTTGAACTGTAATGCTACCGACCAAACTGGATGTGTGAATGCGGCCCCATATGAGCCTAACGTCTTTTGGATAATAGTGTTATCTACCTGGCGGCGAAGCAAAGACGCAAACTTCAGCTGTATCTCTGGATCCCACGCTTCATAGTTAGAGAAGACAACATCCCCACCCCACTTACGTTCAATGAGTTTGTGTGTTTCGAATTGTTTCACAAACGCCTGTGCATCAGCCTTAGTCACACCCCACTTTGCCAACTCGATGGCCTCGAAGCTTCCGTCCTTAAGGGTACCCTTAACTAACTTAGATGATCCAATCAGCACTTGCTTTGCTACTTCTTCTGCCGCCCAAGTACGGGTAGTGTTATTCATTGCATCCATGAGGGTAAGCTTAGAGAACGCATTAGTAGCCACGTTCATCCCCTTTTCCATACGGGTCATTACAGCTGGTTCACTCAGGTCACCCATAGCACTAGCCCTAGAAATCTCTCCATTAGTACTTAGGAATTCCTCTGCGATAATACCAAGCCTACGTGCCCCATCTTTATCATTAGATAACTTAAAGGTATTAACAACACTTCCTAATGTATCTGAAAACTCTTTGCCAAATGAACTCTTGAATACTTTTACACCTAAGATACGTGCTAAGTCAGGGATCTGAGAGACAACTACTTTACCCATGTTCTTCAAGTAGGAGTATCCTTTAGCTAGATTAGATATGGTTCGGACGGTACGGGAGGAATCCATACCAGCACGGCCGGTCAGTTGATCGATAAGATCTTTAATATCCTTTCTATCACTTGCTTCAAGGTCGAGTAGAGTCTTCAACCGCTCGTTATCACCTGCGTCTATAGCGACCTGACGTAACTTATCATAGTCACCTTTGATTAAGTTGTCTGCATTAGAGTATATATTACCTTGTCTACCAAACAACGTACGTAATTCATCCTCGGAGATAACTTCCTTAGAGTATCTGATTATGCTACCATATGCCTCGCTATCTGATAGATACTTCAAAGCAAACTCAGGTGAGAAGTTAAGTACACGTTTCTTAAGACCAGACGCCTCGAATGAATCCACACTGAACTCACCTTTAGATTTACGAATCATATCATCAAGGATAGCTTTAGCATCACCAGCCATATCACCCATATCCAGGATTGACCCGCCTTCTAATACACGTTGCTTAGCTAACTCTTGTGTGATGTCCTGTAGAGCATCCGCCTGGTTCTCTATGAGCTTAGAGTATGACCACTGATAATGGAAGTAGTTCTGCTTTGGTACCCAGTCCTCAGGCATCTTACCAGATCTCTTAACGATTGGTACGAACTCCTGGAAATAACCCCGTAAAGCTGAGACCATCGCATCACCGCCCGCTACTTCAGATGCTGATTCCGTTATAAGCCTATTACGCCCTTCTATAAGTAACTGTTGACGTGTTAGGTTACCGCCATTTTGTTTATGAATGATGTGGGCTTTCTCGATCGCGTTGTCTAGGTTGGTACGGAGGTTAGCCATACGCACGTCGATGTTGTTGGTAGCAGTGGACAGGTTTGCTACACCCTTAAGGTTACCGGCAGTGATGGTATTATGTGGTGCAATACGGTTAATCATAGCACGTACAATACCTGACTCTGAGTTCAGTAAGCGTTGCTCAGGTATGATGTAGGCCATCCCCTTTTGTACGGTGTTGAATAGCCAATTAGTCTTCGCCACACCTAGGTTCTCCTTACCAAGAAGCTCGAGATCATCAACTACTTGTGGGTTCTCCTGTACAATACGGGACACGTCAGCAACTAAATCACTTGAATCTTTAAGCGGATTCGTAGGAATATTGTCATCCATTAATTTAGTAAAGCCATCCCTTACCTTTAAGGCGTCTGACTTACCTAGACCACCAGCTACGCCAAATAGGATACCACCTAGTGCCATGCTTGACAATGTGGTAGTTAATGATTCGGATCCGGTTATCGTTGGGTCAGCTTCCTGACGGAGGACTTCAGTAGCACCTACTACAGCACCAGTTTGTAAGGCACCTGAGGCTACGTTCTTAAGGATACCCCCAGCAGACATCGCATTCTTAGCGGCTATCACAGGTAAGAAGTTCAATGGGTCGAATACTGCGCCTACCATCTGCCCATATAAAGCAGCCTCACCACCCTCAGATAAAGCTTTTAACTCTAGCTCCCGTGACTTAAGGGCTTTGATCTTACCAGCAGTGTATTCTGGGCTACCGGATTCCAGGAAGGCTTTAGCATTACGTGCAATAAACTCTTGCCCCTCTGCTACCAGTGTTGGGTCTTTGAAGGCATTGTAATTTGGCTGATCTTCGAAAGCAAGCTGGCGGGTTAACCATGACATCCCACCTTCAATCGCTTTGTTGGCCTCGATACTTGCGGCCGCACCCCAGCGTAAGAGGGAATTATGCTCTGCCTCAGTCGTCTCCTCGTTTACTAATTTAGCCATCTCCCCAAAGGTTGCGATGGTAGGGTTTGTTTTGTAGGGATTGATTTCTACTAACTCACCCTTATACGTCTGACGCATCCGATCTTCTAAGGACATAGCATTGGGCATGAACATCTGCTCGATATTCTTTTGCTCAGCTAACAATTCCTCTTCGGTCTTAATGTTGTCTGTCATTCGTCACTAGTCTTTTTTAATGTTTCCTATTATATCACGTTTTAATGATTCTGGCAAGCCCTCTGTAGCTTTTTTAAAGGCATCACCATTTAAAAATTTAGACCTGGTTTGCCTATCAGTTTCAAGGAGGGCAGCGTCACGTTGGCGAAGCTTCTCATTATTATATTCCTCTAACTGCTTCTCTACGTCTGCCTTACTCTGACCAAAGCTGAACCCTGCATATGATCCAGTGGATGTCAAAAGTGGGCGCCCAGTGTTGCGGTCGAAGATAATGTAGGTACGTTTACCATCCCCACCGTCAGTCAGTCCACGGACACCGCGTAATTCGAACTCGACGTTACGCCCGCCGATCTCAGCACGACGCTCGTCAATCATCTTACCACCAGCTGATTCTGCTAATGATTTGATTGTTGATAAGTATTGGTCCTCAAACTCTTCCATGTTACCTCTGAAGTAAATATCAGGTGCTCCGAACATAACTTCTTTACGTCCATTGATGGTAGATGGCTGGTAGTTCTTAGAGATCTGTGCCTTAGCTGCCTTCTGTGCAACCTCGGTATCACCACTCATTCTATAGTAGTCCATGTAAGATTGTTTGAATCTCTCTTCCATTTCAAGCATATTAGTAGGATCAGACTTGAATGGTATACGGCTACCATACAGTGAGTTAATAGTATCTTGTGGGGAGTTATCTTCCCAGTATTGCTTAACCTGAGCCTCACGTGAAGCTATCAGGGCTGGGTTACTTTCCCTTAAGTCCTGACGTACCTTCTGGATAGCCGCCACTGGATCCTCACCAGCACGCACCAACCGGCTGATTGACATCGCTTCTACTACGGACGACTTATCCCCCTCAGCAAAGCTTGCCCCAATGTTAAGTCCCTTGAAACTATCGTCATTGATAATGTCATCCATTGCCATAGCGTATGCGGAAACTTCGTATGGGTTGTTAGAGTTCTTGATACGCCCAGTAATGTAATTCCTAGTATCAGCTGCCATGTAAGAGTTGTACCTCTTGAAGTAAGCGGAGATATCAGAGCTCGCTGCCTGGAAATCTTGCTGACCTAAATTGTTACCGCCATCTAAATTACTTGTGATGAATGATTGGAAGTGGAGGTATGATCCTTGATCAGCACCTGGTAGGCCTGGTTGTAAGTATCCCTTAGAGAAGTTCTCTATGTCAAGCATCTGCTTAGCTTCTTTCTTCTTTACATACTCACGCTCTAATAACTGCCGGGTAGCTGATTCGGTATGCTGTGCCCGCAATTCTGGGTTTAGGAATTGATTGATCGTAGGTGACCCAAGATTAGTCAGGGCCTCCTCAGACCTACCTTGATTCATAAGACCACGGATAGAGTTATCGACCATCGTCTGACGGAACCTCTGCCCAACCATCGAGGCTTGCTCGGGTGTTCCCCCCTCATTACTTACAATTTTCTCAGCTTGATCAGCCTTCCCCATGAATAACTTCAGATCGTCTGGGTACTCAAATAAAGCCTGTGCTGAACGTTCTTCCTGCCTAGCTAAGGCATCCGCCCTAGATGCCGCCCGAGAAGCTTTCTCCGCATCCAACTGCTCCTGAAGGGCTACGTACTTAAAGCGGTACATCTGACCCATATACTTGAACTGTGCACTTTTGCTAGGGGCCTTCACTAAGTGATCAGAGATCATATTGTTTAGGAAGTTCTGCATCATAGCTGGGTTAGATCCATGCTGCTCGTATGCCTTACGGTACTGGGCCTCCACCATACCAGTACTGTCCATCATGTACATGTCTTCCACGAACTTCAGCTCTTTCGCATACTCCTGCTCGTCGATAGCCGTAAGCATGTTAACCGCATTCTCATGGATAGCCCCAATCTCCTCGGTTACTTCAGGTACGGTTCTGGATAATACGTTAAGGAATGATTTTTCGTCCGCCATCAGTTTCGCACGGTCGAAGTCACGCCTGTAATCGTTAGCCATAGATAGACTGGTACTCGCTAAACTAGCTGCGTTACTACCGATGTTACCTGCGGCTTGGCTTATTGATCCTATACTAACTCCGGGAATAGTATTCATGATACCACCAGCGGCGATTTGATTTGTTACAGGTACTTCTATTCTTGCCATTAGCTTAACCTCTGATCAACGTTTGCTTTATAGAATCTGTTCTGCTCCTCAGCAGACCACACTGCGAACTGTGCTTCAAGCCGCTCCTTCATAGCAGCGTTAGCCACGTCCCTCATTTCGTTTAGGGATGATTTGTATTGATTTGTTATAGACTTATCTGATTCGCTCAGGACGTCTTGGAACACCAGGCGGGCAGATCCGGTACCTACGAGTAACCCAGACGATGCATATCTAGCCTGTACTTCACCAGCCCTCTGGGCCTGCATTCTACGTCCTTGCTCACGCGTCTGATCAGCAGCCAACATCATATTAGGGATATTGCCCTCGAGAACCTGGGCCGCTTCGATACGTCTATCAGATTCATATTGTGCTAACTTAAGGGTAGACTCCATCTGTGCCTGAGCTACTACCTGTGCATTGCGGTATGCTGCCGCCTTAGCTGCCGCCGCCTTCTTCTGGTAGTTGTATGCAGCAAACGCATCCCCTAATCCGGTACCTATCTTACTAATAGATTCCCATACTCTCTTATTAGCCTGCTCCTGTACTTTATTACGAGCGACACTAAACTGAACATCTTTCGGTGCGAACGCTTGACTTTGGTAATCGGATAAGCCGAATAGGCCCCCCGCAAAATTCATGAAATTCATATCTTTAACCTCTTATACATAGCTATGTCGGAGCGATTATACCCAGCCCCTTCCATTATTGATTCGAACTCTAATCCTAAGAACTTAACTAACCTAGCTTGACCATCTACCTCAGGGTTTACACGAGCCTCAAGCCTGTAGACATCTAAGTTATCAACGTACCTTTTAATTTCCCGGAAAGCTTGAACATAATACTTCTTGTTATTCTCGTTTCTTATTGCTTCCGATAATACTGATACTAGTTCCCCACTCTCTATACCGGTAGGGTATACTGATATAACTCCAACTACTTCATCATTAACGATAAGAGTAACCGGGTTAATCGTATGGGTAGCTATGAACATAGAGTAATCCTTGAGGGAGGCTGCCTCTTCCAATACATACCGCTGACTGTGCTGTATTTCTAACAACATCAGATGCTCTGGTTGATAGGAGATCATTCGCATATTAGTTATCCGTTACGTTTGCGGTTACAACTATACCTAGGACAGACATAGGTAATGGCTGATCCTGTATGAGGTATACCTTATAAGCTTCCTTCCACCCCTGTGGGAATGATCCAGACTTGTATCCAGTGAATAATGGTGGTGAACTATTCATCGGGTCATTAACTCCACGGAATCCGATAAGGTCTGGATTAGTTGAGTCGTACCCAACCTTTGCACCTAAGGTCTCGAAGAACCTAATCGAGTACTGGTTTATACGAGAGATGGCCCCTTGAGATGTACCGATCACCGAGCCACCACTTAAGTCCAGGGTTTGTGCTGATGAATTGAATGCCAGGCCTATCTGTGCTTTCGTAACAGCATAGTCGAGGGTGATACTCCCACCACTTACAACTTTGGTCGGGTGCACGTTTCCGTTTGCTAGGATACTAACGGTCTCCCCATTCAGGTGGGTCAGTCCGGTGATTGTTGTAGCTGAGGAGCCTGAGTAGGTAAGCATGCTGTCTAGGAACTTGGCATCCGCTTTGTCATTCAGGAAGAACTGATCGTGTAAGTATTCGATGTAACGTACAGTACCCCCACCTATGGTCCGAGCTATAGATATCCACGGCTCATCGTAGACTGCACCAGATATGACGGTGATTGATTCTACTGCTGCGTTAGTACCTGCGATAGTGTGTTGAGCCCAGCCGTTTACGTCTTGACCCTTAATGTAAGTACAACTCAGTAAGCTACCATCAGCCCTGCGTACCCATACTATATTAGTAGATCCTTGAAAGGTAATCTCCTCTATAGTAGATTCGTTACCGAAGTGCTCGGCAAGGAGAGTAAGGTCATCTGCTTTAAACCCATCGATCTCGAACTGGTACCCAAGAGAATACACACGACGCTTATTCCTATCAATAAATAGAACTTCATTCTGAGTCTCCGCTACTGGTTTAAATGCACATGGTACGTCGGTCTGTTTACGTACAGACGGGATGTTTAGGGCGGATATAGCGGCTCCGTTAACACCTTGGAGTGAGAAGATACCGTTAGCTGTACCAATAAGCATTGCTCCTTTAGCTGCCATCCACTGTATGTGTGGTACCTTAGAGTCCCCGATAGAGAAGGTGAATGATGTGCTGTCGTCTACTCCGCCTTTGTACAGTGCGTTGTCTGGTTGGAAGTTTGTGTACACACCAATCTCAGATGCCCAGAAAGTTTCAGGTTGTGTCTCGGTACTAGCTAACCACAGACGTTGTTCGTGGATTGTTATAGAGCTAGGGTACCCAGTTGTTGGGGACCATGCACCAAGCTTCCACTCATCGGACGCTACAGTACCACCCAACTCACGCCCTACGGAAGCGGTAACAGATGTTGAAGATGAGTAGGCAGTAATAGTCATCCACCCCCACTCACCAGACCCGACGTTCTTAGGCTGTATGATTACACTCTGCGATACAGTAGGAGCAGAAGTCATTACCACTTGTCCATTACTTACTGAGTACTGGGATGGGTTTGTTTGTAAGGTCTTAGATCCATTGGTTGCTACTAGATATACTTCCACGTCGGTAGATGCGTTCGGGAAGAATGGAATGTCGAAGTAGGTCTGGCTACCAGTACCTGTGTAGATAGTCCTATCTGATTCATCAGGACCTGCCTTGTAGCGGATAGCTCTACCAACGTCAGTAGATACGAAGGTAGCAGACGATGCAGTAACTGTGATTGATCCAGTCGTGCCAGACGGAGTCAAGGTAGTAGATGTGGTATTCTCATCCTGGAATGCGGGCTCATCAAAGGCAACAGTATTGATGGTCCAGTTATCTGCGGCGACACGGACGATCTCACGTGGGGCGTAGTCACCGTGTACTACGTATAACGTATTGAATGATTGAGCGAAACGTAAGTCAGCAAGCTCCGAGTTAGAGTACGGTATGTTAAGTTCGTAGGGGGAACCTAGGCTGAGTACTTGTGCTTGATCTGCGAACACACGCATCTTACCATTGGAGAACTCTAATACGTAGGTCTCATCGTCAGAGTATTCGAAAGAAACTAGGCGTGATGAATTAGAATTTGATTTAGCTGCTGCTACGTATTGTGTACCAGGTCTTCTGTAGATAGCGCCATACGGAGATACTACGAAGTTCAGACACTCCTCTAATGCGTTGTCGAATTTAGCCAGGTCGTTACGTACAGCTAAGCGTGGGGATATTTCCCCAGCTGTGAAACTAATCTGACCCTTCCTTAATTTTCCCATATTAGTACCTGCTGTCTAACCAATCACCATTGTCCCACTTAGGAGCTGAGCCTTCTTGTCCATCAAATAACTTCGCCTCACGACCAAGCTTAGTGTACTCATCAGTCAACGCTGATAAGACGCTGGCATTAGAAGTAATGTTATATGCCAACTCGATACCAAGTCTCAGGGATAGCATGGTGCTGAATAATGAATCGAACTGAGAAGCGTCGGTTACATCCTTTATATAGAGGATCTTCGCTGCTGGATCATTCGTCAATAGGTTACGTCCTTCTATCTTGTATTCGTAGTTGGAAGCATAGAGTGTCCATACCCGTAAGCAATCGGATGGTAGTGGGTAGGTATAAGAGAACTCGAACGCGGGGGTCGTAGTAGATGACGCTAACGCTGCCCGTGTAATCGCGAAGTTCCAGGGGTGAGATCTGAGTAGAGCCTGCCGTACCTGCGTGTACAGGATGTTACAGAGACGTCCTTCTTTAGTGTCTTCTGTCAATGCGGTGATTGTGTCGGCGCCCAATCTAATTAAAGCTCTATTACAAATCTGAACGTCTGATGCCATTGTTATTTCCTTTAATTAATGTAGAACCATTATAACATAAAAAAGGAGCCACGTCAAGTGACGAGGCCCCCTTCTTACAGGTAGTATAGAGTGTTAGATGAAGTATTTAACTCTCATAGAGATAGTACCAGCTGCTGCGGTAGCTGCTGCAGTCGAGATGTCCAAGCCAATGAACAAGTGACCACCACAGTCTGCAGTTAAACCAGCGATCTGCCAAGCTTCTTGACCGATGTTAGCTATATCAGCTGCTTCGAAACGTAACTCAACGCCGGTCGTGTTAGCTGACTGAAGCGTAGTGATGAGGGTTGCGAAACAGTCTGCGTCGATAACGTCGCCCGTAGTTTTCTTAACGCCGCTTACAACGTTGTCGATACCATAGAACAAACCTAAGTTAGCAACTAATGCAGGTGTGCCGTCTGAGTCTAAGTCATCATTGAAAAGTACGATAGAAGTAATCTTAGCGTTTGATGGAACCATACCGATAAGGATGTTATCGTCAGCATTATCAACTGCCGTAGTACCAGCTTCGATAGTATCGATCTGAGTAATTAACTGACCAGACTTACCGCTTAATGCAGTGATAGGACTAGCAGTAATGTTAGTTAAGTTAGTAGAGTAAAATGTAGCCATGTTATATTTACCTTAGTAATTAGAGATTGAAGGGGACCCGAAGGCCCCCCAGTTTTATTATTGGAACAAGATGTCAACAACTGCTTTCTCATCCATACGCACCGCACCATACATCATGGTAGCAGAGATCTGGTTGATGTTAGATAAGTCAGGACGCTTGTTGATTTCAACTTGCATGTCTTCAGCAATAGCTACTTTCAGTGAGTCTGCAGTGCAAAGCAATGCGCGATATACTGAACCAGCTGTTGAATCAGGTAAACGTTGGCTGCGAACGATGTTGATACCACGGTATTTAGCCATTACTTTACCACCTAATACGCCAGCAGTATTGTAGTCGAAGCTGGTGTAGGTGCTTTCAGACATCAAGTCTTCAACTCCACGAGCGTTAACAATCAAGTAGAACTCTTGGCTGTCCAGGTCGTATTCGTTGCTTTCCATGATACGAAGAGCTTGGTTAAGTTTAGCAACAGTCAAGCCGGTAGATCCATGTGCGATCTGTTGGTTAGACGTGTCGAAAGCTTGGGTGCTAGAACCATCAGCGCCAGTTGCAGCGGTGCCTAACAATGCTTCGATAAGAACGTTATCAAACTTCTTACCATGCTCGTTAGCCAACTCAGTAACATACGCAGAGCTTGGGTCGATCAACATTTTGTTCAAGTCAAGTTTACCATCAACACCAACGTGTGCATCATACAACTTGATAGTAGCCATACGACGGCTGTGAGCTGCATCTTGAAGTACAGTAGCAGCAGCACGGCTAACACGCTCGCTTACAGAGAAAGAGCCAATACGGTCGAAGAAGTGCTTCTCACCGGTTGCCATTTCTTCCATGAACAAACCTTTAAGTTTAGATCCTCTCTGATTGATCAAATGATACAGATCAGAAGAAAATTTATTTACATAGTTTTGATTTATAGTAACAGTCATTTAATTTACCATTAGATTAAGTTGTTATGATTTACTGGCCGAGTTTCTCATACAAATCTTTCAATTGGGCTACTGCATTCTTATGTCCTGGGTGACGCTGGTTGAAGTAGGCTGCATTAAAGTCCGGGTTTCCACGGAGCGCTGCAATCTGCTTCTCTGCCTCACCTGGTGTTATTCCGAATACACTAGCTTTGTCAGCTTGTACGATGGAATCTTCCAGGAGTTCCTTTCCAATTTTGGCAAACATTTTAACTATCGCAGGGTTATCGCCTAGCCCGGTACGGTTAAGTATATTGATGACTTCTTCGCCAGCAAACTCTTTAACACCACGCTTTGCAATCTCAATTTGATTGTCAAATGCTGAACCAAATTCCTTTTTCAGTTCACCCCTCCACTGCTCAGAACGGATTGCATCTTCCTTCACTATCTCCTCGGTACGCGCCCGCTCTAACATAATGAATTCATCTGCTACTATTCTTGCTTGGTCTTGGGTCAACCCAGCCTTCAACGCTGCACCTTTATACCAATCCACAGATCCTTCTGGCAATCCCTCAGGGAGTTTGTATTCCCCTATATCTGCCGGACGTCCTTGTAATTTAGCTAGGTGTGCTGCATCTTCTGCACTTAGATCTGATACACGCTTTCCTAACAGTTGGTTAGCATGCATGTATGACTTCGCTAAGTCCTCAGCTGATTTAAAATTTTGCAATGCTTTTATCCCGCGGAGCTCTTCACTCAGGCTAGATAAGAAGTCGTTGCTTATTGATTCGGCTGCCGTGGTAGGTTGTGCTTCAGGCGTTGCTACGTTGGTCGCTTCTTCTACGGGTGCACTCGGTTGGTTAACTACTGTAGCAGTTGCCTCTGTCGAGATTGCGGTGTTTAATAAATCACTCATTAGTGTCCCTTAATATTGTTGTTAAGATCTCTTCTTGTTTCAATGGGTCTGTCTCCATTATGGTCAAGATCCGTAATATAACTTGTCTCATCCCCTCGTTAAATGCCGTGGTAGATGGGTCCCCTTTGACATAAGAGCCGCGGAAGAAGTTACTAAACTGCATCAAATCCTTCAGGACTTTCTTTCCATCAGGGGTTTGAAATACAGCACGGTAGTTTGCCCGTCTTGAATTTAGGTTATCCAATGTAAACATGTGTGTATTATACCATTAATTAAAGAATGTGTCAAGAAATTTCACGACGAAGTAGATGACTGTACCTCCGTACATCATCTGTAGTGTGAACCAGCTAAGGGCTTTTATATTATCCTTTATAGGGTGATAGTGATTCTTAAGGCGATCATTATATCTATTAATGAACCACCAGTGTTTTAATTTAGATAACATTTTCTCCTCTTATTAAATTACAGGGGTAAACACACCGTCAACAATTACGGCTGAGTACACACACGAAGCTTTGGTTGCGTTGGTCTCGGCTGTAGCTGTGACGATAAAATCAGAATACTCAGGTAGTAAATAAGGTACATCGAAGTTGAGCTGGATAAATCCGGATCCATCATTAGATGCATCGAATAAGAATACATTATAGGCAACAAACCCAGGTATACTACCTTTTATTTTAAATGTAGCTGTGCGCCGACCACTTCCTGACGATCTAAATACACTGGCAGCTAGGGATGGAATGACTGCAGTTTTCCCTCTCGGTACAGTTAAATGTACGGATTCGTCTGAGCCAATACCTATCTCGATAGCAAGCTGCGTAGATCCACCGGTAGTGGCGGTCCCTACGATCCTACCTACATTAATTTTATCAACTGCGAATACCAAGTTGATGCGGAGGAAGGCTTGAGTGGAAACTACCGGGGTAGTCCCGTTTAACATGACGATCTCAGATATCTCATCGTAGTTCTCGTTGAGGCCATATATGGAAATAGCTGATGCCCCACTTCCTCCGTCTACATCCTGTATACTAGATGATACTACCGATATGGTGGAGGCTTGTGTAAGTAAGGTGCGAGACCCGTTTACACTCCATATGTCCGCTGTCTCATCAGCCGCCAAGGTTCCGGTTACAGCGGTAACCTGCCATACTTTTACTGAACTCCCAGCTAGGCCGAAGGTTGCCATATAGTAGAGTTGATCAAGAGTCTGCGGTCCTGTAGGTAAACCCATATCTAACCTCTAAAGTCCATTAGTCCTGACTGCTGTGCCATCTGTAACATCTGATCCGCTGCTGCTGATTGCTGTGCCTGAGCACGCTTAGCTGCCATCTCTTCCGGAGTAAACAACACAGATGCTGGAACACCAAGTGCCTCAGCTGTCTTAGCAATAGCTGCGTCGAAGTTAACGCTCTCTAATGCCTGTGGGTTTATCTGAGCTAGGGGTGCAACCGTACTGATGAAATTCTGGATCGCCTGTACATCCGTGCTCTTCTGTAACATCGCAAGCGGTGAGGTGTACTCAATCTTGTAGTCGATCTTACTTAGCTCTACTGGTAATTCACCGATCCGCCCGCTGCGTAACATTATGTTAAACAACTTGAAGATAGTCGGCTGAAGAAACTCAGACTGGATCCGCCCGACATGTGGAGCCAATAACCGGAGCTGCTCCTGTTGGCGAAGTCTCGCCTCGGTAGCCGTCATCATCGTATCCCTGAATACAAATGCATCAATGTAGAATGCATCGCGAATCATCTTCTGTTCCTGCTGCATCAGGGACTCAGAGATACCAAGGTTACCACCAATGTTCAACGGCTGTACACGTGGGAGACCATCGTACGATAGGCCACCTGCTATGATTCCGTTTGGCATTGCTCTCAAAGGGTTCATCACGCCGTCGTCTGCGACCAGGAGTGGTGGCTGTGCTTGTAACTGTGCGGCCTTTATGGTTGTTTCTTTAATCTTGTTTACAAGTTTGATATCAGGGAGAGCTGCCCATGCCGGTGCACGTCCGTAGATATCACCTGCCATCTTAGAGAAGCGGGCTACGATATATGGTAACTCGTAGTACTTACCTACACTAAGCATGTGTTTGTTGCTAAGGTCTACGTAGTAACTAACGAACTTAGATCCAGGCTTCTGCTCATCACCATCTGATGCTGGCTTAACACAGTGGAGGACATCGAACTTCTTGTTAGGATCTTTATCAAGACACTTTCTTACATCCTCAGAAACTCCGTTACCCCATTTCTGAGCCATCTGACGTGCGGTCATCTGGAACTTACGATACACTGTATCAACTATGCCTGACTTATCCTCGGCAATGTAGATCTCAGATAGGTGGATAGCTGCGAACTTAGCACCACCAAGTACGTCTTCTTCGATGAACATAGCCGCGGTACCGTACGAACAAAGGCTCAAGAAGAATTCATGCACCTGAGAACCGAACCCAGAGTTAGGACTATTGAAGATCTTGAACATCTCATCCGTAACGAACTCGATCCACCGTGGTAAGGTGTTAGATAACTTACTAGGTAACGCAGTCTGCACAGAGATCTGGAACCATTTAGATGAGGGGTTAACCAACCCCCCGTAAAGGCTAGATGCGAGAAGGTTGTTAGCTTGTTCAGCTGTAGAGTCGAACACTACTGTGCGTCTACCATTATCACCCTTGGCTCTGGTTACAGTGAAGTCTCCGCGGTTAGGTACCACGTAGTCGCTAATCTCCTGCCATATGATCTCGTAGTTTGAGCGGTCTCCCTTAAGCTTATCGAACTGACCTACTACCTTATCTATCGTACTCATCTAATTACCCTAATAATGTAGGTTTACCGAGATTATCCTCGGACGTTGCTCCTATACCAGCAAGTGACCTACGGGCAGCGGCTTTAGATCTCCCCTTCATTTCATCACTTGTTAATATAGTAGGCTCGGCTACCATAGCTGCCGGAGCTGGGGCGGGCGCTGGTGGCGGTGGTGGCGGTGGTGGCGGTGTGTATGTTGGCATTGAGGGTGCGCCCCCGAATATTGCTCCCATGATATTAACTCCCTAATAAAGTAGGGGTACCTAAGTTATTACTGTACCCACCTGTTGTTGTTTTCTTTCTCTTCTTGATTTCTTCCTCAGTTACTGTACCGCCAGGGGTACCAGAAGAATTCGTCCCAGAGCTCCCTAGTGATGCCGGTGTAGTACCCGCTGGGTCTGGGGTTTGATAAAACTCCGAATTACGTCCTGAGAAGCCTGGCTTACCAGCCCTAAGTGAAGTTAAGTAATCCGCACGCTCCTTCAGGAACGCTTGGTTTTCCGCTTGTGTAGAGCCTACCCGCTCGTAATATGAGGGTAATGCCATGATCCTAACTCCCTAATAATGTTGGTTTACTTGTTTCAGATTCACCCTCGGCAGCTGTTTTCTGGCGGAGGGCAGTAAGTTGTTTCTCTTGTAATCTAGTCCTGCGTAGGTAATCTTCCCTAGATTGTACTTGTGTATCAGCATTCGCTAAGGTAGCCCGGTTAGGTTCGGGCTGTGGCATTGGGGCCGCTGGTGGTAGTACTATAGGAGGAGGTGCTTCTGGTCCCTTTGATCCAAACATAGAGGATACAGTACCCACTACACTGGCAATAGTGCTGATCGTACTTAACGCACCACTAAGACCACCTAACATACCTAAAGCCGCAGCCATCCTTACTCCGAGAGATTAGAAAAATTATTCTATAGTATACCACAGAACCTAGGTGCGTGTCAACAGTTATACGGATCAAATCCCTCGTATACCCTAATATTATTCCCACGTGTGAACGGGTGGCGAGAGAAGTCCGCGGTGACCGGCTTGTCCAGAATTATTCCGGTGGCTAGATAGCGGAAAGCATCTGCCGCATGGGAGGACCAATCGTGGTTCGGCTGTAAGGATTGAACACCTTTCTTATCATTGAATAACGAATGGTAGTTTACCAGCGCTTCAAGGCCCATACAGCAACGATCCAGATCGAAGTGGGACATAGGTAGCAAAGACCTCACAGCGTTGATACCGTCGTCTATAAGCCGTCTTTTTGGGACGTGTACTTTCAGACCAGCCTCTACTGCTTCAGCGGTACGGGTGAGGCCAGAGTTGTAACTACGTTGCTCAGCATCATGGGGGAAGATGTGATACTCATATACGTATGGCTTAGCCTTGACTACGTTGATGTAATGCTTGAGGGCCATGTTATCGTTCTCGTAGTAATCAATAACCCGTAGGTAACCATTTATATATTGGGCGAACCAGATCACAGTCTTATCATTCATCCCGATGTCCCATGCCGTAATCACGGGGCGGTGGATATCAGCTGGTACGTTACCAATGCGACCAGACTCGCGGGCATCTTTAATTAACTTACCATAGTAGGAGCCGGGGATCACAGCCTTGAACGAACATTCATACTCTTGCTCGAACTTATCCGGATCGGTCGTAGCCCTAATCATTTCCATCTCTTCATCAAGCAGCCCAGTCTCGGACGCCCGGTAGATATGTGAGGACCATCCATGCTCTATCATTTCGGGATCGAGTCCCCTAAGATATAATTCTTCGAAGAAGTTCTTCCCCTTGGGAGTACCAATAAAAATAGCCCAGGGTGTTCCTCCGCGACCCAACAGAGTTGGTTGGATGATTTCCTCCCAAATTGATCTCGGCATCTGTGCGACCTCATCTAGGATAACGCCATCCAGGTAGATACCCCGGAGGCGGTCAGGGTTGTCGGCACCCTCGAGATAGATCGTACCCTCGCGCCCACCGGATAGGGGGACAGTAATGGATAGTTCGGTTGACTTGAACTTAGCACCAGGTATGAACCCGACATACTTCTGGAACTCCTTCCACGCAATCTTCTTGGCCTGAGCTTTCTCGGGAGCAACGTAGGCATACTGAGGAGCTTCCTTGTCAGACTGCATCATTGAGAGAATGATTTGGTTTATGGACATTATGGTTTTCCCGAAACGTCGATGACATACCAGGACAGAGAACCTAGTTAGGTTTGAGTGGATGGCTGCCTGTAGTGGACGTGGTTTATATGGGGATACTACTTTCTTAGACACAGTGCCTCTTAGTATTGATGATTTCCTTTTCATATGGGGTTGCCCCCTAGTTACAATTGTCGGCCGCGGTTCTGGTCCAATTACCCTTACCCGACTGGACCTGTCGATTCAATACGAAAGTAAGAATCCAATTAAAATATACCTCAACCCTACCTGGATACTTAGGTTAGATGAATTAGTTAGTCGTGATAGGTTGTTTTGTTTAGGAGTGGTTTTTTGATTTACCACGACAACCCTTTCGCGAGTTATCTAATAGTTAGATTATAGCATAAAAATCGATTTTTGTCAATACTTAGGACTAAAATAAATAGCTTGACTAGGTTAGTATGATTGTGATATAATATACAGATAACCTTTGGAGATAGTTATGACCAAGAATATTGTATTTCTAGACTTGTACCGTGCTACCGGACTTATCCGTGAGTATGATGCTGAGGAAGCTATGGGTATGTTTGGTTATGTATCTGCGGTTCTTGAGATGTATGAGCAGCGGAGATTCGAGTATAGCCGCCAGCTGGAGTTTGATGGATTTGAGGACGAGGACTATGAGGCAGGGGTAGAATATGAAATCATTATTGAATGGGGGAACAATGATCCATCAGACGAGGACGCTTAACGAGTTAATTAGTTTAACACAACACTATAAAGATAATTATGATGATACTGCCTTGATGTCGAGAATTAGTAGTCTCTTAGTCCCGTTATCTGAAGTAGTACGTAGCCGGGTCGAGCATAGATATCCAGCTGTTACTGAGTTGTTTGAGACTCTTGAGGAGGGGTGTACTTCTAGTAAGATAACCCTTAAGCAGCTCGAGCAAATATTACGGGAAGCCCGAGATGTTGCTGGGGGAGATAGTGAGGATGTGGATGATGTTGCTGCTGAGTTAGTATTGTTGTTATCCCGCCCTGATGATTATGAGTTTATGTCCATACATATGTACCAGGACTTATTCCGGGTAGCTCCAGCTGGTAGGCTACTTTCCCGCATGTTACTTATAGTTAAGGGTGTGCTGGCTTAGTTTTTATAAAATTTAAAATTACATAGGGGGCCTTGTCTAGGATATAGATGAGGCCCTTAGTGTTTCTCGAGTCGGGTAGAGGGGTTGGGGGACCAGGCTTGGATTTTGATCCTAAGTCTATATTGAATCTTTATTATAAGGGTATCCAAATATTTTCGGGGGTACCCCCACCAATGTCTATATATCCCAGGGGGCCTATCTATAATTCACGTATTAGGTGTTTCTAGGGGGCGATTCTAGGTAGGGGGTTTTAGGGCAGGTGGTTTTAAGGAGGTGTGTGGATAGGTCTACCATCATAAAGGTATTACACACTATTATAAAGGTATTACACACTATTATAAAGACATGGATATACACACACTTAACTAGGCTCGCATCCCATAACACCTGGGCTACAGCTTGGTCTGTGCTCGCCGACATTCGGTAGGTAGTAATGGCTGCGGTAATATCGCTGGGGTAATCTACCGCCTGATATCTCCCCTGCATTATTTACTGTTAACTGCTTGATAATAGTTAGGGGATTGCTCTCGCTTTGTTCGACAGGGCTGCGAGTTATGTATAGATGAATTAGTATAGAAGTCTGGATCCCCGAACTACCACAGGATGAAGCCAATGATAGCTAAGACTATAACGAAGATGGGCAATCCACCCAAGATGATTGTTGTGTATGTCTCGAGCCAAGGGTTGTGTGGTAAGCCTTTATGGTTAAAATACCCGAAAAGAGCTATTGGGAGTATTATGAGTAATGTGATAAATGTTGACATCTTAGTGTACCTATCACTTACCTTATACTTACAGTATACCATAACTGTATGTAATGTCAACAACAAAAAGGGCCGGAAGTGAGAGGCCTCCGACCCAAGTAGTAAACAAGTAGTCTATAAGCTTACAGTATCGCTATTATCATCAACGCCAACACTACCATACCTAGTAACATGATTTCTATATCGTCCATTATCCCTCCTTTTGTCTTAGTATTTTTACTAGATGTTTAGTTAATATTAGCAGTGCCTGATCACAATGATCTTCGGTTAACTCTAGTAATGCTAATCTTATCTGCTCATCTTGTACGTACTTACTCATCTCGCTTCTTATCATCTTCATACTCCTCATTCCCCACGTCGTCAAGCACCATCAAGAATACTTTAGATGCAGTCAGTAGGATCCCCCCAATTAGGGTTGTGATACCTACGAAGGCTGCTACCTGTACTAATAAATCCATAGTTATTTACCTTTCTTACCACCAGATTTACCACCCTTACCACCTTTAGTGATAGCTGCACCTGCTTTACCCGCTAAGATCGCCGCTCTTCTCTTGGCTTTAGGGTTTGAGTAACCTGACTCAGGTGATACTTTAAGTGCTTTGTTTTTTGTTGCTTTAGCCATAATCGTTATCCTCCTTAGTTGTTATTATATCTTACGTTTGAATAAAGTAATGGTCGGATCCTTTTTATCTACCATATACAGTAAGGTTTGTATCTTCTCTACATCACACTCTTCAGTCTTCTCATCGAACATCTTAGCTATCAACTCTGTGTTGTTTATCAAAGTCTCTAGTGATACGTACCTTGCTTCTGTCATCTTAGTCTCCTCCTCTATTCCGACCTTACTTATAGTATACCACATCTATTATGAATTGCAATAGTTATTTAGTCTCGCGCTGCTAATAATTTTACTTTCTCGCTAGGGTTTTTTATAAAGGCAATGGCCCAAGCGTCATCACTAACCGCGTAGAGCTGCACTTCCTCATTAGGATTGTTTATGAATTGGATAGAATACCCATTCTGTTTAACCGCAGCTAGTTGTACTGCTAAGCTAGGGCTGTTTATAAATTGGATAGAGTTACCGTCTTCTAGGACCGCAGCTAGTTGTACTTCCTCACTAGGGTTGTTTATAAACTTAATAGCTAACCCATTTTCCTTGACCGCAGCTAATTGTACTGCTAAGCTAGGATTTTCCATACTTGTAATTGTCATAATATTATTTACCTTTTTAATAATCCCAGTTATAAAAGTTTTCTAGCCACTCTATTAATTCAGGGTCGTCTGCATGTAACCAACCACACGCTGGTCTGATATCGTATTTCATTTCGCTAACCTCATTACTGTTTCTAACATATCCTTTATGTTACCGTTATTAAACTGATCATCGTATACTCTACGCATTATAGTACCGCCTTTGTATACAAACACATAGCCTGGTAGAGCTGGGGTTTTCTTAGTTAACTTCCACTCACACCCCTCAGTGTTACGTGTGCCCCAGTATTCTTCCAGTATCTTCTTTGCTTTATCATATGTCATATCAATACCCATTAATTGCATGGAACTTAATATAATCGTACACCTTTTTCAAACCCTCATCACTGTCTTGCATCATATCTATCGGGCGTACTCCCCACTTTAGATGGTCCCTGTACAGCCAGGCCGTCGCATCCGGTGTGTTGAATACCATTCTTGAGTACTCAACCACCTCCTCCTCCATCTTAATCCTTTCCTCAGGTGTCATCTACTTATACCAAATGAATTGCTAACCAAGTCATACCAAAGATAGCCCCGACCATTATGAATACTATTATCTTAGCTACTGGGTCGCTTGCATCCTCTAACTTAACTGCTAGTTGTTTTTGTAGGTATGTCTTACGTGCACCGCTCTTCTTATCGAACACTGATACAAATTTCATACCGCCCTCTGATGAAGTAGCCCAATCTTTCATGAGCCCCTCGTCTGTTTTAGTTTTGTTTTCCATAAGATCCTCCTTCTATGGTTATACTTACAGTATAGTACAGGTAGATGTGAATGTCAACAATTAATTTAATCCTGTTGATCCGAACCCACCATCACCCCGTATCTGCCCCGCAACCATGAGTCCTGGCGAACGTATGAACCTAGCAAATACACCTTGTGCTATGCGATCACCCCGACGTACCACCTGTACTGACCCCGATACATTATGTAGCATCACTTGTATCTCCCCTTCGTAGTCAGGATCAATAGTACCTGGTGCATTAAGAACGATGAGTCCTTTCTTCAGGCATAGGCTAGAGCGTGATCTTATCTGTAACTCTATGTTAGCACTCATATCTAGGCGAAGCACTAACCCTGTCGGCACGAGTACTGTCTTACCGGGGAAGATGGGTAGGTCCACCTCCGAATTAGATTCGATATCAAAACCTACCGCCCCTGCCGTCTGATACTCGGGTAACTTAGCTCCGTTAATTGTGTGGATGATTGTCATGTTACTCCCTCCCAATTATATATCTTAATACATCACCAAGTAATTCGATCTTAAGCTTCTCGATGGCAGCGTTGATTGATTCCTCAGTAGTGTAGTTGTCGTTGTATTCTTTGTAGTCTGCTGTAAAGAATGTGATGCCGTCGTGCTTGAATGTAACAGACATATAGATATCCGTCCCTTCGAACGTTACCGTTGCCTTTACTCCCGCCCCGATCTTGAATGCTTCTTCTACCAAGTTGATCTCTTCAATAAGTAATCCTTCGTAATTCATATTATCATTGTACATGTGCACGTCCCTCCTCATTAAATAATAGTGCTATGTTAGTCTCGCCTACTGCGTTAGCTACCTCGATAGCTGCTGCAATCACGGCATCATGCCCACCCTGTACTGTATAGTAAACGAACTTAGGTGTCGTCTTACGTACCAAGTAAGCTAGTGCTTCATCATATATTGTTATCATTGTCCCCTCCTTAT
>JACCDR012053925.1_pt1 | contig 38355 bp, 52 predicted proteins | sample 7446431 | NCBI WGS metagenome assembly JACCDR01 (sample SAMN15323443, study PRJNA562643) | freshwater metagenome | isolation source: river surface water | place: USA:Blue River Watershed | collected 2017-08-17 | reverse complement strand
GTCTGCTGCCATGCTCTGGTAATGAGGGCGGTCTGCTGCCATGCTCTGGTAATGAGGGCGGTCTAAACGCCCAAAAATTTATAGAACAAAAAACGAGTTTTGAGGCTAAAACGTAGAACACCAGATGAGAGAATTAGAAAACGCTTGACAAGAAAATTTTTTTCGTGCTATAGTAAGGGCATGAAAGCAAGCGACTACAACGAAGGAAAAAACGAGATGATAAACTTAACAGACGGCAAAAAAATGATTGTAAAAATGTTCAAAAGCGAATTCGGTGGTATGAACATGTCAGAAGCAACAGCATTAGAATTTCTCAATCGCGTTGCTAAAACCGCCTACAATGGTCGTAGCATCACCTCAGAACAACAAATTTTAGCCGCATATAACGCACAAAAAGCAGATTTTTTGGGAGTGTAAAAATGAGACGCTATCGTTACGAAAAACACACAAAATTACATAACCAACTAGCCTTTGCAAATACCTTAATTGTAGCTACAATTGTAGCTACACTAGGGACTATCGGATACCTTATTATCAGTAATGTCTTGTTAGTTTTGGGGAGTTTCTAATGTTTACATTTTTCATCATTCTAGTAGCATGGTTTCAGCATGTTTCAGGCCAAAAAAACGAAAATTCTGACTTCTTGTTTATCATAATGGCGTTAGGGCTTGATATGATTGTCGTTATCATGGTTTTAGGGAGTTTCTAGTGCAAACTGAATACACAATCTCTTTTCGAGGCAAGCTTGTTACAATCCGTAAGACTAAACGCGATTTTTTGTGGGAAAAATTGCAAGCTTGCAAAGCAGTTCTGTCAGATAGGGAAGGGCTTTACAGCCTATCTGAGAAACAAACCGCCAAAGCAGTTTATAAACGTACAAAAGTCGAATTAGAACGGGGATACAAATAATGGAAATCAAACTTATCGTGCCAAGCACAGTAGACCGTAACAAGCCTGTAGACAATACGCCTTATGCCAATGGCGTTAAGAAAGCTTTCTGCAATATGTTCGGCGGCTATACAGCCTATAATGGGGTTGGCGGCTATGTCGCTGACAATGGTGAATTGATTGAAGAAGACGTGACAGTTGTCACGACCGTGACAGCCAAATTAACACGCTCTAATCGTAGCAATGTTTTCAAACTTGCAAAGCAATTGTGTGCCGATATGTCGCAAGAAAGTATTTTCTTGCAATTAGGTACAAAAGTGTTTTTTATCCGTAGCTAATACAATGGGGCTGAAACATGCCCCATAGAAAGAATAATCACAATGACTAAACCAATTGTAGACATACTCACAAACGAAGAAATTGCCACCATAGGCGAAAATTACCTAAATTTGCCAGAGATTGTGCCTAGTCGCAATCAAATCCAATTTTTTCGCCAAATTGTCCGATTTTCGCTCTCACAGTATGCAGCTATCCATAATTATCCTGTGCTTGACTTTGTGGATTATCAGCCCTATGTTGATGCTGACACTATGCGCTATGACTTAAAGAAAACAGGCTATCTAATGATTTCTACTCAGTACAATGAGCCTAGCGCGATTATGAGCAAGGAAACTAACTTGCTATTTCGTGCTGCTCATGACTTACACCACTGTTCTACACAATCTTGCAATTTTGAGTTATGGGGCGAAATATGCGCGTTTTCAAAATTCGCCTTTAGTGCTTTAGAATGTGCTGATAATGCAAAGCTTGATGCCAAATTCTATGTGTCCGTTTTGGCTTGCGAAATTTTAGGCCAATTGTGCGCCGCTAGACTTATAGGCAAGTTTCCTGAACAAAAGCTAAATCATTGTGTGCCTAGTGGCATAATTGAGAGGATTTTACATGCTTACAGAAATTGGGAATGAAATAAAAACAGAAAGTGGACATATCGCTATTATTTTGTCCACTAGCACAGAATATACGGATAGTCTGGTAAGTCTAAACGCATGGAAATGGCGTTATCCTAACGCTTTTATTATCGAACGACCGTATCTAAAAGCACGCTATGTAATTGCACGCCTTAAATCAGAAAGCTAAAAACATGAAAAATCTAATCATCATCACAATCATCATCATCGTAACAGTAGTAACAGTTTTCAGCATAACAGTACCTACACTTTTAGAGTGTAGCGCCTATGCTCTAGAATTCTCGTATCATCAAGTTTGTACGCTTGCTTTCTATCCTACTAAAAGCAATGGGGCATGGTACTATGCGGAGATTGTACAGTATCCGAATTCACAATATGAGCTAAAGCTTTACAATGGCTTTAGAGGCTGATGAAGAAAACAAAATAGGGGAAATAGACGGACTAGCTAAATGAGACAGCAGTCCGTTTTTTGTTTTGTACCCTTATGCTTTTTTCGCACACTCTGTTATTATTCTGTAATAATGGGGTAGACCGTAGCAGGCAGGCATGGTACTATGCTGAAATTCTATATGCACACGTAATATACACACACATAAGGTACACATTGCAATAATAGAAGAATAAAATGTTGACACTACAACTATCGTAGCTCATACAATGCAATGCTTGACTTGTGCGATGGTTACTTGCCTATGCAGGTTACTTACTTGTGCTACGCTCAGGCAGGCAAAACGGGCTAAAATAGGCGTTTTTAGGGCTATTCATGGCAGTACATAGCAGGACACAGGTAAGAGGCGCTAGAATAGGGCTTTTTACTCGATTTATTTTTTCTTTTCTTTTTATTTAGTACAGTATAGGAGGGTGGATAAGGGTCGCCTTACTTGTGTTTTAGACGCGACTAAACCGAAGGCAACAAAAAGTTAGACTAGCCTAAAACCCCCTTTAGGTGCGCCTAAAACCCTGCGCCTAGCATCGCGCTCAACGGGGAAAAATCTGAGTATTGACAGGCTGTTACTAATCCGCTATACTTGTAGACATCGAATGAGGGAACGTAACAGGAGAAAACGATGGCAATTCACAGAAACAGCCTAGATTATGTCGGCTATACATGCCCTGTGGTGTTTGACAACCTGTTTGATGAGGTGAACTGCGACCCGTTTCAAGCGTACATTCAGGCTAGCATTGAGCGTAAAGAACCCTTTGGACATTGGTTACGCGACCTTGCTAGACTAGCAGCACGTCACGCTCAGAACTACGGAGCAGAAGTTGTCCGAGAAGCCTTCGACCGAGCATTAAACGAAGCTTATGAACGCGAATTAAATCTGGAAAGCGAAATTCACGACCTGAAATTGCGAATTGCCCTGCTTGAAAAAGGACAAAACAATGGCTCATAGCAGCGACTTCATCGACTACACCTGCTTTTTTGTCGTAAAGAACGTCCGCAAGCTTGACCTCAGCAACATTGAGGCTGAGTACCGTGCTGGAGAGATTGGGCTGGAAGAGGCATTGCAGCAGGCGGCAAGGGTTGGAGCGCGATTTGCCCAAGCGAACGGGGCTGATAAGGTTCGGGCGGTTTTTGATGCCTATATCAGTCGGGCAGAAGGCTATTTGACCGAAGTGGAACGGGACAGCATCGCCCTCAGCATGATGAGTAGCGTTTCTGTGCGTAACAGCAAAGCGATGGTAGCAACGGTAAAATTACTCCGTGATAAGTAATTTATTTGCGATGCCGTTTTTGGTGAGTAATCGACTGAAAACGGCAAAACCACCGTTTTGAGGCTAAATCACATATTATGAACTAATAACGCGGTTGTAAATGTCGATATTATCTATAGAAATAAATGCAATTTACAACCGCGTTATGAGCTACTAATACCACGTACACTTATCACAAGTAAGAGACGAACATTAAATCATGCCTGCGGCAAGGGGACTTATGCACATTCGCTACGCTACTACCGATGATGTACCGACCTGCGCGGCAATTGCTCGGCGCTATCCTAAAGAACTTGCGTTTGTGAGTAATGTGCGCTTGCGTGATGGTGTTGCTCGGCAGGAACTATACGTAGCTGAGGTGTCGGGCGAGGTGGTTGGCTTCGCTCTTTTTCATGTTCGGCGAGATGGTTGGGTTACGCTGTATGATTTGGCTTCGATTTCTTCGGGGGCAGGTGCGCTTCTTTTAGCTGCGCTGCCCAGACCATTACAGCTAAAGGTCAAGGTGGACAATCATCGGGCTAGAGCCTTCTATACATGCAATGGGCTATACTTTCGGCACTACACAGGCTCGAACCTTGCTGTGTACTATCAGCGCGTCTTACCTGTGTTTATCGCTGGCAAGAATGCCCAGTACCCTATAGTTGCCGCAGCATCAGGAATGGCCTATGGGGTTGCCCAGAACGACACCCCATACGCTCCGATAACAATGCTTGATGTTGACTTCACCCAGCCTGACTGGGAGGGATACGTGACTAAGTATCAACAGCTTCGACCAGCTTATGCTTTTGCTGTGGATTATTCTGGGGATACTGCTGCGATGTTAGCTCAGGTTTCCCAACTACGCCAGCTAGGGGCGCTGAACGTAATTGTGCCGATAAAGGGGGATGGACTAGCAGTTAATGTACCTGTGGGGTGCGTGCTGGGGGTCTCCGTGCCTGCAAAAAGTGATAAGTTCGGGGGTTTTTTACCGAAGTCTGCCGAAGGATTTTTTGGGCGGAAGGTTCACCTGCTGGGGGGAACGCCGTCAAATCAGCTTCATGTGCAAGCTCGGCTGGCTCAGGTAGGCGCGACAGTAGCCTCTGCTGACTACAACGCCCACGAGAAAGCCGCCAGACGAGGTACAATCTGGGTAAACGGACGCTGGGATACTGGGCATACTGGGGGCTACTACGACTTGACCAGTTTGTCGGGGCGATTAATCGCTAAAGAACTGAACGGACGGCTGCCGCAACTCGGAACACAATGGACAAAGACGCGCCGAGAAAATGAGCGCAGATACTATGAGAACTTTTTCAACCCTTGACAGGTGTTGCAATCGGGTGTAAACTTGTATCATATCAAGGAGAAAAACGATGAACCGAGTGATTAATGTTCGTACAGGTGTTGTTCATGCAGGGAAGACCCGTTCTGCCTGCGGCGCTGGTACATGCACTATCGGGACGAAACGTCAGAGCCGCTTCCAAGCGACTTCGCTTGGTGTAACCTGCCCAACCTGTTTGCGCCGCAATCCTGCTTTGGCTTGGCCTGCGCCTATTCGTTCGACTGCTTTTGGCTCTCGTAAGGCTTCACCAGCCGATATGCTGGGCTTCGACCATTTTCGCTCAGTAGGTTTTCGCTTTGGCTATGCAACGGTAGCACTGCACATCTTCGCCGATGGTTACTGGGAAGCAATCATGCAGCCTGTGAAAGCTCCGCGTGTCGTGGTCTTTGGCACTACGCGCATCCCTCTTCGGGCGATGCTCTGGCAACTCATCAATAAAATCAACGAGGTGGCATGATGGACGCTCTTGAACGTGCTGTTCGTTTCTCGCAGGAACACGGCTGCTCACGCGGACAGGAGTGGCTTGAAGCAGCGTTGGCAATCGCTACGCCAGCCACAGTTGCCGAACTGGTCAGTCGTACTCCGCGCATCTATCTGAACTGGTTCATCAACGTTTTCCCAGACCATCTGGAACTACCAGAAGACTACGTTCAGCAGTTATACGCCAAATTTGGTTATTTCTTCCTGCGCTACAACGAATATGGCTTCTGCTACTATGACCGTCAGCCGCGTGACGACTTCCATCGGGTGTTCTCTGAGCCTCAGTTAGCTGAATTAATTGAATGGCTACTTACCCAGCCAGAAAGAGAAGCTAATGAAACAGTACGTGATTAGTCGCCTGAACACAGCCGTGACACGCTTTGAGACCAACCAGTTAGCCGAAACTTTCCTCATCAATCTGCTGAAAGATGAGATACGCTTCGCTTGGGAACACTATAGCGAAGCAAGCGATAAGGATGGCTACTGCGTCTACCTACTCCGCGCAGGGGTCAGTGATTTGCGCGAGGAAGCTGCCAAGAGCGCCCTGATTTGGGAATACCCAGCTACTGTATTCGGGGCTGGCAAACGGCTTCTGCCCTTTGGTAAGTATCTAGCGAATGTTATCGAAGGCTACTACGAATGCTCACCAGCCGAACTGCTGAGTATTGTGACAGCAGCTAGGGCTAAAGTGGATGAGTAGGCAGCTACTTGTTCTTCTCGTACTGCTAGTAGGGGCTTTTGCAGTAGTAAAGCTCCTGCTAGTAGAAGCGTGGGATGCCGCAGTAGTAGCTGCCATTGCTACTGCTACCTTTGTTCTGGATTACTGGTGGAGGAATGATGAACCTGATTAGCTATCAAGAAGCCGTGAAAGAATACGAACCTGCTTTGCAGCGTCTCAAGAAAGCTCGAAAGACCCTCGTGCAGTGCGTTCGCAACCCCTACAACACTTCGGGGCATGTGCCATCAGTAGTGAAAGACATCACCGCAACCGCCGCCGAGATGCGTGCTGCGCTGGAGTGGTTCGGGGAAGTGTGTTTTATCCGTCATGGGGCGACCAACGACAAGATTTTCGCCGCCATCGAAGCTGTAAACAAAGCAGAGAAAGCGCTACGATTTGAAGCAGAACATGAAAGCTCTTTGGACAACATTGTGGACGCTTTTGCACAACTTCGTGCAGAGCGTGAAGCCCTCTACAAGCTCTTGGCCTCATACGGAGAAAGATGGTTTGATAATGGATAACATCATCATCTTGCAGGAATGCGCCGCAGCGAACGAACCTGTTATTGTTGGGGAAACTCAAGACTGTGATATGACCCAGAACGAGTTCCTTGCTGCTCAACGGTTTCTGGGGGCTAGTATCACCCAGAACGAAGTTTTGGAAAAAGGTCGGGTCGTTAAATTTTGGGTAAAAGTCAACCCTTGACAAAAAAGACAAACGGCTGTAAACTTGTATCATCACTAGGAAATACATTGTCCAGATAATCAAGGAACGGCCTATGTCTCAACTTCTCGGCGCTTTCATCGTTTTCACTGTCTTGTTCGTTATGACCTTAATCATGCTCAACGGAGACCACACCAATGATGCTCCATCAAAAGGGCGTAGCAACGCCCGTGAAGACAGTTTCGGAAGCCGTAGCCATCGTGACTGGTGGCGACACTAAGAAGGTCTTTGCCATCGACTACAACAAAGATGGCAGCGCCTTCATCACGCTCAAAGACGGGGAAGTCGCTCGTGTTACGGTGGAATAATGGGCTACCTGAACATTTTCAACCGCATCCCAGAACTTCTGATTGAACGTGGTGAAATCGTGGTATCCCCTGATTATGATGTACTGGTCAGGGGGTCGGATTGCCTCTTAGGGGATTTAGACCTGTATTTAGACCGTGTTCATGGTAACGAGGAACGGCTAAAAGGAACTACCGTCCACTATCATAAGACCCTGAAAGATGGGCGCATGATTTATCGTCTTGTACGGGAGGAACAGAAATGATTATCTACGGAACAATCGAACGTCAAGTCTTTACTCGCCGCCGCGCTGTTTGGCATGATATTGTCAGCAAGCACAGTGTCACTGCAAAAGACAACGGTGACGGCACGGCGACTGTTTGGTTCGCCTACTCGAACGGCTCTGTGGAAAAATTCCATAACGTGCCGCTTGAACAAATTGAGTTCCTCAATGACTAAGGGCTACGTTCAGTTCATTGATGATTTTGACGGCAGCGTTGACCCACTCACTGTCTACGAAGCACGGGTTGGAAGTAAGCGTCCTGACTGTTCAGACCTCTACTTAGATGGGCTTTTACAGCATGACGATGTGCCTGATGAGTTACTTGTACAAGTTGACCCCTACTTCACCGATGCGGCATCGGTGAAGTTGTGCGCTGGGCAAACCGTTGTAACTAATCGCAAGGGCTATACTAACCGCCTAGTTTTGCTAAAAGTCATTGGGTTCACTGGTAAGAAAGTGCAGCTTGAGGGTGGTTTTATGAAGTTCCCGAAACAGCTTGCAGTAGTGCGGAGGCGCATTTGAGTAAAATCCTCGAACTTGGACGTGAGGTTATTGTGGCAGCCGAACCGACAGGGCGCACGAAAGTGCGTCTTGGTGTTGGTACACAGCTTGTGATTGGCGCAGTGAACGAGCATCCCCAGATGTTCATGTGCCAAGCCGACCCGAAGTGGCCTGCCTTCTGGCTTTACCGTAATTCAGCCGATAAAATCTACGAAGCAGAATTGGCTGAACGCAAAATTGTACTCGTAACCAAGTAAGGATTAGGCGGCTATGAGCTTCCCAGCATTCCCAAAACTGAATAGCCGCCCCACTCCAGCAGGCACTTACCCCAAAGACAGCGCCGAAGTCCTCGAAGCAAACTACTTACTCCTGAGCAGGCTGGGGCTATATGTCCTTCCGAAGCGCCGTAACATGAAAGTCCCGATGGTGGATTATTGGCGCAAAAATGACCCCGTGATTATGACATCAGTCGAACAAGCTATGCGCGAACAAAAGCGTGTCGATATTAGCGGCTGGTGTGTGGCTACTGGGTCTCGCTCAGGGCGTTTGATTGTTCTTGACCTCGACCCATCTGAAATCGTCCGAAACGGACGTTCTCCTGAGCAGGTCTACTTGGATATTCAAGCGATTTGTGCGACTTCTTTTGTGCTGGCGACTCCTGCTGGTGGTGTCCATCTTTACTATCGCGTCAGTGAGGAACACGAGCTAACAGGTAACGATGCCCCTCCCATCGCTGGGGTAGACCTGCGTGGGGAAGGCGGTCAAGTCGTATCCCTGAGCGGTTATAACCGTTATGATGGGGAATATGCTCAAGATAAGGGCATGATAGAAGGCCATACTGAGTGCTACCGCTTACTGCCAGACGGCAGCTACGATAGTATCCCTACCGCTAACCAAGAACTAATCGACTGGTTGGGGACAAAGAAGCGTCAAGCTGCCGAGAACAAACAATCAGGGGAAAGCTACGCTAAGTCTAGCGAGGGCTTAGAACGCATCAACGCGCATAACCTTCGCCCCAAAACCGAAAAAGAAGCCTTGACCCTCGAATGTCTTGGGCATATTCTTCGGAAGTGGGATGGGCATGTGGAGCGCCATGACTGGTTGCAAATGTGGATGAGCGCCCACCATGCCAGCGATGGTTCTACAGTGGTTCGGGACTACATTTTAGCCCACCCAAACATCTACTGGAGTGATGGCAAAGATGGGTTCGCCAAGTTTAGAACTGACTGGGCTACTCACAAGACCCGTGATGATGGTTACACAGTTAGTTCATTGTTCTGGCTGGCAAAGAAATCAGGTTGGCTTACCAAAACTGGCTATGAAATACCAGATGAAGTCTATGAACGCATCAACACTGAACGAATAACTGACTGGATTAATAGCCTAGTCGATATTCCTAAGTATGTCTTGCTGCAAAGTCAGACTGGTTCAGGTAAGACATTCGGCTTTGCTGCCCTGTATGAACGGCTCGGCAGACCGAAAACAGTCATTCTTGTACCCAGCATCAAGCTGGCTATTGAGCTTGGGTCTACACTTATTCGGGAGCATAAACTCCCTGTAACGATTTACCGAGACACCGAGACACTAACCCAGCTTGAGCGCAGTCAGTTAGAAGCTGCCGACATTCTGGTCACGACCTTGCAGTCGTTTGCTGTGCGCTTGCAGCCCGACATGAGCCGCTATGGGCTACTGTATATCGAAGAGAGTGACCAGTTAATTCAACAGTTTGCTCGTGGTGGTGGTGGTCGGCGCAGTAGCCATGTAAAAGAGAATGAAGCCCGTGCAGGTTTTGAGACTTTGGCTGCTGCTTTTCGTCATACTGCTGCTGTCTGGATGGTGGATGCTACTATGAGCCGTGTCAGCTATGAGTGTGCTGTTGCACTCGCCCCAGAAGCGCCTAGAGTGTTCCTTAACGAATATGTGCAGCTAAAAGCGCCGTGCTACTTTGTGGACGCCAAAGAGGAAGCCTATCAAGCTGTTATTGACACCCTGCAAGAAGGTAAAAAGGTTGTCGTTGCCATCGACACCAAAAACGGGGTAGAGCAGTTTTACAATAACATCAAAGAGGTTCTGCCAAACAAGTCGATGCTGATGATTAATAGCACAAGCGCTCGGCAGCGTGCGGTCTCGGAGTTCATGGCTAATGTGAACGAAGAGGCCAAGAAGTATGACCTTGTGGTCTATAACAGCATCATGGCTTCGGGTGTTTCGATTACGGGGGTTACTGCTGATTTGGTTGTTCAGTTTGCTAGTTACCTGACACCGAGAAATAATCTGCAACTCCTGAACCGTTACCGCAAGCAGAAACAGGTGGTGATTTGGTATCAAGAGCGCGAGAGCCTATACACTGACACCGAAAAAAGCATTTATGACAATGCTTTTGAAACCGCCACACTAGAGGCTCAAATGGTTCGGCTGCCACTGATAGACCGTCATAGTCTTGCGATTTTGCGTGGTAGGTTGGCAGCCCTCAGCCAAGCCGATGAAGATGCTCAAAAGCGTTCAGTTAAACCGTTCTACCAAGCCTTACTACGGGGTGATGGTCGTGAGGTTTTTGATGGGGAGGGTGATGAAGCAAGTGAACGCCTGCGCCGTGCGATGGATAAAAACAAGGAACTGCGTAAACAACGCGCCGAAGACATCGCAAAGCTGTGGCCTACTATCAGCCCGATTGACGATGCCCGACCTGCCGACCCTGACTACGATGTCTTTACTGTGCTACTAGGTGAAGCTCACGCCGAAGTCGAAAAAGTCTTGAAGGGTAACGTCCCTGAAAATGAGAAGCCCGAAGAGGTCTGGGCTATTGTTCAGGAGTTTAAGGGTGCAGCCTACACCCTAACAGCCTTCTTGAACCAAGAAGAAACACTCAAGCGGTCTGAACTAGCCATGCTCGACCCAGCAAAAGCGATTACCACCATCCAGAACAATATCACGCTGTTTAACGTTCTGATGTGTGTGCGAAAGTTGTACTACCGATTGGAAGAAACATTAGACGCAGAGACCTTCGCTATTCGGGCTAAAGACTTCATGGACACACTGACCACCATGAAAGATGCCTATAATCGGGTGGTAGAGCGCCGCAATGAGTTTGATGAGGTTTATGCTAAGAATGCGACTGATAGCGAAAGAGCAAAGGCATTTTCCAAGATTTTGCTAGCTAAAATCGGGTTGAAACAACGTTCTGAACGTGCCAGTCGCAAGGGGGATGAAGTCAGCTATAGCTACTCAATCGCCAACCTAGACAACGCCTACAAATTCTTGGCTTGGCGCAACCAGAATGAGCCAGAGATTGAACTGTCAGTCGATAAGATTGAAAAGAAAATCTTGAGCCGAACTGAGGCCACCCAAGCATTCGCTAAAATGACACCTGACGAACAAAATCGGGTTCTGCGAATGGTTCAAACAGAAGCTAACACAAGCTTTGAAATTGCCGTTCTAGCCGTCCAGACAGGGGAATTCTGATGCTGCTCGTAAAACCGAAAAACCATGCCGCGTTTAGAGCGTTAATGGATGCTCACCATAGACTGTACGAAACACATGAAGCGAAGGGTCAAGTCCCCGACCACTGGGGACTTGACGATGCCATGAAACGGCGCGATAGTATCCTCGTTCAGTGGGGAAATCTTTATGGGGTTATTGTCGATGGCAATTTCCCCCACACTCGAAAAACGATAAAAAGCAGACACGAATGGGAGAACTTTGAATGGCAAGCAAACACATAACCAAAGACAGTGGTCAACGCGCTCACTTTGAGACTGGCGCTCAACGCGATACCGAAGACGGCAAGCTGCTCCTGCATAAAATCCCGTTTCGTGTCTTGTTGGAGATGCAGCAGAAAGCTGGGGGCGCTGAAACAGTCCTAATCGACCGCAGCAAAAAAGCAGTCCATGAAGCGGACGAAGACCAACGTCATGATTTAATTCCACAGCTTGCGCTTGACCGTCTGGCAGCCCTCTATGCGCGAGGCGCTAAGAAGTATGACGACAACAATTGGCAAAAGGGTATTCCCCTTGTTAGGGTGTTCGGCAGCTTGCTGCGCCACGCCTTTCAATGGTATTGGGGTGACACCAGCGAAGACCATTTGGCAGCCGTTATTTGGAACGCCATCACCCTTCTCTGGACTGAGGCCAAGATAGCCGAAGGCGAACGCCCCAGCAGCTTAGACGACCGTGAAAAAGCAGTAACGCGAGTTATCTATAGTTGGAATGAAGGCAGTGCCGCAGGTGGTAAGCGCATTATGGATTTAGAGGGGTGGCTATCTGATGAGGAAGCTGCAAAACAATGTCAAGCATTCTGGTCTATTCCCATCACAGTTTATCGTGTGCATCATTGGCTTGACAAATAACAAAATATTCGTATAATCAAAGGTGGAGGTGTACTATGTCTAATGAGATATGGAAACGCCTCCCTGATGAACCTGTTAGAGCTTATGATGCTTTTATCAAATACCGCTCTCTCGAACCTAATGGTGACGGTATGAATAAGCGCACGATTGATAATGTGCGAATTCTGCTTGGACGTAAATCAATGTCTGGGCTAGAGCAATGGTCAGCTAAGTTTAATTGGGTAGAACGTGCTGCGGCTTGGGACGAGAAACGACATAACGACATCATCAAGCTACAAGATGTTGATGCTGTCCGCTACCGTCAAGCTGTGGTTGATACCCTGCTCCTACAATTAGCCCCTCTCGATAAACTCATAAACTCAGAAATCAATTCAGCTTTAGAGGAACAGGCACAGGGAGAGCGTGTAAACGCTGTCACATTGAAACGGCTTTTGGAAGCTGTGACAATGGCGGACAATTTGCGGAGACGTGCCGCAGGTATGCCAACTGTTTTCACTCGTGAAAAATCAGATGGTGAAGAAGAAACAATGACCTTTATGATTGGAGAACTCGATGAGTGATGCTCGTAAAATCCGCATCGACTTCGCCATGAAGCCTTACGCAGCCCAGCAAGAAATCATCGACTGTGTACGCGGCAAAATCCGCAACCCAAGCGGAGGTCGATACCAATTTCTTGTAGCAGACTTTGGGCGACAATCAGGGAAGTCTTGGACTTCCCGTTTTATTGCACTAGACAGTGCAGCGAACTATGACCAAAACGTTATGTGGGTATCCCCATCAATCTCCTCAGCCCGAAACCACTGGAACAAGCTCGTCAAACTGCTCAAAAAAGCAGGCTTAAACAAAATCGTCAAAATTCTACAGGCAGCTAAAGAAATTCACTTCCCTGATGGTGGGGTTATCGCTATCCGCTCGGCGATTGAGCCGGATAACCTGCGTGGCGATAGTGTTGATGTTCTGATTTTAGATGAGGCTGCATTCTTTCGTAACGGCGAATATGTCTGGGAGCAGGTCTGCTTGCCGATGATTACTGCTTCTCGTGGTGTTGCTGTGTTTACAAGTACACCGAACGGCAGAAACTGGTTTTATCGGTTATTCATGGAGGGGTGGGAAAAACCCGAAGCCGAGTACCATAAGTCATGGAAGCTAAAGTCAGAGCAGTCTCCCTACCAAGATAAGCGCCTTCTAGCTTTCTTGAAAAAGAAGATGCCCAGCAGCAAATGGAAGGAAGAGTTTGAAGCTGAGTTCCTTGCCGATGGTGGGGGTGTTTTTGTGGGGGTAGACCGTGCCGCAAAAGTTAAGATGGTCTCTGCCCCAGACCCAACGCAAGTATATGTAGCTGGCTTAGACATCGGCAGCACAAGAGACTTCACGACCTTCACTGTTATCAACAAATTCACGCGAGAGCAGGTTTACGGCGAACGCTTCACCAATGTCGGGGCAATCCCCACCATAAGGCGCATTATCAGCTTGTTAGACCACTGGCAGCCCGAAGTTACTCACATTGAGAAGAATGGTGTGGGCGACTACTTGTTCAAGATGCTTTGTGAGGTTCTGGCAGGTGGCGACCTTGACGTGATTATCGCCCAGATGAATACCGTTATCGCAGACGAACCAGACCTAGCCCCACTTGAAGCGGTTGTCGGTGGTCATAGACTAGTTGGCTTACACATGGACAACGGCATGAAGAAAAGCCTAGTAGAACGTGCTGCAACTGATGTGGAGTTTGGTCGTTTCTTTTTGTTGGAGGATACAGGCAACCAGAACGACTACGGGTCTATACAGATTGGCGAAATCAGTACCTTTACGCGCAGGGCAACTTCCTCTGGTATGGACTACACCTACGCAGCCGCAGAAGGCAGTAATGATGATACTGTATCCGCTCTGTATCTAGCCTATAAAGGCGTTCCTAAGCTGTTAAAAAATCAGAAGAGTTATGAGCCAGACCCAAAGCAGTCTTTCAGTAGTCTGTTTAAGGGTAAGAGGAGAAATTTCCATGCCAAGCGCCGTAGCTTACGTAGCGCCTAGTTCAGCCGAGCGCAGTGATTTTGCAGAGGCTTTGAACCAAGAGACGTTTAAGCGACAAAATGATTACAAGATAGCGCTGAAATACTATCTTGGAGAGCAAGACAGACCTGCCGAAGAGGAAGACGCAGATGTCACCTACATCAACATGGTGAAAATGACCTGTGAGCGTACTGCCTCGTTTTTGTTTCCAAGCCTGCCCAGCATACAGACCGACCCTAGCACGGTAGAGCCAACAGCCGAAGAGTTGTTTATCACAAAAACACTTCACGCCAATGGGGGTCTGCCCCTGTTTATCAAAATGGCAGAACGTGGTTTTTTGGCTGGGCATAACTTTGTTTATGTGAAGCCAAAAGCAGCCAGAATGCGCGGCAGCAATAAACTTTATCCGCGCATAAACCTGCTCGACCCACTGAGCGTTAATGTATACTGGAGAGCTGATGATGTCTCAGATATTCTCTGGTATGAGCAACGCTACTGGGTAGGAACGACCCCCTATTTGAAAGATTATGTGAATGATGGGGAACAGTGGCTAGTCTTTACCTATAAGGCTGACACCTTGACAAATGAGAGCCTAGCCTTGATGCAAGCTATCCCAACTACTCATGGTTCTCCAATTAATGTAGGGGTAGGCTCTTTACCTAATTTTGGTGGGCAGTGGAAGCTAGTCTCACAAGAAATTCACACCAGCAGCATCCCCCCTATCATAGAATGGGCGCATCTTCCCCATCCTAATGATTACTTTGGCTTGACCGAGTTTGGTGGACTGAAAACCCTCCAAGACAGTATCAACGCCATTGCAACCGAACGTATGCGGATTGTGCGCCAACACGCCGACCCGTTGGATTTTGTAACAGGCGCAGAAGCTGGCGAAGTCATTGACGATGATGGCGTGACTGTTATTCCTAATCCGAACGCTCGTGTACAGCGCTTAGAGTTTCGTGGTGATATGACTGCTATCAACAACGTGCTTGATAAGCTGGTTGAAACCTACTTGGCTATTAGCCGTGTAGTCTTGCTGAAAGGTGAGGCTAAAGATTTGCAGCGTGTTACTAACGCCTCTGTTAGAACTCTGTTCATTGATGCTATTGCTAAGAACAGCGTACTGCAAGGAAGTTATGGTCGGGCATTAGCCGACATCAGCAAGCTAGTTCTGATGATGGGTTTTGAAAACAGGGACATCAAAGTCAACCCAGCAGACCTTGAAATCACTGTACGCTATGCAAAACCGCTACCAGAAGACATGACAGAAATCGTCAACGTGAACACCATCGCCATTAGAGACGGCTATATGTCGCCGCGCACAGCAGCGATGAACCTGAACCTAGACTACGCTTTTGAAAAAGCGGCTGGGGCAGGGGAACGCCAAGATGCCGAGTTCCAGTTAAAGGTAATGCAAGCTCAACAACAACCAGAGCAGCAAACTCCTCAAACTGGGGGGTTGACAAGTGACGAAAATCCCGTATAATGAAAAGTGTGGGTAGTCTGTGGGCATAACACTGATTTTACCTACTTAATCTTATTGAGGTGTTATGTCCCAATATTCTATCCTGCTAGGAGACGAACCAGTCTCAATCCCCATGACAGGCAATAACAAAGCCTTCATACAGGCGCAAGGTGGGAGCGTGTGCTACCGTCTTGGCCTAGAACAAAAGCCCATTGATGGGTTTATACTAACCGAAAATTCCCGACCAGAGTTACTGCCCTTGCCGTTGACGGTGTGGGCTTACTCGCGTTCTGTTCGGGTGGTGATAATGGAGGGCATTGATGCCGAAAATTTACGTTCAATCCGAGAATGACGAACAACCTGTTGAATTCACTGGCGATATTACCGAACTCATCCCTGATGAATTATTTTTCAAGGATGGGCGCTATCGTACTGTCGTTGACGAAAGTGTGAAGCGCCGCCAGACAATCAAGGAACTGTCCAGCAAGTTACAGGAAGCCACAGCCCCTGAACCTCAGCCGCAACAAGTTCCTGCGCCCCAGACTACCATTGTAGAAGTCCCCAAAGTTGAAATCAACGAGGACGAACTCTACGAAAAGTTCAAGCGCCGTCAAATCCAAGAACGTGCCGCAGAAATTGAAGCCCGTGCAAGCCTCGTTGCCCTCCTCGCCCCTAACGGCTTGGATGAAAGCTTTCTCCCCATTCTTGAGAATGCGAAAGACCCTGCAACTGTGGCGCAAGAGCTTGGTCGTAAAAAATTACAATTCGCCCAAAGTGGGGTAAACACAAAAACCCCCGATGCTGGCGAGATGTTTGGCAACATTAACAAACGTCTCGGCCTTAAATAAGGACAAAGAATAAATGGCAGCAAATCTCGCCTTTCTGAAAGCTAATGACGCTCAATTCTTGCCTAACATGCAAGAGAGCGCCATTAAGTACGTCTTCCAACGCTTTGTTATGGCCTCGCGTGTGCGCGTTGCTACTGACATGGCAATGGACTGGAACGCTCGTAACGTGAGCGAATATATGCCCACACGCCGCGCTCAGGAACTTGCGGAAGACACCGAAATTCCTGACACCCAACTGCTCCGCGCAGCGTTGGCAACCATTGAGCCGAAGGAATTCGGCGACCGTCACCGCATCACTGAACGCCGTAGCGGTACTGACCCCGAAAACATCATCGCCGACAGCATCGAAGCACTCGGCTACTCTCTCGGCAGTAAAGTCGAAGTTGACCTGATGGAAGCCGCTCGTAGCAGCTTTCGTGGGGGTACACTTGGCAGCCTTGCTTCTGATTTGACCATTGCTCTTTTGAATAAAGCCTCTGTTCGGGCTTATCAAGTGCGCGGCGCAAATTCGGGCTTGTTCCATGTTCTCCATCCCTACCAAGTTGAACCCATCCTCGAAAAGCTCTTGACCTTCACCGAAGCTCAAGGTGGCGCTGCTGCTTTGGATAATGCGACTTCTGCGCCTGTTCAAAGTTTCCAACTCCCTGTTTTGGGTAACGTGGCGATTGCTCCGCTCTTGCCTCGCCGTGTGGTCATTCAGCTTCGTATCTACGGCACAAGCGGCACGTTCCGTTTGCAAGTGGGTAGCGGCTATGAAGTTGGTGTGAACGTCACAGCAGCGATTAGCGCCAGCGCTACACCTGCCACAGTTGCTACCAACATCAAGAATGCGCTCGAAGCCTTGACCTTTGATGGTAACGGCACGTGGACAGTCGATGGGACTGGTGGGCTGCTTGACATCGAAATCACACCTCCCAGCACGTTGTACCTCCCCGACCCTGACCAACTTCGCCCTGCGGTCAAGTATGACGAAGATGTTCACTTGGACGGTGGCAGCTTCGACAGCAACTTCATGAAGTCGGCTTATGATGCCGTTGGCACATTGACTGGTGCGCCTTTGGACAAAGATGGCAACTCACTCGGCTTCACCATCCATGAAGTCTCAGGTGTTGCTCAAGGTCTTTCTTTCTTCCGTGATGCCCTCATCTACGACATCCGTAAGTCGCCGACACCTTTCAGCGAATTGACCAAACAAGGTCGCGTGCTGGAATATAGCATGTCCACGACCTATGCCGCCGCAGGCTGGCGACCCTACTTGGGTATGCTCATCAACAGCACTGCCAGCAGCCCGACCAAAGTTAGCTAATTAGTTAGGAGGCTGTATGCCTATCAGACCCAACATGCAGCCCCTAATTGACTTGCTTCGCAACACAGGACAAGCCGCCCCAGAAACTGAGACCTTTAATGGTGTTACCTACTGGACAGACCAGCAGTTACAAGACATCTTAGACGGTGTTTCTAAGCTTGGGGCGGTTGAGGGTGAATTCTATATTGCTGATGATACCATCTTTTTGCCTGCTATTCCTAAGTCATTTTATGCAGACCCTGACACCGTAACTAAAGTTTTAGTTAATGGGAGTTGGGTGGCAAATACGGGGACTTGGGATACTCTAAAGAGAGAGCTAACAACAACGCAGGATGTACAGGCCATTAGCGCCAGATGGATAAGCATGAATGAAGCCCTCGCTGTTTTCTGGGAAGAAAAAGCTAATCAACGCAGTGATTTTGTAAACATCAAAGGCGGACAAAATAAGCTAGACATGGAGCAGGAGTGGCAACACTGCCGAGAAATGGCTGCTTATTACCGTGCTAGGATTTGGACAAGATGGCGTTTATAAGTTCGGCAGTAACGCTGGGGCGCAGGCATTTAGAAAAGTATCTTCTCCCCTCAACCTGTCAAATTTTCCCCAGACAAGCCCAGCAAGGTATTAGCGAATTAGGGCTGCCCAGCTTTGGCGCAGTGACCGCAAAGACTTGGCGTGGTGTCACTACAATCCCCTGCCGAAAAGATGAAAGCCGTTCGTTTGTGCCTGACCGTTTGAAAGCACAAGTCGCCGATGTAAATAGCTTCACTCTCGAACTTCCCTATGATGCCCCTATAACTAATTCAGACGTAGTTGTCATAAACGGTGTACGTTTTGAAATAGCTAAACTTGCTTTAGCTACTGAAATAGACGTAAGCACTGTTGCACTACTAAGGGAGTTTACTGCTGATGTTGACGTTACAGTTTAGGGGCGAAGAAGACTTCTACCGCACGCTGATTAGAATTGAGAGAACTATTGAGCAACAATCTCATCATTTTCTTGATGATATGGCGCGATGGATTGTGGGGGATATTCGTGACAACTGGTCTCCTGTAAGCCCATCGGCAGGAGGTGAAGCTCCTGCGATTGATAGCGGTAACTTGGACAGCAGCTTTACTATGGACAAACAATACCGCAGCAGTGGGGGACGCTTCGCATCAAAGGGGGAGGCTTCTCGTGTCTACCTACGGGTTGACACCTTAGACGGTATAGCTCCAAACGGATACAACTACGCACAAGCTCTCGAAACAGGGACGTACAAAATGGACGCTCGTCCGTTTCTTTCTCCTGCCCTTGACCGAGCGAGAGATGTTATGCCTCGCATAGCCAGAGGGAGTTTCAGATTATGAGCTTAGTTATCACTGAGGCAAAAGTCATTCAAAAAACAATTCAGGGCTTAGTAGCGTTTGCTCCTCCTGCATTAGTAAATTCATCTAATCAGGTAAAAGCATACTTAAAACGAGTTCCTGATAACATCCCGACCCCTTATATTGTATACAGCCGTATGCCTTACGGGGGTCTCAGTAGAAGCCCACACAACCGACACAGCGACAGTATGTGGAGGGTTGTAGCAGTAACAGCTAACTGGGAAGACGTTCCGCTATACATGGAATTTATCAGTCGGCTTGATAGGCTAGAACCAGACGTTAGCACAGCAGCAAACGTAATTGCTCCTGTCTCCTATCTCGAAGAGGTTCTACCTATAACGGACACAACTCAACCGCAGAATATAACTGTTTTTGAGGTTGGTGGTATATATTCATTACGATTATCTTTTGGGGGTAATACACCATAATGGCTGGTTTAACTAACCGCTTTACGAGCAAGGACATCGAAATTTATTGGCTACCCTGCGGCTCTGAGGGTGACAATGTAGAAGCTGTTCATGAACAGCATCTTTACTTTCATGCTGATGTGACGGCAGGCACGTTCAAGCTTCGTGTGAACGGCGAATTGACTGCGGCTATCACATATTCTGCCACAATTGGTACGCTGTTGAGCAGCATTAACACCGCTCTCGACAACCTTCCGAACTTGGCTAACGGTGATATTGTCGCCACTGGCGCGAGTGATGCCGACATCACCTTAACAGGCGCTGCCGAAGCCTACTACGAAATCGCAATCGAAGCCGATGAGCTTACGGGCAACGCAACATCTGAACCCAACCTCCGCACTCGCGTGACTGTGCAAGGCTGCACTCGCGTGAAGGTCAGCACAGAAATCAGCGAATTCAGCTTTGAAGGCTCTGCTGAAACTGTCGATGTTACAGGTATCAGCGAATTTGAACGCCTGAACATCCCTGTCGCCAGCGCTGTCAGCTTCGATATGTCGATTTATAAGACCAATGCTTCATGGGAAAACAGTATCAAAGAAGCTGCCTCTGGTATCCTCACTGTTTACCCTAAAGGCAAGTTTGTCGGCGAAGAGGTCATTGAATTCCGTGCGCTGATTGAAACAGTCGGCACGAGCTTCCCTGACCATGATATTGTCGAAAAATCTGTCAGTGGCAGCCGTCAAGGGGCTTGGATTTTGCCGCCCTACAGTATCTATCGCTAACCAAAACAAATAAGGACTACTCACAATGTCTGAAATCAAGTTTTATCCTGAACGCTGGACGTTTGCTCAATACTTCGCCTTCTCTCGTGCGCTTTTGGCTGGGCAGCTTGAAACCTGCTACGACCTCATCTCTGTTATTGTCAGCGAGGAAGACTTTGAAAGTCTTAACGCAGAAACAGGCGCACGTCTTCTCAACCGTGTGGCCTTACGGCTCTCGCAAGATGCAGAGGGGCTGACAAAAGAAGACCCAGAAACTAAAAAGACACCCATTGAAGCTGTTCGGGTGAACCTTTCTAAGTGGTCACTGCCTCAAATTTATGAATTTGAGCGTGTCAACAAAGCTGGCAATATCCCCGAACTCGAACGAATGATGCACTTGGTTGCTACCAAAGAGGGCGTAGACCCTAGCGAACCACTTCCCTACTATGATGGGTTGCTCTTTAAGGCGGCTATCATGGCTCGTCACAATCGGGTTCTTTCAGGAAAAAACTAAATAACGCTCTCTACCTGTCAGCCATCTACGACAGGGAGATGGACTTAGACCAATATCATCGCGTCCTCCGCGTCCGCATGTTTGAATTGGGTCACTCATTTGATGAGATAGACCGCATGAACCTTGAGGACATGGGGGACGTTTTTGCTTATTGGCGCGAGAAGAAAATGGTGGACGAGCGTATGGCAGAAAAGCGAAAGAACCTGTCTAAGAACAAAGGGAATAAAAGCTAATGGCCTTTGAACGTCTTGCTTACTTGGAGGCCGTTGTCGGGGCAGACATCACCCAGTTCCGAAAAGGTATGCGCGACATCAGAAATGAAGTCGGTATCCTTTCTGAGAGCATGGGTGGTCTAGCTGGGCTAGGTCGAACATTAACCTACACAGTAACAGCCCCTGCAATTGCTTTTGGTACAATGGCAGTACAACAAGCCTCTGAGTTTGACGCTGCCATGAGAAATATTAACTCTATCGTAGGGATGTCAGAAGACCAACTGGGCGCACTTACAGCGCAGGTTATGGACTTCGGTAAAACCACTCGTGGAGGGGTAACAGAGAGCGCAAACGCGCTTTACACGGTGTTCTCGGCAGGTATTACCGACACCGCAGAAGCATTCAATATCATGGAAGCTTCTGTAAGAACAGCCGAAGCTGGTCTCGCCGACCTAGAAGTTACCACAGGCGCTATCGTTGCTACGCAACTAGCTTTCAACGACACTAGCGCAGAAATGACCGACCGAGTTAGTAACGCCATGACGCGCATGGTTCAGGTCGGTGTTGGTAGCATGGATACCTTCGCCCGTGCGGTGGCACAGGTCTCGCCTGCGGCCTCTATGCTAGGTATGAGTGTTGAAGAACTTTTCGGCGATTTGGCCTTCTTGACCCAGCGTGGTCAATCGGCTGCGAACGCTGCGACAAACTTAAATAACGCTTTAACATCTCTTGCAAAACCAACCGAAGCAATGCAAGCCGCCTTTAGAGAACTTGGCGTGAGCGGCGCAGAAGACCTTATTGAAAAATTTGGTGGTGTCAACGGGGCTTTTAGAGCCTTAATTGAAACAACTGATGGAACTCAGCAACAAATCCAAGCGCTGTTTAATAACATTCGTGGCGCGAGGGCTATCAATGTTTTTGCTCAAGATATTGAGGGTTGGATGTCTACGATGGACGAATTTAATTCGTCACTCGAAGGCGCGACCATGCGTGCTTGGGAAGAACAAGGAAAGAGCTTTGCTGCCAACTGGGACTTGATGCAGTCTGCTTTAGGCGCTGCCGCAATCACAATTGGTAACGTTTTGATACCAGTTCTCATACCTCTCATTCAAGGTATAACCGACCTCGTTATCGGCTTCACAGAACTAGACCCCAGTGTTATTCAGTTTGGTGTGGCTGTTACTGCTGCTGTGGCTGCTGCTGCTCCTTTGATGTGGTTGGTCGGTGGGTTGGTTACTGCGATAAATCCTCTCGGTATCGGTATTGCGCTACTCGCAACTGCTATCGCTACAAACTGGGAAATTATCTCAGATGCCTTTATGTCTGCGACTGCGGATATTGTTGCTAATCTTGCTCCGTTCATGGAGTGGATGGATGGCTTCTGGGGAAGTATCATGCCCCAAGAACCTGTTACAATGGAGACACCTCCCGTAGACCTTGTTGGTGAACCCACGCTCATTGACCCAATGAGCATCATCACGGTAGACACTACAAAGAGCCTGTGGCAAATCTTCACTGAGCAGGGGTATGACGATTACTTTAGCTGGCAGGAATTCATGCGGCTGGCTGAGGAAGGCGGCTGGACTGGTGGCGCAATAGAGGTCGGCACTGAAATCACTATTGATATGTCAGGTGTACGCCCGATACCTCCCCCAATGCCTTTAGTCACTTTGACTGGGGATACTGTCGAAACAGACACCGCAGCCATCGAACAGACCGTAACCAACGATATTGCAGGCGTTTGGGATACAATCGACTGGGCGGCTCTTTTTGACGACCTAGAGTTCGATTATGCCGCTTCTGGGTTTGGTGACTTGGTAGAGGGCGTTGGTAGTTTTATCTCCGATTTGGCTGGGGCTGACTGGACAGCTATTGCGGCTTTAGGTGCGGAGTTGTTGTCCCTCGCTAACATACTTATTGGTGGCACAGGGACGCTTTTGGGCAACGTAATAGCCACAATCGGTTCTGGTCTAGCTGCTCTTATTGATGTCACGGCTGCCTTAGCAGCAGGGGATATTGAGGGAGCTTTAGGAAGTCTAGCTAACGGGTTTTTAGCTTTTGGTACAGGCGCGTTCTTAACTGTTGTAGACGTGGTAGCAACCTTAGTCGATGCTCTCAGCAGCCTATTCAATCTTGATATTCCAAGCTTCTCTGATTTTGCTGATGGTCTGCGTGAAGAGATGGAACAGTCTCTGGCTTTGGTAGAAGAGGGTTTTGCCGAACCGATAACGGTAACAGCGCCAATATCTCTAGCGACTGCAATGTCTTTGGAAACACCAATGGATACAACGGTCGCAAACTTACTGGGAGCATCCACAAATCTTGGTGAGTTAGCTATGCAGCAAACTGACCACTGGTTTGCCGAGAGTACCTTTGACTTAGTAGCCACCGTTCCTGCCGACATTAACTGGTCTCCTGACACGGTTGCAGTCGTGCTTGACGTAGCTGCAATGGCTCAGAATATGGACTTATCAGACAGTGAAAGAGCAGCCGCAAATGCTGTACTGGATGCGTGGTCGTCTGCGATGTCTGATGAAGACAGGGCAGCCTTTCAAGATGTCTTAGGGGCTTGGTTCGCTGGTGGTGAGCCGATAACACTCACAACCCCTGACGGCTGGGCAGTAACGATTGTTGATGGGGTAATTACCACAAGTATTGCTCCAACTGTTACAACTGAGTTAGCTTCTGAACCACCTCCTGTAGAGTTTGATGCTGGCACAGCGATGGCGATTGCAAACGGGTGGGTAGTACAATTACCTGATACACCTCCAACGGCTGTTACCACGACTTCGGGGGAAGCTCCTGTTGTGCCTATCGACACTGTGGACATCGCCACAACCTTCTCAGACGGTTTCGCTGAGGGTATGAATGCTGATGATATTGTCACAAATTACCTGACACCGATTGAGACTAAGTGGAATGAGATGTTCTCGCCAGATGGCATGATGACGACTAACTTAACCAGTTTCATGACTAATTTCACAGCGCAGGCAGTGGAATTAGACACAGCCGCCGCAGCTTATGAGCTGGTCTTCAACGACCTAGCCACAAACGCAAGCAACGCAGTAAACCGAATGCGAGATAACGTAGCCGCAGGGATGCAGGCTATGAACAACAGCATGTATCAAGCTGTTCAAGGCACGCTCAAGCTTCAATCTGTTATCACAAACCTCCTGAATATGGAAGGCATTGTCGAAGTCAGAGTGAACATTGAGGGGACTGGCGCAGGTGTGCAAACGGGTGTAGACGGCAGCCATGCTGGGGGCTTGGCTAACGTGCCATTTGACGGATATATTGCAGAATTGCACAAAGATGAAGCTGTCTTAACGGCTGAGGAGAACAGACGCTGGCAGCAAATGAACGCAGGTGTAATAATGGGTACGAGTGCTGGCTCAAGTGTCACAAACAACAACAACCAAATCAGCATTGGAGCAAATCTCACAGTGGACGATATGCTCTTTGAACTTGAACGTAGAGGCTATAGACTGGAGAAACGATGAACCCCTACATTCCTCAACTAAGGGTTTTAGTGGATTGGGATGGGGATGGCTTTATAAACAAGGGAGTGCCTGTAGGCACTCCTACAAATAAAGCCCCTTATGCTGCCTACCCAAGAGCGTTAGCCCTACGAAAGTTCGATGGGACTTATGTAAATCGCTTCCTGTTTGGCGACCGTTATGCTCTTGTCGCCAGAGAAGTCGAAGTTGATGCTGATGAAGATGTTCTATTTGGAACGGATTTTAGTTCTTTCTTTAACCCAACGGCCTACCCAAACATTCTCAACAGCTACAAGACAAGCACTTTGACAATTAGCGGCAGTCAGTTTGTAGATGACTATGGTCGTTACGGGTTTGATGCTCGACATGCGACCCCTAATGTAAGCTCCTTTTCTATGGGGGGCAACTCAGGTCAAGCTCAAATACCATTGGTTAGTGGACAAGCCTACACGCTACTATTCAAAAAAGTAGCATCAGGTAATCTAACAGTCAACATTTATAACGCATCAAACGTCTTGCGGCATACAACCTCAATAACAGGTGATGGCCAAAAATATTATCAGTTTACCGCAGCCGCTACCGAAAATGTACGCATAACCATTGCAACATCTGGTGGGGGTACTTTTAGGACACTGTGTACTGAGTTTATGCTGGTTAAAGGTACAGTTACATCACCTCCTGATGGCTATAACATTCGGGATTGTTCCGAGATGGACAACATCAGCCCGATTGTTCTTGCCCCATCGCAGGCATACACGATGCAGTTTATTGCAAAGTCAACAGTTACTGCTGATGCTGCTATAAAGGTTTATCGTCATACTGTTGGAACATCTAGCTACGAAGTTATATATGATGATGTAATAGGGCTAACTGCTGATACAGACTATAAGTTCCAGCTATCCATCCCCAGCGATACAGACGCAACCTACCTTTATGGGACAATAAGCCTCGATAGTCCAGCTACTTTGAGCTTGCGAGGCTATGCAATCTACGAAGGGACAACCTTCTACCCCTTTAGCGTAGGTGACACAGCAGCTTATGATGAAGTCAACCGAGATAGTCGGGTTCTATCTTTGAACTGGGAGTTCGGTCGTAGAAAGTTTGACGAGCCTATCGGTTATGAAGGAACAGCCGAAATTACTCTGAATAATCAGACACGAATGTTCAGCCCAGAGAATACTGCCAGTCCCTTATATGACAAACTGGGCAGAAAAAATCTTCTGGCAGCTATAGAAGTTCAAAGCCCAACGACATTAGAATGGCATAGGCTATTCACGGGATGGACTGAGCTTATTGATGTGGTGGTCGGCACTCGGTCTAACTTGCAAGCCCGTTTAACTTTGCGGCAAGGTATGTTTCGTCTCAGAGAGGGTAACTTTTCTCCAATTGTGTTGGAAGAGTATACCATCAACGAGGCCATTCCATTTTTGTTAGAGATGGCTGGCTGGCGATATGCAAGCCACCCTGCACAGGCTGTTTTAGACTACGAGCAGCGTATAGGCTATGATGCCTTCTTGCCGACTACAACCGATGTTTATGAGCGCGAGGAAACCAGCTTATACCGTTATGACTTAATCGGCGAAGGCTGGGATGATGACACAAAAATATCTAGCGCTCTCGAAGACTTGCTAGAAGCAGAGGGGGCAAGCTTTTGGCTGGGTAGGGAAGGTAAGCTAAATTTTGTGGCGCGTACGTTCTACCTCCACAGACCAGAAGTTATTGACTACTCTCTGACCCTAGACACCCTTCACGAAGCCACCTATGAATTCGGGCGAGATGTCGCAACTGTTGTCAGCGTCTATGCAAAACCAAAAGACACTTCTAAAAACCAAATCGTCTGGACAAGCCGACCTGCCATTGTTGTCAATAGTGGTGAAACTGTTGAGACTAAAATGTCCTTTGCTTTTGAGGGGGGTGAACCTAGAACCATCACTGCATTAAGTGATAACATCACCTTGTCTGGGTATCGAACCACGAAAGACCGCTTTAAGACACCCGAAGAGGTTAGCGCCTCTGTTCTCGAAAAAGTAGAAGCACGCATCGAAAAAGACTACTATGGCGGCTATACCTTAGTCCTAAAAAACAACTTCAAAGACAGGTTGTGGATAACCGCAGAGGTACGAGGTGACTACGTTGTAGGTGGCGAGGGTGTTACCTATGAGTTCTCTGATACAGAAGCGATGCTGGCTGCTAATGGCATTCATCGTAGAAACATCACTACCTTCCTACTCACAAACTCGGAAGAGGCTGAGGGCTTGGCTGAGACAGTGTTTTTACGGGATGGCAAGCCTGATGGTGAGTTCACAAGCTTCAAGCTGGTAAGCAGCACATATGAAACAGTTGACAGCTTAATCGCAATGCAAACAGGGGATAGGCTGTATGTAACAGAATACCAAACAGCCGAAGCCGATAAAGCGCATGTTATACTTGGTGAGGCTGGCTCATTTGATGGTCGTAGCTTGCAAATAAAATATAATGTTGGCAGAATAGACCCAACAATATATGCAAAAGTAGGCGACACTATAGGTCACGAACTAGTTGATGTCGTAGTAGGTGAAGATACATTTATCGGGTCAGGGGAGGTTAGTTACGGCTATCGCCTAGACAGTGATGAGCTTGTAAAGGTTATCACAAACTATCAGGGGGTTCTGGGAACGTATATGCGAGGTACAGACCCTGTTATAAACGTCAATGGTGAAACTATCGTCTATAACCCTGACTGGGGCTTGTATTACGGCTCGTCAGTTTCTAGCAAAGGTAACTTCCCAAAAGTCCTAGAAGACAGAAAGTTTAACTTTGAAGTGGTCGGGGGGATGCCTTATCGTTTTAGATGCTATGTACAAAACACAGGCGGCGCAGAAACAGTTAAAATTGGCGCTAACTGGAATAACGGTGATTTTGTAAGCGCTGTTACCGAAGGTAGCCCCAGCACAAACAGTGCTAGTTTTACACCGACAATAAGCTCAATCTGGAACATAGTTGATGGGTATTTTCTCGCCCAGCATAGCGGCTTGAACAAGAGTGTACAACCACTGCCTCTACTAACTATAGACAATGCGTCAGGTCGTTCGTTTTACGGTAGTTTACAATATTGGCCTAAGTATCCATTAACCTATCTGAAACCTAGCACAAGTTATACACTGCATGTGGCACTTCGCTTGACTGCTGCATACACCCAAGATGATATGGTTGCTCGTGTTGTTGAGGTTGCGCCTCCTCCTTATGTTTCTGGGGATGGGGATACAACATTAGCGACAGTTTCTTTTACACCGACTGCTAATAGTGTTGGGTTCTACAGCGTAACGTTTACAACAAGCTCGACACCGAACCCAGTACGGATTGAACTCGAATTCACGACTGTACAAGATGCCCCACGCTCTTACGAGTTATACGAGTTTGCATTGGTGGAAGGGAGTTCTGCTCCTACCGAACTAGGTACGTTAGCCACAATTAATCCGAATGTAGCGAGGTTAGCTGTATAATGAGCTATAATTGGTTTCAACCTAAAACATGGAAGGCAGGGGAGGCGCTGACCCCTGCTTTGTTAAATCGCTTTATCGGCGACCAGAATGACTTCCTGCGCTACCGCAATAGAGTATCTGCGCTGAATACAACAGCCTACGCCCCTGCCGTAGCAACACTGGCGGCGCTGGACGACACAGTCTTTCGGCTCTCGTTTTATGTCAATCAGGGGGAGGACGTTCGGCTTATACTTGGGATAGACTACACACTATCCCTTGTTACGACCTATATGTTTGCTGATGTATGGGTTGACGATAGCTACTATCTTTCATCAGGAACAGCTACTCCTCTGACGAGAGGTATTGTGGTAGCTACTCCTTACGTAGCTTCGGCGCAAGACTATATAAGGTATAGCTTCCCGATAACTGGCTTAGAGACTGGTACACATACATTCTCACTGCACATGGCTAGAGCCGCAGGCACACTCGGTTTACTTCGCACTGAAATGATATTGGAGGGATACTGATGGCTTGGGAAACTCCGCAAGAATGGTCGGCAGAATTCTTACGCTCACAAAAATTCAATACTGAGATTAGAGATAAGCAGAGGTTTTTATTCAAAAGACCTCGTGCAACCGCTATCATCAGAACTGGTAGTAACATAACCCTGCCGACCTCAATGTCGTTCATAGACGAAACTAACTTTGTCGTAGAGGTAGAAACTACGGGTCGCCCCGTGCTTGTAACCATATCTGGCGCTTTCAGCCGTGCGGTGGTTGCACAGGCAGCTCACTACGCTTACTTTGATGTTTTCTGCAATGGGCAGCATGTATCTACAGGGGACTATGTAGGGACTTCTGCTGCATCTGTAGCTGCTAATGAGAGCGGTCAACAAAGAACTTTCAACTTGAATTTCATGATTACTTGGTTGACTACGGCTGGTGTCTACACCGTAAAGCCTAAATGGTACTCACCTAACTCGATGCTCTGCCCCGTGTCTGTCATACCACTAGTGCTAACTGCGGAGGAGGTATAATGGTCTGGACAGCTAAGAAAACATGGTCTCCAGAAGACGACATCATGGAGGATTATCTGAATGAGCAGGTCTATGGTAATACACTCTGGATGTACGAGCGTCCCTACGAAATTAAAACCACAGCAGCCAGCAGCAATGAAACTGATACAACTGATTATAGTGGGGCTGGTCTCGTATACAAAACGCTTGACACGTTCACGCCCTTCACCCTGCTAGAGACGACCACCCTAGAAATTTGCACAAGTATTACGCTTCTCCACTCGGCTCTGCGTATCGTGACATTAGATATGGTACTCAGTAAAGATGGCGGCAGTGAATACTACTATGGCACTGGGACAAGCACAAAACCTACAGGTACTCAAGCAATGTACACCACACGCATCCCTGCTGGTCTCGCTGTCAGCCTCCACCCAGCTAATAGGATAACACTAACAGCAGGCTACTATACAGCAAAGCTGGCGTTATTCCTGAATGCGTCAGGTACTTTGACTGTTAAGAAAAATCTTGAGGCACGTCAGTCCATTTTACGGGTTCTCTATTGACATTAACAGAAAAATCCGTATAATTAAGCTGTATGAAAAGAACAATTAGACAGGACTAAATCCAATGGAACAACTGTTCGTTATTCTGCGTGAGCAATTTCAACTAACGGTCTTTGAACTCGTGGTCAGTATCTTAGGTGTGATTGTCGTCTTCCTCGTTGCCCAAGCTGTCGCCGCCTTCAAACGCAGTGAGCTCTACGTTCAGAACGAGCGAAGCGTAAAACTGCTCGAAGGCTTCTTACTTGACAACATCGTCAACATCGAAGCGCGAGGCGCAGACATCGACTTAACTACCTATAACCAACGTGCTGACGAACGTGCCGAACAAGGTCTCGAATACATTGACCCTCGAATGCTCTACCTGCTGGACAAGGCCGACAACTACGTGAGCCGCATCTCAGGGTTCTACATCAGCTTTGATGAGCTTCTCGCCAAGAGTGAACGCATCCTGCAAAACTACAAAGACAACCAAGTCTAACCAAAACGGGTGGCAGAGATGCCGCCCGTTTTCATATCTGGAGAAAACATGCCCACAGACAAAGAACTCTATCAAGCATCGCTAAAACTCGCTGGCGATACAAACGAAAAAGCTAAGACCCTTGCTGCGCGTTATGGGTTAAGTGAGGATAGTGTAAGAGGCCGACTGAGCCGAGCGGCAAAGGGCAACTACTCAGGACATCTGAAAGAACTTGCGACCCGAACACATGAAGTAGACCCTAGCATAGAAGAACAAGATGCTATCCTAGACCTACATCGCAGCTACTGGGAACGTATAGCTCCTCGAACTCGCTACGCTGCCTTTGTCAGTGACCTTCATTTCCCTTACGCTCGGTGGGATGCAGTTGAACTGATGTTTAGCATTCTGCAAGATGCTCAGGTTGATGTCTTGACGGTGGGGAACGACCTGCTTGATAATACTGCTTTTGGACGGTGGGATGACAGCCGCCCAAAGAACGGACAGCGCTGGTCGAACGATGTCAAGTATATGCGCGACCTTGAGTTCAGCTATTATCGGCAAGTTCAGGAAGCGCTGGGCGCTACCCTCATTCAAGTTCAGGGTAATCATGATAACTGGTGGTTTAATCACATCCGAGAAAAAACCCCAGAAAATGCAGAAGCAATCATTCTCGACTACATGCAAAAACTTGATGAAGCGCATGTTATCCAGTTCAGCAAGGGTTATACCGAACCCGAAGTCTGGTTGAATGACAGCCTAGTGTTCTGGCATGGTCAATTCGCAGGCAATAACGCAACATCAAACGCAAAAAATTCGATGAAGCAATTCACGAAGCAAGGCATGACACCGAGCGTGGTCGTAGGACATACCCATCGCCCAAGCACTGTGGAGGGGTATCAAGTAGGTTATAACGACCGAGTGTTTATTAACTCAGGTTGCATGAGTCGAATTGAAAATGTGCCGTATATCAAGCGCAATCCGCAGGGCTGGGGTCTTGGCTTTGTGTACGCTGAGTATGACCCGACAGGCTGGCACAAACTAACGCGCATCGACTTCATCGAACGTGGTAAGCAACTCGTAGCAGAGTTCAAGGGGAGAGACTACGCAGTCACCCTAGACAAGTCTGCCCCAAAAGAATACTAACCCAGAGTAGCCGCTACTAGCGAAAGGGTAGCGGCTTTTTATTTATAAGGACTGGCTGATGTCACCAGAAGTAATTGCTATAATCGGTAGCGTAGCAGGGTTACTAGGCTTTATCCTAGTAATGTTCCAGTTTGTTCTACGAACCATTGAAAACTTCCATCTCAAAAAAGATGCTCTACAAGATGAACTTGTAGCTCTCAACAGGCAAATGATGGAACTGAAAATCCAAGTCGCCCGACTTGAGAATAACATCGTTATCCTAACTCACGAACGTGACTTATGGCGTAAACGAGCGCTCAATCTTTTGAAAGCCTACAAGCGCTTGAAAAACGAAAAACCTTGAGCGTGGCACACCTTGACAGAAGAGAATTCAGACACCCTCACGTTAGAATATACCTTAAAAAAGAAAAAACGCTAGAATAGGCCAATTTAGGTCATTTCGGAGGCATTGTGCAAAGTGATAATTATGTGTCTGCTATCATTGAATATGCAGACGACTTCAAAGTAACTGAACGAGTTCTTTGGTTTAACGCAACTGAAAGTGCAGTAGCCACCATCCGAGCAGCAGGCATTATTGTCAATAAAAACACAGCACTCGGCAGGTTTCGGTGGTGGGTCTCACTAGTCGGAGTTTCTAGCTTTAACGTCCCTACTATCCACATAAAATAATCCCCCATACCCCCTAATATATCATTTAGGGGGTATTTTTATTTATTATTACTTACTAATGCGGTTGTAAATTGCAATAAATTCTATAGAAAAAATTGTCATTTACAACCGCATTATAGATTAATAATATTTTACTACTTGACTTTTATTGCTTTATCCATATAATTAAGTCAGACAACAAGAAAGGAAACACATGGACATTTTAGGTCTCATGAAGAAAATCCTCAACAACCCCCACCACAGCGACAGCGATAAGCTGGCGGCTGTCCGCGTACTCGTTCAAGAGCAGTTTGAGTATCTTGTAGAACGCCGAGCAAACGTGACCAAGACGGTCGAAAAGATTGTTCTCGCTTTGCAGACTGGCGAGACGGTCAAGCCCCCACTGCCACTAACCCATGCCGAAGCCCTTGAAATTGTGCAGAGCTTCATGGAAAACGACATCAACATTGATTATGATGGCGAGGTCTTCTATGTCTTGGGATAAGAAGCTTTCATGGTCAAGCTTGCAGGCGCTTCTTTCCTGTGGGCAGAAGTTCCGCTACACCCAACAAGAACGGCTAGAACGTATCCCCAGTGCTGCCAGCTTTAACCGCCTACGGGGTACTTTCTTCCATGCTGGGGTAGCAGCAGCGCTCGGAGGTCACAAGTACCAAGACGGGATGCGTGAGGAGCGTGAAAAAGAGGAACTCAAGTTCGTTAATGTCTACGACCGAAAAGAACTTGATGACACAGTAGACCGTGCCTACAGAGAGGCTGGCGAACTACTCGGCTATCACCTGCCTAAGCTGGGTATCGGTACGAAGATACGCCCTATTGAGATTGAAGGTGAGTTCAGCATCGACTTCTCGGCTGACTTCAAATTCACTGGGCGCTATGACGCTATATTGGAAGACCTTGAGACAGGTGAGATTGTCCTCGCTGACTGGAAGCTTCGGCGCAGCTTTAACAGCTTGGAAGCTGCCATGATGGATGGTCAGTTGTATGCCTACGCCTACGCTCTGCGCCAACAAGGAAAGATTGTTGAGGCGCTACGCTTCTATGAGTTCTCGGCTAAGACCCCTAGCCCAGCTAGTATCAAGGTCAGCAAGGGTGTGCCTACTGGTATTCCAAATACAGGCGCAGCTTCTTATGATACTACTTGGGAAGTTTGGGCGGCTGATGTTGCACGCTTCGGGGTAGTAGACCCTGAGAACTACCGTGCGGAGATGGAAGGAAAGCTAAAGACGGATGCTGACTTTATGCAAGTGCTGACGCTGCCTCTTACCCCAGCCAGCTATGCAGAAACTGAGCGTAGACTAGCTGCCGCCCGTGACCTACTAGCGTTCAATGTTCAGCAGGTTGTCCCTACTGCTGCCTATAGTAGCTACGTTTGCGAGGGCTGTGACTTTTTGAAGTTGTGCATCAGCGAAGGTAGACACGGACTAGACGCTACTGAGCTAAAGAGGAGCTACTATGTGGAAAGAAAGTAGGCTGGACAGCCTCGAAAGTAGAACCAAAGTTCTACTGCGTAGGCTAGAGACGCTAAGGCAGCTATTTCCTAGTAGAAAGGAGGTAGTGGCTGCTTTTGCCACTCCTATCAAGAAAGAACTAAAAGATATTGAGGAGGAGTGGGATGAAATCTGGGACTTGCGCTAATTGCTGGGATGATGTAGAATATCTGTGTGTTCGTTGTGGATGCTGCCCTGTCTGCTGCGAATGCACGTACCAATGCTGTACTTGTGGTAAAATCTCATTGACCTGCGAGACCTGTGAAAACTGTGAGGATTGCTGTGAGTGTAATTCAGACGATAGCCCAACGGAAGACGATTAACCCGAACTTTCTGCCTGTTGCAGATGATGTGTCAGTCGATAGCATCGTTAAAGTGCTGAACAAGATTGTAACGCCAGACATCATTTTAGAAGCCCGTGATGGGGGCATCTACTGTGAGCAGTTTGCAATCTACGACCGTTTGCGTGATAAAATCCAGTTCACTATCAGCTTTCTTGAGGAAGCTGTAAAAACTGACGGTTGACAAGAACTGAAAATCCGTGATATAATTATCATTGTCCGAAGACGACAAGAAAGTGAAAACAATGTTGGCGAAAAACACGCTCGTTATCGGAGACGTAGGGGTCGGCAAAACCACCTACCTCCAAAAGAACCTCGAAGGTGTTGATGGGGTGTTCTGGTTGGCTCTTGGTACACCGCTTCTGGCGGACGTGACAGGCGCTGCTGTTTGGAACTACCGTCAATGGCTTAACGCCCCCAAGCTTGAAGGCATCTCCAAAGCGAAAGTTCTGGTACTTGATGGCCTCAGCAATCTTTATGCCCTGCTACTTGCAGAACTTCTCTTAGATGGGAAGAACGCTGGTGGCAACCCTGAGCAGAAGGACTATGGCGCGGCTGGCTATCGGCTCTATCAAGGCTTCCTCGCTATCGGCGCAATGGGTAAACCAATGCACGCAAGCATCCTCACTCGTGAGAAGGAAGAGGGCAAAGGCGACAACAAGATGAAGTCTACTGAACTGCATCTTAGCCCGATGGTGTCTGGCTTTATCCTGCCATCGTTCCCAAACGCTGCCTACATCACCATGAAGGTCTTGCAAGGCGAAGCCCGTTACACGGTTCAAGAAAACCCTGTACTCGCAAAACAACTCATTCCAGCAAAGGCAAAGTAAAACATGGCTATCAAAGCAAAAAACATCAAGGCTCAAGACAAAGACGGCAATGCAGTTGACCTCGCAGGCAGCAATGCCAGCTTCGCCAACAACCATGCGTTCACCCTTATCCCTCAAAGTTGGTATACAGCCATCATCACGAAGGTGGAAGAAAGTACCTTCCGCATGTCCGTGAGTGGTTTTGAAAACCCGAATTCAGAAGACGGTAAGTGGGCGCATCTTCGTCTGACCCCGAAGTTCAAGCTGCTGAACGATAACGCTACAATCATCAGCCGTCAGAATTTCATTGTTGGCGCTGTCGAAAACAACGAGCTTATCGCCCCGAACCCTGATAACGATGTTGTCTGGGGTGGCGTGCGCGGCGCTCGTGATTTGCTCCAAGCTCTCAAGATGTTCACCGAAGATGGTGAAGGTGGGTTCAATATGACCTTCCATGCCCCTGCGGTTCGCAACATGGTTGTGCGCGTGATGACCAGCATCGGTGGCTATCGTAAGGGGGAATTCGACATCACCCCTCAGAACATGCTGGCGCTGCTGAACGAACATAGTGACGAAGCCCTCGACTTCTCCGAAGCACGCTTCGACCGTGAAGCAGTCGAAAAAGCTCTAGCTGCTCTCAACGAAGCCAATGGCTACAGCGAAGATGATGGCTACAAGTTGAAGAATGTGATTATCAAAATTCAACCTCTGTGGGAAAAGCGTGCGCTCGAAGACGGTCTCTTCATTGGCTATCGTGAAGTTGGCGAAGACAAAGAGCGCGTCAGCACGGGGCAGGTTTTCGTGGACGAGGAAGCTTTTGAAGCATACGTCAATGCAATGTACGATGCTGACCTCGAAAACGACTTCTAAAACTGCCTCTTGACAGGTAGGCGCTTTCGGGTGTATACTTATGTTGTGCTTAGAAAACAGTAGAGCGCCTCACAAAGAGGTATAAACTGTAGCTGCAACTAGCCTGACCGACAAGTCGGCAGGCTGGCTAGTATCACTAAAAAACGCTGGTGATTACAGCAGCACGGCACAACTCTGCAAAGACTGACGGCACGTAGGCTTAGAAGCAGCCATCGTTTAATGTAAGTGGGACTGGTCTGCCGTGTGGGTGTATAATTCCGTAGGCAAGAGAGCAAAGAGCCATACGGACTGCCTGCGACAGTGCAATATTAGGCACGCTCTCAGACGAACCCTTTGACGTAACAGTAAACACCGTCATAGTAGAATGGGAACTCGCGCCGATTGGTTTTTCGGGAGCGCGACATAGTAGCGGTAGGGGTTGGGCTACTGAAAACCTCCCACTAGGTATCAGAGAGATTGTAGTTCTGGTATGTGGCGCGAGAGATGACCTAGTATGCGTTATTACGGGCGCTTGGGGGCGATAGGCGGTAACAGCACTAAACCCTCCGCTAGTTGCTTGCGAAAAAGCGGTCTTAGCTGCTGACAATAAATGCAGTTAGCCTGCTGTTAGGCTAATAGCGTCTTGGATGTTGGTGAAGTCTCCATCCTCGACTACAGCATAAGCGTCTGTGTCTGGCTACATTGTGACTTCGACTGCCAGAGCAGCGCATCAGTCTCCTATAGGCTGTAGAATTCCAGCCTCCAAAAATCCTCGCAGGGCTGCTCCGCTTGGCTTGGATGGGTGTAAAGGTAAACCTGCATTGCGGTCGGAGTTCCTAAAGATGCAGCTTGTACCAGAAACGAGAGTGAAGTCAGCCGAACTCGTAACCATCGGTAACTAGGTGTGCTACGCCTGTCAACGCGGAGACAAAGCTAAAGGTGGCAAAATAGGAGAACCAGTGGTAGGTTAGCTAGGAAGGTGACTGGGCGTGTGGCTACGGGGTGAGGCCATGTAACATCCAATTAGCAGAAAGCGAACTAAGATGAGCCGCCGTAAACGTAACGTATATGCCAACAATGTTTTTACAGGTTGGGATAATACTAAGTGTGAGTTCAAGAAGCGTGGCAAAGCTAAACGTGCCATTGTTCGCCAAGATTTGAAGCAATTGCGTGTGCGTTAATTCATGGGGCTTATGGGTGTCGATTGCGGTGCGGTGGTGTTTAGTGGGTAAAGCCTAAATGAAGACCACAATAGCCATGCAAACGCGCAGTAAGACGAGGGTTCAACTCCCTCAAGCTCCACTAACCTTAATGGGGTGGTAAAGGTCAAACCCCTATACTGCGAAAGGTATGACCATGAAAATTCTCTACCCATTCCGCAGCCGAAAGAAAAGCCGCCGCATCAGTCTACGTTACTGAAAAATATAATCGTGCGCTTTCGGCAAAAACTAAGTTAAGAGGCTGGCCTTTATTTCTAGGTCAGCCTTTTTTATTACCTACTTGACAAAAACCATCGAAAGGGTGTATACTATGGGCATCATCTACTGGTTGTTCTATCGTATTCTGAAACTGTTCGGGAGAGCAAAATGATTGACCAACACAACCTTGAAAAACGCATCAAAATTGTTGAAGCCCTCATTGAACACAACGAGAAAAGCCTTGCTCAACATCGGGATAGCTTGAGCTATTTGCAGCAGTTGTTGTGGGAACGGGACAGTCAGTTCAAGCGAGGTCAGCGTGTTGTGCCTTACGACAACGAAACATTTGGCGACCGTGAATACGTAGTCATAGGTTACGCAGGCGTTGACCTTTACGCCCTCGACAACGAAGACGACCCATTTGTGGGCAATTATGTGGAAGGTGAATATGTGGTACTATCTGAAAGTTCGCAAGCCCAGAACAACGACTGAGCTAGGCTTCTGGTCTCAGACACGAGAAAAGCTTCGCCAATTAGCGGAGCGATACGGTAGCAAGAATGTAGTCAAGTTCCACCCAGTTTCAGGGAATGGTAAGCGTAAATAATAAGGAGCTAGAATGCTCGTAAAAACACGAAAAGAATTTGAAGCCTGTCTAGCTGACATCGCTGCCGCAAAGCAGATGGTCGTGGACACCGAAACTAATGGGCTTCGCCATTATCGGGATAATCGTATCATTTCCATCCAGTGTTACTTCCCTGAGTTTGAACGCAGCTATTATCTCGCGTTCCGTCATGGTGAGGGTGAGATGGAAATTCCCTACACCGCAGGCAATCCGAAGGGGACAGCCTTCGCCGATATGAACTGGGCAGGCAACACCAAACGCGCCGCCTTCCTCCAGTATTGGTTCAAGAAATTCTGGGATAGCAAACAACACCTCGATAGCCAGTTTGAGGAAAACTATTGGGGTAATTTGCCGATTGAATGGATGGAAGAGTTAAAGCTCAACTGGGCAGCGCCTATGCACTATTACCATAACGCTCGGTTCGACTTGCACATGCTTGCGGCGGAGGGCTTTCCTCAACCTGCGAAGGTCTATGACACCATGCTCGGCTTGCATATCGTTTACAATGACTGGTCAGCCGCCGACTTTGAAGCGCCTTACACCTATACCCAGAAAGAAAATAAAGACCATGCTGGCGAGTGGGCGCGTGATGAGAACGGGAAGCTGCTCAAGAAAAAGCAAGCAGGTAATCGTCAGTTGAAGTGGCAAGCTGCTCGTATTGGCTTATCTGATGCAACCAGAGGTGAACAAGAACTTCACGCAGCAAAACGCGCCTTTGAAGATGTTATAGTAGCATTCGCCATGCAGCATCCAGAAGACCCTTATAACGCAGGGCTGAAAAGCTATAAGACTTTTCGCCCGAAGATAAAGCTGGATGCAAAAGCGAATATGTGGATGCTCCCAGCCGAAGACGTTCATGTCTATGGTGAGCTTGATGTCAAGCTGACTTGGCAGCTTTGGCAGTGGTGTT
>JACCDR011047055.1_pt1 | contig 38366 bp, 60 predicted proteins | sample 7446431 | NCBI WGS metagenome assembly JACCDR01 (sample SAMN15323443, study PRJNA562643) | freshwater metagenome | isolation source: river surface water | place: USA:Blue River Watershed | collected 2017-08-17 | reverse complement strand
CGGCTCTTTCACGACACTCATCAATCAACTCTTGCAACAATGCTACTTGGGCGGGGTCAGACAAAACAAACCGAGCCTCTCTTAGCATCCACCAACCATAGTAATAGACCGTAACCATCACGGCACCATCCAACATGCTTCTTTCCAGCGCTCGGCCGGGATGGAAGGGAAGGCGGTAAGATTTAGATATTTGGCGCACAACCAAAAGTAGTCGCCTCCTCGTTCCCAGCCCGCGTTTTGTGCTTGTGGCTGAAATTCATGCATATACCACGCACCGGTGCCGTCCATCGCCAACCACGTCCCACTTTTCAACATCCCCAGCTTCGACCAATCTGGCTCAGGTAGCGGCTTGGGTTTCGGTGTGAGGACTGGGCGATTCAATCTACTGTCACCGAACCATATCGATACGGTCATATCCTCCTCGGACAAAGCCCTCTCGCCGTGACTTGGCCGTCGCCACACAGCAGTATCCTCAAACCCCTCAAGCTGTTTCTCCAACTCGGCATCGTCGATTATTAGTTTTAGTGTTCGCATTTCAACTCAAGCTCCTATTCGTTCAAAAGTTGCAGCAGTGGTTGAAAAGCGCTTTTCACCTGATGCTCATACTTTGCTGGATAGACAATCCCGAAAATCATCAGCAACAACCGAATAGCAATCTTCTCTCGAAGCGAAAGTTTCCTATTCACCATTTCCGGGTCTATCTCACACTTAAAATCAATGCTCATCTAACTCAAGCTCCATCCAATCAGTATGCACAGTCCAATCTCAATCGCCGAAAGCAGGTAGGGGTTCATAGCTCTACCCTCTCAAACTCGATCACCCACACCCACGGGTTAGAGTTTGCCGATTCTTCGCCGTTAATATCTATCCATAAGTCGCGAAACCAGCAGACTGCCTCATCTCTGGGACATTTCGACAAATCTATCGGAGCACCTTCTGCGACAGCATCTTCTCCAGTGATGTCGTGCAACCGCTCAACTCGCACGTTTTGTATTTCAAGAGTGATGCGGCTAGCCCAGCGCGGCATGTGGATGGATGGAGTCGATTTCCAGCCATGCTCCTTCGCCCACTCAATGTCGCCGTCCGCGTAGTAGATCGCTTCCGGCCACGTGTCCGCGCCTTCGCGAAGCATCTTCTGCGTGACATACGGTGGTAGCAAGCAACTCTCTCTCACCCAAATCCGATCGCTTGGACCGCCGTGAGGGCAGGAGATTGGCCATTCGACGCCATCCTCATCTGACATCGAATCTTCAAAAGTATTAAAGACCGCAACGCTATGACTATCGAAATCGACTATCGCAAACCCGGTGGCGTTCTGCTTCGTCGGCTTCACAACCCGCCGCGTCTGCGTCTTGCGACCGTCAAGAATCGCTCGCACCATCTCGCCGCTAAACAATATCGGTCGCTCTCTCATTTCTCACCTTCCTCGCTTGTGATGGCTCTAAGCTGTTTCTTTAGTTCGTAAAATATCAACTGCCCTAGTGGAATGTTGGTTTCAATCATGTCGCGAGGGTCTAAATAAACTTCGCCGCGCGTGCCGTCTTTAATGTTGGTGCAGCTAAACTTGTAATGACTAGATGTGATGCAAGGGGTTTTATCTATCTCCCACTCACCAATCATCATTGGATATTTGTTAAAGTCTGCTAGTGTCATCATTTCTTACCTTCCTCCAGCGCAGATAGAAGATCGTCGGCTTGATAAACAGCCCTCTCCGCGATGTCCTTGCCTGTGTAGTCTAAAAGGTCGCCCAAACTGGACAACATGCCCTGCATCGCCATCGCCGCGAATAACTCGCGCTTGGTGATGCCCTGCTGAACTAAATGTTTTAGCGGTAAGTCGGCATGTAGCGGATATGCTCCCATATCTCCGTTCTTCTTTGCGTCGATCATCGTTCCAGCTCCGTTCTTAAATAATATTCACAAGCCGCCAAGTGCAGGCCGCAAGTGTTTGCTTCGCATGCCTCTATTTGTTGACGCGCATTAACAAAGTCTCCAGGCAGCTCGACTATAGGAGTCGCGGGAATAATCTCATGATAGTTCATACACCCAGGTTCGCCAGAAATCTCAGGCCACCCACGCTTGCGATATGCGGAGTTTACTGCACCAACGCAACCCGCATACTTTTTTAATGTCCCTTCTAGTTCGCGGCGACAATGCCAATATTGCTTATGCAGCTTAAAAAATGCTGGGTCTTGCAAGCCCAGGTGCGGCGCGTTCGCAACTACTTGGCAGCCAAAACTAACCCGCGTATCTGATGGACACGGATCGTCGGCTGGATGCGCCATCGCTGACGATGCTGCTAATACCACTACTGCTATTTGTTTTATGCTTGCGCCCATTGATCTTCCTCCGTTGTTAGTTCGCAAATATAATCATCGTGATAAATTTCTAACTGCCCTAATAGACAGAAAACTATGCGGTCTTGGTCCAAGTCGTCAGCAAGCGTCGGCACTGCAATAGCTAGGTCCGTAAACATGCGAACGACGGAGATGTAATTTGATTCAAAAACCGTCTCGCCATCTCTATTGCGAATCCGCAACGTAAACATCTTATCGAGTCGAATTGGCAGCATTGATTTGTCTCCGTTTTGCAAGCGCTGCGGCTCGCGCAAATTCGATAACGTCTTTAGCTGCTGTCTCATCAGATATTGTGTTTTTGATACAAAACAGGAATCCGAACGGCCTATCGTCGTCGCTAAGAATCCACCTGCGCGCCTCAGCGGCGTAGTAATCAAGGTCCACAACCTCGCCGCCCATGTGATCGCGGATGTCGCCAATGACACCAGCATCAAGCAGAGCTCGCTTGAGTATTGCGCCGCACAGCCAATTCTCCGGCGCGTCTTTTGGGCTTCTTCTAATTGACCAAAACTCCTCATTTAGCTCGTCTCCCCACGGCAAGAACTCCCACTGTGTAACTCGTCGTGATAGCATCTCCGCTCATCCTCCGTAGCCCTTGTATATCCAAGGGTAGTGGTCAGGCAGCTATGACCGAGTTCATATGCAACAGCTCTTATGTTTTTTGTTTGAAAGAGTAGGGCGCGGGCATAAGCATGTCGCAGTAAGTGCGCTCGCGTTCCGTAATCGGAAATCCAACGTGCCGCAGTTCTGTCGTGAATCGGACGTAGTTCGCCGCGGTAGTCGCTTAAAAAAAGGTAGTCAGACTGACGCCCATCTAAAAACTTCAAGCGCAAATCAATTAATTGAGTGAAGATTGAGATGTGGGCGCGGGCAATTACCTTCGATCGATAAATTTTGCCTTTCATCCTCACGGCGGAAATCACGCCAGAATCAATATCAAGTTGAGAGCACTTTAGAGGCAAAGGTTCGCTGCGGCGCAAGCCTAGCCCAGCATAGCAATAGGCAATAGCTTTCTTCGCTTGTTCTTTATACTGGCTAGATGGAGTTAGTGCGGCGCTTATAACCGACAGGCGCAACGATTCCGAAGCGGAAGAAAAAGAAGGCTCTGGAATTTGCGGCATGGGATAATTCTCGAGCTGGCGCGCCCATATGCCTTGGCGTGACAACCAAGCGTCAAATAAGAATAGAGTTTTCGCATTTAGCCGAAGTGTGGCGGGAGCAACTCCGCGCGCTGACTCGCTGGCGAGATAGTCGCTAACAATCGCCCGCGTTAAAAATTTTAGAGTAGGGGAGCTATTCCCCGTGGACTCGACGACCCAGCCCACAAACTTAATTAACTGCCCGCGATAAGTCCGGCGCGTCTCTGGATTCTCTTTAGACTCCAAAAAACGACTAACAGCAAACCATAAATCAACATTCTTCATGCGATGCCTCCATATTGGGTTCTACACCTTCTAGGTATCGCTCAAGAGCTGAAATTGCTTCCTGACCGGAGTAACAAACGGCAACATCGTATCCAGCGTCTCGGAGACGGGTAATCCAATTTTTCTGCGCTAGTGTGACTAAGTTTTTGCCAGCCTTCATTTCGATAAACAGTCCGCCCCGAATTCGAGAGATTGCCGACTTTCCGCACTTCTGGCATCGGTGCATCGCGCTTGCTGGAACAGCGACAAAAATATCAAGAACCCCTGGCGACAGCCCTTCAGCTTTTAACCGCGCCATTTGTTTTGCGCGGCGAAGCTTATCACCAGCAAGAAATGCGCCGTTTGGAATAGCAAAAACATTCTCATAGATTGGATTTGACGCAGCACGACGCCTAACCCAGTCGAAAAACATTTTCTGCTCGTCTGACTCGCTAGTAGTTTTCTTTTTCCACTGCATATTCAGCCACCTTGTCAGCGTATTGTTTTACCATTTCGTCAGATGCGGCTGCGGAGTAGCCCATTACTAGCCCAAAGCCAAAGCAGATGACCGCCGCAAACGCTATGTAGCCAAAGTTATCTTCCATAAGTTTTTGCCAATCCCATTTTTTCAAGTTTCTCGCGCAATGCTTCACGCATCACCTCCGAATACGAATCATCAACGACTGCCAGATACTCGTTAAGCGCCTCGCGATATTCTTCCGGCGCTCGAAACGCTGGCATAATGACTGTTGCCCCGCGTTTGTATTTTTTTGTTTGGTCCATCAGGCTACCCCTTAAAAGCGTTTCGAGCGCCAGCAACTAAAATCAAGCCCGACATGACAAGCAGCGGAATCCAAAGTGGCGATAGCACCCAAAACCAACCCCAGTGGATTACGCCGCACAACTTCAAGGTTAAAAAGATTGCAAACATGGTTGTTGGTAAGCTCATTCTCTTTCGCTCCGTCTAGTAAATCGCTGGTCGTCATTGCCAGCCTCAATTTCATCATCGCCTTCGATCTGCTTGAAGTGCGTTTCCCCTGTTAAAAGTTGCAGCTTGTGGTGCGTCTCGGTGTTTGACTCAAAGCACTTCCGCACGCGGTTCACTTCGCGGATTGCCTCGCGCTGCGGCTTCGTTGCCGACTTGCATCGAGTTGCGCGGAAGTAAACTCGTCCGTTCTTTTTATAGAACTCACCCATTTAGCACCCCCGAGAATCCTTCCTCGTCGCGCTCGATAACCTGAAAAATACTGGACTGCTTGGTCGCGCCAGAAATGTTTCGGCACGCCTGCTTGAAATAGCTTTCTTTCAGTTCGACACCGACGAATCGACGTCCCATCTCAATCGAGCAATAGCCCTCGCTCCCGATGCCCATGAACGGCGAAAGAACCATGTCTCCCTCGTTCGTCCAAAGCTTTAACGCTCGCCTTATCACGTCAAGCTGAAGCGGGCAGATGTGCCGTTCGTCGTTATGTTCGCGTGCACTGCGGAACTGTAAAGTGTCGCTCGGGTTTATATCCATCCAAACTGGAGAGGCGTATTTTTGCCACTCCATGACAGGGAATGTCTCGTTGGTGTTTTTGACGGGGTTTGGATTCTCTCCTGGTTTGCGCATCGTTACGAGGTAGTCAGGTATCCCCTGGCGGCTCATGCACGCATCTTTTTTGAGTTGCTTATGCAGTAGCCCTAGCGCCTTGGTCCGTTGCATCGCGATTACAGGGTCTTTCCAGATGCATACCTCGGAATGGTAAATAAAACCGCGCTTTTCAAATGCGCGAATCAAATCGCCTCGAAAATCACGAATTCCAATAAACCCCTGAGTAGCCTTGCTAGTTGGTAAATTCATGCAGTGAAACGACACGTTTCGCCCTGGCTTGATGACTCGGTAAAGTTCATCAATTAAAAAACCAAAGTGCGTAAAGAACTCATCGTCATTGCGACAGTTGCCCATGTCTTTCAGCGAATCGCTGTAAGTATAGAGCGATGCGAACGGCGGCGAAAATACAGAGAAGTCAATCGACTCAGTTTCCATCTTCGCAACTTCCTCAACACAGTCACCGTGTATCAAATTAAAATTTTCAGTTTTCACTATGCAGCCTCCTGATTTAATCCAGTCATTTCGTTTGCCAGCGTTGCCGCTTGCGATTCTTTCCGTTTAATGTTTGCTACTACCGCCCCTTCGGTATCACTGATAACTATATGCGCGGTGACTTCCCGCTTTTGCCCGAAACGCCAGCATCGGCGAATCGCCTGGTAGAACTCCTCGTAACTGTCAGAGATACCGAGAAAAGCCACGTTCGCGCAGTGCTGCCAATTCATGCCAAAACCGGCGATGGATGGCTTTGTCACTAAAATTTTTATCTCGCCGGAGCTAAAGCCGTTCATCAGTTCGCGCTTAACATCCGCCGTAAGAGTCCCGCGAATTTCCCGAGCTTCGGGGAGTAGAGAAGTAATTGCATCGGCTTCGGCGTTAAGATTACACCAAACGATCCAAGGGTCGGACGGCTTATCTTTTATCAGTTCAGCAACCTTTTCGGCGCGCTGTTTAATTGTCAGCTTCCGAGCATCTTTCCTCTCGGCAAGAGTGTTTGCCACCATCGGGAAAAGAAAGCCCTGCTGGTGGTAGTCCGCCCGCACGATATGCTCTTTAATGTCCAGCGATGGCAAAACAAAGCCATCATCGCTAAAACCGATGTCGCTGGGCTTGCGGATGTTCATCGCCCATGTGCCGACCCATTCCCAAAAAGGCTTTATTGCGTGCCCCTTCAATCTCCATTTTTGAGTCTCGCCGCCGTCGTGAACAAAATACTCTGCAAGCATCTCAGTGCGAGATGCCACGTCAAGAAACTCGCAATGGTTGCCTAGCTCCATGAAGTCGTTAGGCGCTGGGGTCGCGGTGCAGGCAAGCTTGTAAGGCGTGCGGCGAAAGCTATCTATAATCTCGTTACGGATTTTTCCGCTGTAGTTTTTTAGGATTGAGCTTTCATCTAAGACAACGCCAGAAAACCTTGAGCAGTTAAACTTCGATAGCCGCTCGTAGTTCGTAATATTAATTCCTGGCTTAATGTCGGCATCGTCATCGCATCGATTTACTGCAATCCCAAATCGATCACCTTCTGCGGCAGTTTGATCGCTCACCGCGAGCGGAGCAAGGATCAAGACATCGCCTGGAATATTTGAGGCCCATGCGAGCTGCATGATCGTTTTGCCTAACCCGCAGTCGGCAAAAATTGCTGCCTTTCCGCGATTGCAAGCCCACGCAACGATGTGCCGTTGGTAATCAAACAACGCAGGTGGCGCATTTCGTAGCTCAAAACCTGCTGTGACACATCGCTTCTCTTTCATTTTTAGAAATTCTTGATAGTTCATTTTGCACCTAAAACTTGAGTAACTAATCCCGCCACCGCTTTAGGCGCGGCGCGGTCTGCTTTGAAAATTTTGCGTTCTGCGGCGCGGCTACGGTCGGACTCGCCTGGAGCTTTGCGCGGTTCTGGCGGAGGCTTAAAAAGCCCGCGACACTCAGCACGGTCGCGCAGGATGAAAGTTTTCACGCGGGCAGCGAAGCTATGCGGGGTTAAGCCTTTCGATGCGGCCTCGGCGGCGCACAAGGCTTCGTAGTGGGTGACTACCTCAGCGGGGAATTCCAGCAGTAAAGTTTCGCGGGTAATCGCATCAAGTGCCAGGGGCGAGGGGGCAACTGGATCGATGATCTTATTACCACCGATCTTCTTATTAGCAATGGAATATGGATTATGGATTATGGAAGCTTTTGTTTGGCTTTCGTTTTCAAAAGCTGTAGCTTTTTCTTTCGACGCAGGACGTCCGCCCAACTTCCCTTTTTCACTAGCCTTTTTTCTGAGAGCGTCTATTTTTTCGATTTCGATTTTAATTCTTTTATGTTCTAAAATTTCTCCGTTTTGCTCGAAAAAATTTAACAGAATTTCGCGATTTTTCTTCCACTTTGCGGGCGTCATTTTAGTGATTGCAGCAAGCTGTTTGTCGCAATTCGGTAGATGCCCAACGCGGTAATGGTGCATCATCAACAGCAGGTAAGCGCCGTGTTGGCTAGTCGTAAGGTGACCAGTGTCGGCTAAATAGTCACCGATATGGAGAGGCATAACGAGCACTTTAGTTTTCATCACGCCTCGACTCCTATTTTGCCAGCAATCTGCACAATGCAATCCCGAACCTGCTCGACCTGCCCCAACCAGAATTTATCGTTACGCGCCACAGCTAGCCCGTGGTTGAGCGCTAGCGCCGTGACCACAACACCGCCAGCGTTATCGACTTCGATTGACCAGCCGCCTTCACAGCGGCTAGCCATCCAGGTTATGAATTCTGAAAAGGGCAGCTCGGTCATACGCACCTAAAAGCAAGGATGGTCTGTAAGTTTTCGCAATCGCGCGATCTCCACCCAACATCCTTCGAGCGTGGGGAATTCCGCTTTGATTAAGTTGAAAAGTGCTTCATCGGCTACCTTCGCAGCGGCCTCTGCTTCGGCTTGAGCTTTCGCCTTGGCTTCGATCTCAGCTTGCCGTTGTGCTCCTAAACGCTCAGCTTCGGCCTTTCGCTTCTCGGCTTCCAGGGCTTCGCGTTCGGCCTTCAATCGGGCATCCTCCGCAGCGCGCTCTCTCGCCTTCTGCGCTTCAACTTCAGCTATCAGGCGGGCGTTCTCGGCTTCAATCTGCGCTTGTTTAGCTAGTTGCTCGGCTTGTAGCGCTCGCAGCTTCTCAAGCTCGGCTTCGCGCTCTTGCCTTTCTCTCTCGGCAGCTTCAAAGCGCATCGTGGCTTGCTGAAGCGAAAAGGCGAAGGATTCTTCGGTATACGCCTCAAGCTCTGTAGGGGAGAGGAAAACGCCAACTGCCGCTAGTTGCTTGCCGCGCCATTCAATATTTGCTTGTCGCTTCCGCTCGGCTTCCTCTGCAATTCGTTTCTTCTCATCGTCGATGATGGCCTTCTGCGCTTTAAGGTGGCTCTCGATTTCCTCAAGCTCGGCAGTGATAGCTTTTGCACGCGCATCAACCTGACGGCCAAACTCTAGCGAGTCTGCTTTTAGCTCTTTACGTCGGTTCTCAACCGCAATCCGGCGCGAGCGCACTACCATTTGCGCCTTGTGGCACAGCTCGTAGCTTCCCTTGTCGTTGATGTTTGCAACCCTTAGAGCGAGGTATTCTTGCCGCATCGCGGCAATCTCCGAGCTTGTTACGTCGTAGGTTATGAGTGACTCAATATTAGTTTGCATCGGTAAATTCTCCTTCAATCGGCAATTCTGAATCATCGCGGCTATAGTCTGGCTCTAATGGCGCTTTCGGCTTTAATTGCTTCTTAAGCTCATCAATACGAATCGCCAGCGCCTCTTGTTGCGCCGATGAATATTGTTCGCGGTATTTATGAAAGTGGTTTTCGAGGTGAAAACCGTTATCGATTTCGGCTAGCGTTGTTCCGGCCTTGGTTCCGACCTTGAGAGGCATGAGCAGGTAGGTTTGCTCAATGCGCTTTTCGTCGAAGCCTTGCGGCGCTTGATCTGGTTCGGCTTCAGGGATTACTTCGAGCGAGTATTCCCGCTCCATTTCTTCCTCGATGTATGTGCCTCCTAGCTCCTGCGGGAAAGCCTCGCGCAGCGCGATTGCCTTCGCACACTTCAAGAGCATGTGTTTTTCCATCGTCAACCAGTTGCCGTATTTCTTTCCGAATTCCTTCAGAAGCGCAGTTCCAACGCTCGGAAACTTTCGGTCCTTGCGGTAGACCTTGGCCGTCGCAGACACCAAAGCGCCCTTGGAGTCTAAGTCCCAAGTCCACTCCATGCCGTCATAAGCTGGATTCCGATTTGCAACCGCCAAATAGCCGTTAATGCCCGTCATAATCTGGACTTGCCGATACTTCGGATCGTCAGGCTTTACGATGATGCACCAGATTTCACGCTTAAAAGGGTTTAATCCAGTGGCAATACAAAGCTCTCGGAACATCGCGAACTCAGCGGGCGTTGTTCCGCGAGCAACAGTTTCCTTGAGTAACCTTTGGTTGTCTGGCGTAGACCAATCAACGATTGCGGCAGAGCCGCGCAATGCTGGAGCATTATCCATTGGACACCTCCGGCAATTCCTCGTTGTGGCGGTCAATCAGAAGCGCTTCGATTGCTGACCAGTTGTCTTGCGTGCAAAACGTATTGCGGTCCAAATCCTCGGTTTCTTCCAGCGCATCGCGCACAGCGACCCAGAAAGCATCTTCACCAATGTGCGGCGCATACTTTTCTTCCAGGTGCTCAAGATGGATTTTAGAGACGTAATCAGCGTAAACATTGCCGAGGGACTCGCTTTCGGACACACAGCCAAAATCAGGCGACTTCGTGCGATCTTCTGGTTCTGGCGGGTTATTAAGCCAGTAGGTATTGTGGCAGTAGGACATAGCAGCTCCGGTGATAAACCGTTCTGCTGAGATTCCCGCATACCATCGGACAACGCCCGATAAGTAAAGTTTCTAGCCAAGGTGGCTAAAGGGACCACAGCCGAACGGTGTGATTGATAACTTCTTAGACTGTAATATATTACAAAAGGTTTCGCAATAAAAAACTTTACTCAGCAAAAAAAATATTCAATTATTCTACTAGCGCGTTCGGAAATCTCTAAGCTGGCAGCGGCGAAAGTGATTGATAACTACCGCGCGCGCTTATTTTTCCCCTAGCTTCTCCCGAATCATCGACTCAACTACCGCGCTGTAATTTTTATGAGTCCGCAGCCATTCGGCGAGCGACACCGGCAGACGAACGTTAATCAAAACCCTTTTTTCGCCAGATTTGAGCGGTCGCCCCAATTTTTTTTGTTCCATTACTCTCCGACTCCTCGAATAATTTTTAGGGTATACTCCAACTGCACCACAAGCGCCGACACGGTGCCGACATTTCCCCAGTGTATCGTTTCGTCCGGCGCGGGTAGGTCGAAAACTTCATCCGCGATTTGGGCAATTAATTCCGTGGCTTGCGCGTGCTTTTCTTCGTATTTTTTTTCAGCGGCGTTCATAAACTCAGCTCCCTTCGATTTCATAGAAACACCCCCACTTGCGTGGGGAAGATGGTTTTATTCGCTAAGCTTTTCCGATAGCTCAGCATGGGCGCACTCTACGGCTTCTTGATCGTCGTCCGTGATGCCAAGCTCGGCAAGCGCAGCGCCATCCTCTAAAACCGGGATCGCCGCATACATATCGTTTTTGGCAGCTTCTAAAACTATTTGAATCACTTCTTTAGTCGTCATTTCTCCACACTCCTATTGTGCTTTGCGGTTTATTCCGCTCATGCTTAGAGACTAGCAAAGATAGATGCTTTTGTAAAGACAAAAGTAGCAGCAAAGGAAATTAATTTCGTCGTGGATATTACAAAACATAGCCGCACCTTAACGCAGCTAACCTGCGGGAATTGCTGGGCCGAAAAATAAAACTTGACACGGTTTTCGGGGCGCGCCTCTTACTATCTGCACCACGGTTTCGCCCCACCACCGCTTTCGAGCACTTCGCTTTAGTGACATCTACGCACTAAACCCCTTCACAGCAGCGCGATTCGTTTCCACTCTCAAATCTCCAAGCAAGGAGATTGCAGTGATGGGCATAGCCACTAACAAACTTAACATCGTAACCACGACCGGCACGACATCGAGCGCCACGGGCAGCGCGGTTCGCCTGCTACCGCTACGGATAGACTCGCGGAACTTCATCGGGCGTCTGGCCGTCGTCGATAGCGGCACGACGATAGTAGATGCGAAGATACAGCACGCGCCGACCGACTCGGGGCCGTGGACTGACCTCATCACTTTCGAGCAGCAGACCGGTTCGAGCGGCAGCACCCCGAAAGAGGCGCAAGTCCCAGTCGCCACGACGAGCGTCTTTCAGTATCTGCGGGCTTCCCTGACGATAAGCGGGGCATCGCCAAACGCCGCCATTACGCTAGACATCTATCACGACTAATGCGCGCATTTTGGTTTTTTGCGACACTTGCTTTTCTTGGCTGCGGCGATGAATGCGACGCGCAGAATTTACTGTTTTCGGACAACTTCAACAGCGGCAGCGCGACCGGATGGACGGAAGCGAGTTTCGCGGCGGGCAACTACACCCCAAACACGGCGGCGACTAACTATGTCAGCTCACCGGCTCAAGGCGCTTATGCCGTTCATTACTATGCACTAACTGGAACGAACGAGGTAAACGCGGCAAAGCTCACCTATGAATTTGTGTCGCTAGAAGATGAAGTTTTCCTAGTTTGGTATGATTACTTTTCGACCGACTTTCCTTTCGCTAGCACCTCGCAAAAGATGGCGCGGCTATACTACTATAACGAATCGTTTCCAGCATCGCGGAAAGAAATCACGGTGGTCAGTTCACAAGAGAATCTATACGTCGATTACTCTTTTGCGTGCGGTCTTTGGGGCGACAGCTCGCTATGCAACGTCGATTTCGCAAACGCCAGCGGCGCAACCCCGCATCCGCTAGACCAGTGGGTAAAATGGTCGCTACACGTTAAGCTCAACACCCCTGGCTTTAGCGACGGGTTTATACGGCTCTACCGCAACGATTCGCTTTACCTATCTAACACAAACGTGGATTTGCGCGGGACAGATACGCGCGGATTTAATGCCTTTTGGGTCGGCGGTAACTACTCGATGGCGGGCGGCGATGGCGACCTTACAAGCAGCGGATCACGCTATATCGACTCAATCGAAGTCTACGACGGGCAGCCTTCAGCGACAGAAACGGCGGGCAAATGTTCGAGCGCTCGTGTAAACCAAATACGGCGCGGAGGGGGTGGGCGATGAGATACTTGCTGGCGATTCTCTTTTTTGCAACTTCGGCGATGGCCGCGGTTGAATATGACGGGACTGGCGACAGTCACCAGATCAACAACCCAAACGCTGGCGCGACTGCCTTTACTGTTTCTTTCTGGCTTTACTGCCCCACCTTTGACGACGACGAAACGCTAATCGGCTACGGGAATGGCACCGATTCCAGCGCGGGGCGAGGCTTTTCGATATCAACTCTAACAACCGGCGCGCTTCGAATTGACTACTGGGATGGCGGGACAGCAAATAACGCTTTCCCGTCTACGACAATGAGCGATGCTACATGGTATCACGTCGCTTTAGTTCGCGTGAACACTGCGGACAATTTTCTTTATGTCAACGCCACTGATGGCGTAGCAGACAACGATGAAGCGATCGACCCACCGGCGGCGCCAAACAGCACCGACGATTTCTGGGTCGCCCAGGATGTCCCAGCGGCGACGGGCTTCGGGCGCGGTAACGCCGCTTGCAATATCACGCAGGTAGCCTACTGGAATATCGCGCTTAGCGGCTCAGAGATTCAGTCAATCGCCAATAAGTCGACATGCCCAACCGCAATCCAAGCAAGCAATCTGAAGGTTTTCGCGGAAGGCGACGCATTACCACTAGTCGAATCCGCGCAAGCGCTTTCCGTAACGACGAACGGCGATCCGGCTCTAGTCTCTGACCCTTCAGGGCTTCCCTGCGGTGGTGGCGGTGGTGGCTCTGGAATTATCGGCAACGAATCTTTAGACGCGGGACTATCCGCGAATTTGAACGGGGGTTTCTGAAATGAAAAGAATTGCAGCAATAATTCTGCTCACCGCAAGCACCGCGCACGCCGACAGTGAAGCGGTTCCAGCAGGGTCGATTGATATCTGCTTACCGATCGCGGTGAAGGACTCCAGCAGCTCAACCGGTGCGATGCTGACAGGGCTTGCCTACAACACTGCATCGCTAGACTGCGACTATTATCGAGAGGGTAGCGGCGCGTCTGTCTCTATCACGCTGGCGACATCAACGCTTGGCACGCACACCGATGGCGCTTTTAAGGAGATTAACTCGACTGAGCTACCAGGGCAGTATGAGTTCTGTCCGCCCGATGCTGCGTTCGCCGTTGGCGCGGACTGGGTGACGTTTAGCTGTAGCGGCGCGGCAAACATGGTTCCGGTAAATCTGAAAGTGCCCTTAACCCCATTTGATGGCCTGATTGCTTCCGAGTCTGGCACGACCATTGGCTTAGCGTCCGGCGCGGTTGATGCAGATGACCAATTCAACTCAGGGTTTGCTCTTGTGGTTTTTGACTCCGCTGGGCTTATCTCCGCTAAGAGCTGCATTACCGACTCGGTGAACACCGGTGATACGGTAACAACGAGCGAAAACATCACCGCACTAATCGCCGTAAACGACCGTTACATTTTACAGCCAGAAGCGGGATGCTTGTCGTCCGGCGTCACCGCAGGGTCAATAGCAGATGCAGTTTGGGATGAAGCGGTTAGCGGGCATCGCACGCCTGCAACCTTTGGAGGAGATGTTTTAAAAATCAAAAGGTAATATGACAGGAAGGCCACCGCTCTATACTGCCGATGAAGTCGCACAGCTATGGAACGAACTGATAGACCATATAGTAGATGGCGGTTTTATCACCTCGTTTTGCAAGCAAAAAGGAATTAGCCGCATGTATGTATGGCGGCTTACTTCTGGCAGCGACGATCTAAGCAAGGCGAGACACAAAGAGCTATTAGTCGCGGAGCAACTTCGCTCAGATATGCTAGTCGATGAAATTATCGAAATCTCGGACGATGCTCGAGAGGACTACATCAAAAAGGTAGACCACGAGGGGAACGAAATTGAAGTTCTCAATAAGGAGGCGGTAATGCGGGCGCGCCTCAAGGTGGATACTCGGAAGTGGATTGCAGGCAAACAATACAAGCGGCGATACGGCGATTCTCAATCTGTGGAGATGTCGGGGCCAGAGGGAACGCCGATTCAGTTTGCTGGAATCGACCGGCCAGCACCGTTGGACTATGAAGCATGGAAAGCGGTCGTGGTTTCCGAGGGGCGACGGTCTGAGTCTGACGAAGATACTGAGGCTGAATAATGTGGCGACCACAGGAAGGACCGCAGACGCACGCGATTCTTGCCACCTTTATAGACGAACTTTTTTATGGCGGTGCGCGCGGCGGCGGCAAGTCTGATTTCCTGCTTGGTGACTTCTTGCAAGACGTGGAGACTTACAAAGGGCACTGGCGCGGAATCCTCTTTCGTAAGACCTACGACGAACTAGAAGAGCTTCAGAATCGCGCGGAGAAGCTTTTCCCTCAAACCGGCGCTGAGTATCGAGCCGGTAAGCGGACGTGGTTCTGGCCGAACGGCGCTTTTCTCAAGATGCGATACATGGAGCAGGAGAAAGACTACAACCGATACCACGGGCATCAATACACTTGGGTCGGATTCGACGAGCTTACAAGCTGGCCGAACGATAAAGCCTATCGAGCTATCTCAAGCTGTTTGCGAAACGCAGAAATCCCAGTCCCGACCAAGCGCCGACGAGCGAGCGGCAACCCAGGCGGGGTCGGACATAGTTGGGTGAAGCGCCGATTCATCAAGCCAGCACGGCTAGGGTATCGAAGAATCTTTGATGCTGAGACAAACACGCATCGGATGTTTATTCCTGCCAAAGTGACGGACAACAAGATACTCATGGAGAACGACCCGAACTATATCCATCGGCTCAAGGGTTCAGGGACGGCGGCGCTTGTAAAAGCATGGCTAGACGGTGACTGGGATATTGCCGTTGGGGCTTTCTTTACGAACTTCGGTGAGCGCAACATCGTCATGCCCTTCGACATCCCTTCGAGCTGGCCGCGGTATCGGTCTTTTGACTGGGGGTTCTCAAGCCCTTTCTCCGTGGGATGGTGGGCGCTCGCGAACGGCGAGCAGCCGCGAAACTGCGACCGGCTAATTCGGCGCGGCGCGCTAGTCCGATACCGTGAATGGTATGGCGCGACCGAAAGCGGCGATGGCCTAAAAATGAAAAATGAGGACATTGCCCGCGAAATTGTCATGCGCTCGAATCAGGAGAAGTTCGCGATATCGGTAGCAGACCCTTCAATATGGGCCGCTAAGGGCGGCGAGTCGATAGCAGAGACTTTCGCACGCAACGGGGTAATCTGGCAGCCAGGAGACAATCAGCGCGTGCCAGGATGGCAGCAGCTTTACCAGCGAATCGAGGGCGACGAGGAAGGGCCAATGCTATTATCGTTTGATAGCTGTCAGCACTTCAACTCCTCAATTCCAGAACTACCCCACGACGACGACAACCCAGAGGACATAGACACCGAGGCGGAGGATCACGTTGGCGACGAAGCCCGATATATGTGCATGGCTAGGCCCTGGTCAAAAGCGCATAAGCCAACTACGGTAGTGCATGGAGATACCTTCAATTCCCTACTGAAACACAATCGCGCAAAGAGATTACAAAGAGCGGCATGAGCGAAACGAGCAACGAGGAGTTGACCCCGCAGGAAAGCGGCAAAAAGGACGGTTCTGCGCGCCACTGGCTTAATGAACTAAAAGCCGCGTATGAGCGTTTCGAGCGATTCCTAAAAGAAGCCAAAGAATGCAACGAGGCGTATATCGGATGCAAGGAAGATGGCAGCGAAAAGGCATCGCATCAAATGGCTATCTACTGGTCAAACCTCGAGACTATGGCTCCAGCCCTATACTCGCAAACGCCTAAGCCGCTTGTGGCTCGCCGGTTTAAGGACTCGAATCCTATAGCCCGTCGCGCTAGCGAGATTCTAGAGCGAAACTTAGTATACTACGCTCAGCCAGAGTATTTAGACCCGATCGCGACTCGGGATGTCTCTAGCTATTTGCGCGTCGGCCTGGCTGTGGATTGGGTTCGATACGTCTCTAAGGTCAATGAGAACAAAGTGCCGCTAATCCGATCTGAGGATGACGGTCGGCTTTTGCGCGACGATGGAACTGAGGTAAACCCGTCCGAGATTGAGCTACTTCAGGACGACGACGGCGGCACGTATTTTAACGAGGCGGAACTAGAATACGAAGATTTAGCCTGCGATAAGGTTCATTACGCAGACTTCCTCTGGGGCCATTGTCATGACTGGGACGAGTGCCCGTGGGTGGCGCGCCGCATCCGGCTGCGAAAGGATGCAGCGGAGGAGCGGTTTGGAAAGGACATTGCCGATAAGCTGACATACTCCAGCGAAGCCCGCGATAGCGATGACGAACCCGAGGACGACGAGCAAAAGACCGTTTATCCGCAAGCGCAGATTTGGGAAATTTGGAGCAAGGAGGAAAAGAAAGTTTTCTGGGTGTCTAAAGGTGTTCCAGATTTGCTAGACGAAAAGCCAGACCCTCTAGGACTTGCGGGGTTTTTCCCTTGCCCGAAGCCGTTGATTGCGTCGCACACAGACGATTCAATTATCCCGCGGGCTGACTACATCATTTACCGCAAGCAGATTAAATACGTGGATGAACTCACTCGGCGCATCCACTGTTTAACCGAGGGTTTGTTACTTAAGGGCGTATATGACGCATCAATTCCCGAGCTTGCGTCACTGCTAGAGTCCAGCACCGAAAAGGAAATGATTGCTATCGAGAACTTTGCTCTTTTCATGGAGAAAGGCGGACTCGAGCAAATGGTTAAGTTTATGCCAGTAGAGGTTATAGCCAAGACCCTACAAGTGCTAATCGAATTGCGACGGCAAGCGATTCAAGACATTTACGAAATCACCGGCATGAGCGATATTTTGCGCGGCGCTTCAGACCCAAGGGAGACGGCCACGGCTCAGCGGGTTAAGGGGCAATTCGCGGCGCTCCGGCTTCGCAACCGACAGAAAGAAGTGCAGCGATATTTGCGCGATTTGATTGCGATCAAGGCGGAAATCATTGCCGAGCACTTCGATCCCGAGACGATGCTAGCAATAGCCGATATGCCGCTGGATGATATTACGATTCAGGCTATCGAGTTGCTCAAGACCGACAAGCTGAGGGCTTACCGGATAGACATTGAAACTGATTCGACTATTGAGGCAGACGAAAACATCGAGAAGCAGGCGGCAAACGAGATGCTGGTTGCAATTACTGGATTCTTGGACAAGGCGTTACTGTTCTCTGAACGTGCGCCGGCGTTTGCGCCGGTTATGGGCGAGATGATGGGCTTCATGGTTCGTCGTTACCGCGCGGGCCGGACACTTGAGGAAACGATTGAGCAGGCTTCGCAGCAGTATCAAGCACAGTTAGCTCAAATGCAGGCCAATCCGCCTCAACCCCCGCCAGACCCTAAAGTGATAGCCGCACAACCACAAGCGCAATTAAAGCAAGCGGAACTAGCCCAGAAAGCACAAGAATCTCAGGCGGAGCTCCAGCTAGACCGCGAGCGCATCGCCGGCGACCAGGCGCTCAAGAAATACGAGATCGACCTAGAGCACGCGCGTAAGCTGTCTGAGGCAGAAGATAAGCGCATAGCCGCAATGAACCCCTTCACAGGTCTTTAGGCACTTCTATACTGGGAAAGAACAGCACACTATTCGACTGTTGTATCTGTTTCTGAGGAGCTTAAAGAAATGACCTTTATTATCACAACGCCGGAAGTGGGCTTACAGCCTATCGCCGATACCGAAACGACCGCCAAGCATGAACTTGGGAAAGTAGTGCAAGCGCGCTCGCTGACCTACGGGGCTGGTGAGTTTATATATCTCAAAGGGGTTGCATCAACCGCGGTCGGCTCTATTGTCACCTACAGCGCAGACGATTTCTCTACCGCTCTTTTGGCTGCGAACGCCATCGGTCCGGTTGCGGTAGCCATGAGCGCAAATGTGGCCAACCAATACGGATGGTATCAAATTAAGGGCAAGGCAGTAGGTAAGGTGCTTGCTTCTTTTGCCGACAATGCAAACTGCTACGCAACCGCAACCGCGGGAAGCATTGACGATGCTATCGTAGCAGGAGATCGGGTAAAGGGCATGAAGGGCGCTTCTGCAATCGGCACGCCATCGGCGGGGCTGGCTGAGCTTGAAATTGAATATCCGTTGATGGATGACGGGCTGGCGGCTTAATGAGCGCACTTAGCGAAGCGGTGACGGTTATCGAATCGGCGGGGTTTATTGCCGAACAAGAGGAGCCGTCATTGCTTCGCATCAAAACTAAAGAGGGTAAGACTATAGGCAGTGTCACCCTTTCTAGTTCAATGACAGACGAGCAGGCGGCGGCATCTGCTAAAGAGTCGGTAAACGCAGCAGCCAGAGAGCCTATAGCGCGCAAGTTGGGGCGGCGACGATGAGACGAACTTTCATTTTTCGGCAAGTTAACGGCGAGACTAAGGCGATTGAAGTCACTGACATTTTGCGACAGCCGCCAGCTCCAAGGGTTTACATTAAAAACAGCGAGATTCCGCCGACTTTCTCGCATGTTGACTGCAAATATTACACTTCTTCAACAAAAATGACCGAGGCCGCAAAGGCTCTCGGATGTATTGACGTTGGGAATGAGCGAACAAACATCAGGCCAACCGCTGGCTACAATGACGATGAGTTTGAGCGCGCATGGCATGAAGCTATTGGAAACCTATGAGTAAGAAAGAAGCACAGCAAGATGAACAAGATTTTGAAGATATTGATTCGGCTATCAGCGCCGCCTTTACCAGCGCAAGCGACGAGGGCGAGACGTCAGAGCCGATTGAGGAAATTTCAGAGGACGTTGATTCTGTTGATTTTGCGGAAGATGCGACCGAAGAAAGCGCGAGCGATAAAGTAGAGACGGTCGAAGTTGAGTCAGGGGAAACTGCTGACGAGACAGCACCGCCTATCGAAGCGCCCGCATTTTTTAACTCAGAAGAAAAGGAAGCGTTTAAGACCTATCCGCGCGAGATGCAACAAGCAATCGAACGGGTGGCATCTGGGCTACGCAGACGAGTATCTGAGGACACGCAAAAGTTAGCGCCCTTGCGCCGACTAGGAGACGTGATTGCACCGGCTATCCCGGAGATGCAGCGGCTTGGACTAACGCCAGATCAGTTCATCGGGAACTTAATCCGCGCGCGCGCCATGTTGCTGCAAGACCCGATTGCTGGCCTTGAAGCGCTCGGAGTCAACACGCAGCAGCTACTTAACGGAATGGGGCAGGGAGATAGCGAGTCTATTCCAGCCGTATTGCAGGAAAGGCTACAGAGAGTTGAGAGCCATTTTGAGCGGCAGCAACGCGAGCAGCAAGCGAGAGAGTATCAAGACCAATTTGGGTTAGTTCGTTCGTTTCGAGACGAGAGAGATTCCGAGGGGCGGCTAGCAAGGCCGCTTCTTGAGATTGACCCCGTGACAGAATCGCCACGATACCCTGAATTTGTTGGCGAGCTACAAACGCAGATTGACATTCTGCGGGCAGGCGGACCAGCAACAAGAGATATTCTAGAGCGAGCATATCAGCGAGCTTTGCGGTTGAGCGACGAAGCGCAATCAATCACCGAGCAGCGCAAGAAGGCCGAAGAAGTAAAGAAGCGCCAGCAAACACTTCAAGGGAAAAAAGCGGCTTCATCGTCTTTGGGCAATAGTGCAAGCAGGGGCAAGACTAAGCCAGCATCCGAAGAATACGACCTTGGGAAAGCCATAGATAAGCTGTTCGCCAGTGCCTAGACTTTAATGTTTCGGCTGTTGGAGAAAAGAAATGGCAACGCCAAATTTAAGTGAAATTGTCACCGCTACCGAGCGGTATCGCTATAAGCGCGTCGTGGATGCGTGGTCTAATAACAACGCGCTTGGTTACAAGCTTAAGAAGAAAGGAAAGATTAGCCTTAAGGATGGTGGTTATGAAATCCAGGTTCCTCTTGAGTTTTCGGAAAATACGCAAGGCCAATACTACTCAGGTAGTGAGACTCTTAGCACTTCGCGCAACGATGTGTTGAGTTCGGCTATCTATGAGTGGAAGCAGTTTGCTTTGCCGGTGCAAATTACTGGAGAAGAAAAGCGCAAGAATAGCGGTGCGGCTGCGAAGCAGAACCTTTATAAAATTCGCGTAAAGAACGGGGAGAAGTCGCTGTGGCAGAAACTTTCAACCGATTGCTATGCCGACGGAACAGGTTCCGGTGGTAAGCAGCTCGGTGGATTGCAGTTGCTTCTGCCGAATGACCCGACGACTGGGACTGTGGGTGGAATTGACCGCGCTACGTGGACGTTCTGGCGGCACTTCGATTATGCGGCGCTTACCGATGGCGGTGCTGTTATGTCGGCAGCAAACATCGAGGCATATTTCCGTCGTGTTTGGCTAAACACCACACGGGCAATGAACGGAGACAAGCCTGATCTACTAGTGTCGGACAACGACCCGTTCGAGCTGTATTGGACTGCTCTCGGCGAACGTCAACGGTTCGTGTCGTCCGAAATGGCGGATGCTGGATTTACGGCGCTCAAATTTATGTCGGCGGATTATGTATACGACGGCGGAATTGGCGGACAGGCTCCAGCGGACAAAGTTTTCTTCCTTTGCACCGACTACATTGAGCTGGCCGTGCACCAGGATTTAAACTTTGAGCAACTAGGCGGCAAGCGAGAGCCGGTAAACCAAGACGTTGAGCTAGTTCACCTTGGATTTATGGCAAACTTCGTTTTGTCGAACTCCAAGCCGCACGGAGTTTTGCACAACGGATAACAATTAAGGGGCGGCTGGTCTGTCTGAGAGATCGGCAGTTAAAAAGTGCCAGCTTTGCCCCTTTTTTTCTAGGAGAAGCACAACATGCAAACAGAAACAGAATTACCGCCAGCGCAGTTCAAATACGTTGTTGTAGAGCGCAAACAGAGAGACGAGAACGGCAAAGAGCATGTCGTTTATGTCGATGAGCCTCGCATCGTTTTTACGGTCGATAACCACACTAAATATGAGCGAGTGGTTGAGGAGAAAGACAAGGCTGCGTTCCCGATTCAGTGGGCAGCGTTCTCCCGCGACGGTTCGACAGAATGGGATGGGGTTCCACTTGAGAAGGCTGGATTCTTAACCCCTGCGACCATAAAGAACTTGAACCACATGGGCATTTTTACCGTGGAGCATCTAGCCAATATCCCAGAGGGGCAAATTGGCGGCATGATGGGCGGCATAGATTTCCGAACTAAAGCGCAGAAGTTTTTAGCGACGCTTGAGGCACGGCAAGGCTCTGAGCGCCTTCAAGAGCTAGAGGACACTTTAGAGATTCAGCGGCAACAACTGGAAGAAATGAAGGAAATGCTGGCGGCATCTGAGGCGGCGCGAAAGGCAGCCGAGTCAGACAAGCCGAGCAAGACCGAGAAGGCAGCATCCACTAAGTAACCGTGAGGGCTTCGCATGACGTTGTTAGAGTTGATGCAGGACGTTTGCAACCAGCTAGGTCTTGCGGAGCCAGAAACGGTAATCGGGACGACGAACAAGCGGATTAAGCAACTGCTAAGCTTGCTTGAGGGTGACGTAGCTGAGGAGTTGAAAAGCGAGGTTAGATGGCCGCAGCTAACACGCACTTGGACAATTACCCTTGTTGATGGTCAGTCGTCCTATGACATGCCCATCGATCTTGATTGGACGATTAGCGAGACTCAATGGCGCAGCGGCAGTAATCAGGTAATTGACGGACCATACGAGGCTAAGGAGTGGGAAGAAATGGAGCGGGGCTACTCGTCTCCGGTGGTTACTTCTCGATTCAAGGTTGATGGAGTTGAGCCTACTCAAATTACAATCTCGCCGACTCCTGGTGCGGACGATGCGGGGCAGACACTCACTTTCAAGTATCAAACTACCACATGGATAAAGCCGCAGACGTGGGCGACGGCAACGGTCTACGTTGGCAATGATTACGTGTTCTCTAGTGGGCGCGTCTATCAAACTACGGTGGGGGGGACTAGCGGGGCGACCGCGCCAACGCATCAGAGCGGTTCTGCTAGTGACGGGTCGGTAAGCTGGACGGCGGTAGATGGTGGATATTCTCGATTCCAGAGCGACGACGACGAGACTCTGATACCATCTTACATTTGCGTGCTTGGTCTTAAATATGCGTGGTCTTTCTCTAAGGGATTGCCCTACCAAAAGCACGAGCAACGCTACAAGCGCGAATTAACCAAGATGCGAACCAAAACATCAGGCGCTCGAGCCGTTATTCTCGGCGGCGCTAATCAGCGATTACAAACGGTCAAAGACGCAGCCGATAGGATGTATTAGCGATGCCACGAGTTAGATTGCCGAACGGCCAAGTAGTTGAAATGTCCGAGAGCGAGTATCGGCAATATCAAGGCGGGCAAAGCCAATCGTCTGGAAACGACCTTAATTGGCAGGGGCCTGTAATTGGTGGGGCTACCGCTGCGGGGGTGAAGCAGGGAGTTAATTTAGGAACAAACGCAATCACTGAAGGGCTATCATCGACCGCGCCGACCTCTAGTAGCGCGTTAGGTTCGTCTAGCGCAGCGCTGACTGGCGGTGAATCAATGATGCCCGCAGGATGGTCTACATATGAGGGGATTACTTCGTCTCTAGCTCCGCAAGTCGGATCGCAAACAGGGGCTGGATGGGGGTCTACGCTATCCGCAGCAGCTCCCTACGTTGGACTAGCGGGGATGGGTTACTGGTGGGGTAATGAGGCGAAGAACTCATACGACCAATTAACTAACGAGACGTCGTCGGACGATGGCGCAGGGTCGATCAAGGCAGGACTGCTAACTAACCCGCTAACTTTCTGGGCAGCGCCGCTGGTTGACTATGCTGGGATTAAGGCGGGGAAGGGCCGAGATCAGCAAAAGCGCGATGGATACCGAAAGAATCTAAGAGAGTTTGGAATTCTGGATGATGACTATAATTTATCAATGTCGGACGGAAGCATATTTAATCTCGGGAGCGAAAAGCTACGAGACGCGGCGGGAAACGTAATCGAAGGAGTTGCGCCCGAAAATCGCGCATACAACATTGATTGGAAAACAGCAGACAACGATCTTATTGGCGCACTCAACCCGATAGCGTTTTCAGTAGCTGGCGGCGACGATAAACTACAAGCCGACTTGGTGGGACAACTTTATAACGCAGCAAAACAAACTGACGACCCATACTCTTTTGTTGCCGAGCTATATGGGAAATTCCAAGAGCAGGGGTTAGGCCGTGACCAAATGGCGCAGCTAATCACTGAGCGGGCATCAGAAAAGGGCGTGGATAACGCAATCCGCGATGCTCTAATTTCTGGCGTGGACGTAAACACTCGCAACCAGATCGGGCAAGAGAACTCGCCGAAGGGGCGCTATCAACCAGGGGCGCAAGCTCAGGCAAGTTCGCAATCAAGCGTTAAGCCAGAAGATAGAAACGGAGGCAGACCATCACCGGTTCAGCCAAAAAGCTCGAGCGGCGGATTCGCTCTGTCCCGACAAGCGCCAATGGAATGGCGAAAGCTTAATACGACGGGCGGCGCTAAAGCGCCAAACGTGCCAGGGGTAGCGAACCCCAAAAACAGGATTCAAGGCCGACCATCGACTTACGAGAAAGACTCGAACAAGGCGCGGGCGACTCGGAGAAAATAATATGGGGGCAGCGTCGAAGCGGTTGAGTGTTTGGTTGTGCTGGCACTCATCGGCGCTCGCTCTCGCCTTTTAGGGGGTTATGCCGCAGATCAACGAGCAGATGCAGTATGCTGTTAGCGTAGTGATTCCGTCTCCTGTGGGCGGATGGAACGCCCGTGACCGATATGAGGATATGGGTCCGAGTGACGCTATTTCTCTCGTTAATATGTTTCCTGGGACTACTGGCATTAGTTTGCGGAAGGGAAATATTGAGCACGCCCCGAGCATTGGCAGTGCGGTGGAGTCGATCGCTTCGCTTCGCACAGTGGCGGGCACTAGCAAGTTGATAGCAGTTGCAGACGATGAGGTTTTTGACGTGACCACCAGCGGGGCGGCGGGCGTGAGCTTAGCTAGCGGGTTCTCGAACTCTCGGTTCGTGTTTACCGCCTTTAACAATCGACTATTCCTGTCCAACGGTGCGGACGATGTTTTCGTTTATAACGGCACAACGTGCGTAGACGCAGCTTTCACTGGGCCGACAAACGCTCTTACCGGCGGGACAAGTTACCGCAGCCGCCTATACTTCATTGAGGTTATCACGGGATCGATTTGGTTCGGCGGAGTAGAGTCGGTGACGGGGGCGCTAACTGAGTTTCCAACACTCGCAGAGCTCCAGCGCGGTGGCATCCCGCTAGCAGTAGGATCGTGGTCTACCGGCAACGGCGATTCTGTTTCTCAGTATTTTGTCGTCGTGACCGACCAGGGCGAAGCGCTTGTATATGCTGGCAGCTATCCCGAAGCGCCAGACTGGGAGCTTGCCGCGCGTGGATTTTTCCCGCCGCCTATTGGCGATAACTGCTTACTATATCTGGGCAAGGAGATTCATTTATTGACAGTCGGCGGGCTCTACCCTCTTGGACCTACTCTGTTCGGATTGCAGGAAGTAGGGACGCGGGAAATTCTCACCGACAAGATTCGGACGGCGTTTAATTCCGCGGCGCAACTCGGCAAAAACATGTTCGGGTGGCAATCGGTCGATTATCCCGATGCGCGATACTTAATAGTGAACGTGCCAACAAACGAACTAAGCACTTACTGTCAATTCGTGATGAACACGGACAACGGCTCTTGGTGCAAGTTTATGGGGATGAACGGCGCGTGCTGGACGGTTCACAACCGCAAACTGTATTTCGGCGGCGTTGATGGCGCAATCTACGAGGCAAACAACGGATATGACGACAACGGAGAGCCTATCACCTGGGAGGTTAAGCACGCATTTACCTACAACGGCGCGCCCCAACTGAACAAGCTATACAATTTAGTGAAGCCGGAAATACTCACGACGGCGCGCAACCTGGAAATATTTGTTGATGTAAATGTTGATTTTGAGGATCGCACAATCAGCGACACAATCACCACGATTAGCAGCGTTGGCACGCCGTGGGGTAGCCCGTGGGGTAGTCCTTGGGGCGCTGGTCGGGTTCGCCTTGATTCATGGGAAGCGGTCAGCGGGCTGGGCAGATCGGTATCTCTCGTTTATCGTGGATCGTGTAAAGGCGTGCAGATTGAGCTGACTCATAGCCTTCTGAACTTTATACCGGCGGGGGTTATTTAATGGCATATTCACTTCACGCATTTAATCAGGCGGCTAGTCGGGCGCACGGCCAGGGGCGGCAGCTTAGCGAGCAGGAATTTACCGAAATTGGTGGGTCCGCGCAGGACTTCCCACTGATTTATGGGCAGACCCAGCAACAGCCAGGGGCGACGGCGCAAACAAACGCGCAACAGCAGCAACCGCTTCAATTTGGGCAGCCGGCCAGCGGTGGTAACTCACCTTATCCGATGGCTTACGGGCAGCAGCCGCAATACTCAAGTGCCCAAATTCCGCAGTTCGTCGCAACCGGCGCGCAACGCACAGTCAGCGCCCCTCAGTATGGCGCAACTGCAATTGGCCAGCAGCAAGCATCGGGAGCAACCGCGCAGCCAAGGACGGCCACGGGGCAATCTCAAGGGTTTAGCATTTCTGGGATGCCAAACCCGCAAACCAATGCGAGCAATGCCATATCCGCGCAGTTCGGACTAAACAACATCAATATCGGGCAGCAACAACAGCTTAACCGAGTAAACGAGATAAACCCCTACGGGTCGGCAACCTACGTTAGAAACCCCGATGGTAGCATCACGCGCCAATACGCACTTTCGCCAGAGCAGCAAATGCTACTCAACCAGCAGCAGGGGCGAGACATCGCGCTAGGTGGGATGTCTAACAACATGCTCGGACAGGTGGGGCAGCAGTATCGGCAGCCCATAGACCTTGCTCGATTCGGAGATGTTAGCAACCTGAACTATGCAAACTTGCCGCAGCTTCTAGGCGCTCAAGACATGATAGGCGAGCGGCAGCGAACGGAGGACGCGGTATACAACTCTTTTGCGCGACGGAACGACCCTGAGTTTAAGCGGGAGGAAGAATCACTATACCAGAGCCTAGCTGATAGAGGTATCGACCGCAGCTCCAATCGAGCAAAGATTGAGATTGAAAACATGCGCCAGCGTCAGGAAGATGCGCGACTAAACGCAGCAGACGCGGCAAGAGTCTCGGGACTATCTGAGCTTCAGGGGCTTTTCGGGCTATCGTCTAACGCTCGAACTCAGCTTGCTGGAGAGCAACGTGACCTTTACAGCGCGGACAACGCCGCCAGAGACAAGCGCATAAGCGAGATGCTGATGCTACGTGACCGACCAGCGAGCGAGATTGCCACGCTGCTAGGGCTCCAGCGCGGAATTACTAATCCAGAGTTTGCGCCTATATCAAACATCAACGTGCCGACCATTGATGCTATCGGCGCAGGGTTAGGATTCCGGCAGGACGAAACAAGCAGATACTTAGGCCAGCTACAGGCGCAAACGGCTCGAGCAAATGCAGCCGCAGCAAACGCACTCGGATATGCTCAGCTATCTGCAAACAACGACTATCGGCAGCAAGAGCTAGACCTGCGCGCCCAAGAGCTAGACTTAACATACGGCAACCAGTCGGGATGGGGCGACGTTCTGCTAGGCGCAGGGATAGCCGCGGGAGGGTCCGCGCTCGGCGAGTGGGGCGGTAACGCACTTTCTTCTTGGTGGAATTCGTAAGTATGGCAGACGCAGTAACTCAAGCAATAGTCGAAGCGCTCAAGGCCGAACAAAAGCAGGCGCAAAGCAATCCGTTCACGGTATTTGCAGATTCCGTCAACGCTCAGCTGGCAGCGTCTCCGAGAATGGCTCCGAGAGATCGCGCTATTGCCGCGGGGCTAGCTGGATTTGGTGGCGGATTCGGCAACGCATACGCTGACCGAGACATGCAGATGCTGACCGGCAGGATGCTTGAAGCAACTCAGGCGGCTGATCCCGTAGCGGCATTTCAATCCGACCCACAACTTAAAAAATACGCGCCATACATCCAGCTAGCGCAGCAGGAGCAGAAACAGGCGATCGCAGCGGATGAAGCAAAGTATCAGCGAGAGATAGCCCGCGACTTTGCCAAGAAGGGGCTGACGATGGGCGATGATGGCAGCGTTAGCGGTATTCCTGGCTATGGTCAAAGCGTCGCTGACATGGACGCACGCAAGGCGGCAGCTACCGAACACGCTCAACTGTCGGCTCAGCGGGAGCTATCTCCTGAGATTGAGGCGGCAAAAGCTGCGGCCAGGATGCCGTATCAACTTGAGCTAGCGCAAGCGCGAGCAAACATCGCCCGATCTAGTGCGGGGCGAGAGGATCAGTCGCCCACCCCGGAAGAAACAGAATACTTGAAAAGCTTAGGATTTGAAGTGCCGGAAGGCGTGAGCTATCGAGCGTTAGGGCTAGGGGAGCGCATGTCAGAACGTGCGGCGGTTTCTGACAGATACGAAGATAGAAAGACTTTTGACCCAGTAATGAATCGACAGCTCAACAATAAGTTGTCGGATGCTGAGAGATTCCTAACGCGTAAGCAAAATATCGACACGGCGCTTTCTGCGTTTGATGAGTCCGAGACTATCGCTGGCGCAATGACCCGTGGAGTCACGGCAAACTACATAAAAGACTCTGATGCGGCAGACCTACAAAGACAGATTAAAGAAGCCGCATTTGCAGCACTCAAGCCGACATTCCCAGGCTCGCTTTCAGACGAAGAACGCAGAGAGATGTTGAGAGTTAGTGGCGGCGACTTTGGTGTGCCGATTGGAACAATCAAGAAGATTTTCGACCGCAAAGAGCAAGCCATAGTTGGCGACACAAATCGAGATATAGAACGGATGAAAGACGCGGGATATCAAGTGCCTTTTAAGCCGATCGAATCAAGAGATGGGCGGTCGTCAGTGCCTAAGCGATTAGACGGGGAAACGCCAGCGCAGTTTTTGCAGCGGATTAAAGGGGGGCAATAGTGGCTGAATTGTCAGACTATGAGCTTCTAAAAGCGGCTGGATTTTCAGACGAGGAGATACTTGCGGAAGCGGGATTCTCTAGTGATGAAATTGCGCCAGAGCCGAGCATTGTCGATAGGGGCGTTAGCACGTTCAAAGACGTGATAACCAAAGGACCAATCGGGGCCGGAGTAGAAAGGCTACCAGGAGGATTCGTCCAAAGCGTAGCGCAGGGGGCAACTCTAGGTATGGCCGACGAAGCATCGGCGGGATTGCGCGCTGGAATCGTCAACCCTATACGGGCGGCGCTCACTGGGAGCAGTTCTCCGAGCTACGACGAAGAACTGGCCGCTCTGCGTAACGAGATGAAAGAATATCGCAAGCAATCACCAGCAACCGCTACTATCGCGGAAATCGGAGGTTCCGCGCTCCCAGCAATCGCTAGCGGCGGCATGTCTCTTACACTTCCTAGGATAGCAGGGATTGGAGCGGCAAGCGGGGCAGCATATGGGTTCGGAGCGGGCGAGGGCGGGATTGAAGAACGCGCAAAAGGCGCGGCGATTGGTGGGGCTATGGGCGCTGCCATACCATCCGCAATTAGCCGCACAAAGCAATTGGTTAGACCGGCGATGTCGAAAATAGCGGGCAAGGCCGCATCAATGACTAACCCTGTCGCTGATTCCGCAATATTACAGCATCCAGGCGCACAAGCGGCACTACGCATCGCTGAGCGCCAGGGATTTACTAATCGGCCAGTTTCGCAAATCACTAAAGTAACACCAGCGGTGCAAGATGCAGTAAACACAGTATCATCTCAAGCGTCGCAAATAAACAACGCCATTGCCGCGCAATTAGGCGCTGACGCTGGAGATACTGCGGTTGAGAAAGCGCTATCAAAAGACTTTAAGCGCGCAGCCGATAGGATAGTTAGCAGCGGGATACTGGAAAAGGCGGGCACGGTTGAGGAGCTAAAAACGCTAACCAAGCAAAGACTTGTCACATTAGGACAAGCAAGAGAGAGGGCCGCCACTCAACTGGATAGCATATTTGAGCGCGTTAATAGCGCCGACACTCCGCGGGACAGGATGATAGGCGCAGTTTCGCGGCGCGACTTGGCAGGTCCAATCAAAGAGCTACAAAAGAGGGTGGGCGAACTGGAAAACACAAAGCTGGCCCAGCCGATTTCTAGCGGGATTAAGTCAACCATGCGAAGTATACTGTCTGACCTTGCACCGCCGTCCGACGGCAAGACAGAAGCGCTTATGTCGCCAAAGCGCATTTTAAACATGACCAAAAACCTAAATGAGGTGCGAGCAAACTTGATGAAAGAGTTTGACTCGTCAAACGTGGCGCGGGTGGTAGACAAGAACTCCCCAACATATGCCGCTTATCAAGGGTCGATTGAAGCGATTAGCAAGCTACAGCAGGGGCTTTATCGAGCATTGGAAAACAAGGTTGATGAGCTTTCTCGAGTGAGCGGGCAAAATATCCCACGGGACATTTTTACGGAGATAAATTCAGAATACGGCGCACTAAGAGCTCTTGAATCCATGTCTGACAAGTTTCTGCGTGGCATATCTAAAGGGCGAGCGATGCGCGACCCGACGCGGATAGTTCAAAATGCCGGAAGCGAGCAGATATTGCCAAACGCATTTACGCCAAGATCGGCAATTACTCATGGGCTAAGCAGTCTAGGCAATCGTATTTTTGACAGGCCAAACGATGCACTACGGCGAGCTGGGGCAGTTGAGCGAATGAGCGGCAACGCGATGTCGAACATTCATGACTATATTCAAATGAGTCAATCGGGGCCGATACAATGGCAGCCGTATCAAGGTGGCAAACTAGACGCTATTGCAGCCGCTTTGGGCGCGCCTTCTCAGTCAGGGGCGCTTGCCCCAACTCAAGCGGTTGGTGGGGCACTTTTGACCAATCAGCTTCGCGGCGAGCGTTCTGGCGGCGGTCGCAGATAATGCCATAGATTGAAAACGGCATCATGACGATAAGGGCAATTACCGCGGTTGGATAGTCATGCGCCCTGAGACTAATTACGCCAGTAATTATAGCCGCAACCGCGACCATGCCGGCAAATATGCGAATCGCAGCACCAAGCCAGATCATTAGTAGCAGTCCATATAGGGGCCGTAGGTTGTGCATTGATACGAGCGTTTAGGTTGCTCGTATAGCGGCTGGCGATAAACCGGCGGCGGTGGTTGATATTGTCGCCAGAGTTGGGCGCGTTGTTTTTCCTGCGCTTGGTTGCTGACGTTTTGCCCGAACGACTTGAGAAACGAACCAGCGGGGGCCGGTTGGTAATTATCCCTTGGAGCGCATCCAGTGGCTATTAAGAGTATTGTGGCGGCAGCGAGCTTCATAGATTTATATTACCATAAAACGATACCAAACAAAGCGGTAATTTCCGTAGTCGGTTCAACCCCTTCACAGCGTTTTGAGCACTCCTTACTATTTCCATAGCGGTAATATCGGGGGTCAAATGGCATTTAACGGGTCGGGCACATTCAGCCGGAGCAACGGAACTCATAGCGGGTCTACGACGTGGCAGCAGGACGAAGCCGCGACTCTTGATATTCTTTCGACGCTCCATGACGCGCATGACCAGGATATTGCGGACGGGCTGACTAATTGCATCACTAAAGACGGGCAAACAACCCCAACAGCTAACATCCCGCTTGGTGGATTTAAGATAACCAACCTTGGAGCGGGAACATCACGAACAGACGCGGCGCGAGTTTCTCAGGTTCAGGACGGCGCGCTTTCTTACGGCGGCACGACTGCCGGAAGTAGTAACGCATTTACTGCGGCGCTCACGCCTGCAATTACCGCCTACGCTCTTGGGATGTTGATAGTCGTTCGCGCCGACCGCGCCAATACGGGCGCGGCTACTCTAAACGTAAATACTATCGGCGCTAAGGATATCAAGAAATACAACGGCAGCACCGCGCTTGTCGCAAACGACATATTAGCAGGGCAGTGCTACATCCTCGAATACGACACAGCGAGTGGTGGATACTTCAATCTGCTTAACCCATCAAGCCCGTATCTTTACGGCGCAAATCTACAGGGGCTTACCGCGTCGCGACCGCTAGACCTTGACGCCAGCAAGAATATCCAATCGCCAACTGCGGCCACGTTCAAGTCTACGCACTCAATCGCTTCGAGCGGCGCAAACAGCGACATCACGGCGCTTACTGGCATTACGCTGTCGTCTTGGACTCCCACAGTAACAGCATCTGGCAGCATGACAATTTCATCGCTGGCAGTAAACGAGGCTCGATATCAGCGTATCGGCGGATACTACATGTTCCATGTAAGCATAAACTGCACACTCGGGGGCACAGCAAGTAACTACGTATATCTGACCGCGCCCGTATCGGGAACTTCACATGATACAAACTGCACGTTTTCATGCTCGGCAACGGAGAACGGCGTTTTTATTGACGATCCTCGTTGGAACTACAATTCAGGCTCAAGCGTTTTTGCTGTTTTTAAGCCAGCTTTGGCCAACTTTACGCTCGGACCAAACTTCAGTGTCCACATTCAAGGAACCTATCGAGCGTAACCAAATGAGCACAGCAAATAGACTTGTGGAGTTGGTTAAGAGACATGAAGGGCTAAGGCTCAAGGCGTATTATTGCCCTGCTGGGAAGTGCACTATTGGATACGGGCACACCGCGACGGCAAAACCTGGGATGGCGATAACTGAAGAAGTAGCAGAATTATTGCTGATGCGTGATCTCGTCTTAGCGAGCGAGTCGGTAGACGATATGGTGACAGTTCCCCTCACTCTTAATCAGTTTTATGCGCTGACGAGTTTCGTTTTTAATCTTGGTGCTAAAAAGGCCGCAAAATCTACTCTCGTAAGGAAATTAAACGCGGGCGACTACGCAGGGGCGGCAAAGGAGTTTGCTCGATGGGTTCACGCAATCGACCCCAAAACCAACAGACTGATAAAACTTCCTGGGCTAGTTAAGCGCAGGGCTGAGGAAACTAGTCTTTTCTTGGAGGACCGCGATGAGAAAGACAGTAGTGATATTGTTAGTTTTGGCTAGTGGGTGCGGACATCGTTTCGCTGCTCAGGTGGTGTTAGAGCCTGGGGAAAGCGGATCGGAGATGCGAATTGGAGTGGCTGAAGAAAAGAAAACTTCAGCGGTTATCAACCCAGAATTACCAAAGGTAAGCGATGCGAATCGGAATCTATTTGCTCCTGGCCGCAACCCTTTCTAGTTGTGGCACGTTTAAGGGCTACGACTCTAGCACTAGCAACGAAAACAGTCAGGCGCTTGTTGGTAGTCAGAACAACACCATCGTGGATAACTCAACTAACGGCGGTAGTGGTTCCAGCTCACTGAAAGGCACCCCCTGTGAGTGTATCGTAAAAGATGAAAACGGCGTTGAGAAAATAGTCAAACCGCTTTGGAAGCCTGAAAGCGAAACCGATGGCGCGTTAGCTCTAGTCTCTTGCCCTGGCGATATTATCAAGTGGGAAAAAGCATACGTCTATCGCGCAACAGAAGAGGGGGAAGCTGAGATTGAATATCTCGTAAATACTTCGGTGGATACCGAAGAGGAACTTCGCCAGACATGGCGCGCAGAACTTCCTGGCGGTGAATACACAGGGCAATACACGATTGAATACGGCAACGGCGAGAAGTGCGAAGACTTCAACCCAAACCCAAGCGAGAGGAACGACTAGCCATGAAAGATATGATCATAAAGATTATTGCAAAGGCACTTCCGAGCCTGTTTTCAGAAAAGATGATCGGCACGGTGTTACGGCATGGCTTGAATCTCGTGGCGACTCTCTTGATTAGCGTTGTCGGCCTAGAGCCTGGGCTTGTAGCTGAATGGGTAAACATCACGGTGCTAGTTGGGACGGGCGTTGTGTTCTATGCGCTTAGTTTTCTTGGCAGCGTTGCTTCTCCTAAGTAGCTGCGGTCTGCGCCCTTGGTGCAGCGCGTGTGACTACTGGGATGAATACCAGCGGGAAGAATTGGACTGTCTTTGTATTAGCCTAAATAGGGAGCTTTAGTGGCGCTCACATTTACTGAGGAAGAACTTCCAAAAACAGAGAACCAAAAGCAAAGGTTCTATGCGGAGGTTATCTCTGAAATTAACGGCATGGGCGGAGGCGGAGTTACCGACCACGGAGCGCTCACGGGTTTGGCCGATGACGACCATCCTCAGTATCACAATGATACGCGCGGCGATGCTAGGTATTACACCAAGGGTGAAATAGACACCCTTGCGACAACTAAGGCTAATACTAGCCATACTCATTCTTCAACCGACATTACCAACTTCGCCGAAGCGGTAGACGATCGTGTATCGGCGTTGTTGGTTGCAGGAACCAACATCACACTCACTTATAATGACGGTGCGAACACTCTCACCATAGATGCTAGCGGCGGTGGTTCTGGTCTAACCTATCCACTAGTTTTTTCCGCTGCGGCGTGGGGGTGCTAAGTGATTGCCTTAACCTCTACGAGCATGGCGCTAGAGCTTGTTACGACAAGCGCTGCATCGACTGACTATAACGTAACTTATGTTGACCATACGAGTTCAGGTGGGACGGCAGGAAGCTCTGATGGAAACATTTCCTCGGCAACAACTACAACAATTCTAGCTGCTCCTGGTGCGTCTACTCAAAGACAGATTAGGCAGCTTACCCTGAAGAACAAGGGCACCGTGGCGCAAACGGTTACGCTCCAGAAGGACGTCGCTGGAGCGAATCGAGAGATCACTCCAGCAATCACGCTAGCCGCTCAAGAGACGCTGCTGATTGATGCCTCCGGGATGATTACCCTCTACGACCGAGCTGGCAGACGAAGGGACCAGGCGAGCGAGCTAGGCGGGTCGAACGGTAATGCGTTTGCTTTCTTGAAAGTCGGCACGGCGGCTGAGGCGATAGGGATTAGGCACTCCCTCCATGCTGCGACCGGAACGCCTGGCGCGTGGGCACCTGGGACTCCTGGCGTAGCGGGAAGGGCTACTGACGGAACTACCGCATCGGACGCTGGCTGTCTCCCTGTCCGCAATCCAGCATCGGGAGCAAATTACCTCAATCAGTATTTGGTCGCATCGAGCGTCGCGCATTTCCACTATCTGACCGACTACTTGTGGGTCAATTCCGGCCTTGTAGTCACCACGACGACGGCGCAGACGGTGAACTCCGTTGCCTTTCCAGCGCGAGACCTAGACGGGTCTACTAACGGTGCTGGCGTGCAGGTCGGTATCCTTGTCGTAACAGCGACGACCAACGCTGGCGCGATTACCAACACCACAATGAGTTACACCAACCAGGACGGCGTAGCTGGCCGCACAGCGACGATCTCCAGCTTCCCGGCGACAGCAGTGGCGGGAACGCTTGTGCCCTTCCAGCTAGCTGCTGGCGACACTGGCGTCCGGTCTATTCAGTCGGTCACTCTCGGCACCTCCTACGGTGGTGGCGCGATTTCACTCGTCGCCTTCAGAGACGTCGCAGCTTGTCCGAACACAGTGGTCAACCTTGGCGGCAAGATGTTCGACCCGCCTGCTGCTCCAGGCGTCCGGCTATACAACGGCGTCTGTCTGATACCAGGCTACATTGCCTCAGCGACTACGGCGACAACAGTTCAAGGAATGATAATTGTTCAGGAAAGATAGGGATGGCACGACATGCTAAACGTTCTGATGAGTTTACTACTTGGCTCTTGCGGGGTGCTGTGTCTTTGGCGTGCTTTCTTGCTCACCGGCAGCTATCTAGCATTGAAACGACGTTGGAGAAATTGGCGGCGAAGTCGGAGGCAGTCGCAATTGATCTTGCTACACTCAAAGCAGAAGTTAAAGCCCACGATAGCGAGATATACAAACGGCATATACCACGGCCCTGATTCGATCTGAGAGCAGTAGTGAAATAGGTTTCAAGAGAGGTTTTGAATCCCCAATTTATTTGGCGATTCTACTCTGTGCCACTTCACCTTCACTACTGCCCTCTCTCTTTTAGCCGCGGATGCAAATAGCTGGATTGACCCAAACATCGGGTATAAAAAACCAACCGCCGCCTAAATCAACTATTGTCGATCCTGGTTCTATATCTTCGCATGCCATTGGGAATAGGTGTTTTGCCGCACGCGCTGCTACTTCAGGATCGGTAGTTTCTAAGTGGTCGGTAAGGTTCGGACTGCTTACCGCGATTAGTGTTTTGACCATATTGTTAACCTCAACAAAATGCTGATTCACTCAAAACGTGGGCGGCCTAGGTCCTCAGTTATTCCCCGACTGGGAGGACTCCGCGGGACGCCGTAGCGTTTCGCAAGAGCTCATCAGCCGCAAAAGGCGTCGGGCCAGATGCTTCCTTGTCAGCCGCCCTGGGAAGCCCACGGTTTCAGTGAATCAAACGCCCCTTTATCGCAGGGGCCAGCGTCTTGGAATTTTGCCGAGTAGCCCCAGCTCCCCAAGCGAAGCTGCCTGTCAATACGACTACTCAGCCAGGGTCTTTCCCCCGCGTCTGGCCCAGTTTACACCGAGACCTCCACTCAGTCTTTCCTGAGAGTCATTGTAAGTGGTCGGCTCCGCTGGAATCGAACCAGCACCATACTCCTTAGAAGGGAGTTGCTCTTTCCGTTAAGCTACAAGCCGTTACTACCTTCCCCGCACGGAGATTTCATCTTATCACTAAAGCGCCCCCATCGCAGCCCTAATCCAATTAATAACCCCGAAAGAATCGCAGAGAAGAAAAATCCCGACTGCGGCTAGCCCTGTTTTGATTGTCTCGCCGTTCATCTACTTGCCCTCCTTGCCGAAGGACGTGTATCGCATTGCTTGCGCTCGGTTCTGCTCGCGGCGAAGTTGGTAGTATGGAGTGTCTACGTCGGGTGATGCCTTGGCGTTGGTCGCTGTCCCTGCTAGCAGGTCTGACAGGGCGCGTATCCCTTCGGGCGAACCGGTAAGGCTCAATGCTTCCCCGCTGTGCGTAGCAACGCCACAGCCGCTAGCGGTCCCTGCGATTAGTAATAGCTTGATTGCCAGTAGGCGGGATGATACTTGTTGTTTGCTGTCCATAAGGCTCCTATCCTTATTGTGTGAATGTTTCGACAAGGCCACAGGTGTTAGCGCACCGGGCAGCCCTTACTTGTTAGATTAGAATCATCGTTCAGTGGTTGCAGATTCTTTAACTTTTTCTGGCTTAAAGCGTTGTGCTTTATATTCCTCGAAAGCCGAATCGCCATCTTTGTGAGTTAGCATAGATAGCCGACCGGCTAGAAAGCAATATCTCAAGAGATAATCAGAAAGACCTGTATTTAGGAAAGCCGATACGTGCTCTTCTAATGTCAGCTCTGGTTTAATCGTCATGCTTGCACCCTAGTTTTGCGGCGCAATCAGCGCAATATCTCATTGACAACACAACCGGCTTCCCGATTTTCGGCACTTCGATTTCAATGAAGTATGCTCGCTCGGAGTTGTCCAACTTCCGAACGCATCCCCCACACGCAGCGAGAAAGCCACGTGTGGGTATAAAGTGCAGCTTTGCAGTTATTCGAGCAACGCTATTTTCTAACATAACCACCTATGCCCCTTATTGCGATAATCATAGAAAGTGACGGGATGCTGTGTTTTTGAAAATACTCTTTAGCTGGTCTCCCATCCCAAATCTCGCATCGTTGATTTCAATTGACCTCATTATGTCACCATCGTCGTGACGCTCGATGGCAGCAATCCAGTCGCAGTACATTTCAACCAAGTCCAAAAGGTCGAAACCGCTGATACCATCGACGTAGTGTTCTGGGTGGTGAGAGTTTGCAGCGTAGTGCGCTTGGATTGCGGGTTTTATTTCTCTAAGAGACGCCCGATACTCCTCGCTTCCATAAGTCAGGCCGCGCAGCTTGGGAGTAGCAACATCGAACGCCTCTTTCTCTATGCCGCTCAGCTTCGACTCGTCGTGGACATTAGCCCTCTCGAGCAGCAAGGCAGCAAACATACTTAACGCTTTAGACACTCTCTTAATATGCAGAAGGGTATCTATTCTTGAATCATAATCACTCATCGCCCGTCTCCTTGTTCCATTCGTCTTTGCCCCAAACTGCTGCGAACGCTTCTTTGCAGTGAGAATCTAAATCGCCACCAGCAGCATAATAGCCGAATTGGAACCACATTTGGGCAAGCGCCTTTTTCTCGGCAATACTTACCCGCTTAACACGTTCGTCGGGTGTGTCGATTTTTTCGGGATTATTTAACACGTTCGCTCGGCTCCTTTGCTTTTTCAATTAACTCGTGAGCCTGCATTGTCTGCCCCGGCTCTAACTGCACCTTGCCTCGGTTACCGTAACTATCTGCAACTACCTGCAACAGCGGCAGCGCCTCTTTCTGCCACGCCTCAAGCTCGGCGATGCGGGTTTGTAGTTCCTTGATAAGTCCATTAACCCAGGGGTCGTCAATATGGCAGCTCATCACTTACACTCCTTCAGCCGAAATTGCCGCCGATACGTTTCATCGAAGTAGTATTCGGCGTGGCCTGATTTAATTAGTTCGTTTCTAAAGACACTCTTTGAATACGACATGCCAACCAGAAAAAACAGGAAACCAAAGAGAGCGACTAGAACGAAAAACAAAAAGCCGGTTACTTCGTTAATCATCGCTCCACCTCAGGTAGCTCGGACCAGTGGCAGCGCTTGGGCCACCCATCTTGTGCGACAAAGCGCGCAAACCAAATCTTAGAATTGGGATAGTGATAGGCAATACCAAGACAACGATTATCACTCCAAATCAGCACGTCATCTGCATCGTCAGGCGGCTCACTGCACGGCGTCAGCTTTAGCTTCGCGGGTTTTTGAGCTTCTGCTAGTCGGGCTTTAGCAAGCTGATCTTCTAGTTCCACAGCCTTTTTCAGCATCGCATCGTTGTCGCGCATAGTT
>JACCDR012084828.1_pt1 | contig 38399 bp, 52 predicted proteins | sample 7446431 | NCBI WGS metagenome assembly JACCDR01 (sample SAMN15323443, study PRJNA562643) | freshwater metagenome | isolation source: river surface water | place: USA:Blue River Watershed | collected 2017-08-17 | reverse complement strand
GGTAATTCGAGCCCCGACCGCGGACTGTTCAACGGGTCTTCTAAGGGGGTGATATGACCCTTGACCAGCCCATCCGGCAGGCCGACTTCGGGCTGATGGTCGGCATCGGCCAGCCTGCCGTCAGCGACCTGGTCAGCCGCGGTGTGCTTGAAGACGGCGCGCCGCTGCGCCAGTGGCTGCTCGCCTACTGCGGCCGGCTGCGCGAGCAGGCTGCAGGCCGTGTTGGGGCGACCGACGGCGGCCTGGATCTGGCGCAAGAGCGCGCGGCCCTGGCCCGGTCTCAGCGTGTCGGCATCGACATCAAGAACGCGGTGCTGCGCGGCGACTACGCAGCCGTCGAGTTGCTGAGCGAGGTGCTGGCCACGGCCAGCCAGGCGGTGGCCGAGCGCTTCGACCACCTGCCGGGCCAGCTGCGCAAGGCATGCCCGGATCTGCAGCCCGCTGCCATTGACCAGGTGATGACCGCCATCGCCTCGGCGCGCAACGAGTGGGTGCGCACCACGATGGCCCTGGTGGCGGTCGGCCTGGAGCAGGCTGGCGACGATGACGAGCCCGAGCTGGTGGGCCTGGACGATGAGCCGCGCCCCGACTGAGACCCAGCGCGCCGTGCTGGCTGCCGTGGTCGGCGGCCTGCAGCCGCTGCGCGCCGACCCGCCGCAGACGCTGAGCGTGTGGGCGGCCGAGCACTTCAAGCTCAGCGCCGAGAGCAGCCACAGCCAGGGCCAGTGGGAGGCCTACCCCTTCCAGCGCGGCTGGATGGACGCCTTCAGCAACGACGCCATCGAAGAGGTGACGGTGCGCAAGGCCAAGCGCGTGGGCTACACCAAGACGCTGGTGGCCTTCATCGCCTACAACGCGGCGCACCGCCGGCGCAAGCAGGCGCTGTGGCAGCCCACCGACGACGACCGCGACAGCTTCGTCAAGAGCGAGATCGACCCGATGCTGCGCGACGTGGCCGCCATGCGGCCGGTCCTGCTGAAGGGGAAGGAGGACACCCTCAAGCTAAAGCAGTTCAAGGGCAGCGTGCTGCACACGCTGGGCGGCAAGGCGGCGCGGGCCTTCCGGCGCATCACTGTGGCGGTGTCGATGCTGGACGAGGCCAGCGCCTTCGACCTGGTCGTCGAGAAGAGCATTGACCCGGTGGAGGGCGCCCGTGGCCGCCTCGAGGGCGCCGCCTTCCCCAAGCTGATCGCCGGCAGCACGCCGCGCGTGAAGGGCATCGACCACATCGAGACGCGCGAGGCCAATGCCGACGCGCTGATGCGCTTCCACATCGTCTGCCCGCATTGCCAGGCCGAGCACCCGCTGCTGTGGGGCGGCAAAGAGGCGCAGCACGGCTTCAAGGGCGGCGGCCTGGGTGGTGACGTATCACCGGTGCGGCACGTGTGCCCGCACTGCCTGGGCGCCATCCACCAGGGCGAGTACCTGCGCCTCTGGGCCGACGGCGCCTGGGTGAGTGGATGCGGCGACTACCGCTACGGTGCAGACGGCCAGTGGCGCGACGCCGCCGGCGCGCCGCGCCCGCCGCCCCGTCATGTGGCCTTCCACATCTGGACCGCCTACAGCCCGCAGCGCAGCTGGGGCGACATCGTGCGCGAGTTCCTCGAGGCCAAGCGCAAGGCCGGCGAGGGCCAGAACGGCCCGCTGATCACGTTCATCAACGAGACGCTGGGCGAACTGTGGGAAGAGAAGTTCGAGAAGGCCGACGAGCATGCGCTGGCCCGCCGGGCTGAGGACTTCCGGCGCTTCACCGTGCCCATGGGCGGGCTGGTGCTGGTGACCGGCATCGACGTGCAGGACGACCGCTTTGAGGCTGTGACCTGGGCCATCGGCCAGGGCGAGGAGATGTGGTGCGTCGACTACTCGGTCATCTACGCCAACCCGGCCGACGAGCGCGACTGGGGCGACAAGCTCGACCCGTACCTGGACACCATCTTCCAGCACGCCAGCGGGCAGGCCCTGAAGATCGAGGCCGCCGCTGTCGACACCGGCGGCCACTTCACGCACCAGGCCTACAACTACTGCCGCACGCGGGAGCGGCGCAAGGTGTTTGCCGTGCGCGGCGACCCGCAGCCCAGCAAGATGGTCAAAGGGAAGGCCACCATCCAGGACGTGAACTGGCGCGGCAAGGTGCTCAAGCGAGGCGTGCGGCTGTGGTACGTGGGCACCGACACGGCCAAGGACCTGTTCTATGGCCGCCTCATGGTGACCCAGCCGGGGCCCGGCTACGTGCATTTCAGCAAAGACCTGCCGGCCACGTTCTACCCCGGGCTGACGGCCGAAAGCCGCGTGCCGGTGCGCACGGCGCGCGGGCTGGACTATCGCTGGGTCAACACCAAGCGATCCCGCAACGAGCCGCTCGACTGCACGGTCTACGCGCTTTTCTGCACCCACGCGCTGGGCCTGCATACCCGCACGCAGCGCGAGTGGGAGCGGCTGGCGTCGGCGCTGCAGCCGCTGACGGCTGACCTGTTCGCCCAGGTGGTCAAGCCCAGCGCGGCGCAGGCATCCGTGGATCTGCTGGTGGCGTCATCCCGCCATGACAAGCCCGCCGCCGCCGAAGACAGCGGCAGCTATCTGCAGCGCATCCAGCGTCTGCGAACCCAGAGGCGATGAAATGAACTTCACCATTGACAACCGCCAAGTGGACCAGCTGCGCCGCAGCTACGGCGCCTTCAGTGACCGCCGCTTCGCGGCTGGCCTGGCCACCGCGCTGACCAAGACCGCCCAGGCGGTGCAGCTGGCCCAGCGCGCCGAGATGCGCGACGTGTTTGATCGGCCGGCTCCATACACGCTGGGCGCGGTGTTCGTCGACCGGGCTCGGGCTGACAAGCTCGAGGCGCGCGTCGGCATCGCCGACAGCCCGGGTGGGCGAGGCAGGCCGGCCATCAAGTACCTGCGGTGGCAGATCAACGGCGGCCAGCGCACGCCCAAGGCCTACGAGCGGGCGCTGATGCGCGCCGGTGCGCTGCCCGACGACATGCGCACCGTGCCGGGCAAGTTCGCCAAGCTGGACGGCTACGGCAACATCAGCGCCGGCCAGATCCGGCAGATCCTGAGCCAGCTGCGCATCGAGCTGAGCAGCGGCGCCACCAGCGCGTTGCCGCGGGTGCTGTATGCCGACAACCAGGCCACGCGCAAGGCGAAGCAGCGGCGCATCGCCAGCGCCTACAAACGGGCCGGCGGGCAGTTCGTTGCCTTCCCGCGCGGCCGGGGCAAGCTGGCAGCCGGCATTTACCAGGTGCGCAGCACCGGCTTCGGCCGCACCGACCCGAAGCCCGTGCTGCTGTTCGTGAGCAGCGCCAGCTACGAGGCCGGCCGCTACGACTTCCACTATGTCAGCCAGCTGGCGGTTGAGCGCAATCTGCCCGGCGCCGTCGACCAGGCCCTGCAGTACCAGCTGCGCCGCTGGGCTGCCAAGCAGGGGGCCGTCTGAGCATGGATGCACTGTCAGTAGTTCTGCGAGTTGTGCGCGAATCCATCGAGGCAAGCGGCGCCCCCCCTGATGCGCTTCAGGACGTGTTGCGCGAGGTCGAGCATAAGTTGTGCAGCAGATTGGGGGGTGGCATGCACTACTTCAGCCGGGTGCAGCAGGTGCCAACCAAGGTGCGAATCATCGAGCTGGCCGAGCAGGGATTGACCAGCACCGAGATCTCGGAGCGGCTTGGGATCAGCTACCGCTGGGCGCGCAAGGTGGTCAGCCTACTGAGGTTCCCGGAGGGGAAGCTGGATGACTGAACAACCAGGCAACCTGAGTTCAGATGCCGCCGGCATGCTGGCCGCATGAGCCAGTCGATTCCACTCCAGCACACAGCAGGCGACAGTTTCAGCGCCACGCTGGACGGCGCCACCTACAGCGCCGCACATGGCTGGGTCGGGCAGCTGGTGCTGATTGGCCCGGTTCGCCACACGCTGAGCAGCGTGGCCAGCGGCGCGGATCACCTGGTCGAGGTCACGGCAGCCACCACGGCGGCTTGGCTGGCCGGCAGCTACGCGCTGCGGGCGATCTACACCAAGGCAGCCACCAGCGCCCGCGCATCGGTCGAAGTTGGCGCGCTGAAGGTGTTGCCAGATCCCGCGGCCTCTGGCACCGATGCAGCGTCGCTCAAGAGCGCCGCGCAGGTGGCCTTCGAGACGCTGCAGACGGCCTACCGCGCGTACCTGGCCAGCGGCTCATTCACGGTGCAGGAATACATGGTCAACGGCCGGCGGATGACCTACCGCACCCTGGCCGAGCTGCTCGCCGCCTTGAACGCTGCCGCGCGTGACGTGGAGGCCGAAAACGCAGCCGCACGCATCGCTGCTGGACAAAACCCCCGCGCCCGCTTTGTCGTGCGCATGTGAGGCCTGAAGGAACGACGCCATGACGATCCAAGTGACGATGAAGCAGCCGGCCTTTGGGCCAGGCGGCGCGCTCTATGCTGTCGGCACGACGCAGACTGTCGACGACGATGTCGGGTACTCCTGGATTCAGTCGGGCATTGCTACGGATGCGGCCGGTGAGCGTGTCGAGCCGCTCACCGAGGTGCCAGGCAGCCTTGTCCCTGCGGTTGTGTCCTTGGTGTCAGGGGATGCGAATCGTGGCGTGGTGGTCTACGGCGCAACCCCGGCCGGCTGTGCTGCCGCCATCGCGGCGGCCCGCCAAGGCAAGCCGGTGATCCTGCTGTCCGAAGGCCCCCGCGTGGGCGGCATGCTGGGCTGGGGCATCACCCACCAGGACGTGAACACGGCGGTGTCTCCGTCGATCTTGACCGGCTTCGCCCGCGAACTGCTGGCGCGTGTGGGCAAGCAAGAGACGGTCAACGCCAAGACCTGGCAGCGGTGGCACCGCCTGTCTTGCGACGGTCGCCCCTCGTGGTTCATCCGCGCCATGAATGAGCTGCTGTCGGCCGAGCGGAACATCCAGATCGTCTACAACTGCGGCGATGTGACCGGCGTCAACAAGAGCGGCACCGTCATCACCAGCGTGAGCGTGCGCAGCGGCGGCAGCTATGTCGGCGCGCAGTTCATCGATGCCAGCTACACGGGCGACCTGATGGCGGCGGCCGGCTGCACGCACACCATCGGACGCGAGGCCAACGCGACTTACAGCGAGACGCTGAACGGCATCCGCGCCGCAGCGGCCTGGACTCCGCCCACTGGAACGGCGCTGTCTGCGCTGGACCCCTACGTGACGGCCGGCGTGGCCGGCTCTGGCCTGCTGCCCAACGTGGACGGCAGCGGGCTGGGCACCACCGGCACGGCAGACGGCCGGGTGATGCTGTTCAACTTCCGGCTGTTCGTCACCAACGCCGGCAGCGACCGGGTGGCTTTCCCGCTGCCCGACATGACGCGGTACAACCCGCTGAACTACGAACTGCTGGCCCGCGCCATGAATGCGCAGCCCGGGGCCTTCACGCAGTTCCTGGGCACGGATGGCAGCGCATCGGGTGTGGTGACCGGCTACCAGAACGCCATCAACGCCAACTACTTCGACTTGAACAGCCGCAACGGCATCAGCACGAACTACCCGAACCAGGCCGAGTGCCGCGAGTACATCACGGCCACGGAAGCGCGCCGGGTTGAGATTCGGGAGAACGTCAAGCAGTGGATTCTCGGCCTGTTCTACTGGCTGCGCTTCAGTGGCGATCCCCGCATCCCTGCCGGCGTGTCGTCCACGGTCGGGAACTACGGCCTGTCGTCCACCGAACTGCAAGCAACCGGCGGTTTCAGCCCCGAGCTGTACGTGCGCGAGGGCCGACGCGTGGTGGGTGATTTCGTCTACGACGAGAACGACTTCACGCTGGCAAATGGCTTTGCCGCCGAAGCAATCGGCTTTGCGTACTACGACATCGACTCGCACATGGTCCGCATCGTCAACGATGCCGGCGTGGCAAAGTTGGAAGGCGCGATTCTCTCGGCCATGTCGGCGTCTGCGGCCCCGCAGATCGGCAGCGCGATCCCGTACAAGGTGCTTCTGCCCAAGGTGGCCGAGTGCACAAACCTGCTGTGCCCGGGTTCGCCCAGCATGTCCCGCGTGGCCTGGACCTCGCTGCGCATGGAACCCATCCTGATGATGTTCGGCCAGGCGGCTGGCTGCGCTGCTGCCCTGGCCATCGACGTTGGCACCACGGTGCAGGCCGTCAGCACCTCACGCCTGCTTCGCCTTACCGATCCCTACGATGTGTGGGATGGCATCGTGCTGGCGACGGATGGCTCGGCCTACACCGAGGGCACGCTGACGCAGAACCCGGGTGCATCGTGGTCTGCCACCGCGACCCGCTGGGGTTTCATCGGCGCCAGTGCGCTGAGCGACGGCAACACCGGCAAGGGCAAGACCCTCACCTTCGCGCCGAACATCCAAGAGACTGGCACCTATGAGGTGCTGTTCCGCTACCCGCCTGACACGGCGGCGGCTGCAAACCGAGACACGGCGGTTCCGGTGACGATCAACAGCGTGGGCGTGGCAACGGCCCTTGTTGTCAACGAGCAATACCCAGGGGGCGCTGGTGGTGCCTGGGAATCTCTCGGCACCTACACATTCCGCAAAGGCACGCCCAGCGCCGATACGGTGGTGATTGGCACCACTTCAACGACCAACTTCGTCGTGGCCGGCGCGATCAAGTGGCGCAAGGTCGGCGGCGCCTGAATCCCATCCCCTGCCGGTGCACCCGCCGGCCCAACACGAAAGACCCGGCATGACCACACTCGCACCCCACCAGCAGCGCGTCGTTGACGAGAAGACCGAGCTGGACAAGAAGGCCACGGCCTTGAGCCAGTTCATCGGCAACGGCAGCATCTTCCCGACGCTGGATGAGGCCGAGCAGAACCGCCTGCGTGAGCAGTGCGAGGTGATGTGGCAGTACTCGGAGATCCTGGGCGCTCGCATCGCGGCTTTCACGCCCGCCTGACCCCATCCCCAGAGGTGACACCAATGGACCAGACGACGCCCACGCCCCAAGACCGCCGGCCAGTGCTTCGCGGGCGACCGCAGAACCCCGAGGGCATCCGCCACGACGCTGACGTGCCGCGCCTGAAGGGATGCCCCGACTGTGGCGGGCGCGGCTACTACCTGATCCAGCCGTTCAGAACTGGCGGCAGCAATGGCGCGGGCGGCCTGGGCAACATGTGCCACTGCATGACGTGCGTGGACAGCGCCGCTTATTGGACCGAGTTCGGCGAACTGCCGCCGTCTGTTGTTGCCGACATGGCGAGTCGGGCCGCCGCCTGATTCCCATACGCCATAGGTGCGGATAGAAACCGCACCTGAACAACTGGCCGCCGCAAGTTCAGATCGCCCGGGCATTCTTCGCTGCATGCCATCGTTCCTGAGCCGCATTGCCACTCGTCTGGGCTTCGTGCCTGCCGGTGCCGTTGCGCAGCAGGTCCAGGCGGCGCAGCTGGCCGGCGCCAGGCACGCACTGGCTGGCGCTGTTTCTCAGCGCCGCACACTGCTGGCCTCGCTGACAACCAACGACACCGCCAGCTGGCAGGCCGATGGCCTGCATGTGAACGCCAGCACTGAATCGGGCCTGGCCGTCACACGGGCGCGCAGCCGCGAAGCGGCGATGAACAACCCCTGGGCCAAGCGGTTCGTCGGCATGGTGCTGCGCAACGTGTTGGGCCCCAAGGGCGTGGGCTACCAGAGCCGCGTGCGTGTCGGCAGCACCGGCGAGCTCAACGCCAGCGTCAACGCCAGGTTGGAATCGGCCTGGAAGGCCTGGGGCAAGCGCGGCGCGTGTGACGTGACTGGCCGCTACACCTGGCGCCAGGTGCAGCGCCTGGCGCTGCGCCACTGGGTGGTCGACGGCGAGTGCTTCATCCGCCTGCTGCCCGGCCGCGGCCCGCACGCCTTCCAGGTGCAGGTGGTGCCTCCAGAGATGATCCCGCTGAACTGCCGCCAGGATTTGCCCAACGGCCGCCGCGTGCGCCAGGGCGTCGAGGTCGATGCCGAAGGCCGCGTGCTGGCCTACTACGTGCGCACGCAGGATGCCGCCACCGACCCGCTGGGCGTGTTCGAGGCGACCGAGAGCCCGCGCGGCCTCAAGCGCGTGCCGGCCGATGAGATGCTGCATGTGTTCATCGCCGAGCAGGCGGGCCAGCTGCGCGGTGTGCCTTGGATGGCCGCTGGCCTGAAGCCCGCCTACCAGGCGCAAGACTTCGCCAGCGCCGGCTTGAACAAGGCGCGCGAAAGCGCCAAGCGCGGCGGCTGGCTGGAGCAGGACCCCGACGCGCAACCGCCGGCCCAGGGCAACACCGCGGTCGATGCGCTGACCGACGGCACCGACGCTGCCGGCACGCCCTTCCAGACCCTGCAGGATGGCACCTGGGAAAAGCTGCCCTATGGCCTGACGGCAAAGGCATTCGAGAGCGACTACCCCAACATCGAGTACGGGCAGTTCATCAAGGACTGCCTGCGCAACGTGGCCAGCGGCTTCGAGTGCGCCTACATCACGCTGGGCAATGACCTGGAGTCGGTCAACTACAGCAGCGGCCAGCTCGGCCTCGAGGACGAGCGCACGCTGTGGAAGACCATCCAGGCCAGCTTCAGCGAGGACGAGGTCTGCAGCGTGGTGCACCGCACCTGGCTGCGCTACGCGCTGGTGGCTGCGCCGCAGCTGGCGACCCTCTCCTATGACCGGCTGGAGCAGTACGCCGACGCGGCCTACTGGCAGTGCCACCGCTGGTCGCCGCTGGATCGGCTGAAGCACATCGAAGGGCAGCGCAGCGCGATCGACGGACGCCTCAGCAGCCCGCAGCGCGAGATCGCGGCCAACGGCGACGACCCGGACGAGGTGCTGGCCGAGCTGCTGGACTGGCAGGAGAAGACCAAGGGCCTGCCAGCGCCGGTGCTCGCCACTGGCCAACAGGCCCAGCCAGCCGCCAGCAGTGGCGACGGCGGCGCAGCCGCCGCTGCACGCCAGAAAGACCAGCGCATGCGCCTCATCGCCTCGCGCTCCGACGACTGAAAGCCACAGCCATGAGCACAGCCACCACCCGAGACGCCATCCCTGCCGAAGTGCGCACCGCCACGTCGGAACGCCAGTTCCGCTCGGCAACCGTGCAGCGTGACGGCATCGACGAGGACAAGCGCACCGTCGACCTGGCCTTCGCCAGCGATGAGCCGTACAGCCGCTGGTGGGGCCGCGAGATCCTGGACTGCACCCCGGCATCGGTCAACCTGCAGCGCCTGAACGCGCGGCACCCGCTGCTGCTGAACCACGACACCGACGACCAGATCGGCGTGGTCGAGCGGGCCTGGGTCGACGCCGACCGCAAGTGCCGCGCGACCGTGCGCTTCAGCCGCAGCCAGCTGGGCGAGGAGATCTTCCGCGACGTGGTCGACGGCATCCGCGAGCTGGTCAGCGTCGGTTACTCCATCGACGACATGGTGCTGGAGAGCCGCAACGACACCGAGGCCACCTACCGCGTCACCGCCTGGACCCCCTACGAGGTGTCCATCGTTCCTGTCCCGGCTGATGCCACTGTTGGCGTCGGCCGTTCCCTGGCCCCCGGGGCCCCCACCGCTCAAACCAAGGAGCCATCCATGAGCGATACCACCACTGCCGCCCCGGCCGCCACCCAGCAGCCGGACATCCGCGTCATCGAGAACGACGCCGCCAAGCGCGAGCGCGAGCGTGCGCAAGACATCCGGGCCATGGGCCGCGACATGAAGCTCGAGGCCGAGGCCGAGGCCGCCATCGCCAGCGGCGCCACTGTCGACGCCTTCCGCAAGACCGTGCTGGAGCGCCTGGTCGCCGCCGGCAAGCTCACCCAGGCCGAAGATCCCAGCCTGGGCCTGAGCGAGAAGGAGCAGCGCCAGTACAGCGTGGCGCGGCTGATGTTCGCCCTGCTCGAGCCCAACGACAAGGCCGCCCAGCGCGCTGCCGCGTTCGAGATCGAGTGCTCGGTCGAGGCCCGCAAGAAGAGCCCGATCGACGAGCAGTCGCTGCACGCCAGCCACCGCGCGGCCGGCTACAAGATCCCGCTGGACGTGATGCGCGCCCCGCTGGCCGGTACCGGTGACGCCGTGCGGGCGCTGATGCAGCGCCTGATGCAGCGTGACATGACCGTCGGCACCGCCAACGCTGGCGGCAACCTGGTGGCCACCAACCTGCTCGACGCCAGCTTCATCGACCTGCTGCGTGCCCGTATGGTGCTGGGCGGCCTGGGCATCACCATGCTCGACGGCCTGGTGGGCAACATCGCCATCCCCAGCATGACCGCTGGCGCCAGCACCTACTGGGTGGCGGAAGGCACGGCGGTGACCGAAAGCCAGGCCGTGTTCGGCCAGGTCACCATGGCGCCCAAGACTGTCGGCATGTTCACCGACTACAGCCGCAAGACGCTGCTGCAGACCACCCCGGCGATCGAAGCTTTGGTGCGGGCCGACCTGGCCAGCGGCATCGCCCACGAGATCGACCGCGTGGGCCTGGCTGGCAGCGGCAGCGGTGCCGAGCCCACCGGCGTGATCAACACCGCCGGCATCGGCGCGGTGGCCGGTGGCACCAACGGTGCCGCCCCCACCTACGCCAACATGGTGTCGCTGGAGGAGGCGGTGGCCATCGCCAACGCCGATATGGGCAATCTGGCCTACGTCACCAACGCCAAGATGCGCGCCCAGCTCAAGCTGACCCAGGTGTTTGCGTCGACCAACGGCACCCCGGTGTGGCAGGGCAACGAGGTCAACGGCTACACCGCCGTGGCCACCAACGGCATGCCCAGCACGTTGACCAAGGGCACGTCGAGCGGCGTGTGCTCGGCCATCGCCTTCGGCAACTGGGCCGACCTGATGGTGGGCATGTGGGGCGGCCTGGATCTGATCCTGGACCCGTATGCCCTGGCCACCGCCGGCGGCCGCCGCATCGTGGCCCTGCAGGACGTCGACGTGAAGGTGCGCCGCGCCGGCAGCTTCGCCGCGATGCTGGACGCGCTGCGCACCTGACGCACCGCCCGCCGCCCGGTGCCCGTCAGGGCCTGGGCGGCGCCTGCAACCCAAACCAGACAGCACCATGAAGCTCATCATCACGCAAGACACGTTTGCACCGTCGATGGACGGCCCCACCTTCCTGCCGGCGCACAGCCTGGTCGAGCTCGAGACCGCCGCCGCCCGTGGCGTGGTCGAAGCTGGCAAGGGCCTGTTCATCGAGCCCAAGGACGATCCGACCACGCGCGGCAACGCGCCGGGCCGCTGGACGGCCAGCGCCGAGCAGGTGGCCGCCATCCGCGCGGCACTGAAGAAGCCCGCCAAGGCCGAGGCCTGACACCTGCCGAGTGCGCCCGTGGCCTTCACCGAAGACCTCGCCCCCTTCTTCGCCGACTTCGGCGACGCGGCCACGCTGGCCGGTGTGGCGGTGCGCGTGATCTTCGACGGCCCCGGCGGCACGGCCAACGGCATGACGATCGAAGCGCCCCAGGTGCAGATCGCCAGCGCCAGCGTGCCGGCGGCCTACAAGGGCGCCACGCTGGTCATCAGCGCCGGCCGCGGCGCCGGCACCTACAAGGTGCGCGAGCACCTGCCTGACGGCACTGGCATGAGCCTGCTCAGCCTGACCGAGGTGGCCTGATGACCACCGCCTTCAAGACCCTGATCGACACCGTGAGCGCGGCCCTGCAGGAGTCGCCCGCCGTTGCCGGTGGCCGCATTGCAGTGGGCCGTGACACCACCACCGCGCTCGACCAGGCCAGCGACGTGAACATCACCCTGCAGGTGCAGGACGGCCAGCCCTTCATGCTGACCGCGGGCCCCACCGAGTGGGGCGTCGACATCGGCGTCGAGATCCGCGCCCGCGGCACCGACACCATCGACGCGCTGGCTGCCATCGATCCCATCATGGAGCAGGTGTATGCCCGCCTGACCGCCATGGCACTGCCGGCCGGCGTCATCGGCCTGCAGGCTTTCCGCGGCCAGCTGGACGTGCAGGAGGCTGCCACGCCGGTGGCGTCCTGGCAGTTCCAGCTGACCGTGTCCATCCGCACCGCCCCCGGCAGCCTGGCGCTGGCCGCCTGACCCCGCAACACCGCACCGGAGACCACCACCATGGGCCGCCCGATCCGCAAGACCGTCATCCTCGCCAAGCTCGAGACCACCTACGGCACCGATTCCACGCCGGCTGGCAGCACCGACGCGCTGCTGATCAGCAACCAGAGCATCACGCCGCTGGTGGCGTCCAACGTCGACCGCAACACCGTCACCGGCAACCTGGGCAGCTCCGAGCAGCTGGTCGGCACCGCCTACGTCGAGTGCAGCTTCGACATCGAGCTCGCCGGCAGCGGCACCGCCACCACGGCGCCGGCCTGGGGCAAGCTGCTCAAGGCGTGCGGCTTCGCCGAAACCACGCAGACCGCCAGCGTCGACTACACCCCCATCAGCGACATCAGCGGCGTGACCAACACGTCGCTGAGCATCTACTACTACCTCGACGGCCAGCTGCACAAGCTGCTGGGCGCGCGCGGCACCTTCAGCATCGAGGCGGCCATCGGCGAGCGTCCGGTGCTGCGCTTCCGCTTCATCGGCAAGAACGGCGGCCTGACGGCAGCCACCAACGCCGTGCCCACGCTCACCGCTTGGCGCACGCCCATCGTGGTCACCGACGCCAACACTGGCGACCTCACCCTGGGCAGCCTGACCTACACCACCGCCACCGGCGTGCTGAGCGGCGGCACGTCGTACCCCAGCCGCGGCGTGCGGCTGGACATCGCCAACAACGTGGTGTTCCAGCCCCTGCTCGGGGCGGAAACGGTCGAGCTGACCCAGCGCGACCCGACCGGCAGCATCAGCCTGGACCTGACCGCCGCGCAGGCTGTCACCGCCATGACCGACGTGCTGGCCAACACCACCACCGGCCTGGGCCTGACGCACGGCACCACGGCCGGCAACATCGTGGTGCTGCACGCGCCCAAGGTGCAGCGCCTCAACCCGACGGTCGAAGACCTGAACGGCAACGCCCTGCACGCTTACACGCTGCGGCTGCTGCCCACCAGCGGCAACGACGAGCTGCGCATCGTGTCGCGGTGATCTGGGCCTGGATCGCTGCCATGTTCCGCATCGTCCCCAATCCCACGTTCACCTGTGATGTGCCCCTGTCGGTGCCTGGCAGCGACAAGCCGGTCAACATCAAGGTGACGTTCAAGCACAAGAACCGCGCCGAGCTGGCCGCCTACCAGGCCCGCGCGGTCGATCTGGCCATCCAGGCCGATGCGCCCGACGCGCAGGAGCAGTTTGCCGCCTACGTGGCCGAGGTGGTCGATGGCTGGATCGGCGTCGTGGGTGCCGACGACAAGCCGCTGCCGTACACCCCGGCCAACCTGGCCCAGCTCATCCAGGCCTACCCGGCCGCCGGCGCTGAGATCGTGCGCCGCTATGCGCAGCAGCTCAGCCATGCCCGCGCGGGAAACTGATGGCGGCTGCCCGCGCGGTGCTGCAAGGCGCCCCGCAGGCAGCCGGCCCCGAGCTCGAGGCGTCGGCCGTGGCTTTCGGGCTGGAGCTGCCCGACCTGGACAACGCGGCGCCGGCGCTGGTCGACGTGTGGGAGGAGAACTGGCCCGCCGTGCGGCTGTTCTCGGCCATGCAGACGCAGCTGCGCTTCAGCTTCCGCGGTGTGGAGGGTTTCGACTACGCCGCGCTGCCGGTGGTCGAGCAGCGCCTGGGGTTCAAGCCCAAGCACGCCGCGCAGGCATTCGAGAACCTGCGGGTGATGGAGCGCGAGCTCGTCGCCTGGCATCGGCAGGGCTGACGGTGGAGGTGCGCGCGTGATCCGCAACGAGGCTGTCACAGTCCTGCGGCTGGACAACGTCCAGCACAACCAGGCTGCCGCCCAGGCCGCCACTGCCATCGGCAAGGTGGGCCAGGCTGGCGAGGTCAGCGCCGGCCAGATCAAGGCCGCCATGCGCAGCCTGCCGGCGCAGTTCACCGATGTGGCCACGCAGCTGGCCGGTGGCCAGAACCCGCTGCTGATCCTGCTGCAGCAGGGTGGCCAGGTGCGTGACCAGTTCGGCAGCCTGGGCGCAGCCCTGCGCGGTGTGGGCAGCCTGATCACGCCGGCCACACTGGGCGTGGCAGGTGTAGCCGCGCTGTCGGCCGTGCTGGCCGCAGCCGAGCGCGACGCGGCCAAGCTGCGCGACACCATCGCACTCACCGGCAATGCAGCCGGCCTGACAGCCGACCGCCTGCAGTCTGCTGCCGAGCGTGTGGCGGCCGGCAGCCGCGCCAGCGTGGGCAGCGCGAAAGACCTGGTGCTGGCGCTGGCTGCCGAGGGCACCGTCAGCGCGGGCGTTCTCGACAGCATGGCGCTGGCCGCCCAGCGTGTGGCCGATGTCAGCGGCCGCAGCGCGACGGAGGTGGCCAAGGACTTTGCGCGCATGGGCGCCAACGTGGCCGACTGGGCCGCCGAGCACAACAAGGCCTGGAACTTCATCACCGCTGAGCAGTACGCCTACATCAAGCGCCTGCAGGACCAGGGCAAGGCCGAAGAGGCGGCGATCTTCGTCAACAAGCAGCTGATCGGCCAACTGCAGACGCAAGGCGCCAACCTCGGCTTCCTGGAGAACGCCTGGGCGTCGCTGCGCAAGACGGCGTCCGATGCGTGGAGCGCCATGCTCGGCCTGGGGCGCGCTGAGACTGTGGGCGAGCAGATCGAGAAGGCCCGCGCCAACCTGGCCAGGATCGAGGGCCAGCTGGCCGATGCCCGCAACAGCCCGCTGCCGGCCGGCCCGGCTGGCCTGGGGCTGATGGAGCGCGAGCGCGAGGCGGCGCGTCAGCGCATCGCCGAGCTGCAGGAGCAGCTGCGCCTGGAGACGCGCGGTGCTGATGCCAGGTCGGCGCGTGCGGCTGAAGAGCAGGCCAAGATCAAGGCCATGCGGGCTGCCGAGAGCGGCCGCAGCACCAGGGCCGCCAAAGACCCGAGCCTGCTGAACTACAACCCGCTGGGGCTGCCGGTCGGGCCCGAGTACCAGATCGACTTCCGCGACCTGCGCCAGTCCGAGCTGGCCAGCACCGAGGCCGTCAACGCGGCGGCCGATGCCGGCATCCGCAAGCGGCGCGAGGCCCAGGCCAAGATGCTGGCCGACCTGGTGCAGGCCAACGAGGACGCCAACCTGGCGCTGATCGTCGACGACGAGCAGCGCGCCCAGGCCCAGATCACCATCGACCGCAGGCGCCTGCAGGCGCAGATCGACCAGATCTACGGCAACAGCCCCGAGCGGGCCGACGCCGAGGCGGCCGCCGACTCAGCTGCCCAGGCCAAGCGCACGGCCACGGCGCAGAAGTTCGCCCGCGACACCGCGCTGGTCACCCGCGAAGAGGCGCGCGACGCACTGGCCGCAGCCTTCCGCGACACCAAGAACCCCATCAAGGCCTTCGGCGACGCGCTGGGCAACATCGTGTTCCAGCGCGTCAGCGCCAGCCTGGCCGACGCCATGCTGACCCAGGCCTTCGGGCCCGGCGGCGGTTTCGGCGGTGGGCTGCTGGGCGGCGTGCTGGGCCTGTTCGGCGGCGGGCCGGCGGCTCTGCTGGCCGGCGGCACCGGGTTCGGTGACTACAACGAGGTGGCGGCCCTGGCTGGCGCGCGGGCCGACGGCGGGCCGGTGCAGGGTGGCAAGGCCTACCTGGTGGGGGAGCGCGGGCCCGAGATCCTGCGCATGGGCGCGCAGGGCGGCCGCATCGTGCCCAACGAGGCCATCGGCGGCCAGCCGCTGCAGATCGTGCTGTCGCCCACCATCCACATCGACGCCCGGTCTGACCAGGCGCAGGTGGCCCAGCTGGTGGCCGGCGCGCTGGAGAAGTCTCAGCGCGACATGTGGCAGCAGCTGCGCGACAGGCGGGTGGTATGAGCATCATCACCTTGCCGGATGATCTGCTGGTGGGCGTGGGCAGCGGCATGGGCCAGCAGCGCTACGACCTGGTGGGCGCCAGCGACAGCACCGGCAGCCAGCAGGTGCGCCTGCTGGCGCCGCCGCGCTGGACGATGAGCCTGATCCAGCCCGCCTGGTTGTCGCCGACCGAGGCGGGCCGCTGGAAGGCGCTGGCGGCCCGGCTGCGCGGCCGGGCCAACGTGCTGGCCGCGTGGGATGTGGCCAGGCCGGCGCCGCGTGGCACGGCGCGCGGCTCGATGTCGCTGGCCAGCACGGCGGCAGCCGGCGCCACCTCCGTGACGATCAGCGGGGCCGCGCCCAGCAACAACCTGCTGTTCGCCGGGTCAGCGCTGACTGCGGCGGTCTGGAGCGTCGTGTCTGCCACGGTCACCGCCAACACGCATGTGGCACCTGACGGCACCACGACGGCCGACACGGTGCAAGACAACAGCGCGCTGGGCGGCGGGTATGCGCGGCAGACCGTCAGCGTGCCAGACGACAGCGAATCCTACAAAGCCAGCTGCTATGTCCTGAAGACCGCCGGCGCCACCGCGCCGACCTTCTGCTTGGCGCTGGAGTTCCAGGGCGGCGGCACGGCACGCAGCGCCTATGTGCGGTTGAACACCGACACCGGGGCTGTGATTTTCGGGGCTGGCACGGTGGTCGACGCTGGGGCCTACTGGTTGTTTGAAACCACGCTTTCCAACAACGCCACCGGGCACACCACGTTGCGCTACTACGTGTTTCCGGCCTGGGCTGCCTATGGCGCAACAGCGCAGGACGTGACCATCACCGGCAGCGCGGTGGTGTGGGGCTGCAAAGTGCAGCCGGCAGCCGGTGCCACCGACTACACGCCCGCCACGTTGCTGGCCGGCGACTGGTTGCAGATCGGCACGGGCGTGGGCAGCCACTACTGCATGGTGACGGCCGACGCCCTCACCGAGAACGACGCCGGCCAGCTGGTGGTCAGCATCGAGCCGCCCACGCGCGCCAGCATTGCCAGCGCCACCGCCGTCACCTGGGACAAGCCGCTGGTCTACCTGCGCCAGCAACAGCCCGCCAGCAGCTGGCAGTACACCCAGACCGGCGGCGTCACTGCCGGCTTTGCGCTCGATCTGCTGGAGACCTGGCAGGAATGAGGGCGCTCGACGGCACCGCCCTGGCCGCTGCGGCTGCCAGCGTCACCGGGGCGCAGTATCTGGTGGACCTGGACTTCGCCAGCGGCGCGCTGCGCTACACCACCAACGCGGTGCCCATCACCGCGCTGGGCTACACCTGGCTGGCCTACGGCGACCTGGTGGGCGTCGAGGGCCTGCGCGAGGCCGAAGACGGCGCCACCGGCGACGTGGTGCTGTCGCTGTCGGTTGTGTCGCAGGCCCTGCTGGCAGCGTCCATCGGCAGCGTCGAAGGCTACCGCGGCCGGCGCGCCCGCATCTACCTGCAGATGGTGGGTGCCACCTTCCAGCCTGCCGGCGCGGCCGTGGCCATCTGGTCGGGCTACATGGACCGCGTGCGCGTGCGCCGGGCCACCGGCGACGGCCCCAGCAGCGGATCGATCGAGATGGTGTGCACGCGGTCTGGCGCCAACCGCGCCCGCGCCGGCACCGGCCTGCGCCACACCCACCAGCAGCAGGCGCTGCGCTTTGCGGGCGACAACGGCCTGCAGTACGTGCAGACGCTCATCGACACCCCGGCCGTGTGGCTGACCAAAGCCTTCCAGCAGCGCTGACCATGGCACAGACCATCGCATCCACGCTCACCGGCTACTTGCAGGCCTGCCCGCCGTTCAACTGGCGCACCCACAACTGCGCCCAGTTCGCTGCCGGCTGGCTGCGCCTGGTGGAAGGGGCCGCGCCGGCCGTGCCGGGCGCCGATGGCCTGCTCGACGCCCGCCGGCTGCTGCTGCGCCGCGGGGGCACCCTGCGCCATGCCGTCACCCGCGCGTTGCGCCGGCAGCCGGCGTGTGCCGCGCTGGCCAGGCCGGGCGACCTGGTGCTGGTGGTGGGCGTGCATGGCCCATCGCACCAGGCGCTGGGCATCTGCGCGGGGCGCACGGCCGCGGTGCTGGGGCCCGAAGGGGTGCAGCACCTGCCCATGGCAGCAGCGTCGGCGGCGTGGCGGGTGGGGGCGGCGTGAGCGTGCGCCGATTCGCCCCGCGCCTGGTGGCTGCTGCGGCGGCCGTGGTCATGCTGGCGCCTGGCCAGGCGGTGGCTGATCCCATCAGCCTGATCGCCGTGGGCGCCAACCTGGGCTTCACTGGCACCGCCGCGCTGGTGGCGGGCGCGATCTCGGCGTATGGCGGCTACGCGCTGCTGGCCCTGAACATCTACGGCGGCATCGACGCTCGGCGCCGCGCCAAGGCCGCGGCACGTGACGCCACGCGCCGGTACAACGCGGCCCTGGTGGACCGCAGCATCACCGCGCTGCGCGCCACCCCGCCGTGGCGCGTGGTCTATGGCGAGTGCATCACCGGTGGCGACATCGTGGCCATCTTTGGCAGCGACAAGACCGCCGTCAGCACCTCGGGCGCCGCGGGCGTCAAGGCCGACGGACTGAAGCATGTGGTCATCCTGCTGGCCAGCCACCAGGTCGAGGACATCAGCGACGTGTACGTCGACGGCGTGAGCCTGGGCACGCTGGACGGCAGCGGCTACAGCACCGCCAGCGACTGGACCACGGGCAGCGCTGAGCGGCTGGTGACGGTCACCTTCACCAGCAGCACCGTGCTGACCGCGGCAGCCACGGCCATCGTCAGCGCTGTGAGCCTGGGCGACAACTACAACACCTTCGACGTCGACCGCACGGTGGCCATCAGCGGCGGCGGTCTGACGCTCACCGTCACCGACGGCCTGGGCAGCGCACCAGTCACCGTGGTCTACAAGACGGCCGTCAACCCGGCCGTGATCCGGGTGCAGAAGCACCTGGGCACCGATGACCAGGCGGTCGACAGCTACCTGACCAGCGTGAAGCCCACCGAGTGGGACAGCACCCACAGGCTGCGCGGCATCGCCTACATCGTGGTCACGCTCGACCTCGAAGACCCGCGGTTTCAGGCCGGGCCGCCCAACATCACCGCCAAAATCAAGGGCAAGCGCCTGTATGACCCGCGGCTGGACAGCACCAACGGCGGCAGCGGCAGCCACCGCGCCAACGACGCCACCACCTGGGCCTGGAGCGACAACCCGGCCTTGTGCGTGCGCGACTGGATCGTGGGCGAGTACGGCATGGCAGCTGCATCGGCCGACGTGGCCGACGCCTACACCATCGCCGCGGCCAATGCCTGCGACGTGACCTACAGCGTCAGCATCGGCGGCGCGGCGCCTGTCAGCCTGCCCATGTACCGGTGCAACGGCGTGGCCACCACCGAGCTGTCGCGCGAGCAGGTGCTTGACGACCTGGCCGACAGCATGGCCGGTTTTGCCGTGTACGGCGCGCAGTGGCAGGTCATGGCCGGCGCGTGGTCGGCGCCGGTGATGGACCTGACGGACGACGATCTGCACGGCCAGGTCGAGGTGGTGCAGGCCGGCGCCAGCATCGACGAGCTGGCCAACGGCGTGCGCGGCACCTACGTGGCCGCCACCAGCGCCACCGGCAGCGACTTCCCGCCGTACCAGAACAGCACCTTCGTCACCGCCGACGGCGACGACTACTGGCAAGACATCGCGCTGCCGTACACCAACACCGCATCCGGCTGCACCAACATCGCCCGCGTGCTGGTCGAGCGCGGGCGCAACGGCATGGTCATCACCTACCCGGCCAAGCTGCGCGCCTGGCCGCTGCAGGTGGGCGACCGGGTCACCGTCACCAGCGCCGAGTACGGATGGACCGCCAAGACCTTCCGCGTCACCGACTGGCAGTTTGGCCTGCTGTCACCGGTGACGCTGACCCTGCAGGAAGACGCGGCCGACGCCTACGACACCATCGACGCGGTGGACGCCGACCCCACGCCCAACACCGGCCTGCCTGACCCGTGGGCGGTGGAGGCCATCATCTTGGGCACACCGGCCAGCGGCACCGAGCACCTGGTGCGCTACGCCGACGGCACCGTGGTGGCGCGCGTGTGGGCGCCCTGGGCTGCGCTGACCGGCGCCTACCTGCAGGACGGGCAGGCGCGCGTGGTGGTGCGCTGGCGCCGCGTGGGGCCCGACGCTGACTGGCAGCAGGCCGTGGCGGCCGCCGAGGATGGCGGCATCTACATCACCGGCGTGAGCGACGGCGACCGGCTGGTGATCGAGGCCTGGGCGCAGAACGCGCTGGGCTTCCGCGGGCCGTCTGCCACGGTGACCCACACGGTCGTCGGCAAGACCCTGCCGCCGGCCGATGTCGACAACTTCACCGTCATCGAGGGCGCAGGCTTCGGCCGCACCTACTACTGGGACTTTGCCACCTTCACGCCTGACCTGGCCGGCTTCTCGGCCCGCTACGTCGACAGCACCGTGACGGCGGCGTGGGAGGCCATGACGCCGCTCTTCGAGGCCGCCCGGCTTGATCGCAGCTTCAGCGGGCAGGTGCCGAGCGACGGAGAGTGGACCATCGGCATCAAGGCGGTGGACACCAGCGGCAACGAGTCGGTCAATGCCACGTACATCACGGGCTTGTTCGACCAGGGCGCCTTCGGCCTGCCGGTGCTGGCCGTGGATGCCGGCGCCCTGGGCTGGCCCGGCACCAAGACCGGGTGCGCGGTGGTCAGCTACTACCTGGCCGACGTCGGCACGCTGACCTGGGACACCATCCCGACCACCTGGGACGCCTGGGCCGACTGGGCCGGGCCGAGTGCATCGCCCATCGTGTACCAGCACAGCATGGTCGACGTGGGCAGCACGCTGACGCTGCGCATCCGCGCCGGCCATGTGGCCAGCGGATCGGTGGTGACCGAGTACCAGTCCAGCACCGACAACATCACCTACACCGCCTGGGCCGCGCTGCCTTCGGGCACCTTCAGCGCCCGCTACGTGCGCGTGCGCTGGACCATCACCGGCGCCGAACCGATCCTGTATCGGGCGCGGTTCACCCTGTATTCGTGAGGACCACATGGCCGACATCTCCACCACAAACCTCGACGCTGGCAGCGATTCGCCGCGGCTGGCTCGCGCCGAGCTGCTGTCCGCGGTGCAGCGGGTCAACGGCCTGGCGGCCACCACCAGCGGCAACGGGTCCGAGTTGGTGGCCGACATCGAGCCCGTGACCGGCGCGGTGGCCATCAACCTGCGCAAGTACATCCTTGACAGCGGGCAGTATTCGGTAATGGGCTTCGTGCCTGATGCGTCGAAAGCGGCCATTCGCGCCAAGACCAGCACCACTGACATCAGCGCCTACGTGCAGGACGCCCTCGACGCGGCCATTGCCGACGATCGGGGCCTGATGTTCCCGCGCGGGCGGTACGTGGCCGCCGGCCTGGTGGTCAACAGCTACGCCGGCAGCGGCCTGCGCATCGACGGGGCAGGCGCGGTCATCCGCCTGGGCGCCAACGAAACCGGGCTCAGCATCACCGCCAGCGAGCGGGTGTATCTGGGCCGCGGCCTGCGGTTCGACAGCACGGCTGCCAGCGGCCTCAGCCAGATCGGCGTGCTGGTCACCAACAGTGCGCGGCTGGAAATCGCGGGAGAGTATGAGCTGCTGACCTACGGCATCCAGGTGGCCAGCACCAAGACCGGCATCAGCACCGGCGCCTATCCGATCCCGCTGAAGCTGTCGCCCATCGTGCGGGCCTGCGCGGCCGGCGTCTATTGCGCGGCCACCGGCGAGTATGTCGAGATCCTGGGTGCCAACATCACCGACTGCACCCTGTACGGCGCGGTGATCGACGCCGGAAACGTCAAGATCCTGGGCGGCCAATTCAGTGGCAACGACGTCGGCATCCAGTACGACGGCAGCAACAGCACCAATGGCGACCATGGCGCCATCAACGCGGCCACGATCAACCACAACGCCAAGGCCGGCGTGGTGCTGAAGAATCTCGACTACTCGATGATCGTCGAGGGCTGCAACATCTGGGCGCACATCGCCAGCAACTACGGCGCCGGCGCCTACGCCACCAGCTTCGGCCTGCTGCTGCAGACCGTCAAGAACGTGGCGGTGGTGGGCAACGTGATCGGCAACAACAAGGTCAACATCGGCGTCGATGGCATGACCACCAGCCGGCTGGAAAGCATCCTGCTGGCCGACTCGGGCTACACCACGCACAACATCAAGGAGATTGCCGCGCTCACGCTGGCGCACGGCAACTACATCAAGAACACGTACCAGGGCACGCTGGTGGCATCGGCCAACAACAACGACCCTGAACAGTTCTACACGCCCACGCTGATCAACAGCTGGGTCAACTTCGGCGGCGGCTACACCAGCGCCAGGTACTGGCGTGACGCGCTGGGCGTGGTGCACCTGGAGGGCACCATCAAGACCGGCAGCATCGGCACGGTGGCCCTGGTGCTGCCCGCCGGTTTCCGCCCGGCCGGGACCATGGCCTGCCATGTGCTGAGCAACGACGCGCTGGGCCGCGTGACCATCGAAACCAATGGCCAGGTCACGCCTGCCGTGGGCAGCAGCACCTGGGTGTCTCTGGACGGCATCAGCTTCAAGGCCGCGGCCTGACCAAGGGGGAAGCGCAATGTGGGAACTGATCGGCATGATCCTGGGCAGCATGTTGGCATTGGCGCTGCTGGCGCTGGGCCTGGCCGGCTACGTGCGGTGGCGCGCCCATCGCCGCATGGACGACGCGGTGGCCGAGGCTGCCAAGCGGTCCAGTGGCGGCAAGGGTGAAGAGTGATGGCTGAGGGCATCGCGCTGCTGCTGCTGTTCGGCCTGGCCAACTACGGCCCCGAGCTGGTGGCGTGGGCCACTGGCGAATCGGCCAAGGCCTGGGACTACGTGCTGCAGGGCACCCAGGCTGCGGCGCTGTGGGCGCTGCTGGCTGGTGTGATGCCGCACATCCTGGCGCGGGCATCGTGCGCGCTGGGCGCCTTCGAGGCCATGCAGCGCCCGGTGTGCCGGCTGATGTTTCCGATGGATCGGCCGCCGCAGACTGCTGGCCTGAACCTGTGCGAGGCCGCTGTCGGCCTGCCAGTGGCCTGGGTCAACGCGCTGGCGGTGCTGTTCGTGGCGGTGCTGGCCCAGGAGGTGCAACGTGCCGCCGCGACTTGATGACGAAAGGGAGGCGCCCATGAGCGACCGTGACCGGCAATTTGCCGAGGCCGTCGCGCAGGCCGTGATGGCGCGCATTCTGGATGCAGTGAAGTCTGAGGAGGTGGCCAGCCACGTCATCGGAAACTGGGGCGGCCAGCTGGACCGCATCATCGGCCGCGCGCTTCGCCGCCTGGGCTTCTACGTGCTGATCGGGCTGATCGCCCTGGGCTCGGCAAAGCTGGGCCTGTTTGACAAGCTCGGCGACCTGTTCAAGCCATGAACCTCACCACCTTCGGAGGCCGGCGGTTTCTGTTGACGGTCGGCGCTGGCGCCGTGACATCCGCGCTGCAGTGGTTCGGCAAGCTGGACCCGGCAGGCAGCACGTTTGCGCTGGTCATCGGCATCACCGTCGGCTCCTACATCACCGGCAACACCGTGCAGAAGATCAAGGCGCCTGGCGTCGACCGCGCGCCGCAAGACTGACCACCCACAGACCGCCACCCTGACGGCAACCACAAAGGACCCATCATGAGTATGAGCAACGCGGCCGAAACCGCACTCCTGAACCTGCTGTTCAAGAACACCGCCTGGGCCAATGTGGGCGATGCGTCTGGCCTTCAGCCATCGGCAGCACCTGGCAGCTTCTACGTGCGGCTGCACACTGCCGACCCGGGCGAGGCCGGCACCGGCGACACCAGCGAGGCCACGTACACCGGCTACGCGCCGGTGGCGGTTGCCCGCGGCGCAGGCTTCACGGTGGCAGGCGATGCGGTGAGCAACGCGGCCACCGTGCAGTTTGGCGAGTGCAGTTCGGGCAGCAACACCATCACGCATTTCTCCGTCTGTCTGGGTAACGGGGCCGGTGCGCAGATCCTGTACCGGGGCGCGCTGTCGGCATCGCGCAGCGTCAGCGCCGGCATCACCCCGCTGTTCAACGCGGGCACCCTCAGCGGCACGGTCAACTGATGGCCCTGGAAACGCTCAGCGACATCAACGCCGCCTTCGACGCGGGCCGCTGGCACCTGCAGCGCGTCTACAAGGCAGCGGGCACGGCGCACGCCCTGCAGTGGTGTGACCCATCATTCGCCGCCGGCCAGCCGGCCTATGACGCCCGGGTGGGCACGGCCGGCACCTTCACGCCTGCCGTGGCTGCGCGCAACGATGCGGTCTACTTCCCGGGCATCCAGGCCGGCATGGAGCGCCGGCTGATGTCGGCCACCCTCTGGAGCAACCAGGCCACCTTCAACGGCCCGGCATCGGTGGTGCTGTTCGACCTGCTCGGCTACTACCCGCTGATCGACGGTGACAGCGCCGACACCCAGGCCTTCGACAACACCGCCACGCTGCCGCGCTACGCCAGCGGCGAGGGCGTCTTCGCGGTCATGGTGTGCCATGTGGCGCCGGCCGTGCAGAACGGCGAGGCCGTCATCGACTACACCGACAGCGCGGGCGTGGCGCGAACGGCCACCCTGAACGTGCCCAACAACGGCCAGAACCTGATCTGCAGCGGGGTGCGCCCTGCTGCCGCCACGGACGTGGGGCCGCTTTACATGGCGCTGTCTGAGCGGGGCGTTCGCTCCATCGAAGCGCTGACCTACACCACGCCGCCCGGCGGGCTGCACTGCATCTACCTGGTCAAGCCGCTGGCCACGCTGCGGCTCGGCGACAACCTGGTGGCGCTGGAAAAAGAGTTCTACGGCAAGAACGCCTTGCACTGCCCGCGCATCGAAGACGGCGCATCGCTGGGCTGGTTCGACCGCATCGGATCGGGCACGTCGCGCACCGTGGCGTGGTTCGGCAACTTCACATTTGCTTGGGGATAGGCCATGGCCATCGGATCGCTTGACCAACTGACCGCCGCCATCTCGGCCGGCAAACTGAACCGCTACCAGTGGAACAAGATCACCGGCGGCTCTGCTTACACTGCCGGCCGGTGGTATGACACCAGCCTGCTGGCCGGATCGCCCATCGCCAATGCCTGGGCCGGCACCGCGCTGAACTGGCGGGCCTGCGACGAGGCCACCGGCAACGGAACGCAGATTTTCGGCATGCCGCACGGTGGCAGCGTCAGCGCCGACATCAAGCACCTGCTGAACGCCGAAGCCTGGACCACGGCGGCCACCGGCGTGCCCAGCACCCTGATGCTGGTGGACCTGGAGGGCTACTGGCCGGGCATCAGCAACAACACCACCAGCGCGCAGACCTTGGTGGGCACGCCCAGCCCGCGCCACACCAACGGCGCCGGCCTGCGGCTGTACTGGGTGCAGACGGCGGTGGCCGGCGCCACGGCGCAGAACATCGCGCTGAGCTACACAGACCAGGACGGCAACACCGGCAACACGCTGCCAGTCACGGTGGCCATGACGGCATCGGGCATCGTCGGCCACATCAGCCACAGCGGCACGGCGGCCAACAACTACGGCCCGTTCCTGCCGCTGGCCAACGGTGACAGCGGTGTGCGCAACGTGGCCAGCGTGACCTTCAGCGCGGCCAACACCGGCACCGGTGCGCTGTGCCTGGCCAGGCCGCTGGCGCAGATCACGCTGAGCGTGACCGGCCTGATGACCGAGAAAGATTTTCTGAACCAGATCCCCAGCTTGCCCCGCGTGCGCGACGGCGCCTGCCTGGTGTGGCTGGTGGGCGCGGGTGCCGCCATGGCCGCCAGCACCACGCTGGCCGGCGGAATCGAAACGGTCTGGGGCTGACATGGCCGTCTACCCCAACGGCCGGCACATGAGCAAGGTGGCCGGGCGCCACTTCGGCGGCCTGACTGCTGCCGTGGGTGGCGCTGGCGCCGGCTTCGACACCGTTCAGCGCAACCTGCGCGGCAACCGGCTGGGGCGGTTCGCGGGCGAGGAACACCTGCCCAACGCCAGCGCGCCCGATGGCTACGGCATGCAGGCCCTGGTGCCGCCGATCACGGCCGGCAGCATGTCGGCGCTGGTGCGCGGGATCGAGTTCACCGGCGCCGGCAATCTGCTGCAGGGCGGGCCGATGGAGGGCGCCGGCTCGATCACGCTGACAGCTGCCGATGCGCCGCTGGCCATGATCGTCAGTCTGGCCGGAACTGCAAGCATGGCCTTCGCGCCAGCGGCTGCCGTGCTGAGCATGGTGGTCGGCATGGAAGGGTCGGGCGCCATCACGCTGACCGGCGCGGGTGCGCTGTCGATGATCGTGCCGTTCGAGGGCACCGGATCGATCGGCCTGACCGGTGCGGGCGACCTGAAGGGGCGGCTGAGCATGGAGGGTTCCTGGACGCCGTTCACCGAGCTGAGCCCGGAGAACCTGGCCGCGTCTGTGTGGGCCGCTGCCGCGGCATCGAACAACGAGGCCGGCACCATGGGCGCCAAGCTCAACGCAGCCGGCTCTGGTGGCGTGGACCTGGAAGCGCTGGCCGCCTCGGTCTGGGCCTACACCGTGCGCGGTCTGACGGCCACCGTGGACGCCGACATCAAGCGCGTCAACGGTGTGGTCATCACCGGCACTGGGACCACCGGCGACACCTGGGGGCCGGCATGAGTGTGTGGGCGGCATCTTGGGGCGCCAGCTGGGGCGCAGCGTGGGGCGCCATCAGTGCTGGCCTGCGCCGCCGCGTGGTGCGACTGCAAAGCCCGGTGACTCTGACGGTCACGCTGACCTCGCGCACAGGGGATTGACGTGGAAACCATCGCCATGTCGTCGCCGATCTGCACTGCGGTCAGTCAGTCGTCGCCGGTCTGCATCGCTGTCGCTGGCGCGTCAACCGTGGCCGTCAGCCTGGCCCTGGCCAGCATCACCACTCCCATCGTCGGCCTGCAGTCGGCGATCCAAACCGAGGACGATTCATGAGCAAGGTCTACGTGGGCGACACCGGCACAGCCATCGTGCTGGACACGTTGCAGGACATCACTGCCGCGTCGCTGGCCGCCATCGAGGTGCGCAAGCCCAACGGCACGCTGCTGACCTGGACCGGCGCGGTGTACGAAACCACCAAGGTGCGGTTCGTGACGCTGGCCGAAACCCTGGACGTGCCGGGCGAGTGGGCCATGCAGGCCAAGGTGACGACGCCCGGCGGCTCATGGCTGGGTGAGGTTGCGCGGCTGCAGGTGTACGCGCGCTTCAGCTGATGCCATTGCGCCCAGCCGCCCACGTCCCGCACATGCTGTGTGGTGACGTGGGCGGCCTGGACGGCGCGCGCCTGGCGGTCGATCTGCCGGCCGACCTGCTGGACCGGTGCGTGCTGTGGGTGGTCGATGGCGGTATGGCCGGCGCCCAGCTCGACCTGGCAGGCGTCGAGGCGCTGCAGCAGCTGCTGGTCGAGGTGGTGGCAGCAATGCGTGCCGCGCCGTAGTGTGGGGGGGAATTTGTCCGAACAGGCGCAATTCAGGCGGTTCAGGCGGCCAGCGCATCGAGCGCAAGCCCGGTGTTGCGTCATGCGCAGGATGTGCGCGTAGGACTCGAAATCCGGTAAACGGTTCTCCCGTTTCGAGGGTTCGAATCCCTCCTGCTCCGCCAGAATCAACAACTTAGGCCGCCTTTGGGTGGCCTTTGTCACTTCTGGCCGGCGACCTTGTGGGGGGATTTGCGCCCGATCAGCCCCACGGCATCGGTCAGTGTGTCGCGCTGCAGGTGGCTGTAGCGCATCGTCGAGCGTGGGTCCTTGTGGCCAAGAACCGCGCCAATGGTGTGCAGCGGAACTCCGGCGTTCACCATCTCGCTGGCCGTGCTGTGGCGCAGATCGTGGAAGCGCACCCCCTCGCCCACTGTGGCGGCCCTGGCCCGGCGCCAGTCTTTCTGCAGCGTGGCGCGCTGGATGGTCAGCGGCAGGTGCTGCAGGCATGTCCTGATGCGCGGATGCACTGGAACGACCCGAGGCTCGCCGTTCTTGGTGTCGGCCAGCGCCAGAAAGTCCCCCACAACCTCGACGCGGAACAGCTCGCCCAGGCGCAAGCCACTGTAGAAGGCTACCCGGACCGCCACGCGCGTCTGGTGGTGCTTCGCTGCGCGGGCGGCGTGCAGCATGCCCAGGCGCTCCAGGTAGACCTGCCGGCCACGCTTTGCGGCAGGCATCTGCATGCGCGCGGTGGGGTCGTGTTCGGTCAGGCCGTGCTGCTTCCAGGCCCACCGGCAGGCCGCCTTCAGCAGCGCCAGCCGGTTGCGGGCCGTGGTCGGGCTGATGACATGCTCGCCGCGGCCACCATCGACGGCTGCAATGACCCGGTTGGCGGCCACCTCGCGCGCCACCTGCGGCAGCTCGGACATGGGGCGGCCAGCGTAGGCCCAGGCGATGGCGGCCAGATGTTCGGCCGCCGGGCGATATGACTTCAGGTGCTGCTTGTCGCGCAAGTAGTGCGCGACGGCGGTGTCAATCAGCGGGTCGGATCGCTCGATGCCAGACGCAATGGCGTAGAGGCGGCCCGACTCTTGGCGGTCGAAGGCGTCAGCTTGGGCTTGACTCCAGCCAGCCGGAAGCAGGCGGCTAGCTCTGTGCCGCTGACCCGCAATGACACGGTCGAACTGGTAGCGCCAGCGCTTGTTGCGGGTGTCCCAACTGATCGACATGTGTCCCTGTATGCCTCCACGTCAGCCAGCGCAAACCGCACGGCGCCACGCCCGGCGCCCAGCCGGTAGCAGGCCAGTATGCCGCGGTCGGCCAGATCGTAGACCGCGCGGGCACTCAGGCCCAGCATGTCGGCAACGGCCGGGGCCTTGAGCAGGGTCACGCTGCAGCCCTCAGCGCCTGGCGCTCGCTGTAGTTCGCGCGACGCTTACTCCAGCCGATCTGGCGACCACATGCGGGTGAGCACGATTCCTTTCTGGCCCGCTTGGTCGGATGCGGAACAAACTGGAGGCCGCAGTGAAGGCACAGCTTTTCTATCGGGTGCTTCTGCTTGTGCTCGCGTTGATGCTCCGCGTGGTCCATGACCCGCAGGTTCTCTGGCCGGTTGTCGTGGCAGTCGCCGTTGACATGGTGCACATGCTCAGATCGAAGCAGAAGCCGACCAAGGGCTTGCTCGGCGAGGTGACGATGCAGCAACTTTGTCTTGCCTGCGACCTTGACGGTCTTGTAGCGGTAGGCCATCACGCAGCCCTCCTTGATTCCATGGCTTCAACGTAGTTGGCTCGGACGACAGCCTCGGCAACCGGCGGCGCCACGCTGTTGCCGATCACGCGCACCTGCGCGGCCTTCGACAGCTTCAGGCCCGGCGCATCCAGCAGCGTGCTGTCGGCAAAGCCCTGGGCGCGCGCCAGCTCGCGCGGCTGCAGCATGCGCAGGCCGATGTCGGCGATGCGGTACTGCTCGCCGGCCACCGTCACCAGGCCCATGCGGTCGCGGGTGGGGATGGTATGCATCGGCTCGCCCAGGCCCGACCACTGACCGCCCTGGCCGTAGAACTTCACCAGGAAAGCGGCCACCACGCTGTGGTGGTCCACGCTGGTGACGGTGCCAATGGGCATGCGCAGATCGCTGCCCACCACGCCGGTGTAATGCTTGGCCAGGAAGGCGGCCACCAGCGCATGCTTGGCGCCGCCGGCCATGATGGTGCCTAGGGGCTTGTCCAGGCCCGGCACGCGGGGCGCTTGGCCTTCGCGCTCGCCGTAGCCGGTCTGCACCAGCGTGGGCGCCACCAGCAAATGCTCGGCCTTGCTGGTGACGGTCGACAGCGGTTCATGGATGCCGCGTGTCTTGCCGCTGTCGCCGTGGCCGGTGTGGCCGATGCGCACGATGAACGGCTCGGCCGCATCGACCACGTAGCGCTGGATGCCGGCAGCCACCCGGCGCAGCGTGGCATCTGCCAGCGGCCGAGCCCGCTCGAAGATCGAGGGGCAGGGGATCGACCAGTCGACACACTCGGCCGCGGTGCGCCACGGCTGCAGGCCGCTGCCGCGCTTCGGGTTGCGGGCATGGGTGGGAGCCGGCCAGCTGATCGGCATGCCGTCACAGCGGGCGATCAGGAACAGCCGCTTGCGGCTGGTGGGGGCGCCGTAGTCGCAGGCGCGCAACTCGCGCCACTCCACGGCATACCCAAGGCGCCGCAGGGCGTTGACGAATGCATTGAACTCGCGCCCGGCCTGCGCCTGGTCGGGCCGGCCGTCGGCGCGCAGCGGTCCCCAGGTGACGAATTCCTCAACATTTTCTAGGACGATCACGCGCGGGTGCTGGCCGGTGGGCTTCAGCGCGCCGGCCCAGCGCACCGCCACCCAGGCCAGGCCGCGGATGCGCTTTTCCACCGGCTTGCCGCCCTTGGCCTTGCTGAAGTGCTTGCAGTCAGGGCTGAACCACGCCAGGCCCACGCGCCGGCCCTGCGCCACCTCGCGCGGGTCGACATCCCACACGCTCTCGCACAGGTGCAGCGTCTGCGGGTGGTTGGCGGCATGCAGGGCCAGCGCGTCGGGTGCGTGGTTGATGGCGATGTCGACCGGCCGGCCGATGGCGCGCTCGATGCCGGTGGATGCCCCGCCGAAGCCGGCGAAGTTGTCGACCACCAGCTCATCGGCGAGCGGCAGCATGTACTGCGGCGTCAGCATGCCGTCCCCACCGGCTGATCAGCCCAGGCCACCACGCGCTCGGCGCCGATGGGCCAGCCGTTGCTGCAGTCGATCCAGCGCTCACCGCTCCAGAAGCCCGGCCACACCTCGGTGTTGTCGGGTTCGTCGGGGTCGCGCACCTCCAGCAGCACCGTCAGGTCGGCGTCGGGCAGGCCGTCCTGCGGCAGTTCGTGCCAGTTGATGGTTTCGGTCTTCATGCCCGCTGCCCCCATGCCTGGCCGGTGGTCACATCGCGGCCCACGCCGGCAGCGGCAAAGCCTGCACCGTAGGGGCGGCTGCCGGGCGCGCATTGGTATCGGTCATCGTGTGTGGCGCTGGCCAGAATTTGCACCGGCACCGCGGCGCTGCGCTGCGCCGGCATGTCGGTGGTGTCAGGCGCTGGTGCGATGCGCACCACGGGCTGCCCGCGCCGCACCACCGACACGTTTTGCGCGTCTGTCGGCTGCTGCATGCGCGGGGCGCCGGCCATGCGCTGGCGCGGCTGCTGGCTGGGCTGCGTGGGCGTCTGCAGCGTGGACCGTGGGCGGCTGCGCCAGCGGGCGGCCAGTTCGGCCGACGCGAACCAGTGCGTGATCTCGCCCGGCACCTTGGCTGCATGGATCTCGCCGTTCCTGGTCATCGCGGCCAGTGCCGACGATGCCATTCCGCCCAGGCAGCGGGCCTCATGGCGCACCAGGGGGTTGGTGACGCCCAGGTGGCCGCGCTCGACCACCAGGCGGCGCACCACGTCGCGCAGGGTCACGGGTGGGTGTGCGGTGCCGGCGCGCTCATGCACGCCGCAGGTCTTCTGCATCAGCATCGGGTGTGGCTCCGTTCAGGTGGGGGATGTGCCCATGCCGCCGTCGATCACCAGCGCCCCGCGCGGCGCGTTACCGGCCAGGGCCTGCTGCATGCGGTTGCGGGTGGCGGCCATGGCGTCGCCCAGCTCGCCATAGCTGCAGGCCGGCAGCTGGGCGGTGCAGTGCAGGCGCACCAGCCAGTGCAGGGCGTCGATCTCGTCGGTGTACAGCGTCCAGCTGCCGCGCTGGGTGTGGCGCTGGTGCACGTCGGCCAGGGCGCGCTGCGCCAGCTCGATCACGCGGGTGGCGTCGTCGCCGCTGCCCAGGCCCATGCCGGCCAAGGTCTCGGCCATGTTGGCGGTGTCGGCCAAGCTGCACCAGTGGGCATCGCAGTTGATGCCCTGGCAGAACTGCTGCAGGGCGTGCTGCACCAGGGCTGTCTGCCCGGCCACGTCGGCGGCGGTCAGCGGTTTCACGCGCGCCAGGGCGATCTGCACGGCGTTGCTGTACACCGGCTTCGGGTGGTACTTGCGGGCGCGGCGGCTCATGGCGCGGGCTCCTGTTGCGAGGTGGGTGCCGGTACGTCGTCGGCGTTGATGGCGTAGACGGTGACCGGAAACGTTCCTTCATCGCGGGCCAGCATGAAGTCTTTGCCCATCGCGCAGACCCTTCCTGCGCTGTCCACGCAAACGGTGCGATGCGACGGCACGCCGGCCAGCTTCCATGCCCGCTGGGCGCGGTTGACCCAGCCGTTGAAGCTGTTAAAGGTAAATAGCGCCGGGCCAAAGTTGACGGTGGTGCTGGCGGGCTCGGCCAGGGCTGCGCGTAGCGCCACAATGGCATCGCTGGTCTTCTGGATCGGCCGCGTCATCTCGACGTGGTACAGCAGCGCGTCCAGCGCCTGCTGTGCGGCGGCGCGCAGTGCTTCGGTGTTGCTCACGGTGCCACCACATGCTTGCGCTGCAGCGCATCATTGCGGCCGAAGTCCAGCGCGTCGGCCTGGTCGGTGAACTGCTGGCGCCAGTCGGCCCAGGTCATCGCGCAGCGCTCGGGCGCCATCAGGTCCACCCACGACGCGGGCTGCACATGCACCAAGCACGGCCACAGCGTGGGCGTGGGCGGCAGCAGCTGGGCGCGCTCAGTCGCCAGCGCGATCAGGTCGGCCTGTTTCACCTGCACTGCCCAGCGGTGGCTGGCGGTGTGCAGGCCGAAGGCGGCGCGCACGGTGCGCTCCAGCCGGCCCTCAAAGTTGGCCCAGCCGTCGCCGGCCTCGGCCTTGGCCGGGGTGCTCACGTCGTTGGTGTAGGCCTCGTGGGCGTCGTGCATCAGCGCGGCCATCCAGCCGTGCACGTCCATGTGCATGGTGCGCTGGCAGATGTCCAGCACCAGCAGGGAATGCTCGGCCACGCTGTACGGGCGGCGGCAGGCGCCGGTGAAGCGGTTGATCTGCGCCAGGTGGTGGCTGATGTCGGCCAGCGTGATGCAGTTGGTTCGCGGGTAGCGCAGATCCACCTCCAGGCCGCTGGCGGTGGTCATGTGGCTGCTGGCTTCGATCAGGGCGGGCGCGGTCATGCTGCGACCCTCGCGCCCTGGGTGAAGCGGTGCCGGCGCTGGCACGGCTGCAGGGGCGGCACATGGCCGGCCCACTCGGTGCGGCCGGTGGTGTTGTGCATCAGCGTGGCGCTGCCGTGATACCAGGCGCCCACCTGCAGCAGATCGAACTGCGCCTGGGCGTAGCGGGCGGCGGCATCGCCGCGGCCGTAGGCCAGATAAACGGTGTGCGCGCGGTTGTCGTCGTCGACAAGGTGCACCTCCATGCGGTGCAGGCCGGCGCAGCAGTCCACGGTCTTGGCCACCAGTTCGCCGGCAAAGTGGCGCGGCTGGGCGTTGAAGATGTCGGGCATGGTTCAGGCCCTCGCAGGCAGCAGCAGCGCCACGCTCACCAGCGCGGCCAGCAGGGTGATGGCGGCCAGCCACCACGCGCTGGGCTCGCGCTGCGGGGCGGTGATGCCGTCGGGGTAGGGCATGGCGGGCTGCGCGCCTTCAGCGGCTGGCGCCTCCAGCTGGCCATACAGGCTGTCGGTCAGCGGATCGGCGCCAGACATGGCGCCGTGCTGCATGTGCGCAGCGCAGGCTTCGTCCAGCGCCTCCAGGCGCTGCAGCAGGCGCAGCTGGCGGTCGCGGGCCTCTTCGGCGCGGCGGCGCAGGGTGGGGAAGGTGCCGCGGGTCATGCGAACACCTCGGCCTTCGTCAGCGCCTGCAGGGCGGCATTGATGGTGCGGTCGTGCAGCTTGGTCTGCTGCGTGGTGCGCACGGCTCGAAGGGTGCGCACGCAGTCCACAAGGGCGGCGGCCAGTTCCGGTGCTGCAGCAATCAAGCGGGCGTTGGCCTTAGCGTCGTCGCCGTAGGTGGTGACGACATTCCGCACGCCCATGGGGTCGACAGACACTTCGCCGGTGGGGTAGTCGTCCTGGCTGGTGACGAACCAAGGGCCGGGCGTGTGGGTGGCGTAGGTGTCCGCACTCATTGCGTGACCCCTGTGGCCTTGCAGATGGCGGCCTCGATGCGGCCCAGCATGTCGATGGTGTGGCCCGGCAGGCGCTGTATGTCGCTGTAGGCGGCGCGCAGGGCGTCGAGCAGTTCGGGCGCTGCAGCGATAAGCCGGCGGTTGGCGTCGAGTTCGGCCAGCGTGTCGGTGTTTGAGCGACCGAGGAACCCATAACCGCCATCGGCGTGCAGGATCGATGACACCGCGCTGCGTTCCGGGTCGGGATCGACCGGGCACAGTTCGCTGCTGTCGTGCGGCCAGTGCCACGGGCCGGGGGTGTGCGCGGCGCTCATCGCGCACCCCCAGCCAGCAGGTGGGCCAGCACGATGCACGCGGCCACCAGGGCCAGTGTGCGGAACAGGTCGCGCAGCGCGGGGTGCGTGGCGCGGCGGGTGGGTTTGGAGAGAGTGCCCATGGTGTGCGCTCCTGTGGGGTGTTAGATAGTTCCGCGGCGGCAGTAGTCCCAGCCCCGGCGCCATGCGTTGAGCACGTCGCCAACCATTCCGGCCGGGCTGTCGCTGCGGTTGGTGCCAGCGATGCAGGCGTTGAAGCCGGCGGTAAATGCTTGGTTGGGGGTCATCTCTGCTCTCCGGTTCGTTGCGGCTTCTGGAGCCGATGACGCAGTATCACGAATGTGTTTGATGATGTCAACACATACGTGATTGGAGCAAACCCGAATGTGCAGAAGCACCCCAAAAGAGGGGGTGAAGTCACGCCCCGGCCGGTGTAAAACTTGTGACACGGCGCAGCGCGGCGCCACCAGGGACACGATGAACAGATACAGCTACCCGACCGCCAGCGTGCAGGTCGGCCGACGCGGCGCCGTGGCGCTCGCTCGAATCAGTGGGGTGGTCACGCCCTCTGCAGCGGGCCGCATCATCCGCGACAGCCCATCATGGGGCGGGAAGCGGGCGGCCCTGACAAACGTGGTGATCTACAGCGAGGCGGCTGTCGGGATCGGCGCGGATCACCTGCTGTCTGTGGCTGACCAGGCGCAGCGCTTCGGCGTGCAGTTCGTGCCCACCGCGCTGGTGGTCTCTCCCGAGCAGCTGCCGATGTTCAAGGCCTACGCAGACCTGGCAATGGCCTGCGGAATCCTCAAGGCCGCGTTTTTGCGGCTGGACGACGCGCAGCGGTGGGCGGCGCGTCAGGCTGTGGTGGCCGAAGAGTGGGCGCGGATGCGGTCTGCGCTGCGATCTGCCCCATGATCGACGCATAGAGCCACTGGCGCCGATCAATGGCGCCGTCGCTGTCGACGGGCAGGGAGTCAAACGCTTCTGCGATGGCCTGGGCGTCGGGCCGTAGCCTTGAAAGCTCCATCGGACCAGTGCCGTCGCGCAGCCACCAGTAGCGCACCTGCAGCGCGTCGGCAATTGCCGCCAACGATGACGCGCCGTCCCTGATGCCGGCCTCGATGTTGCCGACCGTGCTTTGGGAAACGCCCGCCAACTGCGCCAACCGCCCCTGAGTTAGGTCGCGCAGCTTTCTGGCATGGGCAAGGCGGGATGGCAAGGTGTCCACCTCTCAATTGGCGCGCAGCCGGAAAACACGAAAGTGTTTGAATGACAAACACGAACGTGATAGGCTGGCGGTATGAATCCACTCGAAAGGGCGATCAAGCACGCCGGTGGCGTTGGGATGTTGGCTGACCGGATCAGGTCGCGGCAGTCCGTCGTCAGCAACTGGCGCGCACGCGGGAATGTCTCGGCCGAGGGCTGCGCCGACATCGAGCGCGCTACGGCTGGCGCTGTGCTTTGCGAAGAGCTGCGGCCCGATCTGCCATGGCATCGCGTGTCCGATGCCGGCTGGCCCTGGCATCAAGACGGCAGGCCTCTGATCGATGTGGCGCGGCTGTCTGCTGTGAACCCGCAGGAGGCCCAGCGTGCAGCGTGACCCCAACATCCGCGCCTTGACCGACTGCGGCCTGCAGTGCATGCGGGCCACCAACGGGCACCACCGCCGCTGGGCGCTGAAGCGGTGCACCGATGCGCTGGTGGCTGCCGGCACACCGCCCAACATCGCCACGCGCAGCGCGCTGGCCATGGCCGCCCTGGCAGCCCGCCTGCAGGCCATGGTGCCGCCCGGGGCCGGCCAACCGTGAATGTCTCCACCGCGCCCTGGCCGCTGCATGCAGTGGCCGCTGGCAACTCCTCCCTGGGACGGGCGCGGCTTCATGCCCGGCCTGGCGTCACTGCCGGCCGGGCTTTTTTTCATGCAGTGCGCGTGGGCCATGGCCCGAATGTGCGCCCGCGCTGCCCTTTGTGCCACCGCGCTGCCCGGCTGGGGTCCCCCATTCGGGTGATGTGCAAAACCACAGGCTGATCCCCATGCAGACCACCCACCGCGGCCAGGTGGCCACACCGCCGCACGCCGTGCTGCCGCTGGGCGTGCAGATGCAGCTGCGCCGCGCAGCCATCGACCGCGACCACGCTGCCATCGACGCCATCACCGACGTGCTGGCCCGCCAGGGCCTGTGCCGCCCGCGGGGTGATTGCGCCTGGATGACCCGGGCCGAGATCGCCCAGGCCGTGGCGCGGCCTGTCGCGCGCTGATGCTGAGGGCTGCCTGCCTGTGATGACCTTGATGGATGATCTGCCACCGCACGCGCTGGACGATGAGCGCCAGCCGCCGCACAGCACCGAGGCCGAGCAGTGCGTGCTGGGCGCGCTGTGGATGGACAACCGGGCGCTGGCCCTGGTGTCCGACCTGATCGACAGCCAGAGCCTGTGGCATGACCAGCACCGCCTGCTATGGGATGCCACCGTGGCCATCATCCAGGCGGGCCAGCCGGCTGACCAGCTGACGGTGCACGCCAAGCTGGCCGCCCAGGGGCTGGCAGATCGTGCCGGCGGGCTCAAGTACATCAACGAGATCAGCCAGGGCGCGCTCAGCCCGCGCAATGTGCGCCGCTACGCCGAGCTGGTGGCCGAGCGGTACGCCGAGCGCGAGCTGATCGCCGCATGCAGTGAATCGGTCAAGGCTGCATGGCAGACCGGCGGCGCGCTGGATGCCCGGCTGGACCGCATCAAGGCCCTGCTGGCCCGCGCTGAAAGCACCCGCAAGGGCGTGCGCCAGCGCGTGCCATTCCTGGGCCTGAAGCAGCTGCGCGAGACGGCCCAGGCGCTGCGCTGGGCCGTCAAGGGCGTGATCCCTGCCGCCGCGCTGGGCATGCTGTTCGGTGGCAGTGGCACGTTCAAGAGCTTCATTGCGTTGGACGCTGCGCTGCATGTCGCGCACGGCCTGCCGTGGATGGGCCGCATCACCAAGCAGGCGCCGGTGCTGTACGTGGCAGCCGAGGGCGGTGCAGGGCTGTGGGCGCGCATCGATGCGTGGCACCGGGCGCGGCGTCTGGCCTGGGCCGATGTGCCGCTGTACGTGGTGCCGGCCGCGCTGGATCTGGCCCAGGATTCATGGCGCATCGTCGATGAGGCCCAGGCCGTGGGCGTGTGCCCCGGGCTGGTGATCGTGGACACGCTCAGCCAGACGTACAGCGGCGAAGAGAACAGCGCCAACGAGATGGCCGCCTATCTGCGCGAGCTGGGCGCCCGCTTCCGCGACCTGTGGGCCTGCAGCGTGCTGGTGGTGCACCACACCGGCCACCAGGCCACAGAGCGCCCGCGCGGCAGCAGCGCCATCCGCGGCAACGTCGATTATTTGCTGGGCGTGTTCAGGGATGAGAAAGAGATGCTGGCCACCGTCACCTGCATCAAGCAGAAAGACGGCGAGGTGATGAGCGATGCCACCTTCAGCCTGAGCGTGCAGGACCTGGGCTGCGATGACGACGGCGACAAGGTGACCAGCCTGGTGGCGCGGCACCTCAGCACCGCCGAAGAGGTGGAGCAGGCCCGCCTGGCCGAGCAGGCCGCCGGCCGCGGTGGCCGAAACATGGCCCTGATGGGGCTGGTGCAGAACGGCATGGAAGAGCGGAACCTGCGCAAGGCGTTCTACGAACTGCTGGAGGGCCTGGACGCTGAGGCCAAGAAAAAGGCGTACTACCGCGCCAAGGCTGCCGCCATCGATGCCAAGCACCTGGACATCGCCCAGGGCATCGTGATCGACCTGCGGGCCGGCGCGTAACAGTGGAAATGGAGGCCGATCAAATGTCCCGTTTGGCATCAGAAGTGTCCCGTTTGCCGGGACAAACCACCAGGACGGACGGCGGGGGACATGGCGGGACAACCCCCCTAAAGGGGGGTTGTCCCCCTGCCAGTGTCCCTTGTGTCCCGGGACAAATGTCCCGATGCAGTGTCCCTGTCCCGCAAGACCAGCAGCCCAAGCAGGGCGGTGCGATGCGCGAGGCCATGCCGCTGACTGCGGCGCTGGTCGATGAGCTGCGGCAGGTGTGGGGTGCGGATCGCATCGATGCGCTGATCAAGCGCGGCCAGACCCTGCGGCGTGAACATGCCCGCATCCTGGCCGTGCTGGGCCAGGCCGAGGCCGACCGCTGGCTGGCGCGTGAGCAGGGCAAGGGCGCATGGTTCGGTGCGGTGGAGGGCGGGCGCCAGGTGGGCGTGCTCACCGCGCCGTGCACCGGGGTGGTGCCCCCTTTGGGTCCTTCCCAGGTGGTCGATGGCAGGGGTAATTCGAGC
>JACCDR012164423.1_pt1 | contig 38400 bp, 32 predicted proteins | sample 7446431 | NCBI WGS metagenome assembly JACCDR01 (sample SAMN15323443, study PRJNA562643) | freshwater metagenome | isolation source: river surface water | place: USA:Blue River Watershed | collected 2017-08-17 | reverse complement strand
GTCAGGCTCGAGACTCGGATCAGCATGTCGGCATTCTTCTTGAAGTCGGCGTCCAGGCCGTCTGCGCCCCCGATGACGAATGTAACATCCCCGCCTTGCTGTTGCCAATTCGTCAGTTGCTGCGCCAATTGCAGCGTGGTCAGGTCACGGCCGTGCTCATCCAGCGCCACCACCCGTCCGCCCTTGGGTAACACGCCTTCGATGCGGGTGCGTTCCTGCGCCATCACCGTTTCGGCACTGCGCCCGCCCGAGCGTTCGACCGGCTTGATCTCTTTCAGCACCAGCCGGCACTCGGCCGGCATGCGCTTCGCATATTCCTGATAGCCATCCTCGATCCATGCGGGCATCTTGTGGCCGACGGCCGCGATGATCAGCTGCATGGATTCAGAAGCTCAGGGCGACAGTTCAACGGTCAAGGGCTCGCATGGGGCAAGGACTCGACCGCTCAGACGGTCTTGCGCGCAGCCGATTTGGCGGCCGTTTTCTTCGGCGCTGCCTTCTTTGCAGCAGTCTTTTTCGCTGCGGCTTTCTTCGCCGGCGTCTTGGCGGCAGCGGTCTTCACGACGACTTTGGTGGCGGTCTTGCGCGGCGTTTTGGCAGCGGTCGTCTTCGACGCAGACTTGGTTGCCGACTTTGCAGCGGTCTTGCCAGCGGTCTTGCCAGCAGCAGACTTCGACGCGGTCTTGGTCGCCGTCTTGGAGGCGGTCTTTGCAGCAGCCTTCTTCGCCGGTGCCTTGCGCGCCGGCTTGGCTTCGTCGTCATCCTCGTCGGCGGCCGTGGCCTTGCGGGCGCCGGTGCGCTTGGCTGCGCCGAACTTCACTTCCTTGTCGCCCCAGATCTCTTCCAGGCGGTAGTAAGCGCGGATCGCGGGCTGCATGATGTGGACCACCATGTCGCCGAGGTCGACCAGCACCCACTCGCCGGTGCCTTCGCCCTCCATGTTCACGATGTCGCCGCCGGCGGCCTTGACCTTGTCGCGTACCGACGAGGCCAGTGCCTTGGTCTGGCGGTTGGAGGTACCGGACGCGATCGCGATGCGGTCGAACATGCTGGTCAGGTGGGTCGTGTCGTACACGCGGATTTCCTGCGCCTTCACGTCCTCAAGGGCGTCGATGACCAGTGCCTGCAGTTTTTTGATGTCCATTAATGAGTCTGGTAGAGATGATGTTGTCGAATATAGTCTAGCACCGGAGCCGGCAGCTGCCCTCCGGCATCGCCACCGGCGGCCAGCGCGGCCCGGATCGCGGTCGATGACACGTCCAGCGCCAGGTTGGGCGCAATGAAAGCCAGTCCGGCTGGCGTACTGCGCAATTGCGGCGGGCTGGCCAGCCGACGCGCCACTTCCCTGGCCACATCGGCATCGAGGACGTCGCGCGTCATCGAAAAGCCCGGCCGGGCCGCGAAGCACAGGTGGGCCAGTTCAAACAGCTGCCGCCAGTCGCGCCAGGTATGCAGGTTGGCCAGCTGGTCGGCGCCCAGCGCCAGCACCAGCGAAACTTCAGGTCCGAATTCTTCGCGCAGCGCGCGCAGGGTGTCGACGGCATAACTGGCGCCGTCGCGCCTTACTTCCTGCTCATCGATCACGACCGGCATCGGCCAGTGCGGAAAGGCCAGTGCCAGCATGGCGATGCGGTCGGCAGCCGCGGTCTTCATGCCGGGCTTTTGCCATGGCAGACCGGCGGGTATCAACCGCAATTCATCCGGGTGCAGCAGCGTGCCGAAGTAATGCGCCAGGCCCACGTGCCCCGCATGGACCGGATCGAAGCTGCCGCCCAGCAGCAGCACGCAGCGCCGGGTCATAAGGCCAATCTCACGCGGCCAGCCAGTCCCGGTGCGGCAGGAAGTCGGTGTACAGCTTCGCTTCCGGCGAGCCGGCTTCCGGCTTCCAGTCGTAGCGCCATTTCACGATCGGCGGCATCGACATCAGGATCGATTCGGTGCGACCGCCCGACTGCAGGCCAAACAGCGTGCCGCGGTCGAACACCAGGTTGAATTCCACATAGCGGCCGCGGCGATAAGCCTGGAAGTCGCGCTCGCGCTCGCCATACGGCAGGTCCTTGCGGGCCTTCAGGATGGGCAGGTAGGCGTCCAGGAAGTGGTCGCCGACGCTTTGCGTCATCGCGAAGCTCTGCTCGAAGCCGGTCGCGTTGAAATCGTCGAAGAAGATGCCGCCGACGCCGCGCGCCTCGTTGCGATGCTTGAGGAAGAAGTAATCGTCGCACCATTGCTTGAAGCGCGGGTGCAGCTCGTCGCCGAACGGCGCCAGCGCATCATGGCAAGTCTGATGGAAGTGCTTCGCGTCTTCGGCAAAGCCGTAATACGGGGTCAGGTCCATGCCGCCGCCGAACCACCAGACCGGTTCCTTGCCGTCGCCGGCCGTCGAGAAGCAGCGCACGTTCATGTGCACGGTCGGCGCATACGGATTGCGCGGATGGAAGACCAGCGACACGCCCATCGCCTCCCACGGACGGCCCGCCAGTTCCGGGCGGTTGGCCACGGCCGACGGCGGCAGCTTGCTGCCCGTCACGTGCGAGAAGCCGACGCCGCCACGCTCCAGCACATTGCCTTCCTCGATCAGGCGCGAAATGCCGCCGCCACCGAGCGCACCCTCGGGGCGCGTCCATGCATCGCGGATGAAAGGCTTGCCGTCGATTTCCTCGACCGCGGAAACGATGCGTTCCTGCAGGCCCATCAGCCAGGCTTTGACGGCGGCGGTGTCCGGGGTATTGGCGCTCATGTGTTCTGTTTGTGCAAACTGTCTTTATGCCTCATCCCGATCAGGGCCGGGATGATCTGCCGGGGTGATCTGTCTTATCGCTTCAGCGCGCGCCAGCCGATATCGCGGCGGAATTGCATGCCGTCGAAGCGGATCTGGTCTACGGCGTCATACGCATGCTTCTGCGCGACCTTGACGCTGTCGCCAAGACCCACCACGCACAGCACGCGACCGCCCGAGGTCTTCAGCTCGCCGTTCTCCAGCACGCTGCCGGCATGGAAAGTCATGCTGTCCGCAGTCTCGGCCGGGATGCCGGTGATTACATCGCCTTTCTTCGGCGCGTCCGGGTAGCCGCCCGCCGCCATCACCACGCCCAGCGCGGTGCGACGGTCCCAGTCCAGTTCGATCGTGTCCAGCGTGCCATTGACGGCATGCTCCATCACGGTCACTAGGTCGGTCTTCAGGCGCGCCATGATCGGCTGCGTTTCCGGGTCGCCCATGCGGCAGTTGAATTCCAGCGTCTTCGGGTTGCCCTGCGCATCGATCATCAGGCCGGCATACAGGAAGCCGGTGTACGGGATGCCATCCTTGGCCATGCCTTGCACGGTCGGCTGGATGATTTCGCGCATCACGCGTGCATGCAGCTCGGGGGTCACGATCGGGGCAGGGGAGTACGCACCCATGCCGCCGGTGTTCGGGCCCTGGTCCTGGTCGAGCAGGCGCTTGTGGTCCTGGCTGGTGGCCAGCGGCAGGATGTTCTTGCCATCGACCATGACGATGAAGCTCGCTTCTTCGCCGTCGAGGAATTCTTCGATCACGACACGCGCGCCGGCATCGCCGAAGCGGTTGTCCGACAACATCATGTCGATCGCGCCATGCGCTTCGTCCAGCGACATCGCAACCACCACGCCCTTGCCGGCGGCCAGCCCATCGGCCTTGATCACGATCGGTGCGCCCTGCTCATCGATGTAACGGTGTGCGGCGGCGGCATCGCTGAAGGTCTGGTATTTCGCGGTCGGGATGCCATGGCGTTCCATGAAGGCTTTCGCGAAATCCTTCGAGCTTTCCAGTTGCGCTGCCAGCTTGGTCGGGCCGAACACCTTCTGGCCACGCTCGCGGAACAGGTCGACGATACCGGCGGCCAGCGGCGCCTCGGGGCCGACCACGGTCAGCGCAATCTGCTCCTTCTGCGCGAACTCGGCCAGCGCGGCCGGATCGCTGATGGCGATGTTCTTCAGGCGCGAGTCGAGCGCCGTGCCGCCGTTGCCGGGAGCGACCATCACGATCTGGATGCGTTTCGATTGGGCCAGCTTCCAGGCCAGCGCGTGTTCACGGCCACCGGAGCCTACGACAAGAATTTTCATGGGAGCGAAGAGGGTAAATCTGGAGGAATCAGGTTCGCGCCGGGCTCACCCGGCGCAGGATCATTCTTTGGGCTTTACTCGTTGATCACGGCGTTGGTATAGACCTCTTGCACATCGTCGAGGTTTTCCAGCGCATCGAGCAGTTTCTGCATCTTGATCGCATCGTCGCCTTCGAATTCGGTCGAGGTCGACGGCTTCATCGTCACTTCGGCCACTTCCGGCTTGAAGCCCGCCTTTTCCAGCGTCTCGCGGATCGCCGACATCTGGTACGGGTCGCAGATCACTTCGAAACCGCCTTCGTCATCGGCGATCACGTCTTCTGCGCCGGCTTCAAGCGCCGCTTCCATCAGCGCGTCTTCGTTGGTGCCGGGCGCGAACAGCAGCTGGCCGCAATGCTTGAACAGGAAGGCCACCGAGCCTTCGGTACCCATGTTGCCGCCGAACTTGCTGAATGCGTGGCGCACTTCAGCCACCGTACGCACGCGGTTGTCCGTCATGCAGTCGACAATGATGGCTGCGCCATTGATGCCATAGCCTTCATAGCGGATTTCTTCGTAGTTCACGCCTTCGAGGCCGCCGGTGCCGCGCTGAACCGCGCGGGTCACGTTGTCCTTCGGCATATTGGCATCGGCCGCCTTTTCCACCGCGAGTCGCAGTCGCGGGTTGGTGGCGATGTCGCCGCCGCCCATGCGGGCTGCGACCGTGATTTCCTTGATCAGCCGGGTCCAGATCTTGCCGCGCTTGGCGTCAGTGGCGGCTTTCTTGTGCTTGATATTGGCCCATTTGCTATGTCCTGCCATGTCGTGCGTTCTTTCCGGTGGGTTGATTGCCTGGCTGTCCGGCGCGGCCTGATCGAAAAACTCTTTAGGAATCAGTCGCTTGGGCGGGGTTTGGGCCCTGCTGCAGGCGGGTGAACAGGGTGCGGATTCTACCACAGCGCCCCCTGTTGCCCGCCGCAGCCGGCAGCGGCGGGGGCAGGCGAAACACGGCTTCCACATTCACGAAACCGTCGCGGCTGGCGGCCTTTACAATCGTCGCAAAGAATCCCCGCGAGGAGACAGGATGGATCTGGGCATAGCAGGAAAGACGGCGCTGGTCTGCGCCGCCAGCAAGGGACTGGGGCGCGGCTGCGCGCAAGCGCTGGCCCGGGAAGGCGTGCACGTGACGCTGGTGGCGCGCACTGCCGCGACGCTGGCGGCGACCGCGGCCGAACTGCAGGCTGCCGTTGGCAGCAAGGTCCAGGTGCGTACCGTCGCAGCTGACATCACCACGCCCGAAGGGCGGGCCATGGCGCTCGACGCCTGTCCCGCGCCCGACATCCTCGTCAACAACGCCGGCGGCCCGCCACCCGGCAATTTCCGCGACTGGGAGCGCGACGACTGGATTGCGGCCATCGATGCCAACATGCTGACCCCGATCGAACTGATCAAGGCCACCGTCGACGGCATGATGGCGCGCGGCTTCGGGCGCATCGTCAACATCACGTCGGCGGCAGTGAAGGCGCCGTATCCCTCGCTCGGGCTGTCGAACGGCGCACGCTCCGGCCTGACCGGCTTCGTGGCCGGCATCGCGCGCGAAACCATCGGCCACAACGTGACCATCAACAACCTGTTGCCGGGCTTCCACGATACCGACCGCCTGCGCAACGGTTTTCGCGCCGGTGCCTTCGCCTCGGGCGCAACGCTGGAACAGGCGCTGCAGCAGGGCCGCGAGCAATTGCCGGCCGGCCGTTTTGGCACGCCGGAAGAATTCGGCGCGTTCTGCGCCTTCATTTGCAGCATGCATGCCGGCTTCATGACCGGGCAGAACATCCTGCTCGATGGTGGTGCCTACCCGGGTACGTTCTGACGCGAATGGTGCGAACGGCGTTATCATTCTTTCTTCGTTTTTTCACCCTCATTCATCACCCCCTACTCATCACCCTTTAACAAGCAGGCTTAACAATGACAAAAGCAATCCGGTGTTTCTCCAATGGCGGCCCTGAGGTCATGGAATATGTGGACGTCGAGGTCGGGGAACCCGGCGCCGGCGAGGCGCGCGTGCGCCACCATGCGATCGGCCTGAACTACATCGACGTCTACTTCCGCACCGGCCTGTATCCGCAGCCGCTGCCGGCCGGCCTCGGCATGGAAGGCGCGGGCGTGGTCGAGGCCATCGGCCCCGGCGTGACCGAAGTGAAGGTCGGCGACCGCGTCGCCTATGCCTGCCGCCCGCCGGGTGCTTACGCTGAAGCGCGCGTGATGCCGGCGGCCAGCCTCGTCAAGCTGCCGGATGCCATCGACTTCGAGACCGCAGCCGCGATGATGCTGCAGGGCCTGACCGTGCAGTACCTGTTCCGCCGCACCTTCCCGTTGAAAGGCGGCGAAACCATCCTGTTCCACGCCGCTGCCGGTGGCGTGGGCCTGATCGCCTGCCAGTGGGCCAAGGCGATGGGCGTGAACATGATCGGTACCGTCGGCTCCGACGAAAAGGCCGAGCTGGCCAAGGCGCATGGCTGCACCCACACCATCAACTACAACAAGGAAGACTTCCTCGCCCGCGTGAAGGAAATCACCAATGGCCAGGGCGTACCGGTCGTGTACGACTCGATCGGTGCCGACACCTTCATCAAGTCGCTCGACTGCCTGTCGCCGCTGGGCACCATGGTCAGCTTCGGTTCGGCTTCGGGCCCGGTGCCGCCGTTCTCGCTGCAGGAACTGGCCTCGCGCGGTTCGCTGTTCATCACCCGTCCGACGCTGTTTGCCTACACCGCCAAGCGCGGCGACCTCGAGGCGATGGCCGCCGACCTGTTCGGCATGGTCGAGAGCGGCAAGGTCAAGATCGAGATCAACCAGCGCTATGCACTGAAGGACGTGCAGCAGGCGCACCGTGACCTCGAATCGCGCAAGACCACCGGTTCGACAATTCTGCTGCCCTGAACGGAGGGCCCGGCCTGATGCACGACCTTGACGACAACCCGATGCAGCATCCTGAAGAGCAACCCGTCAACCCGTCCGGACAGACCCCGAGGTTTGGCCGGCTGCTGGTGGTATTGGTGCTGACGGTGGCGTTGCTCGGGCTGATTACCTGGGCATCGGTCGAGTACGTAACTGGCTGAAGCATGTACGGACGGCGCGGCAGGCACTGCCGCGCCGGTCGGCTGCTTCCCTGAACGCCGGGGAAGCGATCCTTCAGCGCTCCATCTTCAGCTCGACCACACGCGGGACTCCGCTCTTGCCGGGGAAGTCCTTGAAGGCGCTATCGATCAGGTAGGGCATCAGCTTCGCGAGATTACCTTCCTCGCCATCGCTCTTCACCGTCACGTCATACAGCGGCTGCTTCTTCGCCACATCATCGATGCGCAGCTTCAGCTCGCGGTGGAATACCGTGTAGCGACGCTGCTGTTCGCGCGCCACCGGCATCGCCGGCCACATCGGCCCGTAGAACGGACTGCCATAACCGGGCCAGCCCCAGTACGGGTTGTAGTAGCCGGGCCCGTACCACGGCGTGCCATACCAGGGGTCGACCAGCACCGTTTCGATCACGCGCACATCGCGGCCATTGACGGCGTAATTCATCGTCACCGCCAGTGCCGCCGGTTCGCCAGTGCTTGCTTCCTGCAGTCCCAGCTTGGCCAGTCGCTCGCGCAGCAATGTCTCGTAGTTCTGCCGCTCCAGATCGGCCGACGGCGGTCGCATGAATACATAGGTCTTGCCCGGCAGCGCGGCCGGCCATTGGTGGAAGGCGGTGACTTCGCTACGTATCGTTGTCGCGCAGCCCGACAGCAGCAATGCGGTGGCAATCACAAGAGCGAAGGCGCGGACTAAGGCTCGCATGGCAATTCCCGTTGCAGGTTCGTTATCGGGATCTTAACGCTGCTGCGCCTTACGTGCAGCGCGCCCGCAAGGCGAAATCCGGCTGTCGCCTTGGTAAAATCCCGTCTTAGGCCACGTATCCCCGAAACCCTTTCGAGCCCTCATCCGAGCCCAACCTCCCATGCGTACCGACAATGCTGCGGCGATCCATCGCCAGGACTATGCCCCGCCTGCCTTTCTGGTCGACACCATCGACATAGGCTTCGACCTCGACCCCGCCGAGACCCGGGTCGCGGCACGTACGGTGCTGCGCCACAACCCGAAGAGCGAGTCGACCGACCTGGTCCTGCACGGTGAAGAACTGGAACTGGTCGCGCTGCGCATGAACGGCAAGGCGCTGACCCAGCGCCAGTACCGCCGGGAAGCCGGCCGGCTGGTGATCCCGAACGCGCCCGCCAAGGTCACGCTGGAAGTCGAGACCCTGATCCATCCGCAAGAGAACACCTCGCTGATGGGGCTGTACGTTTCCAACGGCAACTTCTTCACGCAATGCGAGGCCGAAGGCTTCCGCAAGATCACGTACTTCCCTGACCGTCCCGACGTGATGGCGAAGTACCGCGTGATGCTGCGCGCCGACAAGGAGCAATTCCCGGTACTGCTGTCGAACGGCAACCTGATCGAAGAAGGCGACATTGGCGACGGCCGTCACTATGCGCTGTGGGAAGACCCGTTCCGCAAGCCTTCGTACCTGTTCGCGCTGGTGGCTGGCAAGCTGGTCTGCGAGGAACAGAACCTGCGCCTGGCGTCCGGCCGCGAGGCACTGCTGCAGGTCTGGGTCGAAGACGGCAACCTCGACAAGACGTCGCATGCGATGGAGTCGCTGATCAAGAGCATCCGCTGGGATGAAGAGCGCTTCGGCCTCGAGCTCGACCTCGACCGCTTCATGATCGTCGCCGTCGGCGACTTCAACATGGGCGCGATGGAGAACAAGGGACTCAACATCTTCAACACCAAGTACGTGCTGGCCAATCCGCGCATCGCCACCGATGCCGATTATGCCGGCATCGAATCGGTGGTCGCGCACGAATACTTCCACAACTGGACCGGCAACCGCGTCACCTGCCGCGACTGGTTCCAGCTGTCGCTGAAGGAAGGCCTGACCGTGTTCCGCGACCAGGAATTCTCGGCCGACATGATGGGCAGCGACAGCGGTCGTGCCGTCAAGCGCATCGAAGATGTGCGCGTGCTGCGTGCTGCGCAATTCCCGGAAGACGGCGGCCCGATGTCGCACCCGGTGCGCCCCGAGTCCTACGTCGAGATCAACAACTTTTATACGCTGACCATCTACGAGAAGGGCGCCGAGGTCGTGCGCATGTACCAGACCCTGCTCGGCCGCGACGCCTTCCGCAAGGGCATGGACCTGTACTTCGCGCGGCATGACGGCCAGGCCGTCACCTGCGACGACTTCCGCGCCGCAATGGCCGATGCCGGCCAGCGCGACCTGTCGCAGTTCGAGCGCTGGTACAGCCAGGCCGGCACGCCGCGCGTGAAGGTCAGCGCCAGCTACGACGCCGACGAAGGTACCTGCACGCTGACGATGGAGCAGTTCTGCCCGCCCACGCCGGGCCAGGCCGTCAAGCAGCCGATGCACATTCCGGTCGCCGTCGGCCTGCTCGACAGCCATGGCAACGACCTGCCACTGACACTGGCCAGCACCATCGCCTTCGATGAAGTCGAAGTGCATCCCGCGCCGACCACGCTGGTGCTGGAACTGACCGAAGCGAAGCAGAGCTTTACCTTCAGCGGCATCGAGAGCAAGCCCGTGCCTTCGCTGCTGCGCAATTTCTCGGCGCCGGTCGTGCTCGAGTACGACTACAGCGACAACGAGCTCGCCTTCCTGCTCGCGCACGACAGCGATCCGTTCAACCGCTGGGAAGCCGGCCAGCGACTGGCCACGCGCCGCCTGCTGGCGCTGGCGGCGTCCGGCGTGTCGGCCGACTTTACCTATCCCGCAACGGCGCAGGACAAACTGATCGCCGATGCGCTGCGCAAGCTGCTGCGCGACAGCACGCTTGATCCGGCCTTCCGTGATCTGGCGCTGACCCTGCCGTCCGAAGCCACGCTGTCCGAAGAAGTCGACCTGATCGACCCGCAAGCCATCCATCGTGCGCGCCGCGCATTGCGTCGCTATCTGGCGCGCCACCTGAAGGATGACCTGCTCGCCATCTACCACCAGCATCAGGTGGGCGGCACCTACCGTCCCGATCCTGAACAGTCCGGCCGCCGCGCATTGCGCAATACGGCGCTTGCCTACCTGGCCGAACTGCATGAGGACCTGCCGCAGCAACTGATTCGCGAACAGCTCGACACGGCTGGCAACATGACCGATCGCATCTCGGCGCTGGCCGCGATGGTCCACACTGTCGTGCCCGGCGCAGACGCGGCGCTGCAAGCTTTCTACGAAGACTTCGACGACGAGGCTTTGGTGATCGACAAATGGTTCAGCCTGCAAGCAACGTCGCCGACGATGACCGTGGCTGGCGTGCGCAAGCTGATGCAGCATCCGGCCTTCACGCTGAAGAACCCGAACCGTGCGCGCAGCCTGCTGTTCGCGTTCTGCAACAGCAACCCGGCGCAATTCCACGCGGCCGATGGCAGTGGCCATGCGTTCTGGGCCGAGCAGGTGGTCGCACTCGATGCAATCAACCCGCAGGTCGCCGCACGACTGGCGCGCGCACTTGATCGCTGGCGCAAGTACACGCCGGTGCTGCAAGCGAGCATGAAGGTCGCGCTGGAGAAAGTGTCGGCATCGACCAGCTTGTCGAACGACGTCGCCGAAGTGGTCGGCAAGGCCTTGAGCTGAGACTGACCCTGCCGCTGCCCCGTATACGCAAGATAACGATTTCAAACCATACCAACCAGGAACCCCGATGAAACGCATCAGCCTCACGCAGCACCTGATCGAGCAGCAGCGACTGCACAACACCATTCCCGCCGAACTGCGCTTGCTGATCGAAGTCGTTGCGCGTGCGTGCAAGACCATCAGCCATTCGGTCGGCAAAGGGGCGCTGGGTGATGTGCTGGGCTCGGCCGGCAGCGAGAATGTGCAGGGCGAGGTGCAGAAGAAGCTCGACATTCTGTCCAACGAGATCCTGCTGGAGGCCAATGAGTGGGGCGGCCATCTTGCGGCGATGGCATCGGAAGAGATGGAATCCTTCCATCCGATCCCGAATCGTTATCCGAAGGGCGAGTACATGCTGTTGTTCGATCCGCTTGATGGCTCGTCCAACATCGATGTCAACGTCACCATCGGCACCATCTTCTCCGTGCTGAAGGCGCCGGAAGGCATGGCCGAACCGACCGAGCAGGACTTCCTGCAGCCGGGCACCCGGCAGGTCGCTGCAGGTTATGCGGTGTACGGCCCGCAGACTATACTGGTCCTTACCACCGGCAATGGCGTGCATTGCTTCACGCTCGACCGTGAGATGGGTTCGTGGGTGATGACCCAGCGCGACATCCAGATTCCCGCGGACACCGCCGAATACGCGATCAATGCATCGAACTCGCGCCACTGGTTCCCGCCGGTGAAGAAGTACATCAGCGAACTCGAAGCCGGCAAGACCGGCCCGCGCGGCAAGAACTTCAACATGCGCTGGATCGCATCGATGGTCGCCGACGTGCATCGCATCCTGAACCGCGGCGGCATCTTCATGTACCCGGCCGATGCGCGTGATCCGGACAAGCCGGGCAAGCTGCGCCTGATGTATGAGGCCAACCCGATGTCTTTCCTCATCGAGCAGGCCGGCGGCGCTGCCACCGATGGCCGCCAGCGCATCCTCGATATCCAGCCCACCGAATTGCACCAGCGCGTTGCAGTCTTCCTCGGTTCGAAGAATGAGGTCGAGCGCGTGACTGGCTACCATAACGAACAATAAGCGCTAAGCAATCCCTTCGCGGTCGAATTCGCCCCGAAAGCAACGGGGCGAAGCGAATTTGCCAGAAGGGTATTGAATTTTGCTAGAATACGGCGCTTCGCTGATGTAGCTCAGTTGGTAGAGCAACTGATTCGTAATCAGTAGGTCGACGGTTCGATTCCGCCCATCAGCACCAAAACATGCGGGTAAGTGGCCCTTGGCCGCTTATCCGCATTTCTACATCCCGCCCCGATTTCTGCAATGCTGCCCGGACCTTCGCCGATTGGTCTGGTCGCACCCTCTCTGCGTATCCGACAGAAAGCCGATTTCCGATCCGCAGCTCAGTGCTCGACGACGTCGGCGCGCAAGGTCTTGACGCTGGCGATGATGGCATCCACGTCGGCCGCTTCGATGCCGCCTGCCGTCAACGCATCCGACAACAGTTTGACCGTGAGTTCGAACGAGGCCTGGGTGATGCCTGCACCTTGGTGAGCTTCCTTCATGCTGCGACCAGTGTAATCCTGCGAGGTGCTGCCCATCGCCATGGCGACGAAGGCGATCTGGTGCTGAATCAGTTCTCCCAACGATACGTTGGCAAAATAAGGGCTGAGCTGGGGATCAAGCATTACGCGCTTGTAGAAATCCCTGACGATCGTGGTGATCGCGGGGAATCCGCCATATTTGTCGAAAAGCGTTTGAGTCATATATTTTTTTCCAAAGCAAACCGGGTCGAATTCGGAATGAGCCATGAAGTTCTTCTGAACAAGACTTAGTGTGCCACATCCCTTGCTGACCTGTATGTAATCCAGGTGAGTTTTGGCCACCCTTTTGCGGCGCACCTGTCGGTGCGGCAGCCGAAATCCTTCAAAATCTTTCAGGCCTTGCAGCCCGATCTGCAACACGGCTGCGTGCTAACATCCGTAAACCCAACGAAACTATCGGAAGCTTCATCCATCATGGCATTCACTACCGAAAACCATCCTGGCGTCAGCGCCGACATACCCGCGCAATCGCGCGGCTTCGTGCTCAACCATTCGATGCTGCGCGTGAAAGATCCGGCCGTGGCGCTGGACTTCTACACCCGCATCATGGGCATGCGCGTGCTGCGCAAGCTGGACTTCCCCGAGATGAAATTCTCGCTGTACTTCCTCGCCAAGGTCGAGGAAGGCACCAGCGTGCCGGAAGAAGTGGGCGAGCGTACCGCGTGGACCTTCAGCCAGCACGGCATCCTCGAGCTGACCCACAACTGGGGTACCGAGAACGACCCGGAATTCAAATACCACGACGGCAATGCGCAGCCGCAAGGCTTCGGCCACATCTGCTTCTCGGTGCCGGACCTGGCAGCTGCCGTGCAGTGGTTCGACGAGAATGGCGTCACCTACGTGAAGCGCCCCGAGCAGGGCAAGATGCGCGACGTCGCCTTCATCAAGGATCCGGACGGCTACTGGATCGAGATCGTGCAGCCCAGCCTGTTGAAAAACCTGGGGCGCTGATCACGACGCGTCACTGCACGCAGGGATTCGCCAGACAAAAAATGCGCCGACATGTCGGCGCATTTTTTTTACGACATTCGTGACCTTCGCAGCACTCACTTTCGCCAGCTGACGACAGAAGCCAGTTCGGCGGCTGTCAGCTTCGGAGCCAGTTGCAGGATGAAGTCCACCGCATATTCACGCAGGAAGGCGCCGCGGCGCACCGCCACGCGCGTGACGTTCGGCGCAAACAGATGGCTGGCCGAGATCGCCTTCAGGCCGTTGCCAAGGTTGCTGGCGACTGCCATCGACGCCACCAGTCCGACGCCCATGCCCAGCGAAACATACTGCTGGATCACGTCCGAATCCATTGCTGTCAACACGATGTCGGGCGACAGGCTGTGCGTTTCGAATGCTTCGTCGATATGGCTGCGGCCGGTGAAGCCCTGGTCATAAGTAATCAGCGGATACTCAGCCAGGTCTTGCAAGCTGACTTCCCTCTGGCCCAGCAGCGCATGGCCGTCGGGTACCACGATTACATGGTGCCACTCGTAGCAGGGGAAGGACACCAGCTCATCGAACTGCGTCAGGCCTTCGGTCGCGATGCCGATATCGGCCTTGCCGGACAATACCCATTCGGCGATGTGCTCGGGGGCGCTTTGCTGCAGCGCGATCCGCACATCGGGGAAGGCCGAGCGAAAATGCTGCACCGCCTTCGGCAGCACATAGCGTGTCTGCGTGTGGGTGGCCGCAATCGACAGCGTGCCGGTGGTCTTGCCGGAGAACGAAGCCCCTACGCGCTGCAGGTTCTCCGCTTCGAGCAACAGCTTTTCGACGATCTGCAGAACTTCCTTGCCAGGCTCCGTGAGGCCGGTCAGGCGCTTGCCGTTGCGCTCGAAGATATCGACGCCCAGCTCTTCCTCGAGCTCGCGGATCTGGCGGCTCACGCCCGGCTGCGATGTGAACAGCGCATTCGCAACTTCGGTCAGGTTGAAGCCGCGGCGCGCTGTCTCGCGCACAGAACGCAATTGCTGGAAATTCATGTCAGACCGCCTCGTCGAGGAAGACGCGCACGCGTTTCGGTTTCACCAGCACGGTGGCGCCCAGCTGCAGGTTCAGCTGCGCAAAGCGCTCGCTGGGCAGCACGGCTTCGATCAGGCCGTGATCGTCGTCGCGCTCCAGCTCCAGCTGCGCCAGCGGGCCGATCGCATGGGCGCGCGTGAGACGCGCGACGATGCCTTCGCCGCCGGCTACATAGGGCTCCACATCCAGTTCATGCGGACGCACATAGCCGACGCCGGCGGCGTCGCGGGCATGGCTATGGTCGGGCACCTGCAGCGGCGTGCCGCCCGATTCCAGCACCCCCTCGTGCACGCGGCCATGGAACAGGTTCACGTTGCCGAGGAAGCTGTACACGAAAGGCGAGGCTGGGTGGTTGTACACCTCGTCCGGCGCGCCGATCTGTTCCACCTTGCCACGGTTCATCAGCACCACACGGTCGGCGACTTCGAGCGCCTCTTCCTGGTCATGCGTGACGAAGATGCTGGTCACGTGCAGTTCGTCATGCAGGCGACGCAGCCAGCGGCGCAACTCCTTCCTGACCTTCGCATCGAGCGCGCCGAACGGCTCGTCCAGCAGCAGCACGCGCGGCTCGACGGCCAGTGCGCGCGCCAGCGCGATACGCTGGCGCTGGCCGCCCGACAGCTGCGACGGATAGCGGTCGGCCAGCCAGTCCAGCTGCACCAGCGACAGCAGTTGCATCACCTTCTCGCGGATCTCGCGCTCCGAAGGGCGCTGGTGGCGCGGCTTCACGCGCAGGCCGAAGGCGATGTTCTCGAACACGCTCATGTGCCTGAACAGCGCATAGTGCTGGAACACGAAGCCGACCTGGCGCTCGCGCACATGCTGGACCGATGCGTCTTCGCCATCCAGGATTACTTGCCCGTGGTCGGGTTGCTCGAGGCCGGCGATCACGCGCAGCAGCGTGGTCTTGCCGCAGCCGGACGGCCCCAGCAGCGCGGTCAGTTCGCCGCTGGCGAAATCCAGCGAGACGTTGTCGAGTGCGACGAAATCGCCGAAGCGCTTGCCGATGTTGCGTACTTCAATGCTCATGATTCAGCTCCACGGTACTCACCTCCGTCTCGTGACGGACGCGCCATTCAATGATCGTTTTCAGTGCCAGCGTCACCAGCGCCAGCAGGGCCAGCAGCGATGCGACGGCGAACGCAGCGGCAAAGTTGTATTCGTTGTAAAGGATCTCGACCTGCAGCGGCATCGTGTTGGTCTCGCCGCGGATGTGGCCGGACACCACCGACACCGCGCCGAACTCGCCCATCGCGCGCGCATTGCACAGGATGACGCCGTACAGCAGGCCCCAGCGAATGTTCGGCAGCGTCACGTGCCAGAAGGTGCGCCAGCCGGAAGCGCCCAGTACCAGCGCCGCTTCTTCTTCCTCGGTGCCCTGCGATTGCATCAGCGGGATCAGTTCGCGCGCGACGAACGGGAAGGTGACGAACACCGTCGCCATCACGATGCCGGGCACCGCGAACAGGATCTGCACGTCATGTTCCATCAGCCAGGCGCCGAACCAGCCATGCGCGCCAAACAGCAGCACATAGATCAGGCCCGAGATCACCGGCGACACCGAGAACGGCAAGTCGATCCGTGTCCGCAGCAGGCTCTTGCCGCGGAATTCGAACTTCGCGATCGCCCACGATGCAGCCACGCCGAATACCAGGTTGGCCGGCACCGCAATCGCCGCGGTGAGCAGCGTCAGTTTGATCGCATGCCAGGCGTCTTCTTCGGTGATCGCGAGCAGGTAGGTGTCCCAGCCTTTTTTCAGGGCCTCGGTGAAGACGACCGCCAGCGGCACCAGCAGGAACAGGAAGGCAAAGGCTAGCGCAATGGCGATCAGCAGCAGGCGCACCCAAGTCGGTTCTTGTGTAGCGGCCGGCACATACGGCGGCTCGGCGCGCGCATGGGATCCATGCGCTCCATGAGCGGCGTGCGCAGCGCCCAGAGTGGAAGCAGTGGCGCTCATCTCAGGTCCTTTCCTTGCTGCCGCGCTTGCGCATCCACGCCTGCAGCAGGTTAATCGCCAGCAGCAGCACGAAGGATGCGGCCAGCATCACGACGGCAATCGCGGTCGCGCCTGCATAGTCGTATTGCTCGAGTTTGGTAATGATCAGCAGCGGGACGATCTCGGAAATCATCGGCATGTTGCCGGCAATGAAAATCACCGAGCCGTATTCGCCGAGTGCACGCGCAAAGGACAAGGCGAAACCAGTGAGCAGCGCTGGCAGGATCGAAGGGAAGATCACATGCTGGAAGGTCTGCAGTCGCGTCGCGCCGAGGCAGGCGGCGGCTTCCTCGAGTTCGCGCTCGGCTTCTTCCAGCACCGGCTGCACGGTGCGCACGACAAAGGGCAGGCCGATGAAGACCAGCGCCACGCCCACGCCCAGCGGCGTGAACGCGACCTTGATGTCGAAGGCGGCCAGCCGGCTGCCTATCCAGCCATTGCCGGCATACAGCGCGGTCAGCGCAATACCGGCGACAGCGGTCGGCAGCGCGAACGGCAGGTCGACGAAGGCATCCAGCAGCTTCTTGCCGGGGAAGCGGTAGCGCACCAGCACCCACGCGAGGATGGTGCCGAACACCGCATTGATGGCGGCCGCCACCAGCGACGCGCCAAAGCTCAGCCGGTATGCCGCCAGCACGCGCGGTGCGGTGACGGTGGTCCAGAACTTGTCCCAGTCCATGGAAAGCGTATTGAGCACCAGCGCCGACAGCGGGATCAGTACCACCAGCGACAGGTAGGCCACCGTGAAGCCCAGCGACAGCGTGAACCCGGGTAGCACACGCTTGCTGCCGCGGGCGCGGGGGGTGGGGAAAATCTGGGCTGACATTGGGTTTTATAAGTTTTAGGTCTAAAGAATGGTGATGTTTGCATCGCCCGGTTATAAAAAGAACGAATTTTTTGGCATTTCCTTAGAAGATTTCCGAATAAAAGACCGGCCCGGCAGCTGGCGCTGCGGGGCCGAAGAAGGAAAAGAGCAGGAGAGGAGATGAAAAAGACAGGGAAATGACGCCGGATCAGGGCTCCGGCGGGCCCGCGAGAATCGTCCGATCAGAAGGCCAGCTGGTAGCGGGCCACCAGCAGCTTCTCGCTCTTGCCATTCAGCGAGCCGCCTTCGAAGTTCGTGATCTCGTAGTTCAGCGCCAGCTTCGAGCTTTCATTCAGGTACCAGTTGGCGCCCACGGCAGTCGACTTCGCGGTCAATGCATAGTTGCCGGTGGTGCGGAACGCCGTCGGCAGCGAGGCATCGATGCGGTTTTCCTGATAGCGGGCCAGCAGTTCGAAGGCACCCCAGCCGCCTTCCGCGCCGGGCTTGAACGGGCTGTAGGGCTTGACCCCTTTGAACGATGCGTCTTCGCCAGTCAGCAGCCAGCTGCCGGCCAGTTGCCACGCGTTGTTGTGCGCGGTCGCCCGGGTGTTGCTGGCATTGATCAGGTCTTGCGACACTTCCGCATACTCGGCGATCAGACCAAACGGCCCCTTGTAGAAGTAAGCCTGCGGCGACCAGCGCGTGCGCGTGCCATTGCTGGCGACGTTCGTGTTGTAGGCAAAGAAGTTATTCGCCTGGCCGGGCGTCTTGTAGCTCGGCACGCCCTGTGCGCTGGTGCTGGTCGCCAGCGATGAAGTACCGGTGGTGCCGGCCACGCCAAAGCCCAGGCCTTGCAAGGGGCTGTCGGTGCCCGCGAACGGTGTCGTGAAGATGCGCGCCGCGAATTCCTTGTCGGCGTTCACGTCTTGTGCCGTCGTGTTTTCGCCGCCATCGGTGGTGCCGTTGAATACACCCACCGCGTAGTTGAGCTTGTTGTTGAGGACGTCACCGAAAACCGAGATACCCAGGTCGCGGTTGGGCAGGATGTTGTTGCTCACGTAGCTGCGTTCGATGAACTTGATGTCTGCACCGCCTTGCAGGCGTTCAAGACCGACGAAAGGCTTGAATTTGCCGACGCGAACCTGAGCGGCCGGGTTGTGCTTCAGGTCGAGGTAGGCATCGATGACGGCGCTCTTGTTTTCGCCGAATTCGGGCGTGAAGCGGAAGCCGTATTTGCCAAACAACGTGCCCTCGAAGGTCGGTCGGATGCGGCGTGCGCGGAAACCATCAACGGCCGTCGGGAAGGCGTCGCCAGTGAAATCGCGGTAGTCGAAATGGACCAGGCCACGCAGGCGGTACTCAAACTGACCGTCGGCGGATTTGAAGCCGAAGCCCTTCTCGCTGGCGTTGACGACGGGCGTCGACTTCTGCTTTGCTGCCAGTTCTTCTGAAGCCAGCTCCTGCTTGCGATCCAGCACGCGCAGCTTCTGGTCCAGTTCCTGGATTTGCGCCTTCAGTTTTTCGATGTCGGCCTTGTCATCCGCATGGGCCGGGATCGAAGTGAATACTGCGCTGACTGCGGTGGCGATGAGCAGGCGTGTGAAGGGCCTGCCCAGTGAATTTTTCACTGAGTTCATGGTGTTTTCCTTATTGTGCGTTGGGTGGCGACCGGCGGGCCTTGCCGGTCTTCCGAGATCAAAATGTCAGGTGTGTGGCGTGATGCCGGCCCTGTCAGTGATGGTGTGAATGAAGGATTACTTCGCCTGGTAGATCTGGTCGAAGACGCCGCCATCGGCGAAGTGCGCCTTTTGTGCCTTGGTCCAGCCGCCGGCGACTTCATCGACGGTCAGCAGCTTCACCTTCGGGAATTGCGACGCGTACTTCTTCGCGATCTTGTCCGCGGTCGGGCGGTAGTAATGCTTCGCTGCGAGTTCCTGCCCTTCGTCGGAGTACAGGTAGTTCAGGTAGGCTTCGGCCGCCTTGCGGGTACCGCGACGGTCGACGACCTTGTCGACCACGGCCACCGGCGGCTCGGCCAGGATGCTGACCGAAGGCACGACGATCTCGACCTTGTCCGGACCCAGTTCCTTGATCGCCAGCAGCGCTTCATTTTCCCAAGCCAGCAGCACGTCGCCGATGCCGCGCTCGACAAAGGTGGTCGTTGCGCCGCGCGCGCCCGAGTCGAGCACCGGCACGTTCTTGTAGACCTTGGCGAGGAATTCCTGCGCAGTCTTTTCATTGCCGCCCGGCTGCTTCAATGCATAGCCCCAGGCTGCCAGATGGTTCCAGCGTGCGCCGCCCGAGGTCTTCGGGTTCGGCGTCACCACCGATACACCGGGTTTGGCGATGTCGCCCCAATCCTTGATGCCTTTCGGATTGCCCTTGCGGACCAGGAAGACGATGGTCGACGTGTACGGGGCGCTGTTGTGCGGCAGGCGCTTTTGCCAGTCTTTCGCGATCAGGCCGCGTTGCGCGATCTCGTCGATGTCATAGGCCAGCGCCAGTGTCACCACGTCGGCTGCGAGGCCGTCGATGACAGCGCGCGCCTGCTTGCCCGAGCCGCCATGCGACTGCTTGATCTTCAGTTCGCTGCCGGACTGCGTCTTCCACTGCGCGGCGAAGTTCTTGTTGACGTCCTGGTAGAGCTCGCGCGTCGGGTCATACGACACGTTGAGCAGCGAGAGTTCGTTAGCGTGCGCGGTCGCGGTTGCCAATGTGGCCGCCAGCGTCAGCAGGGCTGCGGCGATCAGTCTTGTTTTCATGGTGTCCTTTCTGAGACGTGGTCCGTATTGCGAAGTCGATGGGCATGCGACGGAGTGCTGTATGCATGCGACAGGACGAAGCTTAGTTTTTGGCCAAGGCTTGAGGGAACGAATAAGTTTGCACTTCCTTATGCAGATTCCGGATATGGCCGCCGACCGACTTGGTCTTTGGCCCCGGTCTGACGGTGCCGCCGGAAAAACCCCATACAATTGAAGGCTTTCAACCACCTGCCGGCGGCGTGGGTTCAAGACGCCGCAATTGGCTGGAATAGCCTGAAATTGCCTGAAATTGCCTGGAGACGCCTGATGACCGACTTCACTACTGGCCTGGAACGCCGCCCCGTCAACTTTGCACCGCTGACACCGATCGATTTCATCGACCGCGCCGCGGCCGTCTATGGCGACCGGCTGGCCGTAGTGCACGGCGGGGTGCGGCGTACCTGGCGCGAGACTTATGCACGCACCCGTCGCCTGGGCTCGGCGCTGCAACAGCGCAGCATCGCGAAAGACGACGTGGTGGCCGTTCTGCTGCCGAACATCCCCGAGATGGTCGAGGCCCACTTCGGCGTGCCGATGGCGGGCGCCGTGCTCAACACGCTGAACACGCGGCTCGACCTGGCGACGCTGCAGTACATGCTGAAGCACGGCGAAGCGAAGGCCCTGATCACCGATACCGAATACCTGCCGCTGGTCGACGACATTCGCAAGGCGATGCCTGAGCTGCTGATCATCGGCGTGAAGGACCCCACGGTCGATACGCCGGCCATGCCGTCCGGCTGGCTCGATTACGAAGCGCTGCTGGCCGAAGGCGATCCGGATTTCGCGTGGCAGCCGCCGGCCGACGAGTGGGATGCGATCGCGCTCAACTACACCTCAGGCACCACCGGTGATCCGAAGGGCGTGGTCTACCATCATCGCGGGGCAACCATCAATGCGATCTCCAATATCCTCGAATGGGACATGCCCAAGCATGCGGTTTACCTGTGGACGCTGCCCATGTTCCATTGCAATGGCTGGTGCTTCCCGTGGACGCTGGCTGCGCGTGCCGGCGTCAATGTCTGCCTGCGCAAGTTCGATGCGCAGGGCGTGCTCGACCTGATCGCGAAGGAACGCGTCACCCATTACTGTGGCGCGCCCATCGTGCAGAGCGCGCTGGTGGCCGCGCCCGAGGAATACCGCCATCGTATCAAGCATCGCGTATCGACCATGGTGGCCGCGGCGCCGCCGTCATCGGCAATGCTCGCGCAAATGGCCGAGATGGGCTTCGACATCACGCACGTGTACGGACTCACCGAAGTCTATGGCCCGGCCACGGTCTGCGCGAAGCAGGAAGACTGGAATGAGCTGAGCCTCGGCGAACAGGCGCAAATGAATGCGCGGCAGGGCGTGCGCTATCACTTGCAGGCTGGCGTGACGGTGAGGGACCCGGAGACCATGCAGCCGGTGCCAGCCGATGGCGAGACCATGGGCGAGATCATGTTCCGCGGGAATATCTGCATGAAGGGCTATCTGAAGAATCCACGTTCAACCGAAGAGTCCTTCAAGGGTGGCTGGTTCCATACCGGCGACCTGGCCGTGATGTACCCGGACGGCTACCTGCGCATCAAGGACCGCAGCAAGGACATCATCATCTCCGGTGGCGAGAACATCTCCAGCATCGAGGTCGAGGATGCGTTGTATCAGCACCCCGCCATCGTCGCGGCCGCCGTGGTGGCCGCGCCCGACCCGAAGTGGGGCGAGGTGCCGTGCGCCTTCATCGAGACCCGTCCCGGCGTGGAGCTGAGCAAGGATGAGGTGGTCGCGCACTGCAAGGCGCTGCTGGCCGGCTTCAAGGTGCCGAAGATCGTGGTGTTCAAGGAGCTGCCGAAAACCTCGACCGGCAAGATCCAGAAATTCGTGCTGCGCGAAGAGGCTGGCTCGGCGAAGGCGATCGACCAGTCCTGATGCGTCGGGATCATGGTCGCAGACACGATCGCGCCGGCCGTCGGCGCGCTGGTGTTCAAGAGGGCAGGTGGTGCTGCCCGGAGCAGATCTTTACTTCGCAGGCGCCTTGATCGCGGTCCATGCGCCCATCGCCTGCGGCGTCAGCGCTGCCCATTTGTCGAGGTCGGCCTTGGGCACGTCGGCCGGCGGCGTGCCGACGTTCAGCATCGCCGACTGGAATTCCTTCTCGCTCGGCTTCTCGGGCAGCTTGCTGAAGAAGGCGATGCGCCACGCATTGCAGGTCGCGGCATCATGCACGACCGCGGCCTTGTTGCCCGGCCAGCCCTTGATGATATCGGTGAGCACCGCTTCGCGCCGACCCTTGAGCTCGGCCGGAGTCAGCTTCGCCTTGGTGCGCGCTTGCTTGTTCGTTGTATGAACCTGGGTGAACCGTCCGGCGATATCGCCCATCAGGGAGCCGAACTGCGGCGAAGGCACGGTCAGTGTCGAGTGCAGCTGCGAGATCGCCGAGCAGCGCAGCGCAGCGGCTTCGACCGGGGTGTCGTCCTGCGGGGCTGCGGCAGCGACTGCGGGCGCGGCACAGGCGAGCGCAAGAAGGACGCGTCGGACATGGCCGGCAAGGCGGGCATGGCGGGCAAGTCGGGTCACGCCGAGGGTCGTCTGCTTCATGGTCTTCCTCATGATGTTTTTATCGGTTGCAGATGCGCGTCGATTGTAGCGGAAGCGCCTGCCGGCCAAGGTTCATGAAATATAATCACAGGCTTCACCAAACCACCTGCCGTCCCGGAACCGAACCCATGCGAGTCTTCAATTTCAGCGCTGGTCCTGCCGCATTGCCGGAGCCCGTGCTCCGTCGCGCCGCCGAAGAGATGCTCGACTGGCATGGCAGCGGCATGTCGGTGATGGAGATGAGCCACCGCGGCAAGGAATTCATCAGCATCGCCGACAAGGCCGAAGCCGATTTCCGTCGCCTGCTGGGCATCCCGTCCAACTACAAGGTGCTGTTCCTGCAGGGCGGCGCGCTGGCGATGAACGCGATCATCCCGATGAACCTGCTCGGCACGAAGACCTCGGCCGATTACGTGAACACCGGCGAATGGTCGAAGAAGTCCATCAGCGAGGCGAAGAAGTACTGCCGCGCGAACGTGGTCGCGTCTGCCGAGGACCGCAAGTTCACCTATGTGCCGCCGCAATCAAGCTGGCAGCTCGACCCGAATGCCGCTTATGTCCATGTGTGCACCAACGAGACCATCGGCGGTGTCGAGTATTTCTGGGTGCCCGAAGTCGGCGATGTGCCGCTGGTGGCCGACATGTCCTCGCACATCCTGTCGCGCGAGATCGACGTGACGAAGTACGGCGTCATCTATGGTGGCGCACAGAAGAACATCGGCCCGGCCGGCGTCACCTTCGTGATCGTGCGCGAAGACTTGCTCGATCGCGCGCTGCCGATCACGCCGTCGGTATTCCACTGGAAGGAGCAGGCCGCGGCCGATTCGATGCTCAACACGCCGCCCACCTATGGCATCTACATCGCCGGTCTGGTGTTCGAGTGGCTGCTCGAGCAAGGCGGCATGCAGGCGATCGAGGCGCGCAACATCGCCAAGGCCGCGCTGCTGTATGACTACCTCGATGCCAGCGGCTTCTATGTGAGCCCGGTCGAGCGCGACTGCCGTTCGCGGATGAACGTGCCGTTCTTCCTGAACGACGACAAGCTCAACGATGCCTTCCTGAAAGGCGCTGATGCAAACGGCCTGGTGCAGCTGAAGGGCCACCGCGTGGTCGGCGGCATGCGGGCGTCGATCTACAACGCGATGCCGATCGAGGGCGTGCAGGCGCTGGTCGATTACATGAAAGAGTTTGCCCGAACCCACGGGTAAGCAGGGCCTGTCTCTTGCCCTTTGCGTGACGACACCACCGTCGTCACGATGCGCGGAATTTAATCGCGATCCATTACTCCAATCCGAAAGCTTGCCGCTCGCCATCGCGGGCGGTGTCGTCGCACAGCTTTTACCGGAGCGCACATGGATCCTCTGTACCCGCAATCATCCCCCGCCGACGTCGAGATCAGCCTGCATGAGCGCCAGCGGCGCGAACTGATGCAAATGCTGTCCAACTGCGGCAGCCGCCCGGTGGCCGAGCTGTCGGAGATGTCCGAAGCCGAGCGCTGCAAATGGCTGTTCTGGAACCTGCACGAGAACCTCGACGAGATCCGGCGCATGGAGCCTTCGCTGCAGGCGCGCGTGACCAGCATGCAGTTCACCGTGCTCGACGGATCGACACTGACCGGCGACGGCTCGATGGAGAAACGGCTGGACCTTGCGTGCAAGTGGACGCTGGAGCTGAGTTATCCCGGCTTCCCGGACGAGATCAGCCACGGCCTCGGCGATGGCTGGGTCAACCTGGTGATTGCAGACGAGTCACCGGCCTACCTGAGCGTGCAGGACGGACAGAAGGCCTACCTCGATGCCGACCACACCACCTACCCGAACCAGTTGTATCTCGAAGGCTGGGTGACGCCGGGCGTGTGGCAGGAGATGCGATCGCACCTGTCCAACCCGAACCCGACCTGCCGCACCGACGTGGTCTTGCTCGACAACGTGCTGTTTCCGGTGAAAAGCGGATTTGATTTCGTGCTGGGGCCGCCGGGTTCGATCGGGGTGGTCAACATGGAGTTCCGTGCGTTCTCGCACCCGACCGAGCGGCGTTCGTTCCGCCGCGGCGAGCCGCGCCGCCGAACCTGATGCGCCGTGCCGACACGGCCCCAGGAGGGCCCCACGCAGCGGGTGGCGCAGCGCCGCTTGCATGCTATCTTCACGGGTGACAGCCTTGCAGTCGGAGGACCCTGATGGAAATGCACCGCGCACCCACCCCTTTGCCGGACGACGAACCTTTCGAGGAAGACGTGCCGCAGCCGATCCCGCCAGAAGAGCCGGTACCGGACCCGAATCCGGAATAAGCAACAAGCAATAAGCGACAAGCAAGAAGCGCTCGTCGTCGGGCGTATGCGCATCGAAGCGCAGGGAAGGGCGCACGCCGAGCGCGGACGCCCCGGCATCAGCCTTGGCTGCGCAGCGCGCGCTCTTCCGCTTCCTGCATGTGCTGTATGTGCCGCAAGTACCAGGACAGCGCCACCGCGACGATCGCCAGGCTCAGGCTGTTCCCGAGCCAGAAGCCGGCCGCGCCCTGCAGTATGGCCGGCGTGCCGCCGAGCACGTCGAAGCCCATCAGGTAGCCGCCACCCAGCCCCATGCCCCACAGCGCGAAGGCGTACATGATCGTTGGCACGGTCGCGACCTTGTACGCGCGCAGCACATAGGCGGTGCCGACCTGCCAGGAATCAAACAGCTGGTAGAAGGCGATGAAGAAGAACAGCGGCATGGCGGCGGCCGCGACCTGTGCGTCCGGCGTGTACGCGCCGATGATGAACTCGCGTGTCAGCCACACCAGTACGCCGATGCCCACCGCCAGCAGCGCACCGAGACGCACACCAGCCCGGCCCGCATGCCGTGCAGCAGCCAGACGGCCGGCGCCGATTTCCTGCGCGACCAGCGTGCCGGTCGCATTCGCAATCGACAGCGGCAGCATGTACAGCACAGTGCCGAAGTTGGCAGTGATCTGGTGCGCGGCCAGGGTCTCGTTGCCGAGGCGCGCGATGAACAAGGCCATGAAGGTGAAGGCTGTCACCTCGATCAGGTAGGACAAGCCCATCGGTACGCCCAGCTTCAGCAGCTCCGACTGCGCGCGCCACACCGGACGCCCGAGGCCGCGGCCGAACAAATTGAATTGCTGGTAATGCGCGCCGCGACGCACGATCATCCACGCGATGCCGACCGCCAGCCACGCCGTGATCGTGGTTGCGATCGCACAACCTGGCGTGCCGAGCGCGGGTATGCCCAGCAGGTCGGGCGCGCCGAAGATGAACAGCGCATTCAGCGGGATCTTGGCCAGCAGGCCGGCGACCTGGATCAGCATCACCATCCGCGGCCGTGAGGTCGCCGTGTTCAGCGACGCATAGATGCGAAAGCCCAGCGTGGCCGGCAGCGCCAGCGCCAGCAGGCGCAGGTACTCGCGCACGCGGTCTTCGAGCGCCGGCGGCGCCTTCGCGATGTCGAGCAGGATTTGCGGGAACAGCAGCAGCAGGCAACCGATCACGGACAGGAACAAGGCCAGCCACACGCCTTGCCGGACTTCGTCGCCGATCGCCTCATGCTTCTTCGCGCCATACAGCTGGCCGATCACGGGCGACAGCGCCTGCATCACGCCCGACAGGCCGACGAAGAAGCTCACGTAGATGGACGCGCCCAGCCCGAGCGCCGCGAGGTCGGTCGCCGAGTAACGGGCGGTCATCACGGTGTCGATCACGCCGTTGCTGATCACTGCCAGCTGGCCCACCAGGATGGGCCAGGCCAGAGATGCGACGCGACGGGTGAACGACGCCGGTGGGCTGGCGTGTCCGGTGTCAGTCATGGAAGCTTGCGTCGGAACAGTCGGAAGAATTCATGCCGGTCGGCGGCACGGCGGCCTTGCCAGAGTAAGGTCAGGTCGCCATCGACCTTCTTCATCTCGGCGCCGCGGCGGCGCAGGCCATCGTCCTGCACCAGCAGGAATTCGCAATCGCGGCCGCCCGGCTTGGCAAAGCGCACATTGCCGAGGTAGGCAAACGACGCGCGCTGCGCCGGACCCAGGCCATCGGCATTCACGCAGCGATAGTCTGCAGGCAGGTTGGACTCGATGCTCGCGGCCACGCCGGCATAGCTCTGGCTGTAGTTCAGCCACGGCAGCCACAGCGTCATCAGCAGCACCCAGCACAGCACCAGGCCGCCGGTCGACAGCACGACGGCGCGCCACAGCACCGGCGGGCGGCGGCCGAGACGCCATTGCAGCAGCAAGACCCAGCCGACCGTGGTGGCGAGCGCGACCAGCATTGCCAGCAGGTTGAATTCGGGCTGGAAACCGGGCGCGAGCTTGAAGACATTTTTCGCCAGCTGCGCAGGCCAGCCGGTCTGCTTCGCGATCCAGCCCAGCCACAGGAAGGCGCCCAGCGCGGTCAGCGTCATCACCGAGAACCAGTCGATCGCATTGATGGCGCCGCGTTTCAGCGTCGGCAGGCCGAAGGTCGCGAGGATGGCCAGCGGCGGCAGCAGTGCCAGCAATTCATAGTCGTGCAGGCGGGGCGAGAACACGGCCAGAGCCAGCAGCATCACGATGCCGGCCGCTGGCAGCAGCACGTGCAGCGAGACTTGCGTGCGCCATGCATACACAGTCCAGGCCGCGATCGGCCATGCCGGCCATGCGTACCAGACCAGCACCTTCGGCAGTTCGGACAGGGACTTCGCTGTCGGCATCCCCAGTTCCTTCAGGTCGCCGGCCAGCCAGGTGGCGGCCAGGCCTTCGGGCACGACCTGCTGGCGCGCGATCAGCCACAGCGCGGGCAGCAGCAGCGCCAGCGGCAGCGCGCTCAGCAGTACCGGGCGCAGCGCCTGTCGGTAGTGGATCGCGGCCAGTGCGGCGAAGGCAATCATCAACGCCAGCGGCGCGGTCCAGCCATGCGTCAATACCAGCGCGCCAAGCGTCAGGCCGAGGCCGGCGCCGGCACGCGGCGTGGGTTGGTCGAACACGCAGGCTGCGCCATAGAAGGTGGCGGCCACCAGCGCGACGAACAGCGCCGGCGCGGCCGTCTCGTGGCTGCGCAGCAGCAGGCCGAGGCTGGCGACGAAGATCAGCAGTGCGCCATCGGCCAGCGTGCGGCCGTAGTCGATCGCGGCCGGCTGGCCGCCGAACGCCAGCTTCAGCGGCTGCGCTTCGGCGCGGCGGCCGAGCACGAAGGCCGTGCGCCAGACGCTGAGCGCGCCGATCGCGAAGAAGACGACGATGGAGATGCGGGCGGCGAGCGCGTCGCCGGTCAGCCAGCCAAACAATTTGATCAGCAGCGCCCCGGTCCAGAAGGCCAGCGGTGCTTCGTCCGGCATAGCCAGGCCGGCGATATTGGGCGCGAGCCAGTCGGCAATCGTGCCGTGCGCCATCGTCCACATGATGCCGAAGCCGGCCGCATCGTCGACCTTCCACGGGTCGCGGCGGATGATGCCGGGCAGGATGTACAACAGGCACATCGCAACCAGCCACCAGCGCGGCAAGGCGTGCGTGGCGGCAGCAGGTAGGCGTACGGGTTTCATCCGGGGGAGGGCGATGTGGATCGTTGTGGTTGGTTTGGCGATATTGTGCCGCATGAATCGTGCCCCAAGAAAAGCAAATGCCGCACAAGGCGGCATTTGCTTTCGGGGCAGGGCTGGCTTACTGGCCGGCTGCCTGGGTCTTCGAACCGACCTTGCCGAACTTCTGGCGGAACTTGTCGACGCGACCGGCGGTATCGACGATCTTGTGCTTGCCAGTGAAGAACGGGTGCGATTCCGACGACACTTCAACCTTCAGCAGCGGGTAGTCCTTGCCTTCGAAGTTGATGGTCTCGCGGGTCTGGACCGTCGAGCGGGTGATGAATTTGAAATCGCAGGAGAGGTCGTGAACGACGATCTCGCGGTAATCCGGGTGGATGCCTTCTTTCATGGTTTTCTCACTATCGTTGGGTAGCCAATCGTCGCTTCGTCGGTCCGTATTGCTTCTTGACCCGGTCGATGACCACTTGCCCTGTTAAAGGAACCCGCGATTATAGTGGAAAATCAATGGCTTGGACAAGTCACGGCAGAGCGGGCGTGGACTGGGGGAGAGCCTGGGCTGTGGTGGTCGCAGGGATCCGCCAACGGCCAAGCCCCAAAAGACAAGCGGCGCCCGCAGGCGCCGCCGATGTTGCCAGAACAAGAACCGCGATTCAGCGGTATCAGGAACCGCCGCGACGCATCAGGTCGAAGAATTCCGCATTGGTCTTGGTGGCCTTCATCTTGTCGAGCATGAACTCCATCGCTTCGATCTCGTCCATCCCGTACAGCAGCTTGCGCAGGATCCAGACCTTCTGCAGCACGTCCGGCTTGATCAGCAGCTCTTCGCGGCGGGTGCCGGACTTGCTGAGGTTGATCGCCGGGTAGACGCGCTTCTCGGCCAGGCGGCGCTCGAGGTGCACTTCCATGTTGCCGGTGCCCTTGAATTCTTCGTAGATCACGTCATCCATGCGGCTGCCGGTCTCGATCAGCGCGGAAGCGATGATGGTCAGCGAGCCGCCTTCCTCGATGTTGCGCGCCGCGCCGAAGAAGCGCTTCGGGCGCTGCAGCGCGTTGGCGTCCACACCGCCGGTCAGCACCTTGCCCGAGGCCGGGATCACGGTGTTGTACGCACGGGCGAGGCGGGTGATCGAGTCCAGCAGGATCACGACATCCTTCTTCATCTCGACCAGGCGCTTGGCCTTTTCCAGCACCATCTCGGCCACTTGCACGTGGCGGGTCGCCGGTTCGTCGAAGGTCGAGGCGACCACTTCGCCGCGCACCGAGCGCTGCATCTCGGTCACTTCTTCCGGACGTTCGTCGATCAGCAGCACGATCAGGGTCACGTCGGGATGGTTGGCGGTGATCGCATGCGCAAGGTGCTGCAGCATCACGGTCTTGCCCGACTTCGGCGATGCCACCAGCAGGCCGCGCTGGCCTTTGCCGATCGGCGCGATCATGTCGATGATGCGGCCGGTGATGTTCTCTTCGCCGCGCATCTCGCGCTCAAGCAGCAGCGGCTTGTTCGGGTGCAGCGGCGTCAGGTTCTCGAACAGGATCTTGTGCTTCGACGCTTCCGGCGGTTCGCCGTTGACCTTGTCGACCTTGACCAGCGCGAAGTAACGCTCGCCATCTTTCGGGGTCCTGACTTCGCCTTCGATCGAGTCGCCGGTATGCAGGTTGAAGCGGCGGATCTGGGACGGCGAGATATAGATGTCATCGGTCGACGCCATGTAGCTCGCATCCGGCGAGCGCAGGAAGCCGAAGCCATCCGGCAGCACTTCGAGTACGCCATCGCCGAAGATCTGCTCGCCGGACTTGGCGCGCCTCTTCAGGATCGCGAACATCAGTTCCTGCTTGCGCAGGCGTGCGGCATTGTCGATCTCGAGGCCAATGGCCATCTCGAGCAGGGCGGACACGTGGAGTGCCTTGAGTTCAGAAAGATGCATGGTCAGGGCCCGTGGCGGGCAAACAAAGGTGGGGGAGGGAACTGCGCTGGAAAAGGGAAGAAGCGGCAGCGCGAGCGCGCTGCCGCCGAAGCATCAGATATTGCTATCAATGAAGGAGGTCAGCTGGCCCTTGGCCAGTGCGCCGACCTTCTGTGCTGCCGGCACGCCGTTCTTGAACAGGATCAGCGTCGGGATGCCGCGGATGCCGAACTTGGCCGGCACGGCCTGGTTGGCATCGACGTCCATCTTCGCGATCTGCAGCTTGCCGTCGTATTCCTTGGCGACTTCTTCGAGGATGGGAGCGATCATCTTGCAGGGGCCGCACCATTCGGCCCAGAAGTCGACCAGCACAGGCTTGTCGGACTTGAGCACGTCGGTTTCGAAAGAACTGTCGGAAATGTGTTTGATGTTGTCGCTCATGTAATCCTCAACTGAGGTGGAAATCGGCCCGCCCTGGCATCTGATATCGGATTTGAATCGCACCGGACCTGTGGCGATCCTGCTATGCGCACATTGGGACAGCGCGCTGGAACTTCAAGGAGTGGGATCGAAACAGGAGGTGGCGCGGCGGGAATGGGGCAAATCATAACGCATTTTCAAGAAAAGTGTGCCCGACGCGGTCGCAGTCCGCGCGACCCTTGCGCGGTCGCATAAAATGCCGGTCAGCACCCCTGGCCAACCAGGACCAACAAGAACCGACAAGAACACCTCCCGCTCCTGACCCATGCCCGTCTCTGCCCGCGCAATCGCTCCCGGCCCCGGCTTCTGGCCGCAGCTCGCGCGCGTGCTGCTGGGCGCCGCGGACACCGAGGCCAATGCCTCGGCGCCGCCGCTGTCGGAATGGCTGGTGATGGTGCCGACCTTCACGCACATCGGCGCGCTGCGCGCCGCGCTGGCCAGAGAACTGGGCCCGAACTTCATACCGCCGCAGATACGCACGCTGTCGTCCTGGCTGGAGCAGCAGCTGCCCGAGCCGGGCGGTGCTGCGCCCGCCACCCCCAGCGAACGACTGATGGTGCTGTACGCAAAGCTGCGCGAGATCCCGTGGCTCAAGACCCTGCTGGCCACCCGCCGCAATGCCGACCTGCTGCCGCTGGCGCAGACCCTGCTGTCGCTCAACGATGAACTCAGCGCCGCGCTGCTGCCGTCGGCGCTGGCCCAGCCCGACGAGGTCGAGGATCGCTGGAAGGCGGCGCTGGCGCAGCTGTCGCCGCGCGCAGCCGCCTTGCTGTCGAACGAGGCGCATTTGGTTTGGGGGCTTTGGCAGGCCGAGCGCGACGCGCGCGACCCGGGCCTGATGCGGCACGCCGCAATGCAGCGTGCGGCCGACGCGGCCGAATTCCCGCTGCTGTGGTGCGCGCCGTGGGAGCCGGATGCGCTCGAGGCCGCCTTCCTCGAAGCATGGTCGCAGCGCCAGCCGGTGCTGCGCGTGCGGGTCGACTGGTCGGCCGATGCGCTGCCTGCCTTGCAGGCGCAAAGCTGGCCAGAGATTCTCGACGAAGGACTGGCCGAGGCAGCCGACCCCGTGCCGCCGGTGGGACTCAAGCTCTACCCCGCACGCAGCATGGAAGACGAGGCCCAGGCCGCGGCCCAGACCATTGTCGACTGGATCGCCGCCGGCAAGAAGCGCATCGCACTGGTGCCGCAAGACCGTGTGGTGGCGCGCCGCCTGCGCGCGCTGCTCGAGCGCGCCGACATCGTGGTCTCCGACGAAACCGGCTGGAAGCTGTCGACCACGCGCGCCGCAGCCGTCATCCATGCATGGATGGAGCTGGTATCGGCCGGTGGCGAGATCGCGCCCTTGCTCGACTTCCTGAAATCACCCTTCGTCCGTCATCCCGCCCTCGACGAGCCCGGCTCGCGCCATGCGCTCGAGCGCGCGCTGGTCAAGCTCGGCCATTCCGGCAACTGGTCGTCGGTGGCCGAGGCCGTCGCCGCGCTGCCTGAGGTGAAGGCGCTGGTCGGCGCGATCGCGCGTGAGGCGCAAACCTACCGCGCGAAAAAAGGCGTGGCCGACTGGGTCGCAGCCACCCTGCAGGTCTTTGATGCGCTCGGCTGCAGCGCGACGCTGGCCGCCGACAAGGCCGGCGAGCAACTGCTCGAGATGCTGGCCCGGCTCGAAACCGATTGCGCAAGCCTGAGCGAGGAATTCTCGCTGGCCGAATGGCGCGTGCTGCTGGACCTGGAACTGGAACAGACTGTCTTTGTCGCGCCGCGCGAGGACCGACGCGTGATGATGGTGCCCCTGAACGGCACCATGCTGCGCGAATTCGATGCGGCCATCGTGGTCGGCGCCGACAGCGAGCACCTGCCGTCGCGTCCGGCCGAGGCGCTGTTCTTTGCCAATGCAGTGCGCCGTGAACTGGGTCTGGCGACTCGCGAAGACAAGCAGCGCCAGCAGTTGCGCGAATTCTCAGCGCTGCTGAGCACCTGCCCCGAGGTCGTGCTGTCCTGGCAGCACATACAGGATGGCGAAGCCGTCGCTCCCAGCCCGTGGATACAGCGCCTGCAACTGACCCTCAGGCGCGCCGGGCTCGACGAACTGCCAGCGCATGTGCCGGTGCGCGCTACCAGCAAGCTGGCCGCGGCGCTGGCGCAGCAACCGCAACCCTCGGCGCCGCAGCTGATCCCCGCGACCTTGTCGGCAAGCGGCTACAACGCGTTGGTCAATTGCCCTTACCAGTTCTTTGCTTCGCGCATGCTCGGCCTGCGTGCCAACGAGCTCTTGCGCGAACTGCCCGAGAAGCGCGATTACGGCGACTGGCTGCATGCGATCCTGAAGCAGTATCACGACACGCTAAGTGAGAAACCGGTGCCGCGCGACGAGCGCCACGCGCTGATGGCCACGATCAGCGATGCCATCTTCAGCGAAGTGCTGCTGCACAACCCGGCCGCGCTGTCCTGGCAGGCGCGCTGGCAGGCACGGCGCGATGCCTATGTCGACTGGGCCAACGATCAGGAAGCCGAAGGCTGGAAGTACATGCATGGCGAACATGAGGCCGGTATGCCGCTGGCCTATGGCGCAGGCAGCATCCGCCTGTTCGGCACCATCGATCGCATTGACGCCCATGCCGATGGCGAGCAGCGCGTGCTCGACTACAAAACTACGGCCAAGGAAACGCTGAACCGGCGGCTCAAGCAACACAGCGACCAGCAGCTGCCCTTCTACGGCCTGCTGCTCGAACCGCAGGCGAGGGAAGCCGCTTATGTGGCCATCGACGACGAGAAGCCGGCGCTGTTGCCGGTGCCAGACCTCGATGCGTGGCGTGACTTGCTGCGTGCGCAGTTGCAGGACAACTTCGCGGCCATTGCCGACGGCGCCAGCCTGGTCGCCAATGGCAGCGGCGACAGCTGCACTTATTGCGACGTGAAAGGCCTGTGCCGGAAGGGTTACTGGTGAGCGACGAGTTTCCGGCTTCGATTCCGGCTTTCTTCGATGGCGGGCGCGCGATCGCGCGCGAAGACTTCATCCGCACCGCCTGCGATCCGTCGCGCTCGGTGATCGTTGAAGCTTGCGCGGGCAGCGGCAAGACCTGGCTGCTGGTGTCGCGCATGCTGCGCCTGCTGCTGGCCGGCGCCGAGCCGGGCGAAATGCTGGCCATCACCTTCACGCGCAAGGCCGCGCAGGAAATGCGCGAGCGCCTGATCGGGCTGCTGAGCGAGCTCGCGCTCGAGACTGACGAGAACAAGCTGCTGCAAGCGCTGACCCTGCGCGGGCTGTCCGAGGCCGAGGCGCGTGCCGCGCTGCCTTCGGCGCGCACGCTGTATGCGCGCGTGCTGGCCAGCCCGCACGGCTTGTCGGTCGATACCTTCCACAGCTGGTTCATCCGCTTGTTGCAGATTGCGCCGTTGTCCTCGGGCGTGCCGCATGGGTACGGCCTGGAAGAAAATACGGCCGAGCTGCGCGAGCAGGCCTGGCTGAAATTCATGCAGTCGCTCAATCGCGCCGAGCATCGTGCACTGCGTGACGCGCTGATGACGGTCTACGCCATCGCCGGCGACTGGAGCGGACGCGAAATGATCGAAGCCTTTGTCGCCAAGCGCGCCGAATGGCAGATCTTCAAGAAGGAATCCGATCCGCTGGCCGCGCTCAGGGAAACCTGCGGTGCCGATGGCGAGCGCGATGCGCGGCTCGCGTTCTGGGAAGACACCGAACTGCGCGATCGCTTCCATGCGTTCACACGCGCGCTCGCTCAGGGCACGGGTCCCCAGAAGAACAAGGCCAGCGCTGTCGAGCAGAGAGTCACCGACGGCCGCACTCTTGAAGATTTCGACGCCTTGTGCGAGGTCTGCCTGACCAAGGGCGGCAAGCCCAGCTCCGTCAAGGCGAACAACGAGCTGAAAAAAAACCTCGGACCCGACGCGGCACAGGCCCTCGTCGATGAATGGCTGGCGCTGTGCGCGATCCTGCTCGAATGCCGCGAGCGCGCGCATGACCTGCAGGTGCGCCGCCTGAACGAAGCGATGTTCCAGATCGGCGAAGCCTGTATCGGCCACTACCAGAAGATCAAGGACGATCGCCGCAAGCTCGATTTCGCCGACCTCGAAATGCATGCGTGGAACCTGCTGACCAGCGGCGACAACGCCGCCTACCTGCATGCGCGCATCGATGCCCGCTACCGCCATGTACTGATCGACGAATTCCAGGACACCAACCCGCTGCAATGGCACATCGTGCGCGCGTGGCTGGATGCGTATGGCGAGGATGGCGATCGTCCCAGCGTATTCATTGTCGGCGACCCGAAGCAGTCGATTTACCGTTTCCGCCGCGCCGAGCCGCGTGTGTTCAAGGCCGCGCGCGAGATGCTGTGCGCGCTGGGCGCCGCTGACCTGAGCACCCGGCAGACGCGCCGTAACGGCCCGGCCATCGTCGAGGTGCTGAATCAGGCGATGGCAGGCATCAATGACTTGTACCAGCCGCAGGACACCTTGTCGGACGATCCGGACAGCGTGGTCTGGCGCCTGCCGCTGGTGCGGCCGGAAGCCGGCGCGGCTGCTGCGGACGGTGACGACGGCGAGGCCGGGGGAGGCGCCGCTGAAGGCGCCGCTGACGAGGATGCGCGCGATGGCAAGGGCGAAGGCAAGGGTGACGACAAGCAGGCTGCCGGGGTCGACGACGCGGCAGCGGCCGCTTCCGGCGGCAATGACGAAGCGTCGTTCGCGCTGCGCAACCCGCTGACCGAAGATCCGCCCGAGGACGAAGACTCGCGCCGCGAACGCGAGGCGCGCCAGGTCGGTGCGGCGCTGTGGGCTGCGCGCGAACGCTGGCAGCAGCTGGTGCCAGCGCGAGATAAGGCGCTCAAGTGGTCGGACATGATGATCCTCGTGCGTAGCCGCACCCACCTGCGCGCGTACGAAGCCGGCTTGCGTGCGATGCACATCCCGTTCACGTCCAGCCGCGCCGGCGGCTTGCTCGATGCGCTGGAAGTGGGCGACCTGGTGGCCTTGTTGCGCTGGATGACCATGCCCGCCGACGACCTGGCGCTGGCGCAAGTCCTGAAGTCGCCGATCACCGGGGCCAGTGATGACGAGCTCGTCGCGCTGGCGGCCGACAAGGAGGGCAGCTGGTGGCAGCGGCTGCAGCGCCATGTCGACAGCGGCCAGGCATCGAATGCGCTGGCCGGCATCCTTGGCAAGCTGCAAGTCTGGCAGCAGGCAGCACAGCATTTGCCGGTGCATGACCTGCTCGATCTGGTATTGCACGAAGGCGGGCTGCTGCAGGCCTATGCGATCGCGACTCCGGCCGAGATCCGCGCGCAAGTGCTGGGCAACCTCGAAGCCTTTGTGGCGCTGTCGCTGCAACTGGATGCCGGACGTTATCCGAGCATTGCGCGCTTCCTCGATCAGGTGAATCGGCTGCGCCGCGGCAAGGAACAGGAAGCGCCGGATGAGGCCGATGTCGATGCGGCCCTTGATGCCGTGCGCATCATGACCATCCACGGCGCCAAGGGCCTGGAAGCGGACGTGGTGGCGATCATGGATTGCAATCCCAGTGGCGGCGGTCGCGACAGCGCCGGCGTGCTGTGTGAATGGCCGGAAAAGGAAAAGGCGCCTACGCACTTTACCGTCTATGGCCGCAAGGCCGAGCGTGGCCATGCGCGCAAGCAGCTGTTCGACGATGAAGCGGGTTTCAGCGCGCAGGAAAACCTGAACCTGCTGTACGTGGCCGCGACCCGTGCCAAGCATGCGCTGATCATCAGCGGCGTGCATGCTGGCAAGGCGAGCTCTTCCGGCCTCGTGTCGGGCAGCTGGTATGAGCGGCTGCAGTTTGTCGAGGAATTCGTTCCCGAAGAGAAGACGCATGCAGCAATCGATGACGAAGGTCAATTCGCATTGACGCATTTCGATCCGCCATCGCTGCCGGCGCCGCCGGTGGAGGGCAAGGGCAGCGACGACAACGAGGCCACCCGCGAAGGCAGCTTGCTGCACGCGTTGATGGAACGGCTGACCAACACCGGGCAATGGCCGGTCACGGTGCCGGCAGCGGCGGCCGTGGCGCGCTGGCTGGGCTGCAGCTTTGACGAGGCGCTGGCGGTGTGTGAGCAGGCGCAATGCATCCTGTCGCAGCCGGCGCTCGAGTGCTTCTTCGATCCGGCGCGCTACCGCTTTGCGCGCAATGAAATGGAAGTCGTGCACGAAGGCGTGGTGAAGCGCATGGACCGTGTCGTGATCGTCGATGGCAGCTTGTGGATCCTCGATTACAAGCGCAACCTGTACGACTTCCAGCACGCGTCTTACCGGCAGCAGCTGCAGGAGTATCGCGCGGCCTGCGAGCAGCTGTTCCCGGGCATGCCCGTTGTTACGGCGCTGATTACCAGCGATGGTCAATTGCGGCAATTCGACAGCGACGGGCTGGCCGATGCCGGTGCGGCGGTGGCGGCGGACTGAACTGCAGGCAAGCGCGACCAGACCTCACCAAGGCGTCACCAAGGAATTGCCGATGGCCACCCATCATCACCGGCAATCAAGAGGCATCACCTGGCATCGCCATCGGCCCGGCAGAGTGTGCAACTGACTGACGCGCGTCAACGGCCGCAATCGGCGACGGCATACCTTAGCGTTTTCAACATGCTGGTGCAGTCAGCCGGTCGATCACGGGCCCGTGCATCTCGTCGACATCACGATGTTCTATCCGCCGCAATCGGGCGGCGCACGGACTTACCTGCGTGCGAAATCGCGCTGGTTGCAAATGCACACACGCTTGCGCCACAGCGTGATCGCGCCACGTGCACGGCAATCGGCGCAAGGCCCGGCGCAGGACGCGGAATTATCGGCATATTCAGCGGTGCCGGTGCTGGAACCGGAGCCGGAACTGATTGCCCTGCCGAGCCTGCCTGTGCCATGGGACAGCGGCTTTCGCTGGCCCTTGTCAACGGCGGCCGCCACTCGCTGCCTGATGCAGCTGGCTCCAGCATTGATCGAAGCGGGCGATCCCTATCAGTGCGCCTGGAGTGCATTGCAGGCGCGCGATCGCCTGCACAACCATGCGCTGATCTTTCATCATTCCGATTTGCCGCATCTGGCTGAAGAACGCTTCGGCGCCTTCGCGCGCATCGCCGCCGAGCGTTACCTGCAACGGCTGTATCGCGAGTTTGACAGCGTGCTGGCGCCGAGCGCAAGCATGGCTGCGGGCTTGCGCGCGCTTGGCATCAAGCGCGTCCGGCAGCAGCCACTGGGCGTGGATACGCGCCTGTTTTCGCCACTGCGGCGCGACCCCGGCCTGCGTGCGCGGCTCGGCATTGCGCCCGACACTTGCCTGCTGGTCTACGCAGGACGCTTCTCGCGCGAGAAGAATATCGCTGCGCTGATCCGGGCGGCAAGGCGCCTGGGGTCGGCGTTTCATTTGCTGCTGATCGGTGCCGGCGACTTGGGCGACACGGGGCCGCAGGTATCGGTGCTGCGTCATGAGCGCAGCGAAGCGGGGCTGGCCGCTTTGCTGGCGGCCTGCGATTTGTTTGTGCATCCGGGCGCGCATGAAACCTTCGGCCTGGTGGTGCTGGAAGCCATGGCCTGCGGCTTGCCGGTGCTGGGCGTGCGCGCCGGCGGCGTGGGTGAACTGGTGGATGACGATATCGGCCTGCTGGTCGATGACGACAGCGCCGACGCCTTGTGCGAAGGCCTGCAACGGCTCGCCGCGACGGACCTCAGGCGGCTGGGCAAACAGGCACGTCTGCGCGCATGCCGGCGGCACGACTGGCATTGCGTGCTGCCGCAACTGGTCGCGCATTACCGGCAACTGGCGGGCGACGGCGCACTGCAGGCGCCGACCACGCTGGCGGCCGGATGATGCACGTGGCAACCCGGCCCGCGCTCTGCATCAGCATTCATGATGTCGCACCGGCGACCTGGCCCCAGTGCCGGCAATTGATCGCCGCATTGCGCGAGGTGGGCGACCTGCCGCTCGGCTTGCTGCTGGTGCCGCGCTGGCATGGCCGCGGCCTCGATGGCGAGG
>JACCDR010781321.1_pt1 | contig 38439 bp, 57 predicted proteins | sample 7446431 | NCBI WGS metagenome assembly JACCDR01 (sample SAMN15323443, study PRJNA562643) | freshwater metagenome | isolation source: river surface water | place: USA:Blue River Watershed | collected 2017-08-17 | reverse complement strand
TAGAGTCGATCGAGAAAACTTCTACGGAAGCAGAATCAGTAAAAGAAACTTTGTTTGCACCAGCGGCATCGCCCATTTGAAGGGTGATATCACTACCGGCTGCAGCATTTACGTTGATCGCAGCTCCACCATTGACTGTAAGGGCGCCAACTGGGTTAATGGCCATTGCTGCAGCAGAAGCGTAAATTGGGGAAGTCACGCTTGTGGCTAGTGTTATCGCGGGATCGAGGTTAAGTGTGACAGTGTTTCCGCCATTGACATCTGTAAGGTTGGTTCCTCCGGCTATTACGATATTTCCTAAAGCTGGAGCAAGGCTATTGATTGTATCTACATCTGACGCACCAGGCGATATTAGTGACCATGTGGCCACGCCCAGTGTATGAGAAGTCATCATGTAGGATATTTGCGTGACTGTATTCACCCAAATATCTCCGATATCGTAGTTAACATCGGTCGCTGCAGGTGCTCGTGTAGAAGTGATTACTTGAGGGGGATTAGTTTCCTTAATTCCCATATAGGAAAGAGGATTTTTTGTTTGAAAGGACATAGCGTCTCCTTGAGTGTAAGACTTTTCTTTAATTTACCACCTGCTATATAATTCAACAAAATATATTTCCCTGTATGGAAGTATATCTTGATTTTCTAAGAAGACGGAGTTATCATTTTCACAAACTAATGAGGGAACCATGGAAATACAACGCACTGCCATGAATAAGTTCAGGCAAGACGTTGCGCACATATGCCAAGAGATACGGGATGGGAAGTATGTTATGATACTGACATGGCATAAGGAAGACGTAGTAGTGATGATGTCACGAGACGAGTGGATCAGGCTCAAGGAAATAGAGGAGGAACATAATGCAACAAGTAACGATTGAGCTTTTGGCAATATTAGGGACTGTGATTGGACTTTTTATATGGAACAGGTCTGAATCACGGGCTGATACAAGAAGATGCCTTGATTTAATTGAAGCTATCAATAAAGAGATCAAGGACTTTCATGGTAGACTGTGCGCGATAGAAGAACGAAATAAAGGAAAATAAAGGAAATTATATGATATTAAGTTTTATAACTTTTGCGATATTCTGTTACGTTGATCAAATGTAATTAATCAACTACAAATCCTTTTTCTTCGGGTTCAGGTGAAAGATCCACTTCGTTTCCTATCTTTCTTAGATAGTAAGCGGCCATCTTTTTTTGATTCCTTTTTAAGGAATTAAGATATCCAAGGTAGTTTTCTTGAAGATTAGGATTTGTAAGTATCTTTGCGGCAAAATTTTCTCCTATTGATCGTTCTAATAATCCAGTTAATCCCTTTCCCAAACCCATGTGATGACCCAAAATCTTATTCTGTATCCTAATATCTTCTGGTAGCAATGCTCCAACTTCAGCAAAATTCTTTGCTCCTGCCTCTGTTAAATTAGCTATCTTGGTCATTCTATCTAAATTCTGCTTTCCTAAAACCCCCATTAGCTCAGTTCTTTTTTCTTTATTTTTTATTGTCTCAATAAATTTTCTTGGGTCGAATCTACCAGTAGATGTGAACGAATCTTTTAATATGGCAGTAGCAGATTCAAGTTTTGAATAATTATGATAACCTATATTGGCCAAATCAAAGGCCTCATTGAATCCAGGAACAGCTTTCCCTGAATTTAACATCTCTTCTCTTAACTTTTTTTGAACATTTATTAAATGCGAATCATTTTTTGTAATTGAATCCCAGTCTTTTACGTGTTTCTGAAAACTTCTATATGTAGATTCAGCGTTATTAAGATTAAATTCTCCATTAAGAAGTTCTGTTTCAAAGTCTTCTAGTATTTTTACAGCTGCCTTTTCCCCCGCTGATAACGATTTTGAGCTTTTTAAGGTATTTATATTGTCTCTAATCGATTCAATAATGGGGGATTTAGATACAGGTACTGGATTTTGATTTGCAATTTGTTTCACGGGGTCAAAAAGCCTGCCTGCTTGTTTCTTCAAAGCAGAAAGATTTCTCTCCGTTTTATATGGGCTATGTATTTCGGCCAATACATTGTGATGAGCTTCTTCAATTTGGTTTACAAAAGATTGAGCCCTTTGCCGTACTTCTTCCCCACCTTTTCCAAAAAATCTGAGAAATTTGGATGTCCAATCATTTTTTCCTTCAGCAAGAATAGCAGCTGGAGCCGACGTGATACCTTCTGCTTGTGCAGTCTTGGCTAATTCAGATCCCTTTTTCGTTGTTTCTTCTGCGACATAAGACGGCTTTGAAGTTTTGCCAAAAAACCATGTAGCCGCTACTTCAGCGGGAACAGAAAAAATCGGAGGCGCCCCAGACTCTTTTGCTGCTTCTCTAACTCCAAGTCCAGCAGCAGTCGCTTTCAATAGTGATTTTGGATTAGTAATTCCAGAAGTTGCAAGACTTGATCCTATGTCAGCTCCTTCTGATAAAAGGCGCTCCGCTTCATTTGATGGCTCTGTGTATTCTCCAAAACGAGGCTTTGTAACTTCTTCTCTAATTTCTTGAGGAGTTCTTAAATACGGATTTATTTTTCCTTCTTCAGTTACACGGGCGGATACTGGACCTTTAGTCCACTCAGGACCTTCTTTTCCAAGAAAAGAGTAAATGGAATTGACAAGATTAGGGACGGCTTCTATTGCACCGCCAGCTAGACCTCCTACGGTTTCAGCAGTTCTCGAAACTGGTATAGCCGCCAGTTTTGCAGCAGCTTTTGGGTATCCACTCAAAAATTCATTATTTGGTTTGCCAGCGGGGCTTTCTTGTATTACTTCAGAATCGTCTATTATAAAAGGCATTTACTACCTACTTTATTGGAATCCATTTTCCATTAATTGATTTATATCTTTGACCTGTATTAGTGTCTGTGGCAGTTTTTCCATCATATTTGTACGCGTCTTTCTGGGCATCTGCAACTGATGAATAAGTTCCAGAACCAGCCTTTTCAATATCAGTTACTGACAATGCTGATTTTGGCATCTTATTGGACAACAACCTATTGACGTCTTCATTTATTTCTTTTCTGTAAGGAGCCATTCTTTTCTTTAATTGAATGTCGAAGTCTTTCGGTATTAACCCATCATTTTCTCTTATAATGCTATTTGTTTCTTCTGCACGAATTGTATCAAGTTTTTTATCAAAATATGCTGTATAAAGAATCATGCGATTTGCATCTTTATATTTTCCAACTCCGGCTACTTTTTTTGCTATTAATCCAATTTTTGCATCCGTTAAAACGCCACCCATTTTACCTTTAAAATCCGCAATAAAAGCGGGAGTCTGAGCTTGTAAAAATTGAGCATTTTTTGATGTAAAGTTTCTTATCCATGGATATTGTTCTCCAAGAGATTCTGCCATAGCATCCCATGAAGCGGGAGAAGTTTTCATTTTTTCATTTTGTAGTATAGCGGCTTCAAAATTCGGCATTATCTTTTCTGCTTCTTCAGCAGATTTTAAATTATTAGCTACAATTGGCTTGAATCTCTCTACCTTTGATGCTTCTACTTGTCTTTCTTCTGAAGACTTTTTGACATCCAATTTTTCTTGCTCTGCTGCGACCTTGAATTTAGTAAATGCGGCAGCTTCAGCCTGGTTTAAATTTCTTTGCTCTACTTCTATTTCTTCTGGTGATGCTCCTTCCGTCCTCTGAGCAAATATTTTACGAAGAAATTTTATCGTATTATCAAACTCTTGCTTAGGTGTTAGCTCGGTTGATTTTTGCTGAATAGAAGCAGCAGCGTTAGGCGTAAAAGCAGCCTGTCGGTTTGGAGCTGTTTGGCCAGGAAGCATGAACGGAGTCTGCGACGGTTGTCCAAACTGCGACGGACCAAGATTTGCACCAGGTCCTCCATTTCCTAGCATATTGCCTAGATTTTGCTGATTTGGCTCAGGAGAATTGATAGCATCGTTAAGATCTCCGAGGCGATATGCATCTTTTGACTGTGCATCTCTGACTGCTAATCCTTGTTTTCTTATATCTTTATGAAGTTCTAATATAGTCTCTGGTGGAAGAGAAGACAGTTGCTCGTCTGTAAGTCTTCGCAAAGGCGAGTTTTCAGGAAGTGTTGCTATTATTGCCTTTCCAGAATTCTTATTATATTCTTGCTGAAGGGCTATTTTTTTTTGCTCTTGTTGCTCTTGAATCTTTTGGTTAAGAGAAACTCGTCCATATTCAGCTATTCCTTCTCCCAACCCTTCAAAAAATCCTGGCGCCTTTCTTGGCAGTACTGTAATTGGCATATTTTTACCCTAAATTGTTTGATCCCCAAGATATTGATGAGGGTGTGGATGATCCGCCACCTGAAAATCCCTTCAACCAACCCCAGACGTCTGTCCCATGTTTTGCTGCTAATCCTGGAAGCGCTTGTCCTAGACCATACCCAGCGCCAGGGGATCCTTCTTGAAAACCATACGTGTATGGGCTTGCTCCTAAAACAGCGTTTCTCTGCTGTAATGTCAGAGCTTGTTCTTGAGCCCTTTGTTGCCCCGGCAACTGAGAATATCCGTACAATTGATTGGCTGCTTGCATTCCAAGCTCTGATCGCAACGCTGCCAAACGCTCTTGTAGTCCAGCGCCAGCAGCCCCTAAGGATTGGGCAAATCCACTTGAATCTTGAGCTCCTATTCCTCCAAATTGCTCCGCTAGTCTGGGAACAGTTTGTTCATTAAATTCTCTTTCATATGGAGCTGAAAACTGCTTCATTAGTTCAGGATCTTGAGAAATTATCTTTTGTAAATACTGCGTCCCTGCCAGGTAGTTTTTATCTTTTGTTATATTCGGAAGATGGACATAGCTATGTTTAGCCATTTCATCCAAAAGCTTTTTTTGACTATGGGTGTAATTTTCAAATTTTAAACCCTTTTGTGCCTTCTTCTGATCTCTATGTGATTGCCATGTTGAATAGGCTGTTGCTGCAGCTGTTGCTAGCGCAGGTATAAACGCCATAAGTTACCTCTTTTTTCTTCATGGTAACAGGTAAGAAATTATTTGATTAGGATTTAATCTTTTGGTATGTAGAATGAAGATATAGATCAATGCCGAGGAGGCTGTTGTCTTCTGAGGTCAATTACACTTGCCGGTGTAATTGACCCTTCTTTTTAGTTCAAAAGATACTCAATAACTACAAGTCCGGAAGTTATAGCAGGAGCTGTTGCTCCATTTTGTATAATAACGTTCCCTAACGCTCCTCCAGTAGCTCTAATGGCAATGTTATTTGTTACCGCTCCAACATCTGCGAAGGGAATTGGCCTATAGTCAACAGCATTGGTAATACAAGTGCCATAAAGATTCGTGAGTTGAACAAGCCCTGTTATCCCATGAGGAATATTTAAAGTGGCTCCTGGGGCAATTGCATTGAAATAAAATATCTTTCGATAAGTGAACTTGTTCTTGGTACTGTCCTGAAATGTGGAAAATTGCTGTCCAGTAAGCTGAGCCGTCGCTTCCTGATATAATCCTATTTGCCTTACGTTGACTGCATAAGCCGTTTTTGTGTATGTATCCGTCATTTTTATTAAAAACTGACTTTGATCTTGAGGAAACACCTCGGCAGTATTAAGATAAGCAGTCTGGGAATTATCAGGAGCCGCTGTCATTGTGTAAGCCTTGCGTTTTGAGATAGATAAAATGCGATTGCATATAACTGAAAATCATTATTCGCTATTGCCTCTGTCGCGTTTTGCTCTGGGCTCATTGAAAGGTTGATGGTAAAATTCTGAGCAATTGCCTGTATAAATTGTCGGTGCCAGATCTTATCTTGAGTTGCTTGAAATGGAATTAGCGTTAAGTTTTCTGGTTTTGTATTAACAACTTGAGTTCCATTTAAACACGGATTATTAGATTGATCAGTAATCGGTATAGAAGTATTTTCATCAATAAAAACCTTGCTTGTGATTTCTCCTTCACTAGTTTTGAATAATAAGAAATCTATGTATCCAAGTCTACATTGTGATCCGGCTTCATAAAATGGGGCAAAAGTTTTAGTCTGAATCTTAAAATTATTAATCTTTGTAATAATTCCGTTTCCTATGTAGATGCTAGTTGCATCTATAAGATTTGGAACCGTATTATTTGGATCATAAACAGAATAAAACTTTTTATCTGGAAGTAGAAAGTATTGCAAAGAGATTGTATCAGGATTTATGACATTTACTTTGTATGTCAACCCGTTAAGCCCACTCGGATTAATTGCTCCCGCACCAACTACGTTAGTTATTTTTATAATATCATTATTAGAAAGATTGTGTTGTGGAATTGTAAATTGAGCAACTGTTCCAACTATTGATATAGACTTTATAAATAAGGAAGGATCATTTAGCGTCTTAGACGCTACTATTTCAACAAATCCTTGTTGGTTACCAGCTATGACATCGGGGAATAAGCTTTGAAGACTTCCCGAATCCCATTGAACCTCCCAATCTTGCCAAGAATCGTATGGGAGGCTTGACCAAGTTTCATCCAATTGAGGCTGGAAATAACCATAACAAGTAAAGCTGTCATTAAGTTTTGCGTATGTGCTGTTTCTATAATTGAGTATTAAAACTTTATCTGGATATCCAACGCTAGGGACTCCTCCAACGATAGCTTTTCTAGATGTTGGGTACGTCCAGTATACCAGTTCGTTGACATAGTCTCTGATGCCATGTACTCGTGCAGGACCTTGCTGATCATTATTAAATTGAAATATAGAATTTGGAATCTGCAAGTCGATTCTTTGCACATTAACGCTATCGTCTGTTGTTATTCCATAATCGGCCACAGAGAAAACGCCTCGATCAAATGGAACAAGAGAAAATTTACTTTCTGACCCAAGTTCCGTATTAATTTTTTCAAAGAAGAAAGGAAGAACTTCGTTTCCTGTGTATACGAGCTTCCAAGACGATCTTTCAAATTTAACAATTAGAGTATCTTTTATATACTCTGCCCCAACAATCGCTTCCGCTGTTGGAGCCCCTACATATCCCCCCTTTCCTATGATGTCTGTTCTAAATGCATCGACATCCAGTGGATTCCCCTGCTGACTATATCGAACTCTTTGAGGAAAGTTTGCTCCCTTATTAATATCTGGAGGAAATCCAGCTCCGGTTCCTTCTCCTTCCCATGTATTAAGGAAAAGTAGTCTTCCTTTGTATGGAAGAATTATCTCAGCATTATATAAATAGCTTTTGTTTCCAGTATCTGTGAGTTTTGGGTTAAAAGGAGCACTCCAAGTAGCTCCAATATCAGTAGGATATCCATTATAATATCGAATTGGGTCTCTGGGAGATCCGGTCATATTGGTGTTGGTAGCCCAAAATAAACGATTTGTCGTAGAAGGAGGGGCTGTAGGATTTGTCCAATAATTAATTGACCAAAAAAAATCTGAATTAGTTCCGTTCCAAGTAACTGGAGTAGCAGATGGAAGTTCTTCGAATTGCTTTGTAGCGTCGTTAAACCAATAAGCATATCTCGTATCAAATGCAATCATCCCTTCGTCGTTGATAGGGCCAAGTTCTTGTGTCCTAAGACCCATAACTGGCAGGCCTGGATAATACGAAAATGTGATCGTAGATGGGATAGCGGCAAAAACCGCAGAAAAGTGTAGCGTCAATATGCCAGTAGAATAGTTGATAGAAGCCCCATCAATCGGGTTGAGCGGGGCGATTGACATCGAGCCCGTGCCTGTATCGTCTGTAAGAGTTTGAGGCCCTACAACAACGGTTATGGGGCTTGTAAGAGATCCTGGTTGCATCTGCGCATCAGGCTGTGTCGCCGATATGCCTAAAAGAGCAAATAAATCGTACGTTGTATTGGCCGAAGAAATACCACCAGGAATTGAAACTGTTGTTAAAATTCTTCGTAACCGCCCAAGAAGAGTGAATCCAGGTCTTCTTATGACAGTGCCTCTAAAGCAATAGGCGTCTTCAAGAATTGGAAATGCTTTTTCTGGAGCTAGAAACGGTTGAGTATACGTGAAAAGACCGGAATCTTCTTCAAACGAAGCAATATAATGAGGTTGATAGCTCATATGGCTGAACCGACTATTTTTATTGTTACATTTGTTGCTGCTCCAGTAGCACTTTTATTCAAGTTAATGCTATTCAGAACATTCTCAACTCCCTGCCAAGGTCCACCTGTTCCTACATCTGAAACTAACTGGCCACCAACATGATAATCTGGAACAGAAACAGTTCCATTTACCCCGACAGTTGCTTCATAAACAAAAGGAGACATGATTGTTCTTCGATAGAAACTTTCGTCGTAAACAATGACATATCCCGCCAACGACCCATGCGTTGTAGGATTGAATGAAAAAAGATTATACGTTCCACCAAGAGCTCCAATCGCTTTATGTAAAACGGTGATGCAAACTGGCACGTCATAATCTTGACCTGGTCTTCTGACGCCTATAAATCTATTATTTACGTTCGTAGCAGTGTTTGAATTGTACACGATTGCTTGTCCAGCGGCAGGCACAGGAGCGAAAGGCGGTGTTTTTGGCTGAAGAGTAACAAAATTATGCTGCCCATTTAAAGCTCCAGCCGTCAGAGCCGTATGCTCGGTACCGAACTGGTTGTTTAGTTGGTTGAAGTTCTCAAGAAGTGCTGCTTGAGATTGAGAAGGCACATCACTGGGAAGTGGAATAATTTTATAAACCATGAGTCCTCTATGTAATATTTTCTTTACTATAGTTGGTAAAGGAAATACTTAAAAGAGGAGCTTTGAACAACTCCAACATGAGCTAATTTAAGATGAAAAACGTAAGAACTTTTCTCTTCTTCTTCAGCGTATGTTGAAATGTCAATATCTAATGCACTGGCAATAGAATTCCATCACTACGTATTAAAACGTAAACATATTTCCAAAAGGGAATTGCCCTACGGGATTATTCTGTTCTGAATAAATCGTTGACACTCGCTCTGGCGTTTGCTGAACAATCGTACGTCTGTTCACAAGTCGCATCTGTTCGTCTAAAAGTGGTCTAAACTTCTGCATGTTCTCCATATCTGCGTTATCGGCAAAGATCTTGTCAGCAGCTCCGTAAGCAAGTAGTTGCCACCATTCCTCTAGTTGAGGAGGTAAATCGGTTGTTGAAGACAATTCCTTCGGACGTGCGTAACATTCGAAGGATACCGTATATGCCTGATCGGGTATAGGATAGAGCATGAATTGGTCTTGATAAAAGACAATCGATTGAGGGCGAGATGGAACATAAGGACAAAACTGAGCATTGATTGGAGTTCCATTAGCGATTGGCGATGAGAAATTAATGATTGCAACAGCTCCAGTAGAATAATTTACAGACCCTCTTGGAACGGTTAAATTGGCGTCTGAAGGATCAAATAAATTTCCTTGACCATCGTCAATTAACGATATCGAGTTCCCTAACAGATCAACTCCAGATATGAGGACGTTCCAGTTTAATTCAGATGCTGGAATATTGGTGTCGATAGATCTGGCGCCTGGAGGATTGCGTTTAAAACCTCGCAGGATCGTTCCGTTTGCGAGTTGAAGGGTGTATGGCCCAGCGGTGCCATTTCCAGTCGCCAAGCCCGATTGTAGAAGATTTAGCTCAGGATTAATGCGGAAGAAGTTCTCCCTGCTTTGCGTCATGTAGCTTTGATACCCAGCTATGTAGACAGGCGGCATGACATTAAGATAAAGCTCTTTAGGGAAATCATAAACTGGGATATTTGCAGAAGTGACGAACTGATAATTTACTTTAAGATTTTGTAATCTCAAATGTTCTGGAAAATCATAAAGATAGAACGTATTGATATACTCATCAATTTGATCATCAGTAATTTGAGCTGACGATGGCCTAGCCGTTATGCGACGAACCTTGTTTCTTATATCAGACAATTTATTTGGAACTGCCATACTTCTCCTAAAGTTACACCCTTAGGCCCATAAGGAGATTAAGCCTAAGGGGTAACGCTTATTATTATGATATGTCAAACTCAAGTGACTCAAAGCCATATCTACGAACTCTTTTCGCCACACCGACAATCGGCACAGGTATCCCTCCGTCTCCTAACATCGAGGGATTCAAATTGCCGTCAGTCGATTTAAAACCGTGTACCGGATACGAGCATGTACCGACTTTTCCTCCGATTGACTTTGCCGTGATATCGACTCCGTTTAGGTGCCTGGCAACGTAGAGGGGGATCTCATACATCTGGCCATCCTCCATCCACTTGTCGAACATTTCTACTCCTGGATACTTTTTGACCATGATTCTGGTCCGACCCCCGGGAGTCTCGTAATTCTTGAACCTTCCTTTTACGGTTTTCGTCTCTTCTTCTATGAACTTCTTAAGTTCAGGACTTAAGGACTTACCTTTAGGCTTTGAAACGACTATCTCATCAACCAACTTCTTTTTTTCGACTACTGGTTCTACAGCAGGCGTTTCTTGTTCTACAGCTTCATCTAAAACTGTTTCGGATTTCTTAGGTCTTGCCATGCATTACCATCCATTTTTTAGTTTAAACTATTTACTTGACTCTATAAACATAAATTTTCTTTACAACGTTGTCAAAAAAAGGGGCGCCCTTTCGAGTGCCCCAATGAACTATCCGGAAATTCCGGAACGTTGCTTAGATTGACTGCCCACGTCGAGCAATCCACTGATACAATTTTCCGTTTGTTTGGACGCCTGTCCCGACGATGACGCCTGTCGCTGAGACGTTGCGCGTAGCATCATCAAGGAGGTTCTGGTACGGCAACTGAGCCGCTTCTCCAACAGGAATAATCTCAGGAACGTCGACGCCAACAGAAGCTTGGGCACTTGTCGGGAAGGCAAATGCTGTAAACGCTGTTGAATCGATATCCAAAGAAATTGTATTGGTGCATCCACCAATAGCAGTTCCTATGGCTGTGATGGTTCCGAGCAATCCATCGATCTGTGTCATGCCATAGATAGCAGGCATTTTAACGCGTACACGTTGTCCAACTGTGAAAAAGTGTGTTACGTTAAGAGCGATTACGGTTGGCGAACCAGCTGTGATCGCTGTAATCCTACGTACGGCAGGATAGAATCGAGGATTGAAAGGAATTACACGGATAAAACCAGCTGTAGCAGCAGCAAGGAATGGTGCCGCAATTAAGTTCTGGCTTGTCTGTGTTACCCCAGGGTTGACAGCTGTGACAGTAAAGTCCCAGCCAGCGATCTGGAGCATGTTTGTTGTTCCGTAGACCCGTACAACGTCCCCTACAACAGCAGGAGAAGCAGAAGAAATGACGCCAGGAGATGCATTTGTAATACCTGTTACTGGAACAGCTGCACCAGGAGTCTGATTTCCACTATCTTGTACGAATGTAAAACCACCGGTTGTGATCATTGACTCGATAGCCAATGTAGCCGCACCGTTGGTCTTAAGGTTCAAATACGCGGACCCAGCTGGGAGCGAGGAATACCCTTTAGCTCTCATAACTTGGGTCGTAGCGCCAGCATCACCGATGTCGGTGATATTGACTAATTCGAATTGGTCATAACCTGAAGGAAGAGCGATAGATCTCGCTGTTCCATTGGAGGTAAATGTACCCGTTAGCATAGCATGAATAGGTGTGCTCATTATTTTATCCTCCTTATGCCAACGTACATCGTAAATTGAACACCCATTGGTCGTTCAATATGCGGGGAACTTCGGCAAATTTGTACCCGACGCTAGCGTTGAGGGCCAACGGCGAGTCATAAATAGGCGGACGATAAATGAATTGAGCGCTATACCCATCTTGCTCAATTGCCTTTCTGTTACTTTGTGACCACGTTTGTGGCGGAGCAGCTCTTCGGCATACTCTCAACGCATTTATATATTCGCGTTGTTCAGACTATCGCATCCTCTTTCGAGGTCTTTGGATTTAGTCGTTCACGCTGCTTTCGCTTGCGCCTTATTACCCTCAATGAGGGACTCTAAGTCAATTACCAAAGATTTTACTTCGCCACAATGTTTAGCGAAGGCTTCACGGCCGGCCACAAATATATTGTAGACGGTTGCGCCAAGCAAAGAAGCATTTGGCGTTTGCGAACCGATGCTAGACAGCAGGAAGCGGATATTGGCCACCGTTCCCCACTCTGCGTCCAGGGTAGATTGTTGGTTAGGATAGTTCCACTTCTGTATGAAGCCGTTGACGTTGTCCAACTGGCCGATCATATCGGTGTGGCCTAAGCCAAAATAAGCATCCCTTACAGGGGCTGTACCAAAGCGGTTCTCGCCTTCAACACCTGATAAGAAGCTATACGCGTTATTTCCGCGCAATGTACGTACGACAGTATCGACGTCTGATCGTGTGATCTCAGTCGGATTGTCGCCATTTGACCCGCCTACGCAGTTGATAAAACTTGCTGTTGAGGCAAGCATATCGCGCATAAGTTGATCTTCTGTCTGACGAAGCGAAACGCCTAAACGTTGTGCAGCCTCGTTGAGGACAGGATCTTGCGATTGTAACGTGACCTGCTCGTTTAACAGGATGTACGTTCCATAAAAATCCATTGTGGCGTCTATGTTGATAGCCGTCAGAGTCTGGGGAGGGGGAGTTACCCCACTATTCCCAAGAGGTACTGGCGCTGTCGCCAATGGATTATATCGTCTCATTCTAAGCGTGGTACCACCATTGCGTGGCATCGCTTTCAGGTCTGCCGGGATCTTGTGGATCATATAGGGCACTGGCACAGACAAAAGTTTAAATGAAAAACTTTGTTGAACTGGTGCTGGCAGAACTGATGTCGTTGTTACTGACATTTAGTTTACCTTGTAATAATCGAACCATGTTACAGAGATAAATTTACTTGACACTGCAAGCAAAATTAAGCTCTTTTAGACGCTTCCTGCATCTCCTTCCAAAGTTGCTTCTGCAACTCAGGAGTGAGGCCGTTCTCAAACATGTGAGCGTTTCCTATGGCTGATTGCTTACTGACGGACTGGACAGATACGGGCTTTTTGGCGTTTTGCTCTGCCTTTTTCTTCTCTAGGGATAGAGGCGTATCTTGTTTGATAGTCTTCTTTATCAACTTATAGGCTGCTTGTTTCATCTTGAGAGGGTCTCCAGACATGTTGCAGAGCGTTTCCGCAAGTTCTGGTTCTGTTTGTTCAAAATAAGCAATATTTTCTGGAGAAAGGACTTGATCGATGTCAGGGTATCTAAGCTTGAGAATCTCTTCCTTCTGCCGTTGTAGCTCGATCTGCGCCTGTCTATCCCGTTGGTCGTTAATCTTCTTAACTTGTGCGACAGTCAAAATGTCGTCGTTGGATAGGTTTGCTAGATCATCGTCTTCCGATTTACTGCCCTTAGACAAACGGTTGATAATCTCTTGCTGTTCCTGACTTCGTCGTTCTAACTCCTGCATTTTACGTCTGGCTTCAGCCCAATTGTATTCGGCATCTTTTCGAACAGGTGCTTGTACAGATTGTTCTGGTTGACGTTCGGTTTGCTGATCTTCTGAATCGGCGGCTTGGTCGGAAGCCTGAACAGATTGATCGTTCTGTTCTACGACCTGGGTTTCTTCATCAGTCAATTATGTGCACTCCTTGGGTTGCGAGCCCCTTACGCTATAGTTGAAAAATAGTTGCCTGGCTGTAACGAGAGCCAACGAATGTTTTGATAGCAACTAATTTTTTAATAACAGGAGTGGAGGAATTGTGTAAAGAATTTAATTTGCTATAATACTACTTGACTGCATCTATACGAGGTGTTAGTTGTCGGACTTGATCAAGCTTTTAGGTGAAATATGCCATACATAAAAGACGTTAATGTTTTTAAGGCCGTAAGTTTTGCATCAATGATGATGAAAAAAGGCAAAAGCCGTCCTATAGCCATATCACAAGCAGCTAACTACTACAATGTTGACATGCACGATGTTGCTTCAGAATTGGGCAAGAGGGGAGCACACGTTTCTAAGTTTAAAAGATCATACTAATATGAGAAGGCGCAATGACTAATCAAGATCAATCATTCCAAAAAATTATGTAAAGAATTTAATTTACTACAAAAAGTAAAACATATAAGTCGAAGAGACAAAAAACGCAGATTTACGTTAAAAGCTTCGAATTCACTCGTTGAAAAATACAGTCTATCAGTGATATTCTATGTGTTTTACGAAAGGAATGAATACAATGAAATTTATAAAGACAACTAGTGGACATTTTATTAATACTTTTTACATAACAGAAGTTTTTGGATCAAAAGACGAATTACGTCATTATGTAAAGTGTAATATTTCAGGAAAAGACTTTCCATCAGAACTTTGTATTGTTAAAGATATAGAAGAAAGAAAATATCTTATCTATTCTATTATATCGTATATTTCAAAATGTGGAGAAGGCTATATGGATTTAGATATAGAAATCGAGTTGTATAGAGAGAAAAAACATGTCTAGAATTCTTGCAGTTGATTTCTCAATCTATAAACTCATAATGACTCTCTATCATCGAGTTTTTCTTTCTCCATAGATCTAGAGAAATCCATTCTACCCAAATAAATTTATTATCCCATTTCTTTATCTCATGACGAGAAAGGAGCGAGAGGCAGGAGTCACACCTGCTTAGTCTGGTATTCTTGTTGTTATTTCCAGAGCCATCCACTGTCTGGTTGCCTCCATTCTTGCTGGCTTCTCTCGCTTAAAACATGCGTTCTTCGCATTTACATTAATCTTATAAATATATTAACATGAAAATACCGTTGGTCTACACGTGCGAATGGGCTGTAGACATCTGGCCCTCCTTTTGCGGCTGATGAGCGTAAGCGAAACCATATGGTCCCGCGGAGTGCTCCCAGGAGGGGAATAAATGAGCACCAGTTCGCACAACTTTTTTAATCTATGAAAGACTCTCTTTTCGCGCATTATTTGAATAGATGGTCGTAATTTTCTTTGTTCAATTTCCCGTCATAGCAATCACGGATCCATTGAACCAGTTCTTGGGAAAAAGAATCGGGAGTTTTGAGAACCGATTTACAATCTTCATGGCCAGGAAGACTCCAAGCTACCTTGAGGTCACCACGATCGTAATTTATGACATAAAGAGTCTTGGTATGGTTAGGATACTGCTCCATCATATCGGAAGCATAGGGAGCGGTTTGACGCGCTACAAACCAATTCCTTACGACGTTATCAGTCCAAAATTCTTTTTTAGTCAAGGCTAAGACATAAAACGGACTCTTGTATTTCCCTTTACTATCTTCGATCGCCTTTTCAAGCTCTGAAGCATACTTAACACTAAAAGCATCGATTATATCGCCGGCAGTTTGAACAGGCTGCTCCTTGGAAAGGATATCAGACACAGCCTGACCGACGCGCATACCCTTGGCACCAAAACGATTATATTGGTACTTGGGATCGTTACTCATCCTGAAGCCTGTCAATAAGCCCGAGAAGATACTGCTGCAATACGTTGCATGAAAATTTTATCGGGAGCTTATGCATTAAACGAATTGAGAGCTTTATTTCTGGCAATGTGAGAGTTTCTTCGTTCTCAATCTTATCCAAAATCGTTTCTACCTCTTCGTCGTAGAACCATGGACGATCTTCAACTCTTTCTTCGTTTTGACTTGTCATTAATACGCCTTTTTTTTGAGAGATTTAACTAATTTCACGTCTTTTTTGATGCCGGAAGCCTGTTCTTTGACATCTTCCTTGAGATGCTTGACGACTTTTTTCGCTGGCATAGCTTTCTTCATCATTGAGCTGAATAGTTTTTTGTCTTGAGCAGCGTCATCGTGCCCTTTCATCGATTTGGCCATTTAAAAATCCTTTAATGTTGTAAATAAGGACCTGTCAAAGTGGTTTTTTCCATTTTCTTGGGTTTTTCCACCTTGACAGCCTTTCCTTTCATGACCTTTGTAGCTACTTTTAGAGCTTTGCCGTTAGGCCTAATCATGACCATGAAAGATTTCCTTACTTCTGATACGAAATATGTTTGCGTGCCTTTGAGACTGATCCTGAGTTGACACTATCAATGTTCGACATTGTATCATCGTATTCTGACGATCCATATGTAGAGCATGGAGGATAGTCTTTCATCATCACTTCTTGAGGCATGTTGGCATGAGCGCCTTTGCCGATGCCTTCATCATGACCTGTTACAAAGCTTCCAGAGCTTCGTACGTGTTTTTTTTCTGTATATCTTGCCATTTTTACGTCTCCGTAATGTTATTTATTTACTTAACAGATTAGATATTATTTTCTAACCTTTTTTTACATAATAGAGGCTGGTTCTGGGGATTTAGCAACTCTGGAGTTGTTAGATTCAGAAAGAGCCTCTGCTTTTTCCGATTCACTTATTTGTGTAATTACATTGACCGCCTTTTCTATGCGGTCGAGATCCATCCCTTCTATTTCTTTTACCGCCTTAATGAGGTTTAAGATCGATCCTGTGCGGTCTTCCTGGGCTCTCTGTATGCGTTCAGCGCTCAAGGCGGCATCTAGTTGCACCTTGTTCAATCGTTCGGCTGCGAGCGAATGTTGAGCCTCTGAGTACGAAAGCTTAGTCTCATTATCGACTTGCATTTGCTGCATCTGGAGCTGGGCCATTTGCTGCTGTTGCTGCTGTTGAGCTTGCTCGGCTTGCTCGATCTCCTGCATCAGCTCATCTTTTTCTGGGATATTCATATTTTTAATGAGATATCCAGTTGGGATCGGGATTCCAAGCTCTTTGAGGTATAGAGCCTGTCGTAGAGCTAACTGCTTCTGGGTTGATGTGAGAGGCTGTTCGTCAACCACAGCATCGTATTTGCCGAATGCTCGGTTGTAGAATTCTTGCGATGGCTCTTCGCCAATGATTCGGGCAACTTTTCCAGGAGTCCAATTCGCCTGGATAAGCTCAATTTGCATATCACCGAGCATTTTCTGCGCTCGATCTAGGTTATCGAACAGCACTTGAAGGGTTGTAAGGCCAGCTCCTTGACGAAGCATGCTTAATATTCCAGCCTTGTCATCTTCGGCACTGCCTAAAAGCTCCTCATTGACACCCGAAATTTGGCCAAGTTCGTTACCAAGCATTTCAGAAAGCTGAATCATGGAAGGAGGAACCTGGCTAGGCTCTATACGCTGGACATCTGTCATTTGAGCTTCAGCCTTGAGGGCTAAGCCTCGACCCTGGCCTTGCAAGAAGACGTCTTTAGGATTAACAAGAGCGTTTTCCTTGTAGATCCATCCGGAATTCATCTGGCTTTCAAGTATGTCGAGCTCTATAATCCTTCTGCGGTTGTAGAGATACTGAGCGTCCCGTATTCCTCGTACTACTCCTTGTACACGCCATGGGAAATACGGGATATGCGGTTCATAGTATGCCCATACTGGGACGAAGGGATATCGGTCAATCCCAAGGGGATTGGGGCCATGGTACATGACCTTCCCTTGAACAACGATGGCAAGCTTGGTAGTAGGTATCTCCTGGTCAACTTTTATGACTTGTGGATATGTAGATAGAAATGTCCTCAAATCATCTTCTTGGCCACGCCATTCCGTCGTCTCACCATTTTCAGTATCTACAAGCAGCGTCTGTGTACGAGTGCTTAAGTACCAGAACTCATCATAGATGATTAGGTCTTGCATGCCGTAGTTGTACGACTCAGGCATAAACTGAAACTTACCATCTCTGTTCCCCCATCCTGAAAGGCCTTTGATCTCTTCCTTTCTATCTGGGAGCAGAGCCATTACCTGATTCTTGGAGAGGTATTTTCTTGTCCAGATGTTGTTGCAGTCGCTCAAGTCCATATTTTTAAAATACGGATCGATCAGATATCCGTTGTAGGCGACGTTATCAACCTTAATCTCCCCGTTGACTGGATCATTTCGGTAATCCATCCACACAGAGAGCATATTCATGCCAGTTGTGATAGCACCTTCAAACGCATCAGAAAGCAGCTCGTATATGCCGCCCTTATTGTTAACGTGGTACATCAACTTGGTGAACTGATCAGAGGTTTGTTGGCCTCTTGCTTCGACAGGCGTCACAACAGTAGATTTACGGTGTTGACGTTGATAACCAGATATCATGTTGACGATGCGACGAATGCGATTGAAGTTGAATTGCCTTTTTCGAAAAGCGGGAAGGTTCCCGTAGATATCATTGAAAATTGACTGATCACCTGCCTTGAAGCGGTTGTCGACATCAGCTTCAGTCCAAAAGCTTTGGTTGATCGTAATATTTTTTGAATATGTGTAATCCATTAACTTCAAAATATTGTGATCATTATCAACATAATAGGTATCACTTAACTGAGGAAAAAGAGTCATATGTCTACACTGTTATAGTATTTTCTTTACTTTAAACCATCCCAATATTTTATTGGATATTTAGTTTGGATTGGCTATATGAGACATAAATCGAGGAGGTTCATATGGTAATGAAATTTGACAATCAGCTATTTCGAAACGATCTTTTGAAATTTATGGATAGAGCTATAGATGAGTCATATTGGGAAGTTTGCCCCGCGAATGGAATTATGGAAAAATTGAACGAATTTCTTAAGAACTATGATTTTGATTCTCGTCTTTATTTTGACAGCTCGGAGAAATAGTCATGGCAACGCCCAGTCAATACGTATTAGAGCCGATGTTTCCGGCATGCGTTGTCAATGAAAAAGACGTGATCAAAACGATACAGAGGCTGAAGTTGCACCACTGCAGTATCGCAAAAGATACGCCAGCCTATGGTGCTCCGACGATAATTCACGACTGTGTAGAGGATTTAAAGGGGCGACTTATCTATCGTCGCGATGGTTGCGGCGTTCAAGTAACATATTGTCCTGTGTGTGGTAAAAAAGCGAGGTCTAGACCATGACGAAGGTAAAAAATATTCAAACACATTCTTTTTTGATTGATTTATGTGACTTTAAGCCTCAATTGGCTGCTATGAGTGCCGCAGACTTAGATCTAGTAACTTATATTGAAAACGAATGTGAGGATAATGAAGAATTTATTGAACTAAAAATCACTCCTTTTGAAGATAAAGTTCTCATGACATATATAACGAGATTTTCATGAAAATAGGCATACTTGGCACACATGGCGTTGGTAAGACAACTATAGCTTCCCAATTCTTTACGTATTGTATAAGCAAGGGTAAAAACGCACGTATCATTCATGAAATCGTAAGAGATTGCCCATTCGGCATCCACGACGAGCAAACGATAGATACGGTGAGCTGGATAATCACCAAGCAAGTAGCTGCTGAACTAGATGCCAAGGCGAAAAAGCCTGATATCATCATCTGCGATCGGACGGCGGTCGACCCAATGATGTATCTCTATGCCAAAGTTGGTGTAAAACTCGATGAATACGGGCAAAACTTGTCTGATTTCGCCCACTCTTGGCTAGAAACGTACGACATACTTGTGTATGTAAAGCCTTTTAACACTCCAATAACTCCTGACGGGTTTAGGAATACAGACTCTTCATTTCAAAAGGCTGTAGATGCTGAGTTTGCCATAACAATGTCGGATATAATGAACAAATATCCAAGTCAACAAGTATTTATTTTGAATTCTAATGTTATTTTTCAGACTGATCTGAATCATTTCTTTGAAAATCTACTAGGAGGAAATAAATGATAGAGTCTATAAGTTGGATTTTTACCATTGTGGCACTGTATGGAACATACCTTAATACTAGTCGTGATGTTCGGGGCTTCTATTTTTGGCTTATGTCTAATATATTTTTCTCAGTCGTGAACTTTGCAGACGGGCACTTGGCGCAAGGATTCCTTTTTGGAGTGTATACGATTTTAGCCATAATCGGACTGCAGAGATGGAAGCAAGAGAAGTAACCCTTGCTTTATATCCAAAAAAGGCTATCATCATCTGGGCACTCGAGGTATGTATGAGATTTATTCTTTTCTTCCTTTGTTTTTTCCTCTCGACGACGATATTCGCGTCTTCGCATAGAGGCATTAAGCACTCACGATTTGGCAACGACGATGCCCCTAGGTGGTCATGGTTCTGTTCAGTATGCGATAAGCATTTTGCAACACAGAAGAAATTTCATAATCATATTTACAGAAAGCATAGAGACTATTTCTTCATATATGACGCTTGCAATTCAAAAGATATAGCACTGCCACCACAAGATTTAGAGGAAAAGATCATAGGATTGCCCGCGTGGGTAGAGAGGGTAGATCCCTACGCCAGATGGTGGTGTACAAAACACCGGGTTACATTCAGAGACTACGACAGGTTTAAAGATCACCTACGATTTTATCATCGGCCAGGTGATTAATATATGCTAGATGAGGGACTCGAACCCCCGACCACCGGTTTACAAAACCGACGCTCTACCACTGAGCCAATCTAGCACTGTTCACTATAATTCACTGTTCAAAAAATATTGAACAGTATCGCTGAAAGCAGGGATCGAACCTGCGACCAATTGATTAACAGTCAACTGCTCTACCGCTGAGCTATTTCAGCAATTTTTCTTTTCCTAAAGTTATTTCTTACGTCCGAGATGAATCCTCTCAGCATGATTCTCTTATCCTTGGCTGATTGAGCTTGATAGATGCTTCCTATCATATTGACAGCGCCAATGTATAGCGCCATGATCCGCTTGTCTACTTCATGATTCTTGAAAAGGTCAGTATGCAAGGACTGAATAGTCTTCACGAATTTGTCATAGATTTCAGAATCTTCTTTAGAAATAGTTATTTCCGACATTACACACCTAGTAATTTAGTGCTTGATGTTTCAAACGCCTGTTCTTGATCTACATATCCTATCATGACATTAAAGTCAGCATGTCTAGAATGTTTTGCAATTTGATACGGCGATATGCCTCGTCGAGCCTCTTCTGTGATCAATCCTCTCCTCAGGGAATGACCTGAATATTCTTTCCCGAACCTATCCTTGATAATGAGGCAAACCGACTGAGGAGTGAGTCTAGAGCCTTGGATGCGTCCGTCCTTGTTCACGGGCCTAAAAATAGGCCCCGTTGTTATCTCAGAGGTATCAAGCCATTCTTCCAAAGCTAGGATCGGACAAACCTCTTTGCTATGAGCTCGGCCCAGCGTTACAACAATTGGCTTACTCGACGTTTTAGTTTGCAACAGTGTAATTCTCGCGCCCTGGGCGTTAATCTCTACATGCTCTCTGTCAATGGCAACCACTTCACTACGACGCATGGCACCAAAGAAGGCCAACCCTATGAGAGCCTTATCGCGATAATCTGCCAGTGTTTGGCTCTGAATTCGCCCTAGAATCGATAGATCGACAGAGGTCAGTGGTTTTGCCTTGTTCTGTATTGTCTTCTCCTTGTGGACCCTGGCAACGCCCTTCCTTATGGCCTTGTAACGCGAAGTTGGCCCGATTATTTCTTTGCCAGACTGTTTATGATGCCACTCTATGGCTGCGATGGTGACATCGAGAGTGCTCAGGGAGATATTCGGCGCAATCTCAGTAATGTATAGGCAAATGCTCTCCACAGCCGCCGGAAATGATGGAAGATTACGCTCATTGCACCATATGCGAAAGAGCTTCCACCTAGAGACGTAACCTCTTAACGTGTTGTCAGAAAATGACGCTTGTTCATAAGCTACAGCGCGTTCGACGAGGTCAGATGAATATAGTGTAATTTGCGACATAACGCCTCTTTTTTGGAGAGTATATTATCGCTACCAAAAGAAAAGATCAATGACAGTTGTCTAAAAAGAATCAAGGTGATACCGTCTCCTCGTAGATATCACCTTGTTCCTTCCTGGCTATACACTGGGTATAGCCGGGATCTTTTTAAACGCTACATTATGTATTCTTCTACCCTTTTTGCCATTATCTGTTTTTCTATAAACAACGCATTTATTAAACTCTGTTCGAACTGATTCACTAAAATAGTTTTTAATTAATGGAGGATAATCGAATCCATCCGATATTCTTATGCAATACTTGGCGTATAATTCGTCAAATAATACGTAATCACCAGGAGACTCCTCTATCATTTCGGATATAATCTTTCTTGCATCCATGGCTTTATAAGACGTTTTACAGAAAGATCTATCGCATGTGGTGACTCCCACAAAGAATCTAGAGCTTACGTTTTCATCGCCTTCCATAAATGTGGTTTGTTTAAGTTTAATATTTTTAATTTTATTTCTAAAATAATGTGAAAACACTAAGTTAGATTCTGGTTCAATGTTTTTACGAAGGCAACTATGAACGTACGCGCTGTAAAACTCATGGTATTGAATATATAGAAGATTGCCGAATTGGCACTCTTTGAGCGCGAAATCATCTATCGAACTCACGCGCTGTTTATTGTTTTTTCTAGGAGCGCGCTTGCGCTGGAATATTTCACAGGAGGTTTCTTTTGGGGGAGCTTTTTGCATCTCTTCAATCGCCGTTTTTCTTCCCTCAGCCTTTGCCTGAATGACTTTGCTATGCCAATAGTCTGTTAGATTGTTTACTTCTTTTTGTGTATACATTTTCTCTGGAATATTCTTGTTTTCGCACTGTTGACAATGAAATAAATTCTTTAATCTTGAAAAGATTCTCATACCCACCTCGCTGGTTTGTCTCGGATTACTCTCATGCTTACATTTAGTCAAGGATAAATTGGTGTTTTCATTAATTCATTGAATGCATATATGGGGGGAAAACGAGGTAATCACATGAAAAGCAAAATATGCCTTGATATGTACGTTCTGACCATTATTTTGTTAGCAATGGTCGTTATTGGGTTCGGAATTAGAGAGCTAATGCTGATATCGGAAGAGAATCAAATGAATAAGGGAATAGATCTTAGGCTCAACCACCTTGGCGAATTGCAGGTACGATGAACGAAGACGCAGAACGGCTCAAAGCAACGTCGGAAAAGTTCGCTGATACGATCATAAAAGCGTTCAAGCTACGATTTCCGACGCAGACGGTAGACAGCAAGACGATAACAATAAACTCTTTGCTTATAACCATCATGAGCTTTATAAAGTCCATCCCGCACAAAGAGGAAAGAGAATCCGCAGCTGCTGCGATCATCGATTCTTGGATTCTCTTCATTAACGAATTGGAGGCGATGGATAAATGATTATCAGAAACATATCATTCGTTATCATTTTTTTCTTCTTCCTCGGGCTCTACGGCTTGATCGCATACGAGATTTGCAACTGGCTTTCCTGGGTAGTCGAGCTCTAAGATACACTTCTTGTGATACTCCATAATTTTCTGGAAATCACTTATCGCAGTAATATATTCCATCAGTACATTCCCCCGTGGTAAGAATCAGGTTGTTGAAATGGTTTAGGAAGGTTGTCTATTCCATACGCTTCGAGCTGTAATCTATCTATATCTCTTGCGGTGAGTCTCTGAGCGGGCTTATTGAAGAAGTGCGTGTAAAGGGCGTACCTAAGAGCATCGCAAATGTGATCGTGAACTTTCAGTGGTGCATCTTCCCCAGTACGTTGGCTCTTAGGGTCCCACACGTAGGATTGTATCTCATTAATTAGATCGGTGCAATGAGCCATGATTTTCAAGGTGCCATTGTCAATATATTTGCCTACCATACGAATACCGTCCAGAACCTCATTTTCCGCATCACAGATACACGGAATGCCAGCACGTTGGCATTCAAGCTTGAAAGAGGCGGCAGAGGGGTCAATGTATATTGCCTTGATAGGTTTTGACTCAATGAATTTCCTCAGATCGGCGCAATACTCGCTATCCGTCTTCTGACGCTGCTCACGCCTGCTATCCCAATAGTAAACGCTGTCAACCCACATGTTGGGGAATTTGCTCAGATTCACGCTCAGAGAAACAAAAGAGCACGGGTTTGTGGTTCCATAGTCCACGCCTATGATTGAGTACTCTGGCAGCCCTGGAGCATGTTGTATGGTATGCAATGACGCATCAAACATGTCATAGATCGAGCCCTCTGCTTGAACCCACAACCCTTCGATAAAACGTTTGAACCAGATTCCCTTGTACTGACGACGCAGATAATCCTTTTCGTCTTGAGTAAGAGCAGGATTATCTTCAAGTGTAAACTGCCATGATCTGACATCAGGATTGTTAGTGAGGAAATCTCTCTTGAGCCAATGGAATGGACTGTCCGGATTAGTAGTCGCAAAAATACGAGCACCCGCCATAGCACAACGGGAGATCGCCATTCTAAACACAGACTCTGGGATAATAGTTGCCTCGTCGACGTAACATCCCGAAAACGTGGAGCCACGTATTTTTTTCTCGCTCGATTCATCATCTGCACTCACGCAATGGATTGTTTTGCCCCAGATGACTAGCTCTCTCTTACCAATGTAAAACTTGGAGTCTGTTCCAATCATGTGAGAGATTAACGGAAGTAGGTTACGTTTGAAACTGTCATAGGTGCGGGAGATCATACAATACTCTCCATCTGGTCCGTAACGCAACTCCTTTAACCATCGGATGAGAGATATATAGGTTTTTCCCGAACGTACGGCGCCTTCCCAGATGTTGATGCGAGCGTCTGACTCGTTATAGGAACGTACCTGTTTAGCAGAGAATTCATCGAGCATTGTCACCTCTTGGTTGACCGATATACGCTGTCTGCGGATGATGAGGACAGGCCCAAAACCGGTCACTGTTAATTGTTAAGTTTTTTGTTTGTTAAATCACATATAGAGATTTTTTGCAAAAACTAGAGGTGAGCATGTTAAATAATAAATTTGACATAGTCGTAAAACTTGAAATGCTTTACATGGTGGTCATAGTCATTGGGATTCTATTTTGGCTGGCGAAAGTTTGATCATGCATAGAAAACTCAGAAATCTATGCATGAGCGCAATGTCATGTATACGTTTTTAAGGTTTCGTATGCATGACGGCCGTTTCATGTCCAGGGTTTGAATGCAAGACTCAATCTTTTATTTAATAGATAAAACGGTGTAGATAGCGATAATGTGCCTTATCGCTATCAAACCATTTTATTTATTGACTATGAGATTAAAAAGAATTCTATTCTGCTTTATCAGCCAATCCCTTCTTCGTCATCTCGGCATTAAATCTATCAAATAATGTTCTTTGCATGGATTCGGCCACCTCATCGCCTTGCTTTAAATACACCTTTCCAAGATGTTTTAGCATGACAGTATCCCCTTCAGCATCATTGTAGAGTGCTTTTCTCCACTGCGCACGCCTCAAGGATGACTTTCCAGCCTCTCTCCACTCAATTATCTTGTCCGCATATCTTCGTGCGAGGGTATCGACACTTACCCCAATAATCGCTGAGATTTCAGAATTTGTGCATTGTATGTCGCATAGACTCTTCAAAAGCTTCTCATCTATGTCGTATGTTACCGACTTTTTCCGGCTTACGTAGTTTCTGACCATAGTACACCTTTTTCTTTAATCGTCTATAATTTCAGAATTTGATGCACTAAGTATTTATTTTATTGCCTTTTTCAACACATACCAGTTGCTTGTATTTGTAGACTTAGTCTATAGTCTATGTCATGTGAGTAACACACAACAAACAAGGTGAAGAAATGAAAACGAAATCTATTATAAAAGCTCTTGGAAAATACGGCCTTACCGACAGCCCGTATGAATCAATAAGCTCAATGACTCTTATTAAAGAAGACGGTTCAATCGGCGACGTGGAAACAGTGACAAAATGGCACAGATTTCAGTCAAAAGGCTACGTATGTGCTTGGCCGGAAAACAAATACGATGACGTTTCTTGGATATATGTATATGCACGGAAGGGAAAAGAAACGTTCACAAGAATCAAAGACGCAATCGAATATATGGAGCTATCAAATGAGCTTTCAGCATGACAAGCTTGTAGAAATGGCAATCGATATACAACGCGAGTGGTACATACGCTCGCGTGATGGAATGATGGAATTAGAATGGAAACTGGAATCATTACTTGAAGAGCAAGGACATAACGAAGAATATATCGAAAAGTTCAAGAAAGAAACAGATTGGGAAGATATATTGAAGTTTTTAAACAAACACGGTGAGATATAAGAGGTGAACAATGAGCGAATTTAGTAATGAGATTTCAGTTGCAATCGAAAAAGAATTTGATCGAATCTTCACTAAGGCTAAAGAAAGTGAAGTAAATACACTTGAAAAGGATATTTCTCATCTTACTCGTGTGCTTGTTAGTTCTCTAACAGCGTCATACCTCGCATTTTCTGACAAATCTGGTAAAAAGGTCATAGAAGAAAACGACGAAAAGTTTGTTAGTTATGTTAACGAATTATTGTTAGAAGATATAAAAGATGCAAAAGTTTTTATAAAGGAAACAAAATGTACGAAGAATTAATGAGAAAATGGATCTGTGATTATGCCAAACACGTCGACGAAACAGAGATAACTTTTTTCGACCAGGTCATAGCCAAGAAAGACAGGGCGCTTTTGAGCAAGGTAGTGTCTGAAATGGTATGCGTACACATAGCATCACTCGCTAAGATACAAGTATCGTTTATGGAAAAAGAGTTAGACGGGGACTACATAAAGTTAGTCGCAAAAAATCTAAAAAACACCATCAAAGATGCACGGGAAGAGTACAACGTGCTGGACATGCATAATTCGCCCTAGATTCAACGATCGTTGTTTAGCTATACACCCCTACGGCACTGCATTAGATCGTTCATTGTAGGGCGTTTAATCGTCCTTTACGCGCATATCTATGAGCTTGTGCTTGTCCACTGTCTCAAACTTGGAGATCTCTCCCTTGTATTTCAAATCCACGATCCCAGTCGACCCGTGCCGATTCTTAGCAATGTGCAAATACGCCATGCCTGGTCTGTCGTACGGGTCATAGACGCTTGGCCTTGTAAGGAACATAACAATGTCACTATCCTGCTCAATCGCCCCGCTCTCTCTCAGGTCCGATAGCACTGGACGTTTGCTTTCACGCTCTTCTGCCTTCCTCGATAGCTGAGCTAGACACAGAACGGGTATGTCCAGATCTTTTGCCAGTGTCTTCAGCTCCCTAGACACTTCAGCCACCTCGTTTTGCCGTACGTCAGACGATCTGTTGGCATTTACCAGCTGCAAATAATCGATGATGAGAAGCTTGATATCCGATTTTTCCTTAATCCTTCTTGCGCCCGCCTTGATTTGCGACGCCTTTTGCCCGCCCTTGTCGTGGATGAGCACGGTGCCTTGCTGGAACTTGTCAACCGCTTGCCTTACCTTGGCGATCTCTGAATCTGTGCTTTTACCGCTTTCCAGGTGTTCGTAGTTCACTTGCGACTCTATGCACATTAGCCGCTGCACTAGCTCAGGTGTCTGCATTTCCAGAGAGAAAATAGCTGTGGGCAACCCAAGATTGAACCCAACATGGTGTGCTATGTTCAACGCTAATGCCGTCTTTCCAACGCTTGTGCGCGCCGCAAGTACGATTAAGTTTCCTGGACACAGCCCGTGAATGAGCTTATTTAGTTCTGGATAGCCTGAGTCTATTCCGCGTTGAGTCACCGAACCATTCTGACAGTACTCCCGATGGTTGGACTCCCAGTGTTCTAGCACTTGATGAGAGCATTCGCCAGCCGAACGAAATCCACCGTCCATATTTGAGCGGGCGATATGGAAAAACGTTTCCCTAACCGTTTCGATTGTTTCGGATACGTTAGAGATATTGCCGAATATTAGCTTGTTTGTGTCATGAGCTGCCTGTATCAGCTCTCTGTGTGCACGCTTGTCTTTCAGGAGACGTATGTGAGACTCGATGTCTGCGCCCATATAAACGCGCTGGATGCACTCGACCAGATATATTGGCGATGAAAAGGATTCCTTATGACCTGAGTCTTTCAGTTCTTGGTACACGGTGGCAACGTCAACGTGCATGTCTCTCTTGGACAAGTGGTAGATGGCACTGAATATTTGTGCATGCTTCGGCTCAACAAAGTCTCCCTTGTCAAGGAAAGACAAGGCCATTTCTAAGTCTTTGTCGATCGTGAGCATAAGTCCGAGTACTGTCATCTCGGATTCTAGGCATGCGGGCGTTTCGATGGATGGCGTTACCATTGCTAGCGCCCTCCCGAATCTTCCCCTAGTTCCTTGTGAGGAATTCCCCTTGATGAGAGTATTTCTTTGACTATAGTCTTGAACGAACTGTCGGAATACAGAACACTTGGTTCGATACCCTGGCCACCATGTCTGAAAATGACCGAATCATTGAGAAGTTCAAACTCTTTGATATGAGGATTTACATATAAAAAGTCCGATATCCATTTCTTGGCTTCTGCTTTCTGGGAAGACTTGGTTGTTTGCTTCTCTTCTTGTGAAAGCTTGTGATAGAGCAACGCAAGATCGTACACAGACATTTTTCGGTACTCGCTATTTTCAAATCGTGGATTGGTGAGAGTCTTGATGGCATTCGCTATGCGCTTGTTCGCCTCTTTCTCACCAAGCATTTTTTGGAGCTCGGCTTTCTGTTGCTCTGTTATTTCTGGAGCTTTGTGCTTTTCCTTCACTTTCGAAGAAATAGGTGGTGGCGGAGCCTTGCTCTTTTGCTCTATTACCTTTACCACCTTATTCTTAGTTTCTTTTGTAGTAGTTTCTTTTGTGGGGATCAAATCGCTCCCCCTCCCCTGATCAAATCGCTCCCGGTCTAACTTATTTGAAAAACTATGATTTTCAGAGACAAAATCAGGATCTTCGATGTTCAGTTTGAAGAACGTCTCTTGTTCTCCATTGCGTCCTTCGGCGTGTATTATTATAAGCTCTCTGTCGCATAATCTTTTTATGGCTCGACGAATTGTTGACCTTGCAAGACCCGTCTTTTTCATCAGCTGTGAAAGACTGATCCTGTCCCACTCCTTATTTCCCCATCCGATGGTCTGTCTGATCACAACCTGCATAACCGCGTGTTCGCCTACTGTTTTCAGCGATGGCATTACATGATCATAGTAATCATTTGGAGTCTGAGTATAATTTGGCCTTGCGAACCGAAAAGATTTAGTTGCAGAAGAATCTTGAGTTGTATTAAATTGAGGCTGTGAGTTATCTTGATAGCGCATAAGATAGTGACCTTATGTATTCGAGTTGATATTAAGTGCGAGCGCTGTAAGCTCGCACTTTCTTTTTCATCTTAATCTCTTTCACATCTAAAGTCCATTCAAACAATCTTTTATCATTGTCATTTCTGTTCGTAGTCCATATATTGAGGCGAAAGAAGGTTACGCCGATTCGCTATAACTCTCTTGCGCTCTTTCCCACTGCAGACGCTCCATTAGGGCAGCGCCGTCGGCATGATTTAACCATGCTAAAACGGTCTGAACGATCTGCTGTGGGTCTTTCAACTGCTTTTTGATATCAGCGATTATGTCTACCGACTTGTGCTTGTTTTGAGTGAAAAACAGATAGTACGGCAACGCTTCTTTAGCCGAGAGGTTGTTGATAGACGGATCCACACGCTGCATTTCTTCCCAGATCTTGACTGACACCTTGGAAATTGGCTCAAATTTGCGCCTATAGTCTGGAGCTTGCTCTTGTTTAGGCCTTGGTTGTTCCTCTTCTACTGGCGACAGGCCGTGCGTTGCGTAGAATTTTTCTGGCGCGTCTGAGTCTGTAGCTACGGATAGAAACTTGTACAAGAAATACCTTTCGCCGTAGGTAAGCACAGAACCAACTCCCTGGCAGCCCGTCATTCTTTCTTCGTAGAATGTATAATTGGTGCGAAGCTGCTCTGTCGGATTTTCTGCATTTACCCAGGTATACGACATGGTTATTTCCATGCCTTTTGGCATAATACGCTCGAATCGTTCCATGTTGGACACAAGCAAGACCCCCATCTCGTCCATTTTTGGGCGAATTGCTCCTAGTAGATCGGCGGTGTTGGCGTATTTGAAGTTATGGCCTGTATCGCCCTTCGCGACGTATAAAACGCTTTTTCTGACTTCGACTAATTTTTGATATAGATTCATGCTTTTTTTCTCTTCAGACATGGGTGTTGCCTTTATGTTTTTCATACTCTCACCTGCATATAGTTTTAGTTTTGATTAAATTCAATCAACGAGGAGACTTTTGTAAAAATCACGCTCACTTCGGTACTGGTTGCGCTCACCTTCTATGATCGCAATAGTAGACTCGAGGTTGTAAATGTACTCCATCTGCCTGTCGATTTCTGATTCTGCATTTCTGAGAGCAGTTACAGGAAAAGCATATAATTCCTGGAGTTTTTCAATGTCTTTAATTGAAAAACATAGTACATTGTCGATCGAAGAATGAACTGTTTTTGATGACGACATTTTTTCTTCCCTTCCCTGCAACGGTGACAGCCGTTGTGGGGCTTTTTTATTTTTGTTTCTTTTTTACTGATACTCGTGTAGCGCCATGCTCATCGAGCCACGCATCAGTGTCACCGAAATATTCTATCGATATTCCGTTGCTCTGAAGTTTTTCCAAACACGCTCCAGATATGCTTTTTTTCCCGTTGATATCTGCTATCGATTTGGTTATCTGGCATTCTGGCTTGTATTGAACCCTACCAAACGTATCTCGTCTAGGCAGAGAGCTTACGATTACTTTCATATCGCCTCCTATCTTTTGCTTGTGCTTAAGACTATGACATAAGCTGTAGATATGGGCAACATTTTCTTCATCTTTTTTTGCTTGTGATAAAACATTCTGCAATTTATGAGGGGGAAAAGTAATCATAGAGAGCCTAATGTTATTTTTAAGAATAGACGGCGAGCCCATACCGCAGATGCGTGCCAAGCCGAATTACACTAATAAATGCATGTATGACCCCCAGAAAAAAGAGAAAGAAGAGGTCAGATGGCAGCTGAGAGCGGGGTATAAAGAAGAACCGCTTACTGGTCCGCTTCTAGCGCACATTCTGTATTTTTTCCCAATACCAAAATCCGCGAGTAAAAAGATGCGGATGGCGATGTTGTGCGGGGAAGCGCACCATGTCGTAAAGCCGGACAAAGATAATCTAGAAAAATTTATCTGCGATTGCATGACCGGAATTGTCTACGACGACGATTGTAAAATTGTTGACGGTAGAGGAATAAAATTATTTAGTGAAGTTCCAAGGACAGAAATACGGATTGTTAGGCTCACACATAATCCAAAACTGCAAGAAGAGCTAACAAAATTGTATGAAATTGATTCAGGAAACAGTGGACAAGGAATCGTACCTAGAACTCGTCTTAAGCGAACGCGAGTTGAAGTCGATTTTAGCGTATCACCTAGTAACAAGCCAGATGGTGCACCGGGGTAAAGATTACAACGTGTGTGTGCGTATGGAAAATACAAAAATAAAAAAGGAATAAAATGCCACTAGTTAAAAGTAAAAGTAAGAAAGCCATTGGCAAGAATATTGCTGAAATGGAAAAAAGCGGACATCCCCACAAGCAGGCGGTAGCCGCAGCATTAGAGACTGCGCGAGAAGCAGGAGCTAAGATTCCGAAAGCAAAACATAAGGGGAAGAAATAATGGCATACACTGAACAAAAAGCTCCCCCTCCTGCCGAATTAAGCCTGAAGTTTCTGGCGTGGGATATCAAAGAGATCGGGAAAAAACTAGATATCATGAACGAATCTCTTCGCATGATAGCGAATGCAGCGGTAAGAATAAGCCAAAAAGGCAATGCCAATGGCTCTGCATTCCCTAAAGATGAAATACCTTTCTAAGGAAACGCGCGCGCTGGATTATGGCCAGCGCACGAATTTTTTCCAGTTGTGCCCACCTGGGCACGTGGATACTATGGCAGACCAGTTATATTTACACAACCTTGGCTGGTATTGAAATATCCGCCTGTGTTTCTGCAGTCGTACTCGGCGTAGAGTCCACGACATCGGTTGCCTGGCCGTGAGTATCAGTTTGTATGATGCTTAACGTACAGCTCGTCATAGCTAACGAAAGAAAAGCAATAAGTAGTTTTCTCATATAACCTCCATGGTTTTCCCTTACATATCGCTTGAAATTTAAAAAGACAACAACTATACGTTTTGTTTCATCCATTTCTGGAGTTGGTATGAATGCATTACAAGAAGTCGAGATACCTGGATTTGAGTTGTCGCCGTTGGAGCAAGTCCGCGATATCGCCATACGAGCTGAAAAAAAGGTCGACAATTTAAGACGCGGGATGTTTTCAAGATACGATTGCATGGAAAAAGAGATCGACGAGCTGAGAAAGAGAACCGAAAGCCTTGAAAGGTTGTTAATCGATACGCAATCCGAAAAAAAGATAGTCTATGTTTAGGCGATCTTAGACACCTGAAACTGAGAAAATGAAGTTGTCCCCATTACTCCGGCTGTTTTAGCTCCACCGGTTATTGTGGCGGAAACCTGAATTGTCCCTCCAACTGCTAGCTTTGCAATTCTGGACTGGCAGACTCCAAATTGATTGACAGCATCTCTCCCTGCAGCTGGATTGAATTGTTGCTGTCCGACTATGGATACGTTACCGGTTGTATGAGCAGCATCAACAGAGCTAAAATTCACTAGAACGCTGACCAGGTAAACGCCGGCTGTCTTTGCCGTAAAAACTCCCGTTGCGGGGTTGTATTCAGACTGAATGTCATATGCAACAGTGTCAAATGGGATCGTATATGTTGTGTTGTCTCCGGTGACATTTGGGACGGTTGCGCTCAAATATGCGCTCACCCCACTTTGAAGTGGAGTCGAAACGACGCCAAAAGCATTTGATGAGATATTGGAAGTAAAAGAAGGATCCGCAGCAGCGCCTCCAGATTGCAAGACTTGGCCGGCTGTTCCTGCGGTAGTTGACGCTATTGCCGACGATGTGCCTTCTCCTATCAAAACGCCATGGGCCGTCTGAGGCCCCAATTTCGCCACTAGAGAGATTGGTGTCACAGCCTTATCTGTTACTGTGCCTGCTATGGTTTCGGCGTTTGTAGCGAATTCTGCCGATGTTTCCACCCATGTGGCGACTTGAGCAGCGTTTGCAACAAGTGTCCATGAAGTGTTGTTGTTAATATTTATCCATCGATCGCCGATATGGTAGTTCTTGTAATCAGTAGAGTTTGGGTTTCTTTCACGTATCCAATTCTGGCCAGGATTGGTTGGCGCTATACCGAAATAGGCTGTAGGGTTGTTTGATGGAAACTGGGTACTCACTTTTTGCCTCTTAATTTCTTGGCTTCAAAGGCATATTTGCCTTCTTTCTTCGCTAAAGTAGCATACTGGCGTTGTCGTTTCACAACGCCTTTGATGTCCTTTTCCTTCATTGAGCTTCTCTTTGAGATCTGCTTTTGTAGTCAGGCTGAGAAAATATCAATTCAGCCAACGCATCATCGTTTGTTGGGATAACGTCATATTTCGTTTTCAGCTTTGGCAACCATTCGTTGCGCAATCGTTCCATGCATCTTTCGTATTTGTGGTTTAATACCCAATGTACCCGACGTTTCATGTCTTCTTCAAAAACGTTGTCATGAATATCGCTTTTAATGACCTTTTTTTTAGTATCGCTTAGTTCGATTACCAATTCACCATTAACTAAAACTTTCATTTTTCACCTATCCTAGTAAATAACCTTGAAACCCTGTTGCAAACGATGCAGCACCATAAATATCCGTAGTGTCTCCTGCAGCTGATCCATAAGCGATAGCATTAGAAACAGCGGTGTCTCCTGCATCCATGTCGCAAATAAAACAACATGCTGCTGAGCCATCAATCCCGCCTGTCGTCACTCGACTAGCGGCTGAATACGTCCTGTTTGATGTAACTATTTGTATGACATGAGTTATAACAGAGGCATTATTCCCCACATCATTCATCGTCGCTGCGAGCACGTAAAGCCCAGTGATTGGCGCAGTAAATGTACCACTAGTGACAAAATCTGAGTTTCTATCAAATATTTCAGTCAGCGCATCAGTTCCGAGCTGATACACGGTGCCAGCCCCTGTTTTGTTAAGAACTGTAGCTGCTAGATATGCAGAAAAGGCTGATTGTAGAGGAAAAGTAACCTCTCCCGTTGTGGCTATAGACATCACATTGTTAGTGCCTAACGTTGTTCCTTGAGAAATCACATATGGATCAGCACTTGGAACTGATGCGCTATTATCAATTCCAGTTACCCAAGAGGTCGTAGTTGTACTATACTGCGTTTTCGCATCGCCGGCATTGTCTCCTCCTGTAATTAGCTTAAGAGTTGCAGCGGACGTTGGGTTTGTATTGTCAGTATTAGTGATCGTTACGGAGCGCTCTACACTTGCGGTTGATGCCGTAAAAGTGAACCCTCCAGTAAGGCTATTCCCGGAAATCACAGTATTTTGAGAGTTTGAATATAACATTTCTCCTTGACCAGTCGTTTTCGGATAAGTCGCCGTTGTGTATGTGGGCTGTGTTGCTGCTCCATTTGATGATATAATTTGTCCAGAAGTTCCACCGATCAGCACATCATCAAGTGTGTCAAGCGAGGACTGAACGTTGGTATTAGCTGCTGAGAGCCAGCCGTTAAAACTTGCTGTCGAGGTATTAACAAGAGCCGCCGTATTAGTCCCGGATGTTGACAAGGTTTGTTTGAGAGTTGCCTTTGAGATCGTTACCTGCACAATCGAGTTAGAGGCTTGGCTGTATACGATATACCCAAGTTGTGCGATTTCCAGCATGCGTAGTTCGTTTGAGGCGGAAGCAATCGTTCCATTTGAAATCGCTGTGTTTGCCAAACTCAAGCTATTGTACTGTGATGTGTCCAGAACGGCAAAATAAGTAGGAGTGGTAGAGTTGAGCGTATCTTTGCTTACGTAGAGAGTATAAACGCCAAACTTAGAAACTCCAAGGGCCGTTGGAGTACCGGCATTGTTATAAAATCCTGTAAATGTATCGCTTGAATTTTGTCTAGCCCATTTTCCTGCACCATCGGTGTACATTTTTATCCATGTAACACCAACGCCCGCGCTATCTGGGATAGTCGTCTCAAGGCCGTGATCTGACATTACATCAGCGCCGTTTATTTGAATCTTCTGGGTTCCGTTTAATGTGATATTAGCGCCTCTTGTATTGTTCTCTATCAATGTCCCTATGTTATTATGCTCGTAATTAGAAACAGTCGTTGGATAGTCGTATGGATGGTTTTCTTTCACCGTAACTTGGTTATTTGTAACAGGAGTACTGTCCCTGAGGCATTCAAAAAGAACGATGTTATCAATAAAAAGCTGATCTGTCCTTGTAGTTGCCTTGCCGATTGTCCCGGTTGAATCGATATAAATATAATACGTGTTGCCGGCAGTCATCCCGGATATGTTTTGAGGCAACCATGTAATCTGTTTGCTTTTGATAAATCCAGTACCGCCTCGAAGCAGCTGGAACGTGCCAAGGGTTGTATCATCAAAATATGGTCCAGCACCGCTCCATGAAGCAAAGCCTGTAAGATCGGACTGACTCAACATAGAGTTAAGAGTCGCTGGTGTTATTACTTTCGAGGCATCAGTAGCCACAAGCGTTTCAGCGGCGGAAGCAAGAGTAACTGAGCCTTTCTGCGCTGTCGTAGCCTGTGTACCAGATAAATCGATTGTTCCAGCGCCGTTGGTTACGGTTATCGATCCGTCTGCGTGCGCAAGAGTATTGCAAACAGCAAACGGTGCAGCGGTTGAGCCTATAAGTAGCTTTCCGTCTGTGCCGATCTGGTTAGCGACTGGTGGAGTTCCTCTCGGATCTAGTCCGTTTTCAAAATACAACGTACCGTTTGAAAAACCTGGCATTATACACCTACCTGTATTGTTGAAGCTTTCCAGTTGATCGTTAACCCGGCAACTCCTGTCGCCCTAACGATGATATTATTTCCTGAAGCAATGAATGAAACGTCTGATGCATTTAACGCGACGTCCTCGAATACCATTTGGTCTTGTATGCCAACAATTGTAGCTGCTGCACCTGTTGTTCTGGCGGCACAGATAAGGTTGTACCCAGAAGCAGCCGGAGTAGTTGACTCAAATCCTGCTATTTTGGACTCAAATATGTACGATGTAGGAACTGCGCCTAAAGGTATTGTTATAAGATCAGCAGTTACCGCCCCGATGGTTTGCCCAGTCCCTAGGGTGTATCCGTCGAGAGTGAATGTTATAGTGCTTGTTCCAGGATTTCCCGTAGAAGTGAGGCCTTCACCTGTGAGAAGGTTTATGTTGATGCCGCTTACTGCTCCACCGACGTCTCCTGTGAGAGTTTCGATATCAGGTAGAGAGGTTCCGTCAAACAGTTTTGTAATCTGAGACATTACACACCTCCGTCTGCGTACGTTACCTGTACCCAAACTAATCCAGAAGTAGGAGCGCCAGCAGCTCTCTTGACCCAAATAAATTCACCAGAAGGAAGGAAAAAGCCGTCGTCTCGTACTTTGTTTGCTGTAAGATCTAATACCTGCCCCGTCCCAGATGCAATTCGCATGTGATTTGTAACACCGTCAAATGAGATGTATACATCTGTGTTTGTTGAATTAAAAATGCTTATTATGCGAGTGTGATCTGTAGTTGCAGTTCCGATTGCAGCATACGCAGCACCAATAGTGCCGAATGCAGCCTCTCTAACAGCGTCAAAACGGACACGTGTGCCGTATGCCATAGTTGTATACCTCTTGTATCAAGTATTTATTTTTATCATGAATTCAAATATATTATACTTCAACTATTAACTATGATCTTTGAGATTGAAACCCCCTCAAGAACTGAGGGGGTATGAGAGCTCTTAGGCTTGATATCCGATTTTCATCGAGACAAGGTTGACTTCAGTAGGAGAAGCACTGTGCTCGATTCTGATAAACGGAACGACTACGTCCGCGTTATCAAATGTAAACGCATGTCCTACGGACGGAGCAACACCATTAATGAGATAGGTTACAACGCCAGCAGCCGACACGTTGACTCTCAATGTGTTTGTTGTCCCATCTCCGCCCCACGCGTCCGTGGTATTTGTTAAAACTGTTCCACCAGCATTTAACTCGTCGGCAATGACGACGTTTGTTGGAGACGTGGAGGCAACCATGCCGATCGCTGCATAGTCAGTATAGGATTCCCAAGTTGCGTTATTTGCCTGTACTTTTCTGAACCCGAACATGTAAGGATCTGCTCCATCCATGTCATTGATTCGGAATCGCAGCTCGAAGAAGAAAGCTGGGGATGTTCCAATGGTAAAGGCGTGACGTGAATTTGTCCTTGCCGCGCCGAAGTTGTATTCGTACCCTTCAGCGAGTGTCAGGTCACCAGCGATATAAAGACCGTTAGCATCCATTCTTGGAGCCAATATTGTCTGGCCAGCTCCTATGACGAACTCTTCGAAGTTTACCCCTTCTTGGCACAGGATAGTATTGACATCTCCTGTCGCGCCTGTTGGGGCAACGCCCGTATTTAATGCCGATTGAACGATTGGGTTGCCTTGGAATACGATGTCGTCTCCAGAAGCATACAAAAATTCGGCATCGATTTCTTTGACTGTACCTGTGACCGTAATATCACCTGTTCCAGATCTGATAACAGTTGAAGAAGCTCCGGTTACAGAACCAATTGTGGTAGTTCGTACCCCAGCAGTACCGACGTTAACAGCGAAGTTATTTGCGTCGTTGCCGATCGAAATCGCCGCACCTGAGGAATTCAGTTCAACAACACCAACAGCATCAAGGGTAATTGGAGCAGCAGCACCGACAGCGTTTAAAGCAATTCCACCAATACCAGAAGTGAGCAATATACCACCAGCAGCAGCATCGCTCGCTGTAATCTGTACAGCGTCAGCAGCAGCTTCACCACCGGATACAATGACAGATCCTAACGTTGAAGAAACGGTTACGTCAAAGGCTCCTGTCGCAGTCAAGTTTGTGGCCCCTGCGGAATCTAAAGAGAGAACGCCCGTACTGTCGATGGTAAGACCACCTGTTCCAGCGTCAATATCAATACCACCAGCTACAGCACTCCCGACGATACGAACTGAGTCAGCAGCAGCTTCACCACCATCAATCACAACTCTTCCAGCAGCAGACGAAATGGTTGCATCAATGCCAGCACCAGCAACAGAAAAGTTCGAAGCAGCAGCGCCGTCAATCGAAATTGCTCCTGTTGAATCTATTGCTATTCCACCTGTTCCAGCGTCAATATCAATACCACCAGCAGCATCACTTGCGTCAATGTTGACAGCATCGGCAGCAGCCTGAGAACCGGAAAGGTTTATCGATCCGCCAACAGAAGATAGGGTAAGATCGGCTGCACCCGTCACTGTGAAGTTCGAGGCAGTTGCACTATCAATAGAAACTCCAGCAGCCGTGTCGACTGTAATCGCACCAGCAGCAGCCGAACCAACTGCTAGTGTATGAGCAGCAGCACCCCCACCAATAGCCAAGGCCTTGATGACGTTCCCTCCGCCGATATTAATTGCCGAACCTAGGTTATCCATGCCGATATTGACAGCACCGCCAGTTTGGGTAAGAGCACCAGCTACTGTAAGGCCTGCCAGTGTTCCAATACCGCCGTTAGAGTCGATCGAGAAAACTTCTACGGAAGCAGAATCAGTAAAAGAAACTTTGTTTGCACCAGCGGCATCGCCCATTTGAAGGGTGATATCACTACCGGCTGCAGCATTTACGTTGATCGCAGCTCC
>JACCDR010155713.1_pt1 | contig 38444 bp, 67 predicted proteins | sample 7446431 | NCBI WGS metagenome assembly JACCDR01 (sample SAMN15323443, study PRJNA562643) | freshwater metagenome | isolation source: river surface water | place: USA:Blue River Watershed | collected 2017-08-17 | reverse complement strand
GGTAACCGCTGCACCCCGACCTCTGCCTATGAAAACTGACAAAATCCCAAAAAATGCTTGGCATGGCACGCTTTCTGTTGCCGCTGCTGCATTCGGCGTTTCCCGTCGTGCGTTATCGATATTGAAGTCGGAGGGTCACCCTGCGTTTTCAAATGGTCGCGTGAACGGGGCAATGATCCCAGAGGATCGCTTGCGTGAGATTGAGGCTGGATTGCAAGGCGCTGGCGGATCTTTCAACGAGGGCATGACGGCAGAAGAGGCGAAACGGCGGAAGACCGTCGAGGAAGTCCGCAAGCTAACAATCGCCAACGACTCAAAAGAGAACCTCCTATGTCGACGCGCCTTGGTAGCCGAAGCATTCCAACGCATCGCCTCCCGCATCACAGAGGCCAGAACCCAATCGGAATCCCGTGATCCAATGAAGCTAGTTGGCAAAGACATTCACGGCATGCGCGATGGCATCAGGTCGATATGGGACGAAGTTGGAAAAGCCTTGGCTCAATGCGGAAAGGAGTTCGATGGCATCTGAGCCAAGTGTGGATTTCGACTGGGACGCAATCGACGGCGAGGAACTGGACACAGCCGCCATAGACGCACGCTCTGATGTCCTGCGCGCATTCATGGCCGCCGTGTTCCCTCCGCAATCCATCAGGGGTGACGGAGGTTCGATGCGTGTTCGCCTGTTGCTCTCGCTCTACATCCTGCGTTCACCTGGATATGAGCGGCTTCTGTCCATCGCGCACATCTGCGACATCTGCGGATGCAATCGCAAGTGGGGGGCAAGGGTCGCCGCTTCAATAGCCAAGGCCACGGGGCAATCGCGCAAAGCAACGTCCACGCACCGAAAGCGCATAAAAGGCAAGCGAGCCGCAAAGTATTAGGCAGAACGGTAGACATTCGCCCTCATAGTGAATGAATCTTCCCGCGCTTCTGGACAAGTTCACGGCGCTGGCTAGCAGGATCGAAACCGCATTCGCATCCGCTGAGGCCACGAACGTCCGCATTTCCGCGCTTACTTCCGAGCGCGATTCTCTCGCTTCCAAGCTGTCCGCTTTGACGACCGAGCGCGACACGCTGAACGCTTCGCTGGCCGCAATCACCGCGGATCTCAATCAGGCGAAGACCGACGCCTCTGCCGCGCTGACTGCTAAGGCCGCCGCCGAAGCCGCCGCCGCCGAAGCTAAGACGGAAGCCGACAAGCTGAAGGCCAACCCTTCCATGCAGGCCTCGGCAATCCTCGCTGGCGTTGGTCACACTCCGCTGGTTGCTGGCAACGGAAGTTCCGCGCCGCAAGCCGAGACTCCGCCTGCCAACCTTTCTGGGACCGCCTTGGCCAAGTGGTACCACGCCCGCGGCATGGGCGTCACTGGGCAGGCTCGCCGGTAACCACGTAACCAACAGCAAACCGACAACCAAACATGTCCTACTCCCTTCTTGATCTCGCCAAGATCCACAACGGCTCTGCCGAGGTTGGAATCATTGACGAAGTGCTCCGCGAGGCACCGGAGATGCAAGTCATCCCGAGCCGCGTGATTCAGGGCTACAACTACAAGACGCTGGTTCGCACTGGACGCCCTACCACGGCGTTCCGCGACGTGAACGGCGGCGTTGTGTCCAGCGGCTCCACCTTCGAGCTTCGTGAAACCGGGCTCTTTGTCCTTGGTTCCGCCATCACGGTGGACAAAGCCATTGCGATGCAGACCGGCGGCGCGCTGCCAGACATCGAGATGGACCACGCCGAAGCCGCGTACCAGGACGCGTTGGAGCGCATTGCGACTCAGTTCTTCCGCGGCACAAGCGCGGACCAAAAGGGCTTCACCGGGCTCCAGTCGATGACGCCGCACACGGCGACCGCTGGCACCTCGACGCAGATCGTGAACGCAGGCGGCACCACGTCCGGCACGATGTCTTCCGTCTACGGCGTGAAGATGGGCCTGAAGAACGTCCACTTGGTTTTCGGTGGCAACACGACGCTGGCCATGTCGCCGTTCCGGGATGAGTTCTTTGCCCCAGCTTCCGGCTCCGGCCAAGTCGACGGACGCGTTGCCGCTCTGACTGGGTGGGTTGGTCTCCAGATCGGCTCAATCAAGGACATTGGCCGGATCTACAATCTAACCGAGGATTCCGGCAAGGGCCTCACCGATGCGCTCCTCGCGCAGCTTTGGGCTAAGTTCCCGCCTCGCCACAAGCCGGACGCGTTCTTCGCCTCCACGCGCTCGATCCGGCAGCTTCAGATCTCGCGCACCGTGGTCATCAACTCTGGGCCGGTCGGAAAGCCGACTGGAGCCTACGAGAATGTCGCGCCTTGGCCCACGGAGTACATGGGCATCCCGATCATCGAATCACAGTTCATTCCCGACACCGACGCCACCAACGCCTGATTCGGACAACTCGCCAACGATATGCCAAAAACTCTCCGCGACCTTTTGCTGGACGTGAGCCGCGCGCTTCCCGCCCAGAACACCACTGCCGCATCGACGGCGTTCGACTTGAAGCAAGTTGCTCCGGACGCGCTTCCGGAACACTTCGAGCTTCAGGTTTCCGTTCCTGCCACAACCACGGCTACCGGGCAGACGATCACGCTTACCATTCAAGACAGCGCGGACAACTCGACGTTTGCCGCGGTTGAGCAGTGCGCAACGCTGGTCCTAACCGGAGCGTCCAACGCTACCGCGCTGACGACTCAAAACTGGCGTCTCCCGTCCGACGTCAAGCGCTACGTGCGCGTCAACATCGCGATGAGCGCGACCACTGGCGACCAGACAGCGATTACCGTTGGCATCCGCCTCCTGTTCTAACCCATCTTCTCCGGCCTCAGTCTGCGTGTTCATGGGTACGGGCCGGTCTGCGAAAGTGGACCGGCCCTTTTCACTATGCGCTTCCTTTTACTCTTCCTTCTCCCGCTGGCGCTGCTTGGCCAGACGCGTTCCGTCATCAACACAGGCACGACCGCAAACGACGGCACAGGCGACTCGGCGCGCACTGCGTTCAACAAGGCGAACACCAACTTCGCCACGCTTTGGGCCGCGATCTACACCAACCAGATTGGCACAACGAACGCGTTCCGATTCTCGACCAATGCGTTCCTGACAAGCGGCACCAACGTCAGCCTTGCGAACACGATCTATCTTACCAACAAACTCACGTTTGAAGGCGCGTTGACGCACGACGCGGAACTGAACGACATCGCGACCCTGACGCTTGATTCGACGGACCTTGGCCTATATGGCGTAGCGTCCACCTACATTGATGGCGGAATCACAACGTTGCGAGGGGTCACAAACCTGCAAGTTGTAACGCCAGGAGTTATCGCTGCAACCGCCACAGTTGGCCAAGTGCTCAAGCTGACAGACGCGACAGAAGGCACTGTTGAGTTCGGAAACGCTTCAGGCGGAAGCCCTGTTCCTTTCCCTGACTGGGCCGCAATTCCATCTCCAGGGGGAGTCCAAAACGATTGGGAGCCATACACCGACGCATTTACAGTTCCGCAGGTTGGCGTTGAAATCACAAGCACGGCAATAGCAATAACCGGGCTTCTTCCTGCCGATTCAGTTGGTAGCGTCTTCTATCTCCACAACCGCGACACCGTGGTTCAGATACGTTTCAACAACACTGGATCCGTCGAGGCAAACCGCATCCTTTCATCGTCCAGAACCGGCTACACGTTCACCGAGGTTTCCGAAAGCCCGTCAGACTCTGAAACGCTCATGCCGGGTGAAACTGGTATCTTGGTCTATAACCACAACTCCCGCTGGACGTTCATCGGTAAGACTGGAAGGGCCATCTTGAACGTGCTGTCGGCACCTCAGGAAATCACCATTTCCGCATCAGGCATCGCAAATCCATACGCCACATTTGCACGCATCACGTCGGCGTCGGTTGCCGAGCTTCGCGGCATGGCCACATCTATTGGGGTTGGTGCTGTTCAAGTGCCTTGGGTTGAGTTGCGGCTTCTAAACGACACGGGGGCTTCCATTACCGTTAAACACCTGAACTCTGGCACTACAGCTTCAGCTAGAATCTCCACGCCCACTAGCGCAGATGTTACGTGGACCGCTGGCACAGAGGCGCGATTCGTGCGAGATGGAGCGAACAACCGCTGGCGACTTCTGAACTCTTCATTCTAACCATGGGAACAATGATCCGCTCTGATGGTTTCAGGCTTACGCTGTCAGGCGTCAGCGTTGTGGCGTTGTTGTCCGGTCTTGTGTTCATCATCCGACTGGACGGAAAAGCGGACACTGCGCTCAACAAATTCGACGCCATATCCCAAGAGGTAAAGGCGTTGCGTGCGGATATGAACGCGGACAGGGCAGTGCTTCACGAGCACAGCGCAGAGCTTCGAGAGCATCGCGTCATGATCAACGAGTTGCAGCGCAAAACCGAAAATCGGCAAACCGGAAAAGAGTGGTAACGTATGAGCCAAGAAACCCATCTGTCGGATACGGAGTTTGCGCGGTTCATCGAACTCCAGAAGAAGCCGCGCATATACCAAGACTTAACGACGGCCGAGAGCGCGGAATATGAAACGCTGGCCAAGCGCGCAAAGATTAAGGTTCCGCAACCTCCGGTTTTGCCTCCGACCATCACCATCCCAAAGACGCACGCAGAGGACTACATTGTCGCCGTTGGCGGAGGGGGTCCAGTGGCATGAACGAATACAACGACATTCTTGAAGGCGTCGGCATTGCTGGCGTCTGCGTCATGGTTGGGCGAATGCTGAAGAGCATTCCGCAGATTCCAGACTGGACGATCCCGCTTGCGCTTCCTTTCGTTGGAGCCGCCGCCGCGTGCTTGCTTGAGCCTCCTAGCGGTCCCGTTGTTATCAAAGGGTTCCTAGCCGGTGGGAATGCGGTCTGGATGAATCAGGCGTTTCGCCAAGGCAAGACGGGAGGAGAAACCATCTTCATGAAGAAGGCGAAAGATGAGTAGCCTGACAACTCGCGGACCATCTGTTGAAACGTCCACGCCGATCTACAAGAAGCGCGGCGAAGACATCAATTTCAACTTCACCTTCGCGGCTTCGGACTCGCTTTCATGGGCTGGGTTGAAGTTGCGTGGAATGATGGTCAATTTAAACGACGTTCGACTTTGGGACTCCGGAGAGATTTCTGGAACCATTGCCGATGACGGCTCCGGGTCCAGCACCATCACCATGCAAGACTCTGTCACCAAGGAGTTGACTGAGGGAACATATTACGTCGACTTCGCCTATTGGTCCGACACTGTTGGGATCACAAAGACGAACACGTTCCTACTCAAGATTGCGGACGGCCCAACAAACCTGCCATGAGCGACGTGAACATTGCGGTTACGCACTCTGACGTTGGCATCACAGTGACGCGTGAGGACGTGCTTTATCCGGTCACGTTGAACGTGGTCGGCACAGTTGCGGGTGATGGCGGATCAGGGGTGGCGGACGGCAACAAGGGCGACATCACTGTAAGTGGAAGCGGAGCTACTTGGCGCGTCAACTCACGCGCAATCACCGCGGCAAAGTTCGCTGAAATCGGAGCCTCAAAGCTGATCGGCCGACACACTGGAACCGCTGGCGACTTTCAGGAGATTGGGATTGATGGTGGCCTAGAGTTTCAGGGTGGCAATTTGCGCAGGTCAGCTCTAACTGGAGATGTGACGGCGAGTGCTGGAAGCAACACGCTGACACTGGCGCAGAAGGGCGCAACAACAGGTCAGGTGCAAACGTGGGATGGGAGCGAGTGGAGTCCAGCCACGCCAAGCGGAGGTGCCTCTGGAATTGATTCCACGCTGGAAATTGCAAAAGCGTTTTCCGGGATCAACTACAAGGCTGTTTACTTCCCACAAGGGCCTTACGGCACCGCGCTGTCAATGGTTGATGGGCAGGTGTTTTTTCAGGCCGTTTGGGTTCCTGAAAACTGCACTGTTACTGGAGTTAGTTTTGCAGCACGCACCAACGGAAATTACACCGGAGACAACTACAACGGCGCAGGTTTGTACACATGGGACGCGACAACCCAGACGCTGACGCTTGTTGCGAGCACAACAAATGCGGCTGACTTTTGGAGCACGCTTTCAACAAATCAGTGGAACCAGAAAGCCTTCTCTTCCCCTTACTCCGCCACGGCTGGTCTCTATTTCATCGCGCTGCTGTACAATAACAGCGCGCAGACAACAGCGCCGCAGCTTCCAAGTTTCACTTGGGGAACAGGATCAAATTCCATTTTGTCCGCTGGGATTCCGCTCCTGAATACTTTTAGAGCTGGCGTCAACATGATAGCTACAGGGCAAACAGCTTTACCTTCAACAACTAACACAAATACAGCTTTCGCAAACTCAAGCCCATTCATCGCCGCGTTGTATTGACTAATTCAATCCATCATGAAATTGGTACACCGAATGAAATTTATCATCGCATTCTTCCTCATGCTAACCAGCCTCCGAGCTGCGACGCTGACGTACACGTCCACGGTTCCGCTCACGAGCACCGACTGGACGAATACCATGACGGTGCCGAAGTTCAACGTCTATGGCGCGACGCTGACCGCTGTGACCGTCGATGTTCAGGGGTACATCACCAATCGACTGTACGCGGAGAGCAAGTCGAACCTTGCACGCACGCTTGGAGTCACCAACACAACCGATCTCGTCGTGACCGCTCCGAACCTGCCGACACTGCAAACCACGCTCAACAACGGAGACGTTGTTCCTGTCTCAGGCCGAGATGGCGTTGTTGACTACGCTGGGCCATCCGGTTTCTCCATCGGCGCGGACGCCGAGGTTGACGACGAGGACAACGTGACCAACCTGACGCCGTGGGTTGGTGGTGGTACGGTGAACGTCGTTGCAACTGCAAAGGCAACGTCCGGATACTCCGGACCTGCTGATTACAGCTTTCTCACCGAAACCTCTGCTTCCGCCTGCGTCACCGTGACGTACACCTACGACGAGCCTTGCCGCCCATTGCGGCCGCGTCACAAGAAGCATTGGCGTTATCGCCGCGACCGTTGAGATTTCACCACATGAAAATACTCCAACTCCTACTCCTGCTCGTCGGTCTATGCGCTGCGCCTGTCGTCATGACCGGGTGCAAGGCGACGCCCCAACAGATTGCATTCAATACCACCGAAGGCGCGGTCAAGTCTGTCGACATCGCCATGAAGGAATGGTATCGCTGGCTTGTCGCGGAGGAGCGACGTGTTGCCGCGCTGCCAGCGATTGACCAAGGCAGCCAACGCGCCGAGCTTATCCGCAAGGATGGGCGGGTGCGCGAGGCTTACGGAAAATACCAGGCCTCCATCGCTGGTGTTGAGGTTGCAGCCATGAGCGCGGGTCAGATTCCTCCGGACGCATCGCAAGCCGCCGCCGCGCTCTTGAAGATCACAAAGGAACTCCAGAAATGAGCACTGTCATCATCGTTGCCGAGTTGCTCCTTCGCTACGGGCCTGACGTTGCCGAGACGTTTCAGAAGTGGATGACGGGAGGCGCGCAGCCAAAGCCGGAAGACTGGGCAAATCTGTTTGCAACCACGCGCAAGACTGCCGACGAATACCGGCGCGAAGCGGAGGCTGAGTTGGACCGGAAAGGCTAGCATGCCCATCTCCGACCTAAGCAAACGCAGTCTAGGGTTTATTCGAGGCCACCTCGGAAACCCTGTCTTCACGTGGAAAGGAAAAGACATCCCATGCGCACCTTCGACGATCGACGTTGGCAGCGTCATTGTTGCGGGCGGATATGAAATGACCGTTTCCACAGTGTTGCGCGTTGAGCGGTCGGAGTTTCTGTCCGCAGACTCTACTCTCGTCAGCGTAGATTCCGAGGCGTGGACATCGGACAACGAAACGCCGACGCCAATGTCCGGCAAGCGGTGCTCCTACCAAGGGCGAGCTTGTCGGATTGCGCGCACCACGTTCGCCCCTTCTGGCGCTTTCCTGACGATCTACTTGGCAGATGAAGACCGATGAAAGTCTCCATCGATGTAGAGGGCGAGAAGTTCAACGCCGTAATGAGGGAGTGGCTGAAAGGAACTTCCCGCGCCATTCCTGACGCCATCAATTCGCGGATGGCGTTTCTTCTCATGCGGGCGTTTACGATCATGCCTCCGCGAGGGGTGCAGTTGAAACGCAACGCCGTCTCCGCGTACATGGATCAGCCGGTGGGATTGCGTAGGTTCGATCCTGGCACCGGCAAGTTTGTTGGCGCAAAGTCTGGGCGCGTTCTCCGTCGTCAGCATTTGATCGCGCAGGCGCGAGCGAAGAAGGAAGGCAAGAAGGGGCTTTACGGAAAGGAAATGCGCAAAGCTGCTGGAGCGCTTCGACGCAGAGCGGTTGGGAGTGTCGGCTACCTAAAGAGCGCAATCGCAGTGGCAATCCGAAAGCTGCAAGGCCACTTCTCGCAACTTGGAACACGCGCAAAGACAACGCGCACAGGTCGCGTAATCGGACGCGAGAGAACTGCCAATCAAGCGTTCCTCGACCTGTTGCAGGAATACAACGTCATCGGACGCGGCAACGTCTCCGTGATGCGAGGCGCGAAACATTCCGTGTGGTTCGCGACCGAGAAGAACATGATCGCCAACGTCCAGTTTTCAATCGGCATCAAAGACGGGCAGGAAGGCCGCGTTGCCGATGTGTATTCCAAGGCCATGAATCAGGCGTTGCGCGATGAGCGCGTTGAGATGGAGCGCCACGTCGCGGCAAAGGTTGAGCAAGCCGCGCAGGAGGCTGTGGAGCGGGCGAACGCAAAGGCATGAAACTAACCGAGGTTTGGTCACACATCCCGTGGATTCCTGACCGCCGACCGATTTACGAATGGGCTGCTGAAAACCTCACAATGCCGCCGACGCTGACGTTTGACGGCAAGTTTGACCCAACGATCAGCCGTCAATTCCTCGCGCCTCTGGACGCCCTAAAGAACGACCGCGTTCGAGAGGTCAACATCCTTGCTCCTCCTCGGTCTGGTAAAACGCTGATCGCGGACCTATTCGTCCCACATACCATGGCGCGGGATCCTGGACCTGTCCTGTGGGTGTTCGCCGTGGACGAACAGGCAAAACGGCATTGCGAATCACGGCTCATGCCGATGATCAAAGGATGCCCGCAGATTGCATCCCTGTTGTCGGAAGACCGGCACAAGACGCGCAACACGGAGATCCAGCTTTCCAACGGTTACCCGCTGCGCGTCGTCGGCAACTCAGAGCGCAACCTTCAGGCGCAGGGCTACCGCTACCTCGTCTGCGATGAGGTTTGGGAGTGGCCCCGCGGCGTGCTGGCAGAAGCCAAGCCACGCGTGAACGACTTCAGGCGAACGCAATCGTCCAAGGTCCTGATCATTTCCCAAGGTGGAGACATCGGCGGCGAGTGGTACGCGCAATATACCGGAGGCAAGATCCACGAATGGGAAGTGCCATGCGACAAGTGCGGCGTCTACGAACCTCCCGTGTTCAGCGGTCGCCATGAGGATGGGCGCAAATACGGGATGGTGTGGGAATGCGAGAAGCATCCTGATGGCACGTACAATTTCACGCAGGCGAAGGAAACGACGCGCTACGTGTGCAAACACTGTGAACATGAGCACGCCGAGTGCGCGCCAACTCAACAGCGCTGGAACAGCCTTGGGCGCTATCGCGAGATTGAGGGTGGAGATCCAGAGGTCCACAGCTACCACTGGACGGACGAAATCACGTCTCCATGGTCTGACATCGTTACCGACTTCCTAAAGGCCCGATGGCAGTCCAAGCGCGGCAATCATGATCCAATCGTCGCGTTCATGCGCAAGCGTCGGGCTGAGTTTGCGAGCGAAGGAAGCGTCTTGCAGCAAGAGCGCCAAGACGCAGTTATTGAGATGGGGCCTCAGGGAGATTGGCCAGAGGAGGCCATCCGTGTCGCGTCCATCGATGTCCAAGAAGGTCACTTCTGGCTCATGGTGCGGGCATGGTCAAAGACCGCGGAATCACGCCGCATATTCTGGGGCAAATGCGACGACGTGGCGGAACTCGAGCGCATGCTGGAACTCCACAAGGTGAAGAACAACTTGGTTGTCATCGACGCCGCCAACCGCCCTCAAGCTGTCTACGACATCGCCGCTCCTCGTGGGTGGATTTGCGTCATCGGCTCACATCAGCGCGGATGGTATCACCGTATTGAAGAGAAGGGCCAACTGGTCAAGCACGTGGAAAAGGCATGGTCTCCTAGACGCTGGGGGCAATCATCCGTCTACAAGGACGGAAAGAGATTGTCCGCAATGTGCTTCCTCATTTCCAAGCCTTCGACCGCCGACCGCCTTCAAGGCATGCGCGACCGCTCGCTATGGACAGAGCCAAAGGTTGAACTTACCAAGGAAGAACGCGACTACGCGCAGCAGATGGCGTCGATGGTCAAGGTGCGACCAAAGCCGGGAGATCCCGAGGAATGGACGATGACAGGCGTGGAGCCGCATGCGTGGGATTGCGCTCGAATGAACACCTTCGTTGCGATGGCTAAGGGAATCGCATAGGGATCGGTAGACATTCCGACACTAAGGTGTGAACCCTTTCGTCGGGTGGACAGAGGATGAATTGCTGGCGCAGCGTCGCAAGATCCAGTTGGAGATTGCAGACGGCGGCATGCTCACGCAGTCATCCGAAGGCGACGTGTCCGCGTCCGTGCTCGTGACCTCTGGGCCTGTGGCGAGGCTTCGAATGGTGATGCTCGCGCTCTACAGGATCAATCCCGACGCTTACCCGATGGCGGACATCCCCAAGACGCGCTCCGTCGCAATCATGGGTCAAGGAATCTGATGGCTCGCCAACCGTTCAAGTTTTACGACGCCAGCGGGCGTTTGATGCAGACCCGCATTTCGCGGGCCGCTCGCTCGTCTAGGCAGCGTGAAAGCATCGGCGCATTCGACCGCGACACGGCGAACCTATACAGCGGAACCGACCGGCGCACGCTGATGTCGTTTGGCCGGATGATGTACGACGGAAATCCAATCGTACGCGCCATCGTCGACGAACAGTCCGAACTGATCGCATCCGAGATCACCGCGCAGTACGACGGCGAGGATGTCGAGTGGGGAAAGGTTGCCAAGCGTTGGATGGGAGAGCATGACAACATCTGCGACGTGCGCGGAGAGATGTACACCATGCAGAGCCTTTACCGGCTTTGGTCCGCGCATGTCATCCGCGACGGCGATGTTGGCGTGATCCTCACCAGAGGCGCAGGAGGCTATCCACTTCTACAGACCATTCCAGCGCACCGCATCCGCGGTGACGGAACGGTCGGAACTGATTCCCCTTGGAGCGGCAAACGCCTGATTGACGGAGTGATCGTCAACGAGGCTGGCAGGCCGTTGGCATATCGCGTTTACGAAGACGGGCGCGAGAAGTACGAAGACATTTCCGCAGTCGACATGAAGCTGCGGTTCCGCCCGATCTACGCCGACCAGATTCGCGGACTTTCAGCGCTTGGCGCTTCGCTGATCAACTTCTCGGACGTGGAAGAAACGCGCCGGTTCGAGATGATCGCGCAGAAGCTGGCCGCGTCCATTGTGGTGGCGGTTACTGACGAGACTGGAGCCGCGCCCTCGACGGAGGACCCGTTCAACACCGATACGCCGGAGGGCCAAGACTTCGCTTTCCAGAAGATGGAAGGCGGAGAAATCTACCACTTCCGATCCGGCACCAACGGCAAGATCGAGGCCCTGCGCGCAGACCGTCCAACCGACAACCAGCAGAGCTTCGTCAACTCCGTGATTCGTCAGGCGTGCGCGTCAATGGGGTGGTCAACCGACTACTTCCTGGACCCGACAAAGGTCGGAGGCGCACCTATGCGCGTCGTTGTTGAGCGTATCAACCGAAAGCTGCGCGGAATGCGTCGCGAGTTCCTTTTCCCGCTGGCTCGCACAATTGACGTTTGGCGCTTATCCGTCGCGGTGAAGTTGGAACTCATTCCACCCACCGAGGACCTGTTTGCGTGGCGATACCAAGGAGCCGCAGACCTGACCGCGGATGCTCGCTATGCCGTCGAGGTGGCAGAGAAGCGCCTAAACATGGGCCTAATCTCTCACCAGATGGCCGCGGCTGAGATTGGCTCTGACTGGGAGACGGTCATGGACCAGAAGATCGAGTATTGGTCCATCCTTCAGAAGCGCGCCAAGGAGGCAGGCGTTGACCCGTCGCTTATTGCCAGCACCGCAGAAACCACTTACCAACTCATGCCGCCGGTGAATCCGGACCCCGACGCCATACCGGCACCAGGAGCGCCCGGAGGCCAGCCGCTGCCTGAAGATAACGGAGGAAACCAGCCGTGAAGACGCACCAGATTCTACTTTCCTCCCCAGACTCCGCGAAGGATGTCATCGCCGCGCTTCGCCCTAAGGAGCGCATGGAGCACGAAGAGGAGCGAAAGCCATGGGAGGTTCTGGACTTTGAGGACGAGGAGACGCTTGAGCCATACAGCGTTGCCGTAATCACAGCCCGCGGCGTCATGGCTCGCGATGTAGATGGGTGGTGGGGATGCTGCGACCTTGGCAAGCTGGCGGAGGAAGCGGAGCGCGCCGACGCTGACGCAAACGTGCGCTCCATAATCATCGTAATCGACAGCCCGGGCGGAACCGTCAACGGCACGCCGGAAGCCGCAGAGCGCATTGCACGCTTGGACAAGCCGGTGATGGTTTGGGTTGAGGGCGAGATGTGCAGCGCCGCCTACTGGCTTGCTGCATCCGCCGACTACATTGCCGCGACGCCTTCGAGCATCACGGGTTCCATTGGTTGCGTCCTCGCCTATTACGACGAGAGCAAGTGGCTTTCTGACATGGGCGTTGAGGTTCAGGTCTTCCGCTCTGGAGAGCTCAAGGCCGCTGGCTATCCTGGAACCGAATTGAGCGAGCGTGAAGCCGCGCATTTCCAAGCACGTGTTGACACCGTTGGCGCTGAGTTCTTGGAGTGGGTTCTGTTCTACAGGCCCGACATGGACCTAAGCCTTGCAGATGGACGAAGCGTAACCGGCAAGGAAGGCTTCGCTCTCGGTCTTGTGGACGGATTGCACACCACACGCGAAGAAGCCGTTGCTGCGTTCCTCGCGCTCTACGCATGATCTTGCCGCTCACATGCCGCGCAATCGCGTCTGCCATACTCAACCAAGAGTTGACGTGGCCAGCGGCTGTTCGCGCCGAGTTGAGCCGCGGCACGATGGACGACGACGCAGAGGAAAACCCGAAGTCCATTCCGCTGCCCTGCGTCATCGTGACGGCTCCTAGCGCGCAGAGGATCGACCCACAGGTTGCAGCGTCCTACGTCGACGTTTCGGTGCAGGTGCAACACAGCGTTGACGACACGCACACGGACACGCACCAAGCGCACGCCGCCGAGGTTTACACGTTTCTGACCAGCGACGGGTTCCTTGCCGCGTGCAACACGTACGCCAGCTTTACGGCTTTCGGAGTGGATGGAGTCGATTGCCAGTTTGACCGGGTGGGCAGGCGTTGGCAGTCGTCTTTCAGTTTCCGCATTCTTGCAGCACCTTCAACTATAGCCTGAGGACAATATGAGTTTCGCAACACAAGGGGCAGCGCCAATCTTTGGAAGCGCTGGCATCACGTTCACGATCTACGACCAAGCCGGCACAACGCTTGGATCCGGTTTTGTCATGCCCACCGTTAGCGGGTTCAACGTGACGCACAACGGAGAGGTTGCGCGCACCAAGAACGCAAGCGGTGACGTTGACGCGGTGACCGGAAGTGGTGAGTTCATCGAGTGCGCATTCACGTTGCTGCCAACCGGAACTTCGGCGGCAAATGCGCTCAAGTCCTCACTTCTTCCTCCGCTCATGTCCACGGTTTCGATCAGCGGGGCAAAGGTGATTCGGGTTGGGCCGTTCACCGACGCCATCAATGTGGCTGGTGGATCCGCTCCGGAAACTTCGCGTTGGATCTACGAAGGCGGAGGAAGTGTTCAATTCAGCAGCGAAGGCCACGCAACCTTGAACGTGACCCTTCGCCGTTACCCCGGAATCGTTGGCGGCACCGCCATAACCTCGTGAGCACTTGGGCAATAGAATGCGAGCCGGTCAACGTGCTTGGGATCACCCTGCGCGACCCGCTGACTATTGCCCACATCATGCTCATGTCCGAGGCGGGATCACCAATCCTGACAGGCGCGCCAATCATGCCGGGTGACTTGGCGCTTGCCGCGTTCATTTGCTCGCAACCAGCGGACAAGGCGAAGCGGGCGTTGCGCTCATGGAGTGCTGGCATCGCGTTCAAGCTGTGGGGGCTATTGTTCTGGCGGCGCAACTTCAAGGAGGAGGCGGAGAAGTTTGCGGCGTGGTACGGTTTCCACGCGTCGGTTCCTCCAAAGTTTACACCTCCAGGAGGGCGGGCTCTTTCAAGCCCGTGGTGGATCAATCGCGTGGCTATCGCGATGGGTGAATGCGGCATGACGTACACAGAGGCCACCGGCCTTCCGTGCCGCATTGTTGGCCAAATCACAACCAGCCTCATGGAGGCGCGTGGGCTTGTGGATTTGGAGAGTGACGAGCAGAGGGAATTTATTCGCTGGGCTCATGCTCAAGCGGGAAGGAACTAGATGCTGTTTCGATTCATTGCGCGGCTTGGGATGGATGTTACCGACTTCACCATAGGGGCGAAGAAGGCGACCGCGACGGCAAACAAGATGAAGTCTGACATGAAGTCGAGCGCCAGCTCCATGTCTGGATACTTTTCACAAATCGGGGACGCGGTTGCCGCAGCGTTCTCCATTTCCATGATGAACGCCTACATAGGAAAGGTGTCGGCAACTGTCTCTGAAATCAAAGACATGTCCGAGCTGTTGAGTCTTTCAACGGAAGAGACTCAAAGACTTCAAGCCGCAGCAAATGGCGCAAGCCAATCATTTTCCAGCATCGTAAAGGCCTTTCAATCCGTAGAGCAGGCGCGAGCAAAAGCGATGGCCGGGGACAAGAACGCGTCTTTGATGTTTCAGATCCTTGGCATTGACCCAAGCAAAGGAAACGCAAGTGACATCATTTCCGCTGCGCTCGCGGCTTCGAGCAACGGAGCCAAGGAAAACGCAGCGGCATTCGATTTGCTTGGAACAAAGGTGCAAGGGTTGAAGCTGACGTTTGACGAGCTTGCCAAGAACAAACCCATCAAACTATTCAGCGAAGAAGATATCGAAGGAATCGACGAAGCTGGTAAGAGGTTGAAAGAGGCAATTCATCAAATGGAGGTTGCCAGCGTTCCGTTTGTGACGGCTGCCGTAAACATGATGGCAGCTGGCGTCAACCTTCTGAATCCTAAAAGATTCGATGAGCTTGCCGGATACAACGCTGACCAAGGATCGCTGCCGGACCACAAGAAGCGCACGCGCCTTGAATCGTTTCACATCGGGCTTCTGCGCGGCATCCAAAACCCTGGACTGCTTGGTGATTCAATCACACAAGTTGCGTCTCGCGCCATGGGCTTAGACCTGTCCACCCAAGACAAGTTCGAAGCTCTTCCGCTTCCTGAATCGAAGATGCGCAAGACGCCAGAGAGCTACGACCCTTACTTCCAGTTCTTGAAATCGACAGCAGAAAGCGCGAAGAAAACCGCGGAGATTCTTGAAAGGACAACGAACCAATGAGCAGCACTCAAGGCTCATCTGGATTTGCATCCGCGGGATACGCGATTGTATCCACGCGCCCAATTTACGATCAGGCAAATGGATTCACCTATGAAGTGGTGTACGAAGGTTTGCCTTCGTCCATTTCGTCGCTGGCGTCAACGCTTCAATCTGGAGGCGCGAGGACTTCGATTGAGAACCAAGGCGGGCTTGCTCGGCTTACTGCCGTCTACACGCGAGACCCGAACGAGTCCACGTCCGCAGAGGTTCCGTTTGACCGTTGGAGCATAACAGTAGAGGAGGAGCGCAAGAGCCTGTTCTCGTCCCCTTCAGTGATGGCTGAGGCGCGGGCGTATGGAGTTCCGGCGGAGTACAAGAGCAAGATAGAGGATGCGGCTTCCGGTGGCGCTGAGCTTACGCTTAGCCGCGACGTTTACCCGCTCGCCTACGACGTGGTTGAATTGCTGACGCAAGGTGAAGACACCTACCCAATCTTTCATCCGTTCCTTCGTCGCACGCGTGAGTATTCGCTGACATACACGGGCGCGCCGTATCAGGTCAGCTTGCAGGGCTTTGTATACACTCGGGCTGCGTTGCTTCGCGAGTTCAACATTGTTCCTCCGCTGGCTTCCCGTATTCCGCTGGACCCTTCGGTTGCTCTTCCTGACGGTTTTGTCTGGGGTTGGTATCTTGCTCAACAGGATTCCGATTACATCCGAGACCGTGGCGGAGTGAAGGTTTCCGAGATCCTTGGTTGGCGTCACGGCAAGTGGAACGCAAGGCCGAGCGGAAGCGCGATCTCTGGCGTAAACGTGCTTATCTCATGAAGCTACCAAGCAAGCTAAACGAGCGCGGGTTGGAGCCCGAAATCCGCAGAGAGTTCAACAAGCTTTTGGCTTACGTGCGCACCATTGCGCCTAGAGACTCTTCAACCATCGCGGTTTCACAGACTGAGATGGGCGCGCACATTCAAATTAAACCATCCGCCAGAGGCGGAGACGCAACCCCGCGTTGGGGGTGATCTAACCAAAGGAGATATATGGCTAACGAAATCACGGCAAGCATCAGTTTCGCAGTGTCAAAAGGTGGCGGCACAATCGCAACTGGGTCGCTTTCCAGTACAACCACGATGTCTGGAACCTACATGGGCGGCGGCATCATGCAGTCAATCGGGACCAGCAATGAAGCGATGGACATTCCGGCAGACGTAACCGGAGATGTTAATATCGCCATCAAGAATCTCGATTCCACAAACTTCGTCGGGATCTACAGAGACAGCGGCGCAACACCGTCTCAACTCATGTCCAAGGTTAAACCCGGAACTGCAATCTATTTGACCGGGGTTTCGCACAGTGCTCTTTACGCCATGGCTGACACCGCGGCTGTCAATATCCAGTTCTGGGTGAGCCAGGCGTAATGATCACGTTCCCGCGAGTTCCGGAGGTAGAGCCCGGCGACCCGGTAACGTCCACACAGCTTGCAGGGTTGGCCGATGGCCTGAATGCGCGCCTTGTTTCCGGACTCGGAGACGGGGCTTGGCGCGTTGCGTACTACTACCTATGCATGGCGCGCCAGTTCCGCGTCATGGGTCAGACTGACGCCGAGTTCTTCCACTCTATCCAGATGCTGGAAGAGCCGTTGAACCTGCCACTTGTCGGCAGCATCGGCGGCGTTTCCACGTCCAATCCGCTTGGGCTGTACGTACACGGGCAAGGCACGTTCCCTGCCGAGGTTGACGCCTACGCGGTTCCGATGGCCACAGTGACGGACGCAGAGCAGGCGTGGGAGCTGGCGAAGCAGCAGCGGGGCGCGTTCAACCCGTCGACGGAGGAATGGAGTTCGCCCACGTTTGACGCTGCCCGCCACGCGTTCCGAATTGTGTACGCAGGCACGTCGATCTACGGCAACGCGTACGGCGGATTCCAGCCGACGCCTAGGTTTGATGGCGATTGCGGGGACTCCATCCCGAGTCCGAACTTCGAGATTTATTTCACCAACGTCGAGACGGGGGAGCGGAAGGAGTTTGATGGCACGTGCCCAGATGAACCAACCCACATCGCGGGCATCTGGCAGACACCTCTGGCGTTCTGGGTAACCCTGAACGACGGGACAATGTTCTACTTCGACCGCGCAAAGTGGATCGAGGGCCCGTATGAATCAGGCGCGGCGTTGCGGAAGACGTACAGCGAGCACTTGCCGCGAGTGTTGAACGCGTTCGCTGGCGATTTTCGCGGCGACACGGCGCGAGTTGAGGCAGAGAACAAAGGCGGCCCGCGGTGGCTTGGGAAGGCTTTCGACATTGCTAGCTTCCTCACTCGCCCATACTACCTCGCGCCCGCACGTGGCTACACGATCAACGACGAGGTTGTCCCACAGTACACGCAGGGCTCCCGGACGGGCCCAACCGTCTCTGGCGTCATTGGCTCCCACTTCGCGCAGCCGGGGTGCTGGTTCTCGTGCGCCATCGTCCGCGTGACCGGCACGATTCAACCGGCAACCGTCACGTTCACGTCCTCGGGCATCGTTGTCGGCAAGGCTACCGTCGGAAGCCAAGCGGGCGGCGCGCTGGCCATGTTCACGCAAGGGGCGGAGGACATCGAGGTGTCCGTCTCGTCCGTCTCAGGCGCAAGCGTCACTGTGTCCTACGAACTTGCGGAGACGTTCGCGTATCGTCCAGGTGTGCACGACCTGTGGACACTCTTGCGCCTAGCTGGTGCCAGCAGCGCATCCGACATCGACGGCAGTGGCCGCAGCATCGCCAACGCGAACGAAATCTGGGATGCGTACAGCACGCTAGGGGTCATTCCAAAGCTCGGCGGAGACAATGAACTGCCACCAATGGAGGATCGGCAGATCGACACGAACGCGGTCTTCGACAAGTTCCGCAGACTCTCCCGCGTTGTCCGATGCCTTCACCCGTCACAGGTCAAAGGCTACGCCGTGGAGGATGGCAAGTCTGTCCTGTGGGTGAATCCGTTTTACCAGAGCATTGTGGGCCTGCCAGAGTGCGACGTGCTGAAAGGCATCCGCGACGAGATTGCGCACGAAGCACCGCGCCAAGGCTACACAAACGAATGGTGCGCCTTCGCTCGCTTTGCCGCCTACCACCCGTCACCGACCTCCGACTGGTCACAGGAGGGTTATGCGGAATACTGGAGCACGTCCGACCGTTGCGCGTACTATGCGTCGCCGTTCACGAGTTCCGAGTTGGCGCGTCACTACAACGCCAACTTCCCAGACGCAATCGACAGTTTCATCGCGCCCGAGGGTGCCACCGGATACCGCTACGCCGAGGACATCAACGCCGCACCCGCCGATGAGTTCTACAAGTCGTGCCGCATCTACGAGCCGCCCCTTGAAATCGAATCCGCGGAGACCGTCACGGTGGACGGCGAAACTCAGGTCAAGATCACGTTCGCCACGCGCTTCCATCATCACGAGACCGCACCTAGCGCGATAGACCGCGACATCTCCACATGGGACCTTGGCGCGCTACTGACCGAGGCGCAGAACTACAGGACAGACGAGAACGCCATCCGCGAATACCTCGCGTTGCAGGATGACACGTCGCTGAATTGCGAGCGCACAGGGCCAGGGAATGCGGCCAGCGGCTCGACGGTGCAATTGCTGCCGGACAACCCTTACGGCTCGTGCTTCCCTCACATCTGGCTCGTCCAGTTGCTGCCGAAGCCTTACGAAGACGGAAACGACAGGGCGGACAGGTCTGACACGCCAATCCGCCATGGCGTGATGCTTCAGGCTGAGACGTACATCCGCGCAATGTGCGAGGGCTACGTCGACGGCCAGACGAGCATTGATTACGGGTGCACTGTGGGCGTCACGGCGGTCTTCGATTACACGTTCGCCAACTTGTGCTTCGACGCGTTCGGCGGCACCAGCATCACCACGATGCCGACCGTGGAGACCGACGCGCTTGGACCTGACGACGTGCGCGAGGACTCGCCTATTGGGTACGGGCCATTGCCGACGGTGCGCCTTGCCGCGGAGACGTGGAACCAGTTTGCGAAGGCGGTCAACAAGCTGACACGCGTGCGCGTGTCGCTGCCGTTCCAATTCCAAACGAACCCATACGACGAGACGAATGATCCGAAATACGTGGGCGCAACGGCGGCGTTTGACGGCTCTGCCACGGACTGTTCTACGGCAGGTCTAGGCGGTTGGCGTGCTCAATTTGACGGCGGCGGCATACCACCAACAACGGCGTCGGGATCGTGGATGAACGCGACGACCATGAACGCGTCGAATCAGGTCAACTTCGCCTCCGGTTTTACGTGCTCCGCTTCCGGTTCCGGCCCGCTGTTCCTCGTGGAGAACACCGTCCATGAAGATGAATACCGATTCGAGTTGGTGGACCCGGACGCAATCGAAGCTATCCCGGAGACGTGGCGCGACATGCTTTCAACCAACGGCGAAATGGTCTGGCGTCGAAACTATCAAGAGCAACGCGAGGAGCACACTGTGGTTCCGTACGCGGACGGCACGCTCTGCGAGGATGAGCAAGGGTGGGAGGTTGACGGCGGCAACGCGTGGAGATTGGATCCGTACGGGCCGAATGAAACGACGTGCGTTCTCCTGCCAAACACGGGGCGCACGGAGATGCCTGAGATTGGAACCGCGGTCCTGTACGGCAGCAAAAACGGAGCGTCGAATTGCTCCTCGCCGCTCATCATCACGGACACGTACCAGCCGGTACTTGCGGACGAGCTTGGGGTAACGGCAACGCTGATCCTGCGCGTGCCGTTTGAGGATGAGGTGGAGTAGAATTGTGTAGACAAATGCGGGGATTGAAGCCACCGTCCGCAGACCATGAACATTCTAGTTGCCTGCGAATCATCCGGACGCGTGCGCCAAGCGTTCCGCGATCTTGGTCACGACGCGTGGTCCTGCGACTTGCTTCCTGCCGACGACGGCAGCCCGTTTCATTACCAGTGCGACGTTCGCCCGCTGTTGGAACAATCGTGGGACATGCTTATCGCATTCCCGCCATGCACCTACCTCTGCGGTTCCGGCATGCACTGGACGACTCGCGGAATGCGGGATCCAAAGCTGACGGAGGACGCGTTGGAGTTCGTGAAACTCCTCATGTTTTTCAACATCCCGAGACGCGCTCTTGAGAACCCGGTTGGCATCATTTCCAAACGCATCCGCAAGCCGGACCAGATCATCCAGCCGTATCAGTTTGGTGAGGACGCGTCGAAGAAGACGTGCCTCTGGCTTCACGGCCTGCCGCCGCTGAAACCGACCGGATACGTCGAGCCGCGCATCGTCAACGGCAAGCCGCGTTGGGGAAACCAGACGGACAGCGGGCAAAACAAGCTCGCGCCATCGGACACGCGATGGAAGGAGCGTTCCGCGACGTATCGTGGAATCGCGCAGGCTATGGCAAACCAATGGGGGAACCTGTGAAACCCGAAACTAGAGGCCGCAAAGCCGCGCATAACCGCGGCAAACGCGCAGACTCAGCGCTCAACATGCGCGTTCCTGGAGAGTTTCTTGCGGCGTGGAAACGCAAGGCGAAGGCGTCCAAGAAGCCGCTTTCGGCGTGGGTGATTCAAAGGCTCAACTCGTGAAACGCCCCGTCACCTTCCGTGGCAAGGTCGTCGGCGCAAAGGTGACCCCGCCAACGCGCAGGCCGCCCCCTACGCGCTCGCAATGCGAGGGGTGCGAGTGGTTCCACGGTGCGCGGTCTAAATGTGTTCATCCGAAGAATGGGCGCCCGTGCAATCCAGCGAGGGTGGAGCCGTGGACGTGGGGGATGGCTTGTCCGGTGTCATAGGAAACAGAACGTCAACCACGCGAGTCTTTGAGCCGTTGCGCTTGCCGAGAGCAATGAACGGCGCAAGCAGGCGTTTCGCCTTGTTCAACTTGCTCACTGCTTCAGCGAGTTCGGTGAGTTGGTTCAACTTGGTCATACAAAAAACCCTTCACGGTACGCGGCCAATCCATTGCAACGTGATAGAAAATTGCGGTCTCGGTTTTGGAGATCCGCCTCGTCTCATGGTCGCAAATGACACCTGTTCCCATGTGAACCTCGTCATTTATAATGACGGGTGTTCCGTTTGGTAGCGGGTGATTGCTCATTCGCTTGTCAGTTCAAAGTTGCAAATGCCGGTAACGTCGCTTCTGAATTCATCCTGAAGCCGCTGTTGGTTCGCAAGGCTGGCAATGTTCGCTGCCGGTTGAAATCTGTGGATGATTTGCAGCTTCATCTTCCGCGCCTCTTCCTCCATTGATGCCGTTCCGCGACCTCCTGGAAACAGGACGCATCTTTCCGCAAGCAACGCCATCTGACGATTGCGTCTAGGCCCAGCGTTGCAGCCAAAGTTTTTCCAGTCTGGAACGATTGTGGTGACCGGGATGCCGCGAGACCACCCATAGTTAAAGGCGCCAGTGTCCGCACCTCTCGCGCCTCCATTGATTACCTCACTGATTGGCGGCTTCAGGTTGTCCAACCAGAGGAAGTCTTCCTCGGTCATGCGATAGTCTCGGCCTCCCGCTATAATGGTTCTCATGTCTTCTCCTGTTTCTTGACGCAAACCCACGCACCTTTGCCGGTTCCGCGGCACTGGGAGCATTCTTCTTCACTTCGCTCTCCCAGCCCAAGGCACCACGGGCATTGAGCGCGCCGAATGACTTCAGAGCATTTCCGGCATCGTGTTGTCGGTGCCATCGGGTGGGTTGGGACGTGTTCGCAGGTCATCCCTCGCACCTTTCGCGAATGGCTTCGGCCAAGGTTGGGTTGATAATCCTGAACTTTTCCCCGTCTTCCGTTTCAACCCAGACGAAATCGCATGATTCGTACGTCAGCATTTCAAGCTGGTTTGTTTTCACCTTGTAGACGACAATCGGCGTTCCCGCTTTGACCGCCTCCTTGAGTTCTTCGATTGGGATTGGATTCATCTTGGTTCTTCCTTTGTTCCTTCAATGCTCCGATGCCACGCCAATCATCGGCAGCGGTTCGGGAAGCGAAAGGTCGTAAGCTCTGCGCATGGCGTCGGAAAACCTAGCGTTGCGCAACTCCAGGTCCGTCGCCTCTATATGCGGTACTGTCGTCCCGTACCATTGCCAGCCCTCGGTGAACGTGTGGCCGATGGCAAGGAACATGCACTCTTCATTCGGGTTATCGACGCTCCCGCTTTCGTATGGTGCTTGCTGGAATCCGATCTGCTCGCAATGAACGCCAGCGGGAAGCTCGCTTTCGCACATATCATCCCAAATGCGTCGGAACGTCGCGTCATCAATCGCGATGACGTTGTGCTTGGGGTCGCTCTGGTGCGCGTCCTTGCTGACGAGGATGCAGCCGAACCAGTGGTAGGCGTGTCTTTGGTTGCTCATGATGTTTGCGTGGGGCTCACCATTACCCACATCCAGCCGGGGTCCGGCATGGAGCCGGAGGCTGTCTCCCATTGCTGGGCGTTTGCAGTTTTCCAACCGCGCCGTGATGCCTCGCCGTCATTTCTGGGAGCCAACCTAGTGCCGATTCACTACGGCAGTTTCAACGATGGCTGGGCTCGGCTTTTTGCGCGGTGGGAAAGTGAATGCTGCCGTCCCGGCTGATGGTCAACTCTGTCCTGAGTTGAATCAGTAACCCCGGCGCGCCGGCAGCAAAATTGGTGGACGCGCCGGGAGTTGAACCCGGGTCCTTCGCGCCCGCACTGACCGCTTCGACATGCTTAACCGCCTCCACCAGCCGGTTTAGGTCCGGCAACCATTCAGGCTGCGAGCGTCGCGACGGGCTCGGGATTGGTCGTCCCGAACTTCGCCAGAATCGCATCCGCCTCGGCGACACTCATCGCCATTCCGAACTGCTCACCAGTGTTACCATCGCTAGGGATGTTGGCATTTGATGTTTTCGGCAGGTAGTTTTTACGAGGCCAACTGCCATCCTCGGCATGCTACGATCAACGCGGGGCGCAAAGTCGAAACCAGTACGCGCCCGAAATGAAAAAGAACTGGAGCCGTAGTGGGCCGTTAGAATCGCGCCCTGTCCACCACGTTTCGAGCACCGGCTAGGGGTTCCGCTGAATGCTCGCTCCGGTTGCGAACGATGCCTACCCTGTTCCCGCTTGTCAACAGCGTTTCCGCGTGGCAACGTCCGTGCATGGCAGAACTGGACAAGCGGATTGCCGCGATCAAGCGGGCGATGAAGCGGACGAAACTCGGGCAAAACGAAGTGGCGCGCAGGGCAGGCGTCGCGAAATCCACCGTTTCCCGCATCCTAAACGGCGAGCGTTCGCCGTCAGCCAAGATTTTGTTCGCGCTGGAAGCCGTTGCATTGCGAGCGGTTGCGGTGGTGTGTGAAAAATAGGTGTTGCCAATTGGGAACGCTGAGCGCATTGTAAACCCATGACGAACGCAATTCTCTCCGCTGCTCAGCTGATCGCCGACATTGACCCCGCTCTTTCGCAGGTGTGGATCAAATCCCCGTTCCAACGACACAACATCGTTACCGCGCTTCATCGCTCCCTGCTCAACACCCCGCGCTATGCGGGTATCGCCGACAAGATCGCGGTCAATCTCCGCAGAACGATCGACCAATCGACGCAGGAAGTTGCGGCCTGATTTCCCCGTTGCCAATCGTCAACACTTCGACATCATCAATCCATGATCACCTTTTACACCGGACGCAGCGCCCCGTTTGCTCGCCTTGCGGCCTACTGGCTGCACAAGCTGGCCAGCTACCAGCACTGGGGCGGGCGTGGCATCCGCAAGCTGCGCCATACCTGCCGACTGAATCACCTCCGCAACGTGGAGTACGCCGCCAGCGAAGCGCGGATGGCCGTGCTGATGGCGAGGGCTGAATCGGCCAACTGACTTTTCGCCGTCACCCGTAAAAAAGACATAGGTGATGACTGAGCCCAACCTGTTGTTGGGCCTCATGGGGCGGGTGACGGCGATTCAATTTCCGCAACTCCGAAAACTGTGGAGGGGTTAGGGAGTGAGTAGGGGTTGCGGATTACTTTCACGAATATGAAGATCAAGATTGAAAAAGGAGTTGAGTTTACACTTGGGCACACAAACGCAAAATATCCGTGGGACGACATGGAGATTGGAGACTCTTTCTTTTTCGCGGACCAAAAGGTTGTTTCAGCAGCATGCAGCCGCAACCAACGCGACAAATCAAAGAAGTTCGTCACGCGGCAGGTTGAAGGCGGATTCCGCGTGTGGAGGGTAGAGTGATGGACATCCAAACGGCTCAAACACTGGCGATCTTCTTCGCCGTCCTGTCAATGGTGACAGCCGCGCTAGGACTAACCGGAATCAGCATGGCTATGCGTCAGTCTGACGAATACCGCAAGTCCGCCGAATACTGGCGATCCGAAGCCGAACGCCTCCACAACCAACTCAAGGGAAAACTGTGAAAGAGGCAATGCAATGGCTCATCTTCATCGGCGCAAACGCGCTGCTGATTTTGGTGATCTACGTCGCAACACGTCGGCTAGAGAACGCTAGGCGTAATTCGTTCAAGAAACTCTTGCCCATCGGGGGCGCATTCAAACAAGTGAAGTGATATGCAACTAAAGCCAATCAAAGCAGACACGGCAACCGCGCTGGCCGTAGCAAACACCCGCGCAATCGAAGCGTTCGGAAAGGCCAACGCTGGAAACATCACCGCAGCCTTGGATGTTGCCGAAGCCGTCCAAGACCTGCGCCAGATGTTTGACGATCCTGGTATTCAGAGCCGCGTGGAGGCGTTGCAAGACACGCCAATCGGGTTCAGGACGGACAGGGACCCGAAGGTCAAGAACCGCAAGACCGGGCAGCCTAACGAGCCCTACGGCTACGATGTTGTGAAGGACTGCGCGATCGAGGCTGGGCTTCGCGGCCTTCAACTCGTTGGCAACCAATGGAACATTCTTAGCGGTCGCATGTACTGCACAAAAGAGGGCTTTGAGTTCCTGATTAAGGGGCTGAAGGACATCGCCAACTTCAAACTCTCGCTCGGGATCCCGGTTGCGAAAGGCGCGCACGTCACCATTGACTGCGAAGCGGAGTGGCTCAACCAAGGCGTCGCGCAAAGCCTGAAGGCGCAGATTCCCGTCAAGCACGACGACTACAGCACCGCAGACCAGAGCCTAGGCAAGGCCAAGCGGAAGTTCCTCCAACGCTGCTACGAGCAGATGACCGGAACAGTTATGCCGGAGGGTGAAGTTGAAGCCGACCCGAAGGCGCTGCCGGTCGCTCCGCCGAATCCAGCTACGCAGTTCCAGAAGCCTCCAACGCCTCAAGAGCAGGTCCGCGACGCCGTGAAGGAGCGCAAGATTCCATGGTCGGAGCTTGAGCCAATCTTGGTCGGTCGCGGCTATATCAAGCATGGCGACAAGTTGAGCGCGTTGTCTGATGAGCATGCGAAGGTGGTTCTGGAACTGCTGCCGCAGATGGGAGGTGCGAAGTGAGCACGCATACCAAAGCAAGACTGGCAACCGTTGAAGAGCTTCGCAAAACACTCGTGCCGGCATACCTAGATCCAGTCCCAACAAAGCGGACGCTAAAGGAGTGGTTCAAGCGCGCAAACATATCATTCCTGAAGGCTAATCCAAATGCTCGAAACGGAGGTGGAGTGGTGTGGTATTCAGTTGCCGAGGTTGAGCGCATGCTTCGGCAGATGTCTGGAATGCAAGGCTTCGGTGACGCGAAAGCGATAAAGTCTGGAATTCGCACAGTAAATGAGGTGATGAAACAAGAAGGAGTAGAGTCATGAGCTCCGGCATCATCTACAACCTTCCCGCCGCCGACTACCACGCCGACCCGGCATGCTCCGCCTCCTCTCTGCGCGTGATCCACAACAAGACACCGCATCACTTGGCGATGGAGCGCAGGAGGCCAAAGAAGCAGACGCGGGAGATGCTTCTGGGTACGCTGATCCACGACGCGGTGTTGGAGCCTGAGAAGCCAAAGGCGTGGATAAGGACGCCCAAGGAGATCATCGTTCCAGCGACCTACAAGCCCTCCAAGAAAGACGGCCCGCAACCTGGCGACGTTGTGCCGTGGAATCTGCGGTACTCGTTCTGTCAGGATTGGAAATACGGATTGGAGAACGCCAACATTTCACTGCTTACCGACGACGAAGCCGACGAGATTAAGCGAGCCGTCGAAGGCGTTGCCGCGAATCCGGAAGCGGTCGAGTTGCTCGTTGGCACGCTTCGCGAGGTGTCGCTTTTCTGGTCGCTCGCTGGCGGCACGCGTTGCAAGGCGCGAATCGACGCGCTGCGATATGATGTCCTCATTGCGGACCTCAAGACGACGGACGACGCGAGCGAAGAAGGCTTTCAAAGGCATGCCATCAAGATGGGATACCACCTTCAAGCCGCGTGGTACTGCGATGCCGCCACCTTGTTGACGGACACGGAATACACGTCGTTCTCATTCATCGCATACGAGCGCGAGAGTGGATTGGTGAAAGTTCACCACGCGACGCCTGCGCTCCTGGAATACGGGCGGGCGTGCTACAAGGCCGCGCTGGAACGCTACGTCAGGTGTGAGCAATCGGGAGTATGGGAGGGGTATGGAAACGCGTGCGAGTTCGACTTGCCGCGGTGGGCGAAAGGAGCTTTGTGAAATACTCAATTCAAGCGGTTAGCGCAGATGGCGGGGCTGGGGTAGAGGTGAACACTTCCGGAGGGTTTAAGCAATTCGCGCTATACGTCGCATACATGACGTCGAGAAGGTGCCCGCTGGCGTTCATCCACCTCTACAAGCGCGAGCCGTTCAAGCTGGCGGACGGCGCGATTGAGAAAGGCAGGTTCCGGTTGGTTTTGGTTGCAAAGTTCAAAGATGGGGAGGAAGTGAAATGAGCGCATTTGAACCCGGCGACCAATGGAGCAAGTCGCGCATAATCTGCCCCTATTGCGGGCGCGGTCGAAATGCCGATCCTTGCGATGGCGACGCTGACGAGACGCCGCAGGACGACGAATGCGGTGAGTGTGGCAAGGAGTTCATCCGGTCCGCGCACATTGACATCAGCTACAAAACCAAGGCGAAGACATGAACGACCATATTCCTGACGCCGGCAAAATACCCGCTGATGGGTATTACGCAGCCTGGGTGCAATGCGACACGGGCGGCGAGATTTTACAAGCTGTCAGGGTTTGCGGCGGCGGTGTTTTCAAACCCAATGGGACCGAAATCAGGCTGGACGCGTGTTCTGATTTTGGGCCGATCGCGACGTGGAACTATTGCCATGCTTGGCCCCAGTTTGCCGCCGACGAACTCGACCGCCTCCGCACCGCCAACGCCGCGCTTTTGGAGGAGGTTGAGCGATACAAGCAGGAGTTGGACATGTCCGCCGCAAACCTGCTTCAGACCGTCAACGACAGGAACCGCATTGGAGTTCAACTGGACCTAATCCGCGATGAGCTTATGCGAATCAGGGCGAGAATTGGAGAAACGGGCCTGATTCCGGATCACCCTGAATTGAGCAGCATTGCCGGTTATTGCGAACGCGCCCAAGCGGACATAGCGGTTCTGTGCACACCAATTCAGGAACGCGACAGGTTGGATCGAGAGCTTCTGAAAACTCGGAACGAAAACGCCGCGCTTGTTGAGGAAGTTGAGCGCCTCCAAGCATGGAAAGACTCGTGGGTTGACATCGAATCCAAGTGGGACGCTTCCGCAATCGCGGTGATGCTTGGTGGCAAGATTGGAGAGTCAACGCGAACCGTCATTGCGCGTGAGGTGCCTAAGTTGGTGGAGCGGGTGAGGGAAATGAAGCGCATAGGCGACGAAATGGACAGGGCGGAACATTGCGACTGCAACAACAGGGTTATGTGCCGGAAATGCTACGAGCTTGCGCTTGATTGGCGCAAGGCAACGGAGGGGTTGCAATGAGATGTACACGCTGCGGAAGTTACGCAATAAACCCGCACCTTCACGGCCGAGACGACACGCGCCTAGACCTCTGCGACGTGTGTTGGTGGAGGAACCGGGCGGAGATGCTTGAATCCCACATCACCAACCTGGAACACGCCGGCATGCACGCGATGCTTCCGGATGCCAACGTGATCGACCGCAAGAGGTGGGATGAAGCTGTGAGGAAAAGACCATGACCTGCAAACACGAACCGCGAGACCCGATCGCTGCATTCGCCCACGTCTGCAAGCACTGCGGCCAGCTCATCGAGCCTGAATACTGCAAACGATGCAGCGGCGGCGGGGGCGTGTGGGACCGCGACGGAGGGCTGTACGAGTGCCGTAAATGCAAAGGAACAGGAGTGGATCGGTGGAGGCTTTTGCTATGAGCGACACGCCAAGAACCGACGCAATCTACCCACCCGAAATGCTCGACCGCGGAGTTGCAGAGCACGGCAGAAGCTGGGTATGGGGCGTGTTAAATGACATGCGAAACTTGGCGCGTGAGTTGGAGCGTGAGCTTGCTGAGACCAAAGCGCGCAATGCTGAACTCAGGGCAGCAATTCAAACCGCAACTGGAACGGGAAAGCATGAAACTAACAGACGCAAGAGTTGAGCTTTTAGCGTGGGCAAACGCGATGCTTGGAAAGCGGAGGGCTGGAGCTTCTGAAAGTGCAATCCGAGCAGCTTACGCAATCCGTGCGCTTGGGCCTGACGCCAGCTTTGAGGCGTTGCAGAAGGTGAACGAGATCCAACGCTTCCCAGTGAGCATTGAATGCGGAGAGTGCGGCGACAGCATCCGCTATGGAGTGCTGCTAGGCGTTGGAAGCGATGAAGTCTGCGCCAAGTGCCTGCGCAAAGCCTTGGCTTTGATCCCGGAAGACAACAGCGCGGAAAAGGTCAAATCATGAACTGCCCTGACTGCCACGCAGATGACAACACTGGGGTCTTCTTCCTTTGCGGAACAGACTCCGCCGTGCTCCAGCAGTCCGAGGAGTGCAAGCGACGCGTCCGAGAGGCGAAAGAAGACAACAGCGCCGAGAACCGGCAACGCATCGCAGAGGATGCAGATTTCGACAGACACACGGATAACAAGATCACATGAACACAAACCGAGTTGATTGGGCTGGCGAGGTTGCAACAGCGATCTCCGCCATGAAGGAAGAAACGCAGAAGGCGTACACCTATCTGAAACAGGAGGCTCCGGAGGTTGGAGCGGAGTATGTAAAGTGGCGCATTGTGAAAGGGGCCTGTGGTGCTGTACCTTTTGCGTTCGCGTCCGTCATTGCGTTCGTGTTCGCCGTGAAGGCGTATCGGACGTGGAAGAAAGAGTTGGGGGAAATACCAAAGGCGTGGGAGCGTGGAGACTGGGGATTTGGCGCGCTGATGGCGTGCATGGTTGGGTGCTTTTTTATTGGCGTCGCGTTCTTTGAGTTGTCCGGTGCTGTGAAGGCGATTGTCGCCCCGCGCATCGTCATCATCGAAGGCATCAAGGAGGTAGTTCGATGAAAACAATCATCGCAGTAGACCCAGGTAAAGGCGGTGGAATCGCTGTCTTGGATCACGAGGGAATCCATCTTCACAATATGCCTTCAAGTTTGTCTGACATCTGCGCCCGTATCCGCGAATACGGAGTGGCCACCGTTGTTATGGAGGAAGTGCCGAAGTACACAGGCCAAAACAGGCCAGAGGCAACGACATTTGTCATGGCGCAGAACCTAGGCCGCATTGAGGGCATCGTCACAGCCATCGGCTACCCGCTCGTAAGGGTGCATCCGAAGTCATGGCAAAAGACTTTCAGCATCAGCCGCGACAAGCAGAAGCAGGACGTGTGGAAGAGGCGCTTGAAGGCGTTGGCGTGCGAGTTGTTTCCGCACTTAGATGTGACGCTCAAAACCGCGGACGCGCTCCTTTTGTTGGAGCATGCAAGGAGGAGCAACCTGTGAAACCACTCCAGCCCCAAGAGTTCGACCTGAAGCCATTCACGCAATCCGAACTCCAACACATCCGCAAACGCGGTAATGAGATTCTGAGGCGCGGCAAAACGTGCGCGCCGTCTGTCTGGACCAAGAAACGATTCAAGAAAAACGTATGAAAGAGATCACACTACAAGAAGCTGCGCTCGCTTGGGCGCAGGGGAATAGAGTTGAGGCGACTCCGAAGAGTCATGATGATTGGACTTTGATTGCCCGTGTTGGGCGTAAAACAAATGCGGATGAGTATTCATCTGCCGTGTTTGCTATGAGCGAATACCGCTTCCGCCTCGCCCCCGAACCGCCCGCGAAGCGTTACCGCCCTTACACTCGTGCGGAGCTGTGCGATCGTATCGGAGCAGTGGTTGAGGTAAAAGCTGGAGGGTTTACAGCCATGATAATCGGGGTCCCACATGAGACTGTTCATATCGGCAATTCGCATTACACGTTTGAGTGCCTGCTTCGTGATTACACATGGAAAGATGGCACACCATGCGGAGTGGAGGTGGAAGCGTGAATCTCAACAGCGTTCAACTCGCCGGAAACCTCACGCGAGATCCGGAACTGCGACACACCAACGGAGGCCAAGCCGTCGTTGAAGCGTCCATCGCCATCAATCGCAAGTTCCAAGTCGACGGAGAGACGCGGGAAGAGGTCACGTTTGTCGGCTTGATCATCTGGGGCAAGAGCGCGGAGACGTTCTCCCGAATGATGCAGAAGGGTTGCGGCGTGTTTGTTCAGGGGCGAATGACGCAACAGCAATGGGACGACAAGGAGAAAGGTCAGAAACGCGAGCGCACGAAGGTCACGGTTGACTCGTGGCAGTACGTGAGCGGAACACGCAGGATGGATGGGCAGAGGCCGGCGGAAAGACCTGCGAGACCCGCCGCGCCAGCGACGCAACCGCCAGAGGACGACTCTCCGCCATTTTGACCCATGAGACCACGAACACCAGACGAAATCCGCAAGGAAGCGGCACGCCTCGCGAAAGCGGGCCATCGCGTCAAAGACATTGCCGCGAAGCTGGAACTCAAACCTCACCACACATCCCACATCATCGGCCAGGAGATTGGAAACCGCTATCGCAACCGAAGCCGCGCAGGCGAGAACAGCAAGCCGCAACCGGCGAGCCGCGAGGAGTTGGCGGACGCCGCTTTCAAGGCGGAGATGTTGAGCGGAGGGGCTGAAAAGTTGGTAAAGGCGCAGCGCGAAAAAGGCGCTGGAATATGGTACAGCGGCGAGAGGAGGGCGGCGTGATGGACATCAAAGAGGACCTGAAACAAGTCGTAGCTGCAAACCCGCGGGACTCACACCCCGGATGGAGGCATCAGTTGGCTCGCGATTTGCAACGCATGCCAGAGGAAACCATATCCATGTTCCTACCCCCAAACGAGCCCATGCGCCAAGTCTATCAACGCGTCATCCGTTGGGCCAAGACGCAGACGACGGAGGAGGTTGAGAAGGCGTTGAAGGAGGTGGCGTTGTGAACTCAATTTCTTGGTCTGAGTTTCTTCGCATACGAGCGGAACATGAAAAATACCCAGCAAACGCTGGCCTTCTCCGTTCAGCCGCAGACCACATCGACAATCTGCATGCCGCTCTGGATTCGGTCGGAAAGGAGTTTGACGGTCGGCTCGCCGCAAGCCTTCCAATCATCAGCAACCACGCGATCCAGAAGTTTCGCCACCTATGCGCAACGAAGGAGTCGCCGGAAGAGGTGATCAAGTTGAAGATTTACACCTTGCTCACAAACGCGAAGCCGGTGCGCCTGAAGCGTCAATGGCGCGTTAGGCAGCTCGCAGCGCATGAAGGAAAGCCAGCGAGGTATTACATGAGCAAAGGAAAGATCATAGTCATGTGCGGCAATGTGATCGTGACGATTCACAACGGTGAAGCTGGAAGGTGGGAGGCAGCATGAAAACGGTCATCGCGTTCATTGCCGGTTTTGTCCTGTGCGACGGCCAACCTGGCTTTTGCGTGATCTTGGTTGGATTGATCATCTTTGGCGCCTTTGACAAAGGGAGGAAAAAGTGACCACAACCATTCAAATGCCAGACGCCATGCACGCTGCCGCCGTGAAGCGCGTGAGGGAGCTTGGGTTCCGAAACTTGTCTGCATACTTGCGCTGGAAGCTGGATGAAGACCTGACGATTGCGGCCTACAAGGCGAAGGAGCGCGAGCGTGTGAAATGGAAGAACGTCGGCCACTCGACGTATATGCCGGACTCAATCAGGTCTCGCGTTATGGAGCTTAGGGTCGGCCAAGCGTTCACCGTAGACGACATACTTGGCCGTAACGACGACCGAGCCAGCGCAAGCGTGACGCTTCATTACATGCACCGCGCAGGAGTCATCGGTCTAAAGTCTTTTGCAAAGCGCACCAAGGAGCGCGGAGGATGGGAGCCAGCTGTTTTCGTCAGGATCAACAACAAGAAGAAAGAGCATTCAGAATGAGCGCAAAAACGAAGTGGGTTCAATTCACCATGGTAGCGTACGCCAAGGTGGCCGTCGAGGTTCCGGAGGGAACGCCAGAGGAGATGCAGGAGTACGCGGACCAGATGGCGTTCGACGGGTGCTATTTTGACCCGCAGTACCAACTCGATGAAACGACGGACTTCGAGATTCTGGCAACAGAGCCTTCGATCAACCGCTGCCGAGACGAACACATTGACCGAAACCCAATGGACGCCGAGGAGAAGGACGAGCTGGAGGAGAAGCAGAAGGAAGGAGATGCGACGTGAACTCCGTCAGGTGGATTCGGAGGAGCATGGGGTTTGAAGAAAGGAAGTAGGCATGGACTACAACGAGTTTATTGACGGGAAGCGTAAGTCACACAAGGCGTGCGGGTTTGATCCAGAGCCGTTCACCGTTCCGCTGTTTGAGTGGCAGAAGGTGATCGTTGCGTGGGCTGTTAGGCTTGGTCGCGCTGCATTGTTTGAGGATTGCGGACTTGGCAAGACGGCGCAGCAACTTGAATGGGCCAACCAAGTATTCATGAAGACGGGCAAGTCGGTTCTGATCCTAACGCCGCTTGCGGTCGCGGAGCAGACAGTTGCCGAGGCTTCCAAATTCGGCGTGGCGTGTTCGCTGGTTGAATCGGAAGAAGAGATTCAGGCTGCCGGCGTCTACGTGACCAACTACGAGAAGCTGGACGCGTTTTCCAGTCACGAGTTTGGAGGCGTCGTATTAGATGAATCCAGCATCCTGAAATCGTTCATGGGTAAGACGCGTAGGGAGTTGACGCGCCGTTTCTCGTCCACCCCGTATCGGCTTTGCTGCACGGCTACGCCTTCACCAAACGATTACACCGAGCTTGGACAGCACGCGGAGTTCCTTGGGGTGTGCACTCCAGCGCAGATGCTTTGCACATTCTTCATCAACGACACCTTCAACACTGGGGACTGGCGACTCAAGAAGCACGCCGAGGGCGAGTTTTGGAAGTGGCTTGCGTCATGGGCGGCATGCATCGCAAAGCCGTCGGATATTGGATTCAGTGATGAAGGCTACGACCTGCCAAGGCTTGATCTCAAGACCGTCATGGTTGACGTGGACGAAGCGGAAGGGAGGGGTGAAGACCTGTTCCGGATTGCCACTCTGTCCGCAACAACGATGCACAAAGAAATGCGGCTCACGTCTGACGCCAGGGCTTCAGCGGTCTCGGAAATGGTGAACAAATCAACCGAGCAGTGGGTTGTTTGGTGCAACACAAACGACGAGGCGGACGCGCTTGCCAAGAAGATTCCAGACGCAGTGGAGGTGCGCGGATCGGATACCGCAAAGGCAAAGCGTGCGGCGTTGTCGTCGTTCTTGGTTGGAGCCGCTCGCGTGATCATCACCAAGCCGTCAATCGCAGGCTTTGGGCTCAACTGGCAGCACTGCAAGAACGTTGCATTTGTCGGGCTGTCTTACTCGTTTGAGGACTTTTACCAAGCCCTTCGGAGAACGTATCGCTTTGGCCAGAAGCGAGAGGTGAACGCTTATATCGTTCAAGCAAGGACTGAGGGCGCAATCCTTCGATCCATTCAGACCAAGATGAAGCAACACGCGGACATGCAATCGAATATGAAAAAGGCAGCGTTGGAACTCAGGTTGATCAAGAGCGAGGAATCGGCGGAAAAGACGGACATCGACGTGTACAAGGGAGACGGGTGGGAGGTGCATCACGGGGATTGCGTGCGAGTGGCGAAGACCATTCCAGACCACTCCATCGGCATGTCTGTATTCTCGCCTCCGTTTGCGGACCTGTTCACGTACTCGTCCGACCTGCAAGACATGGGAAACTGTGAAAGCATGGACGAGTTCATGAAACAGTTTGATTTCCTGATCGTAGAGATTGCCAGGATCATGAAGCCGGGGAGGGAGGTCTGCGTTCACTGCGTTGACCTGATATCGACCAAGTGGAAGCATGGGCGCATCGAGCTTCAGGACTTCTCAGGCGCAATCGTAAGAGCGTTCTGGCGTCACGGCTTCCTGTTTCACTCGCGAATCACGATCTGGAAAAGCCCGGTCACTGAGATGCAGCGCACCAAGGCGCACGGCCTGCTTTACAAGACGCTTTGCGCGGACTCGTCGGATTCACGGGTTGGAGTTCCGGACTACCTCCTCGTTTTTCGCGCTCCCGGAGAGTGTGTGGACCCTGTGACGAAGGACAGGTCAAAGTATCCCGTGGACTGGTGGCAGGAGGTGGCGAGCCCTGTATGGATGACGGTTGACCAAGGGCGAGTGCTGAATGGCGAGGGCGCGAGGGATCATCGCGACGAAAGGCACATCTGCCCACTTCAACTGGACGTAATTGAGAGGGCGATAGAGTTGTGGAGCAACCCTGGCGATCTTGTGTACAGCCCGTTCACTGGCATCGGCTCCGAGGGTTATGGCGCGGTAAATCTTGGACGGAAGTTCATCGGGTCGGAATTGAAGGAAAGCTACGTGGAGCAAGCGGCGGCCAATCTGCGGAACGCGAAGAGTCAGTTGAGCCTGTTTTGAAAACTCCAGTTTGCACATTCCGCCCACGTAGATAGAAACGTGGGCGTCAGCGCAAGCCGTGGAAAGCGAGCGTTGACCAAAGATATGAGTAAGCGAATTGCAGATATTTTCCCTCGTTCAGCAAGGATACAGCGCGTGCTTGCTCCGTGCTTTTCCACCCTTAGCTGGGCGGGGGTTTCCTTTTCATGAGCTACACCAAGCTATTCCACTCCATCCTGGACTCCTCTGTGTGGCAGGAAAGCCATCAGACGCGGATTGTCTGGGTCACGATGCTCGCTATGGCAGATCAGCACGGGGAGGTGCAAGCCGCCGTCCCTGGCCTCGCCAAGCGCGCAGGGGTCACGTTGCAAGAGGCGGAAGAGGCGATTGCGACCCTTTCCGCGCCTGACCAGTACAGCCGCACGCCTGACCATGAAGGCCGACGCATTGCCAAGATCGACGGGGGTTGGGAAATCCTGAATCACGCCAAATACAGGCACGCGGCAAGCCTAGAAGACCGCAAAGAGAAGGCTGCGGAGAGGGCTAAACGATTCAGGGACAAGCATAAGCCGAAAGATGCGCAAACCGGCGTTACTGTGCGTGACGATGCGTTACCCGTAACGCCTGATAACGCTCCCGTAACGCTTTCAGATGACAAGCAGAAGCAGATACAGATGCAGAAGCAGAAAGAAGACATTGCGCCCCCAATCCCCCTAAAGGGGGCTCTGTCGGACAAGCCGCCAGAAGACGAGAAGCTTGCAAAGACCAAAAAGGAGCGGAAGCCAGTTGAACGCAATCCAGTCTTGGACGCATTGGTTGAAAGCTGTGGAGGTGATATTCCATCAACCACACGGTCAGCGTGGGTGCAAGCCGCAGTGGCATTGCGAGACATCAGGGAAGTGCAACCCAACGTCACCGTCGAAGACATCAAAGCCAAGGCTTCAGCCTACAGGCGTCTTCATCCCGATTGGGACCTGACCTCCTCCGCGCTGGCAAAGCACTGGGGCGGCCTCATGGAGCGCAAGCCTGACCTTTTTGGCGGCCAAGACTGGAGGCAGTGCTTGTGAAGGCGTCCGCGCTCGTTTCACCAGCCGATGAAATCGGCATCCTTGGCGCATGCTTCTCTGGCGGCGCTGACGTGCTGGCTGAAATCCTGTCCGTGGTCACGCTGGAGATGATCATTGACGATAGGGTGCGGGATTCTGTCGCCGTCCTGTCCAGCATGCTGACAGAGGGTAAACCGATCGACATGGTGAGCCTTGGGCGTGAGTGGCCGACGATCTACCCGCACACGCCCGTCCCGTTCGCATTCTGGGGCGAGGCTTGGGACGCCTGCCCGTCAGCCGCCAATGCCCCGTACTTCGCCCAAGGCGTCCGCGAAGCCTTCCAGCGGCGAAAGATCCACGCAATGGGCCAAGACGTGGCGGCTGGCGCATCCGACCCTTCCGTGGGTTTGGATGCCTTGGCGGGGCGTATAGAGGCGGCGCTGGCCATTTCTGAGCCTACCGGAGCCAAGCCACAGACCTCCAGAGAGGTTGCCCGCGATTTCATCGACGACTTGCAAAGGCGCGTTGACCTCGGGGGCAGGCTTTCAGGGGTGACTACTGGCTTTCAGCGACTCGACTGGATGACGGAAGGGATGCAACGCGGCGAAATGTGGGTGATTGGAGCGCGGCCAAGCATCGGCAAGACGGCCATCGCTGTGAACATGCTGGAGGCTTGCGCGGTGCACGGCGAGATCCCATCCATGTTCGTCAGCCACGAGACCAACAACAAGGGGCTGATGCGTCGCATGGTGGCTTCCCTGTCGCGGGTGGAGTTGGGAGACCTCAAAGCGGGCAGGATGGACGAAGGCAAGCAACGCAGGATCTTTGCGGCCATGTCCAAGGCGCAAGGCGCGCCGATCCAATGGTTGCAACTCACCCGCGGCGAAAGCGTGGACGTGGTGTGCGCTCAAATCCGGATGGCCGTCAGGCGTCATGGAATCCGCGTGGCGTTTGTGGACTACCTGCAAAAGGTTCCAGCATCCAAGAGCAACGACAAGAGGACGTACGAGGTGGCGGAGGTCAGCGGGAAGCTGAAGAGCATCGCGGAATCGACGGGCATAACCTTGGTTGCGCTCGCCCAGGTCAATCGAGACTCAGAGAAGGAGAAGCCGCGCATGCCGAAGATTTCGGAACTGGCAGACTGCGGGCAGATTGAACGCGACGCCGATCTAATCGCGCTCCTTCACAGGGACAGGCATGAGAGGTCCGGGGACGCGTGCCTTATCGTGGGCAAGCAAAGGGACGGGGAGTGTGGAGTGGTAAATCTTTCGTATGAAGGTGCTTTTTGTAGGTTTGAACAAAGAGAAAGAGAGAGACCAGAATGAAATCCATCAACGACGACATCATGAAGTTCATCCGTGAACGCCAATCCGAAGGCGAACGGAAATACGGGAAGACCATTGAACGCGACGACTTGAAACCGTCCGCGTGGGCGAATCACGCGCTGGAAGAGATGGCCGATGGCATCCAGTACGCCGTGCGGTGTGTGGAGGCGGTGGAGAGGTTGGAGCATGCGGCAAATCTGGCCGTTCACGAATTGACGTACCAATTCTCGAAGCTGCCGGACTGCGAAGAAAAAGATCGTATGGTTGCCACTGTGCGCAGGCTTGTGATTGCGCTGGATGGTGGAGAGAAGAAGGCGGTTGGCCTGCCGTGGCATGAAGCGCCGGAGTGGGCGATGTGGGCGGCGATGGACAGGGATGGGGCTTGGTGGTGGTTTGATGCGGAGCCGAGTTTGTGCGGCGATAGTTGGGGTGCAGTGACCATGAAATGGCGGCGTTTTCGGCACGCGCCACACGCAAATCCGCGCACCTCCAAACAACGGAGGCCGGAATGAAGAATCTACCAAGAATCCCTTGGGAGAAAGCCCCTGACTGGGCCAACTACGCAGCTTACCAACCGGATGGCGTTCTCCGATGGTTCGAGTTTGAGCCTAGAAAAGATTTGAGGCAATGGAGCACGAGCATTTTCGGCGGAAGGTATCAGGATCATGTAGTGCTTTCGCCCGATCAATGGGGGACATCAAAACAACGGAGGCC
>JACCDR012671159.1_pt1 | contig 38450 bp, 39 predicted proteins | sample 7446431 | NCBI WGS metagenome assembly JACCDR01 (sample SAMN15323443, study PRJNA562643) | freshwater metagenome | isolation source: river surface water | place: USA:Blue River Watershed | collected 2017-08-17 | reverse complement strand
GAGTTATACCTGCTATATGTTTATTTTTAATATGAGTTCTTTGCATTCTTGAATTCTCATATATTATAGATTTACCAATAAAACTATTAGCAGAAATTGTGCCCTCTAAAGGTTCTGGTAGAGACACTTCCATCCCCTCTTCGGCAAACATGTCAGATATACCAACAAACCAATCAGAATTTCTTATCCAAGAAAAAACTTTTGGATCAGTGTCTAATATTTTACCTACTTGATCTAAATAGGTTTGCATATTTTTTTCTATTTCACTTTGTTCTATTTCTGGCCTAACCTTACTTTTTCCAGTAGGATCACCTATTCTCGCCGTAAAATCTCCTACCAAAAATATAACTTTGCAACCCATGTTCTGTAATTTTCTTAGAAAACGCAAAATAACAGCGTGCCCTAAATGTATATCTGGCTTTGTTGGATCAACACCTATTTTTATAACAATATCTTTATTATAAAGACCTTGTTGTTTTTTGATTATTTTATCAGCAAAAGAGCCTTCTGGATCAAAAAATTCTGAAATACTTCTATCTTTCAATATTTGTGGTAATGTTTTGTTCATACTAAAACTCTATCATAAATTTAGTTTTTTTGGCATAATAAACAGAATATGAAAACTACTATTAAAAAACATCACCTTTTACTAAAAAATATACTATTTATAAGTATTTCTATTTTATTTATAGTTGCCGCAATATTTATATTTTGGATAAGTACACTTAAAGTACCAACATCAGAATCAATAAGAGAAAGGAGAGTTGTTGAATCTACTAAAATATATGACTCAACTGGAGATATTTTACTATATGACACAGGTGGGGACATAAGGAGAAGTATAGTAAATATAGAAGAAATATCACCATATATAAAAAATGCATCCATAGCAATAGAAGATAAAGAATTTTACACACACAATGGAGTACAAATTTCTTCTTTTATAAGAGCTGTTTTGGTTAATATTATTTCTTTTGATTTTACACAAGGAGGATCAACAATAACTCAACAGGTTGTTAAAAATTCTATTTTAACAACAGAAAAATTAATTTCTAGAAAAATTAAAGAATGGGTTATAGCAATAAAACTAGAGAAGGTGTTAAGTAAAGACGAAATACTTTCTATGTATTTAAACGAAATACCATATGGTGGGATTATTTATGGTGTACAAGAGGCCTCTGAGGCATTTTTTGGTAAAACATCTAAAGATGTAACTTTGGCTGAGGCTGCATATCTAGCGGCAATACCAAAAGCACCAACTTATTATTCTCCTTACGGAAAAAATAAATCTAAATTAGATGACAGAAAAAACCTTGTTTTAAGTGAAATGTTAAAACAAGAAATGATATCAGAAGACGAATACAATAAAGCACTTAATGAAAATGTAGATTTTCTACAAAAGAAAGATGTTAGTATAAAAGCACCTCATTTTGTTTTTTATGTACTTGATTATATAAAAAATAAATATGGAGAAGATTTAATAAACACAGGAGGATTAAGAATTAAAACCACTTTAAATTATGAATTACAGGCATATGCTGAGGAAATAGCAAAAGATTACGCACTCGAAAATAAAGTTAAATTTAATGCTGAAAACGCTTCTATTATTGCACTTGATCCAAAAACTGGAGGAATATTAACCATGGTTGGTTCACGAGATTATTTTGATAAAGACATAGACGGAGCATTTAATGTCACAACAGCAAAAAGACAGCCTGGTTCAACAATAAAACCATTTGTTTATGCACAAGCATTAAGAAAAGGTTATACCCCTGAAACCGTTGTTTTTGATGTAAAAACACAATTTTCAACCTCTTGTGCAAAAGAAGATATGAGTATGGGTAATGGATGTTACTCCCCTGACAATTATGACAACCTATTTCGTGGTCCTGTAACACTTAGAAACGCTTTGGCTCAGTCATTAAACATACCTTCAGTTAAAGTTTTATACCTAGCTGGATTAAAAGAATCAATACAATTAGCAAGAGACATGGGAATAAATTCTTTAGCAAATAAAGGAGATTACGGTTTAACATTAGTCCTTGGAGGTGGTGAAGTTACACCTCTTGAAATAACAAGTGCATATGGAGTTTTTGCTGATAATGGTATTAAAAATGAAATACACTCTGTTATAGAAATAAAAGATAAAAACAATAATACAATAGAAGAATTCAAACAAAATCAAAAACAAGTTTTACCAAAAGAAATTGCTCTTTCTATATCAGATATATTATCTGATAATGTTGCACGTACACCTGCTTTTGGACAAAACTCAGCACTAAACTTCCCAAACAGAGATGTTGCCGTTAAAACAGGTACCACAAACGATTATAAAGATGCTTGGATAATTGGCTACACACCAAATCTTGTTGTTGGCGCATGGGCAGGAAACAATAACAACACATCGATGGAAAAGAAGGTTGCTGGTTTTATAGTTGCCCCAATGTGGAGGGCTTTTATGGATAAAGCATTAACAAAAATAAGTGATGAAAAATTTGAAAAACCATTAGTTATAGACTATTCAACATTAAAACCTGTTTTATCTGGTATATGGAAAGGTGGAATAAGAGAAAATAATACAATAACAGGAGGTATTCACTCTATTCTTTATTGGGTAGATAAAGATTTTCCAAATGGAGAATACCCTTCTAACCCTTCTAATGATCCCCAATTTGAAAGGTGGGAATATGCGGTTTCTAAATGGGTACAAGAAAATAATATAATAGAATAAATAATATTATCTTAAATTTAAAAATATTTTTTTATTTTTTAATATTGTTTCTATCTTATCTTTATTAAAAAAAATCTCGTTTTTAAATACTGGATTACATTTAATATTTATATAATCACCAGATATTTTTATATTTTCTTTATTTAACTTAATACCGGTACTTTCTTCGATTACTTCTATAATAAAAAACAGTCTTGTATTATTATTTTTATCTAAATTTAAAAACTTATCAAAAAAACTAGCTATATTTAACATAAATTACCTATTCATAGGCATAACGATATAAACAAAACCATTATCCTGAGCACCTTGAATAATTAAAGGTTTACCCATTCCTGCAAATTTTAAAATAATAGAATCTGAAGTTATTGATTGCATACATTCCATAACGTATCTGTTATTAAAATTTATTTCCAAACTTTCACCTTCACAAAGAGTTTTTATAGATTCTTCATACTCACCTATATCATTATTTTTTGATTGAATAACCAACAAACCAGATTCTACATTCACTGAAAATTTAACTTGATTAAGATTATCAGAAAAGATATTTGATGTTTTAACTGAATTTATTAGATCATTTTTTAATATAGTTACGGTTGTACTAAAATTTTTAGGTATTATTTGTTTATAATCTGGAAAAGAGCCGTCTACAAGCCTAGAAACGACATACATATCTTTAGTTATAAAAGCGACTTGGTTTTTTTCAAAAATAACTTCTATTTCTTCATTTAAACCATCAAACAATTTGATTATTTCGGAGACATTTTTAGATGGAATTAATATTTGAGGAACTTCTATTTCTGATTTTGTATTTATCTTTTTTTCTGCCAATCTAAACGAATCAGTTGAAACAAAGGTTAATGAGGAATCATTTTTATATACAAAAATACTATTTAACTCTGGTTTAATTGTTGAATTAGAAGCACTGTACCAAACAGATTTAAAACCAGAAACCAACTCATTACTACCGATTTTAACATTATTAGAATTATCAAGTTTTGGTATGGCTGGAAAATCTTCATGAGGCATACATTTTATAACAATAGATGTTTTACCTGATGTTATTTTAATATTATTGTCAACTGATTCTAGAACAACATTATCATCTTTAATAGAAGATAGAGCATTTAAAAATATAGAAGCAGGAATAGCAACAGAACCCTCTTTAATGACTTTAGAGTGAAGTTTAACTTCTATACCCATATCAAGATTTGTTGTTCTTAATATCGTAGTGTTTGCGTTTTGTGTTTCCATGTAAACACAAGAAAGTACTGGTAGAGTTATGTGTTTATAGGCAAGTTTAGATACTTTTGAGAGGAGATTTTCTAGTTTTGTTTTATTGAACTCTATATTCATATTAATTTAATTAAAATTCAGATAATGGTTGTGGATTAGTGGATTACTATTTTAACCTTTATTTTATAACGTTTTTATATGGTCTTTAAAGTTTATATTGTTAACAATTACTTTATTAAAATCATCACTTTATTTTAATTGTTGTTTTTATTAACTATTATTATTTACTTATATACATACTTATTACAGGTAATCCACAAGTAATTAACTTATCATTGACCGGATTTCCTGAATTTCTTTTAATAATAAAGAATCAACCTTTATATCCCTTTTAATTTTTTCACATGAGTGGATTACTGTTGTGTGATCTCTGCCCCCTAACTTCTCTCCTATCGACGGATAGGAGATACTAAAATCTTCTCTTAGAATATACATTATAATCTGTCTTGGTTTTATAACTTCTTTTTTTCTTGTTTTTTCGTATATAGATTCTTCTTCTATTTTATAAAAATCAGAGATTATTTTTATAACCTCTTTATAAGAAAGAAGTTTCTTTTGTTTTATACTGTTTTTTACAAGGTCTTTTACTTCATTTAGTGTCAGTGTTTTATTTTTTGTTTCTGTTTGGCAGACAATAAGATTAATAACACCCTCTAGGTCTCGTATATTCCCTTTTATTGAATCTGCAAGATAATCTATTATTTCTTCACTTAAAAATAGGTTTATTGATGCACATTTTGATTTTATAATTGCTACACGAGATTCATGATCTGGTGCTGGTATGTCTATAACCATTCCAGCAGAAAATCTTGACTTCAATCTATCTTCTAGTCCTGTTACAAAATTAGGGTGTTTATCACATGAAAAAACTATATGTTTGTTATTATCTTTCATTATATTAAACAAATGAAAGAGTTCTTCTTGAGTTTTTTCTTTTCCAGACAAAAATTGAACATCATCCATGATTAACATATCGTATTTCCTGTATTTATCTTTAAATTGATCAACTTTATTGTTTTGAACAGAATTTATGTAGTCATTTATGAATTTTTCACATGTAAAATAGAATATTTTTTTAGATGGATCTTGTTTTTTAACCTCATTACCTATTGCTTGTATAAGGTGGGTCTTTCCGTGCCCTGTGTTTCCATAAATAAAGAATGGATTGTAAGCAAAACCAAAATTCTTTATAACACCCTGTGCCGCAGCATAAGCAAGTTCGTTAAAAGGGCCAACAACAAACGATTCAAATGTGTACCTTGGATTTAGATTGTCTTCTTTATTTATATACAACTCTGCTAAAGGTAATTCTTTTGTTGCTGATACGTTTTTTGTTGGTATATATTGGTTTTTTTGCTTACTCTCTTCTTTTATTACGTATTCGAGTGCGTGTATTGAATCAGATGATTGCCTTAATAGTTTAAGTATAAGTGGGTGAAATTTTTTAGTTAACCATTCTTGAACAAAAGTGTTTGGAACCGATAGAAATATTGTTCCATCTTCGAAGCCAGATATTTTAGTGTCTTTAAACCATGTTGCAAAGTTAGCTTTAGAGACCGAAGACTCTATTTCTAATAAAACATTACTCCATAGTTCTTTTGTATCCATGCAGGTATTATAGCTTCAAATATTTTTTAAGGAACTTGTATTTGTATCTAAATATGTTTATAATATGTTTATAACGAGTTAAGAACACTGTTATCCATTAATTTGTACAGTAATGTCAACAACATACCAACCAAAAAAAAGAAAAAGAGCAAAAGCACATGGTTTTCTAAAGAGAAGTAAGACCGTAGGAGGTTTGAAAGTTATAAAAAGTCGAAGAAGAAAAGGTCGCGCTAAAATATCTGTTTAATTTTATAAATGATACCAAAAAATCAAAGGATACCCAGAGATTTGTTTGGTAATTTTAAAAATGCAAAAAATTATCATTCTGATAATTTTTTTGTTAGTTTTATCCCCTATTCAGATACAAAGACTAGTAGATTCTGTGTATCTGTATCAAAAAAAATATCAAAAAAGGCAACCCAAAGAAATAAGTTAAGAAGAATAGGATATTCTTTTGTTTCTAATAATATAAATAATATTAAAAAACCATTTCTAATTAAAATAACTTATAAATCTTTCTTGAAAGATAAGGACTTGATAAATAAAGAAATATTTAATTTATTAAAAAAAGCACAACTAATATGATTGAATTAATAAAAACAATAACATACGTTCCTTTATATAATATTTTTGTATTTATTCTCAATATTCCTTATATTGATGTTGGTTTAGCAACAATAATTTTAACTATTTTTGTAAAAATAGTTATATTTCCACTATCAAAAAAAGCTACTCTTGCACAAATAAAAATGAAAAGTAAGGAATCAGAGATATCAGATATTAAAAATAAATATACAAATACAGAAGAACAGGCCCTTAAAATAATGGAGTTCTATAAAACCAACAATATAAACCCATTTTCTAGTATATTAATACTTATAATTCAAATACCGATAATATATTCCCTCTACTATATATTCTTTAGATCAGGGTTACCTGTAATAGATACAAATATAATTTACTCTTTTGTTAAAATTCCAGCAGAAATAAATATGAATCTACTGGGCGTTTTTGATGTTTCAAAAAGCAGTATAGTTTTTGCGCTACTTGCATCAATTACAACATTCTTGCAAATGCATATTCAAGGAAATATTTCTAAAAATGAAGATAAAAACAATCAAAACAAAGAAGATTTTTCACAAACTTTAACAAAACAAATGAAATACACTATGCCGATAGTAGTATTTTTTATATCTTGGAAAATAGCAGCAATAGTTTCTCTTTATTGGGTTGTAAGTAATATAGCGGGTATAATACAAGATATTTACATCAAGAAAACTTTACTCAGAAATACGTAACATCCACAAATATTCATCTATTTTGTTTTTGAATATTAGATAATTCTGATCCTTTGATATTTGTAAGTCTGTTATATCTATTACTTCCCCACTTTCTTCAGATAAATCAGATGTTATAGAGAACAAATTAGCGTCAATATTTATTTTTACGATTCTGTCGTTTGTTTTTATTGATCCTTGGTACCATGAATCAGGGTATAGTCCACCGTCTATTTGTTTTGGTACTCCACAATATATAGATTTTATTTTTTCTTCTGACCAAACACACTTATCTGTCAAAGTATTTATCTCAATTTTTTTAGAAGAGAAATCTTTAGTGTTGTTGCTGTACAATTGAGGAAAGCCACCGCCACTCGATATAATTTCAGTTAAACCGTCTTTGTTGGGCAGTAAACTAAGTCCCAATGCCCCTAAATTGGTCTTCTTTAAGACTTTTGTACTCAAATCATAAGTATAACCATATCCGATTGTGTTTGAGCTTGTTTTTGATTGTATGTTTATTTTATTTGGTTGAACCCAAGAAACAACCCACTCCGTTAATGGGTTTGATGATATTTGAACAGCATTTGTTCCATCTACATTTGATACAAACCACTTAGAAAATAATCCAGAAATAGTATAGTAGAATATTTGTTTACCATCTGGTTTTATTGCTATTTCTTTTATTCCAGTAGGTAGACTAGATACTATTGTATTATAAGGAGTTAGGCTTTCGTCTAAAGAGCTTGTTGCATTTTTTTTTAGATTTACAAAGTTTGTTTCTATTATCTCACTTTCTGGTGCAAGACTCTGTGTTATAAATCCTGTTCCGTTTGGTAGCCAAAATGATCTTATTATTTTAGGTATTGTTGTGTTTGTAAGTCTAACCATGTCATTTTTATCCGAGTACACCTCATATACATTACCAGTACCTTTTTCTGTAAATCTTACAATACTTGTTGATCCTACATTAAATATAATTGCACCAGACACTGGTTCTTTTGATATTTTTCTTAGTCTTGGTACTGGTTTTAGGGAATTATCCTCGTTGTTTAATTGTATATTTTCATCACTAACAACAATATTATTTGTTCCCTGATCCTCACTTTTACCAAAAGGCAAGAAATTTTGCAGAGAAAACCCTACCCTGCTATCAGGAGTACCGTTGGTTGTATTTTTATTATTAAATACAAAGTAAATAGTAGCTAGAATTACTAATAAAATTATTACTATGAAAAATATAATTTTTTTTATCATTTTATTTTTGTTCTACGTGCCAATGGTTGGATTCTTTAAGAAAAGTCATTGTTTTGTTACCTATTTTTACGGTATAAAGATTACCCCACTGAGTTGGTTGAGGTGTTCCTCCATTTTTTTCTATATAAGAATTTAAAGAATTATTAAATCCCAAATCGATAGCGTTACCTGTGTAATGACTACTGCCACCAGAGTGTCCACCTGGTTCAGAGCCACCCGTTATTATTATTGAGCAATTACAAAAATTACTTTGAGTCAGTGTCCTTACTCCATCTATTAATGAAGTCTTTACTCCAACAATATTTGTACAATTTGTTGTTTGTGCCCCAACACAAGCTGCTTTATTTACAGTAATATTACTTAGTCTTAGTATTTCTCTAACATCTTCTTCTTTTCCTGTTATTTGTGGTCCACCGGTTCCTGTTTGTGTTCCAGTAGAAGGGGGCACATTCAATGTTCCACCATCTTTAAACCGTGAAAAGTCTGGTGCCTGAATATCTAAATTAAATTCTAAAAGTCTTGGATTTATTGTGTTTAATAAAAGCCAAGCACATATTACAAGAACAAGACCGAGAACAGAGTTTTGAAGTTTAGATAACCCCTCTTTCTTGCCTGTTATTGCGTCCGATGTCATATATTGGAATCCTCCTACTACTATCATAAATACTGCCCATACAGCAGATAGTGCAATAAGTAATTTAAAAAGACCTGGCAGGTATTTTTCTAATGTTGTTTTGCAATTTGTATTTGGTGAACCATCAGGATTTGTAATATTATCTTCACATTCTGTTGTGCCAGGAAGTGGTGCAAGTACAGTATAAGAAAGATCTTGTCCTTGTGCTGTTATAACTTTAGGATAAAAAAATCCTAGAAGGTTAAAAAGTATTATTATCGTGTATATGTATGTTAGTATTTTTTTCATTTTTATTTAAATTGGATTGAAATATTCTTGCTAGCTGATTGTAAAATTCTATTATTATTTTCTATTTGTAAAGATACTCTTGATTGCCCTGAACCTTCTGGTTTTTTAAATATTGCAGTTAGAGAATTTGATAACTCTTCTACCAATGATCCATTTATCCTCCATTCATATTTCATATTATTAGATCTTTCTTTTGAAAAATAAAATGGGCTAGCCAAAAGCTGAACCTCTTCTGTTTTTAGATCATACAATGATGGTATTGATTGATTGTATAATTGTCCATAAAATGGATCGTTTTTGTAGAAAACTATAGTAGGATCTGTTGGAAATATATCCACAAAAGCATCAGCAACTAAATTATTTACCGGGTCAGTAACAAGTAATTCTATTGAGTCTACATCACCCAATATTGAACCATTTAATAATATAACATTCTTTCCGTAACCAGATTTATCTTGAAATACTTCTGCTTTGTTTGACCAAGTATAAACAAGATTTTCTGGCGGTATTTTTTTGCCATTTTTATAAAATTCTGGAATAGCAACAAGTTTTATCACCCCTTGCCTACTATGCAGTGCCTTTCCTTTATAAAAAGGTGGCACATATGATTGTGCTTCCCACGCTATATCTGCACTAGCGGGAACAATCGTTAATGTTTTTGAAATGTTAGAACCACTCAAGAGAGAAGCTTTAATGTCGATTTTTGTTTCTGTACCCACTTCACCTAATTTTGTTGAAAAGGACAATAACCCCTTCCCTTTTGTTTGTAATTTTCCATTCACAAACCAAGAAATATCAGCCGAGCTAATGTCATCGGTATATAAATTTATCGATATGTATATTTTTTCGTTTGGTCTTGGATAGTTTGGTATCATTTCTATACTCAGCTCGTTTGTTGTAGAAAAAGGCAAAAAACCAGACTGTGCGCTAGATAAAGCTGGTATAAAAACTAAGGATAATATGAATTGTAAAATTATTATTTTTTTAGGCATTTTACTAACTCTATTTTATCACGATATTCCGAGAAAACTACTAACAGAAATACCTCTGTCCTCTGCTTTTGTTACGATAATTATGGCAACTATTGCCATCGTTAATTCTGGAAGAGTATTCAATATAGGAATTAAACCAATTATTGATTGGGCCAACATTGCACCTAATTTTCTTGGATTTTTGATTATGCCCATGCCCAACATCCAAAACCAAACCATAAATAAAACATTAGAACATACAGATATAACACTGCTTGCCACCTCACCTATTATTAATAAGTTTAATAATGCCTGAAAACCATCTATAAATAGAGCAACAGAAACAAGCATAACGGCCATAGGATTGCTTATGTGTTCTTTTTTTTCTTGTGCGGGAGCTCTTACTCTTGAATATATTGGTCTTCTCGGAAACGTTTCTTCGTTTATGTAATCAATATTTTCCATTTTTATATTTATTCTAACTCAGACTCTTTTTTCAGTTTTTTTATCGCAAGTATTTGTGATGGATCGGATGTTATGATCTGGCTTTCTGTATAAGAAGCGATTATTTTAATAGCAACATGCTTTAATCCGGCAAAGAATATACCCTCACCTACCCCAGACTCTAGTAGTAGATATTTTTCTTCGTCTGTAAGATTAAAAACTTGTTGCAACCTATCTATTGTTGTTGGAGATTGTTTTAGAAGTATCTGGATAGAAGAGTTGCTTATAATAGGTGTTCCATAAGGAGATTTTAAGAAATCATCAACGTCTTGAGTTATTGTAGCCAAACCTAAATAGTATTTTCTGCCTCTTTTTGCAAGGGAGAGTAAGAAAGATGCAGTATCTTCTGATTTCATCATCCACCAAGCCTCATCGATAACCAAAAGTCTTTTCTTGAGCTCTCTTCTTATTGCGTTCCAAATATAGTGGGTGACAATATACATCGCAACAGGTTTCAACTCGTCCTCCATGTCCCGTATAGAAAAAACTACAAATTGTTTGTTTATATCTATATTTGACGGTCTGTTTATAAAGTTTGCCCAAGTTCCACGTGTATATTTTGATATTCTTTGAGCAAGAGATTCACCACCTTCCATTCCCCCTAAAACTAATTCAAAATCCGATAGTAGTGGTGGTTCAATGTTTTTAAAATCTGAATCAGCTGTTATGTCTTTTAGTGCATACGTTTCTGTTATTGCCCTATCTATGATCGCATCTTCTTCTGCAGAAAGACCACCCATCATTATACGGAATAGTCCAACAAGATTTATTATTTGGCTTCGAAGCACTGATGCACTAGACTCATCTTCTCCTGGGATTGGTAATTCAAAAGGGTTAATATGATGATCTGAGTTTAGAGAGATATTAAAATATCTTCCACCCACCGCTTCTGCTATGTATTCATATTCGTTTTCTGGATCGATTACAATAACGTCGGTATCAAACATTAGGGTTCGGAGAATCTCAAGCTTTGTTGCAAATGATTTTCCAGAACCAGATTTTGCCAAACATACTGAGTTGTAGTTTTCTAAAGAAAATCTATCAAACAATACAAGAGAAGAATTGTGTCTGTTTATTCCATACAAAATACCTTTATCTGAAGTTAGGTCAAAAGATATAAATGGAAAAATACTAGAAAGAGGAGAAGAATTTATTTTTGAATGAACAAGAAGCTCGTCTTTTGCTATTGGTAATATACTTCTAAAACCTTGTTCTTGTTGGAATAGTGCTGGTTTTATGTACACAAGCTTAGATTCCATTGTTGATTTTATTTCAGATTCTACTTTGTCTAGTTCTTCGCTATTGTTTCCATATACAGATATATACAAACCAACTTCAAACATTTTTTCTTGAGCTTGTTGAAGCTGGTCTCTTAAGTTTTCAAGATCCTGATAGGCTGTGTCGAGTATCGGGTCTCTCACAAGACCCTTCTCCTCTCTTGTACGTATTTGACTTTGTACTTCGGCAACTTTTTTCTGGAATGTACGCAATATTTTTGCAGTTTCAAGTGGATGTATAAATATAGATATATCAAACATTTTATCCATGTTTATAATCGGAGAAAACCAATCTTCTGAAAGAAATCTAGGATATGAAATAACAAAAAAACTTCTAACAACCTTTTCTCCTAAGTTCAGTTCCTTCGCATTTACTTTGAGTGCACTTGGTGCAAGTATGTCACGCAACTCAAGCTCACTGCTATTGCTTATCGATGTAGGTAAAACAGAAACATTTGTCGGGATTTTATTTTCTTTTTTCTTTAAAAAATCAAACATATTTTTATATTATCTGTTCATTTGTATTGGTTTTTCTGATTCCCCTGGATTGAATATTTTATAAAATAGCTCAACGACTTCGTCTGTACCAAGTTTTGCAACGCGTACACCACAACGTACAAGACCTTGTTCTACAACACCCATTCTTTGCTCTAACTGACTCCTGCTCTCTTCAAAATCTTCTTCTTTTTGTTTTTTACTATCTGCTTTGCTAATAAAATTAGATAAGAAATTATTTTTTGATGTAACAACAACAGAGTCATAAGGAACAACAATAAAAAAGTTTTTTGTCATTATGTTTGCTGATTCTGTAAAGCTTCGTACGAAATCTATGTATTGTTCTATTTGTACTTTCATCAGATCGCTAGTTTGTTCTTTGTATCTTTTTTCTAATACTGATATATAAGGTCTGATATCCAATTTTCTTGATTGTGTAATTATTTGTACAGAAAAATCTAAAGAGTTTAAGAAATCTTGAAATTGAAGAAGGATTGCTTGTCTCTCTCCTTCGGATTTTAAAGAAAAGTTAACACTAGATGCCATTAGTACTCCTCTTATACTACCGTCTTTTAATATGGCGATACCACTTCTTATATCATCTATTGGTACGAATTCTTGTGTTGCGTTGCTTGCCATATTTTTATTATACACTAGTCTTACTTTCTTCTCCCCTTCTCTTAACGTCTAGTTCCCAATTCATATCCTTTAATTTGCTGTTAGATAAATTGGGCACAACAAGAGATGTGTACTTTTTTTCTCCCGTGCTTACTTCTTCACTTACTTCTTCACTTTTTTTCCAAATATATAACTTATCTTTTGTTAGGTATATAAAAGCAGACTCTAATGTGTGTATAAAAGGCCTGTTGTTTATTTTATAAAACGCTAAAGCGAGAGAAAGAAGTAATATTGGCGAAGCGATTATTATACCCAAAAATACCCCAAAAAAGGTTGTTGTAACAAGAGTTATACTTGCACCACCAGCAACATATATAAACTGTTTTAATGTTAGTGGACCAAATATTTTATCCTCTACATCTATAAATTGTGGTACTTGAAATCTCATATTAATTAATTGGTTCTCTATAAGGATCAGGTTTGTTTATGTAGTTGTGTATTACCTTATCCTCTTTTGTTGGTAGGTTTTGAGGTACTTGTCCCAAACTCTCGACTGCAGGCATCATTGCGCTTGTTTGGTTTCTTATAATTTGTTCAAACGAGTTGCCTATGTTGTTTTGTTTGGTTTTTTCTACACTAGTAAATGATTCAATATCTTTTTTAATTTTTGAGAATATATTTTTATCGATATCTTCTGTTATCCAATCTGCTATATTTTGATCTAAGCCCAGTTCATTTTTTATATTTTCTTTAAAATCCTGTTCCGGTTCCATACAGATTAAAACCAAAAATACCTCATTTTCTAAGGAAGCACTATTTTCTTCTGTTAACTGAAATTTCTTCGCTATATCAGCAACGTCTTCTATCCATGATTCGTTTTGCACAAAAGACAAGATATTTGAAGGCAGTATCGATAATTGATTTTTTAATATTTCTTTTGTATCCATATTTTATTTTGCTTCACCACTTTTTTCTGGTTCCGGTTCTTTTTTATTTTTCTTTTCATCTTCATCCATCATTTCTTTAAACAATTTAGATAATTTTTTATCTTTAGGTTCCTCTTTTATTTGTGAACGTATTTTCTTTGCCGCGGCCTGATTACCTGCCCAGTAAGTCATCTTTTTATATTTATCTGGTAGATTATTTCCTGTAATTGTACCAATTCCAGTACCAAGACCAGCTCCTATAATCGTGCCCGATGGCCCAAACATACTACCTACTGTGGCCCCAAGCGCACCTGTTCCTGTCGCCAGTATTGAAGGAATTCCATTTTCAATTCTATTTGCGAATTCTTTTTGCCTCTCATCTCCAGCGTTTTTTATTTTTTCCCATGCCTTTTTGTCTGCCTCAACTTTTTCTCCCAATACTTTTGTTGCTGCTGAATAATTTTTGTCCTCAATTATTGCTTTCTTTTTCTCTATTGCAAGGGTGTGTTCTTGTGTTTTTGTTTCTAATTCCTTTTCTATTCTTTCTATTTCTTTATCCAAAACATCTTTTTCTGTTTCGGTTAATGCTTTTTCACTTCTTGCTTTTTTGGCTTTATTTAATTCTTCCTCTACTTTATTTTTGTTTTCTAAAGCTTCTTTTTCAATATTTTTTACAAGAGTAGTTTCTGCTAATACTGCCTTATCATAATTTTTCTTATTATCGCCTTTTTCATATATATCTTTTAGTCTGCTTGCCTCATCTTTTTCTCCGTCTGTCTGACCATACATTTTCTTTGAATATTCAGCTTTTGATTTTGCTTTTTCTTCCACTGCTTTTAAAAATCCACCCTTACCCCCTCCTTTGCCAAGTATTTTCATGGAATCACCAATTGAGCCTATTTTACCTATTGTATCAATTGATCTTACATCAAAACTACCCTCGGCCCCCTTTCCTGCGGTCCAAAGCCCTGCTCGCCCTAGTAGTTGAGTACCATACTTGCCACTAGATGCGAGATTTCTAAGTGTGCTTGATTGTGAAGCCGCAGCGGACATTCTTCCTAAAGTCTGTCTTCCTCCCCACGCGAGAGCGCCTACTCCCGCGGTCGCTACGCCTCCTGTGATTGTATTAAATTCGGCAGTTTTACTAGCTACATTTTTTGCTATCACAAGTGCCGCAATAGCCATACCCATAACTAAGACATAATTTAATACAAGTCCAAGCACTCCTTTATCTGGTGCTTCTGTAACGAGTTTTACAAAAGCAGTGTCTTTAGATGCTTGCGCAAGTGTGTCCCCTAGAAATCCTGGCGCTGTCGCGAGTCTAAATACAACCCAAGTAAGAGCAAAAAATACTGGTGCAAATACTGATTGATCAATTAACATTTTTTTCCATTTTTCAAAATTCCCTTGTTGCCCTGGAATTATATAAGCCACCGCAGCGAGGGCTGAAAGTATCATTGCAAATATAAGTAGTATGTACCTAGCCACAAACATAAAAGCCGTAATCAAGAGAATTACTGCTGTCACCAAGAAAAAAACAGAACTCATTACGCCAACTGTAAGTATTTGAGCTGCCCCCATATTTGAATCTAGCACCGCAGAAGAAAACCAACCTTGCATACCAAGGAGTCTCATGTATCCACCTGCTATGCCAGACATTGGATTGGTAATTGTTGTAACGGCATTTTGTTCTGACACGCCCTGTCTCTGTAAATTGTAATTTGATGTTGTGATAGATTTGTAAAAACCAGTCGCTACAATATTTGATGCATCTATAACAACTTTTGATGCAAATAGACTAAAATTTATAAGTATGGCTACTATTATTATGTTTCTTATTGTTGTTTGAATATTTCCAAAACTCAATTCAAACATTGCTCTAAATGCTGCAAAAAGTAAGACAAATATAAAGAACATATTTGCAATATCGCGCAAGGTTGCCCACGACTGGGTAATGCTGTTGCCTAAACCTGTAGAGCCAAGATTTTTTGCCATATCAACAACCGTATAATTCATAACTGTATCAAAAAAAGTTCCAACTACAGTAAGTACTAAGGCAGATATAGACATCAACAGCGTTCCTATTGTTTTGAAAAGAGGTGTTATTAGCCAATCTGTTGCTGTGCCAAGAAAGCTATTAGATGATTGTGTATTTTGACCTACATTACTATTTTGAATTTGTGCAGAGGTTTGGTTTACTTGTTCCTGTGTCTGTGGATTGGGATCTTCTGTTCCACCAAAACAACCATATGCTCCATTTGTGTTCGGTACAACACCCCATCTTCCACCACCAGCTTCACATCCTTTTTGATCAGTACTATATCCTACAGCATAAACACTACTAATTGGTAGTAAAATACCAATTAGTAGTGTGAGTAGTATTCCAAATTTTAGTACTTTTTTAATCATCTACAATTTTAATATCAATTATCTTGTGCCATATATTTTCTTTGCGCTCTCTATGAATTTACTTATTATGTTAATTACACTAGATACGTACTGAGCGTTGACTCCACCAGAAGATGAATTGAGCGATACGCTAGAGCCGCTGCCACTAGATTGTGTTTGTGTTCCTACTGGACCCACTCCTCTACTATAATCATTTGGATCATATCCAAATTGTCCCTCACATATTGTTTGATAAAATCCTCCTGTTATACCTGTGTTTATATCTATCGAAGGATAAAGAGTGAATTCTGCTCTACACTGTGTACCGGTAGTTTGTGATTGTTGAGCCGCTGCATTCATTGCGGCGTATACGTTTATACGTTCTGGTCTGCATGGTCCAGATGTTTCGAGTCCTGTACAAATATTTGATTGCATGTATTGACTACCGTTTTGAACTTGACAAGTACGAGAACCATCGGCGTTTGTTTGTATTGATCCGGCTACACAGGCACTCCCAAGACTGTTTCCAAGTTCTGGTCTACAAACTCCATTTATAACAGGTCCAGTACAAGGTATACCTCCAAAAGTAGTAGTTGCTTGTGCGTTTGCAAATATTGGACTTGCTAAAAATATTGCAACTATAGTGATTATTTTTTTCATTTTTAGATTAAATTAATTTTTAATTTCATATTATCTTCCACCACTACCACCGCTTCCTCCTCCACGTAGAGAATTGTTCAATTCTCTACAGTCCGCCGGATTTGTGGCAAGACATGGACCAGTGTCTACTGGTGTGCTGGATGCATAATCCGGAGACCCTGGTGGAGGTAAACATTCTGGAAGATTAGGATTGTTTCTACATGCATTAAAGTCTGGTGTAGGAGAGTTGAGCACATCATCTGTGATGCCGGTAGATGTTTCAAAATAATTGTTTATCAAGGTATCTTTGGTTGTACTACTTAGAAGAGATGTGAATGTTCTATTATCATTTGTTCCGTCTGGTCTACTTAATCCTCTTAAACCTTTACCTATGCCTCCAACTATTTGGTTGGCTAGTTGATTTAGAAGCGCACTTAGTATTTCATTTAATTCGTCAGCTACCCCTATTCTTCCGTCACCTATATTTAATACGCTGTTTAGTTTTGTTTCAATAACAGATCCTGGTGTGTCTGTGCGCTCTTCTAAACACGTTGGTGCCAAAGCATCTGTTACGCCAGAGCTATTTGCCGCATCTACTTCGTTCTCTATATCAGCGTCTACATCTATAGGTAAACCATTGCTATCAAAACTGTCACCCACTATATTGCCAAGATTATTAGGTACTTCAGTTGGTGTGCTCCACCTAGCACAGCTTTTCTTTGTAAGAAAACCTTTACCCCAAGCTAATTCATTATTTTTTAGTTCAAGTTTACTTGCTATTCTTCTTGATATTTCACCCTCTGCTTCTATGTATACTCCTATTGGATTTTGGGTATTGTCTTGAGATAATCTAAAAAATTTATCCCAACCACCTCTCTCAAAATCGTTCATAAAGTCGTCTATATTTCCATTTATATCCGTAAGAGTACATTGAAAATTATTATTTTGTCTCAAATAACCTCTGGCGAGAGAAACTCTTATTTTATTTCTTATTGGACTACAAAGAAAATCTAAATTTGTGTTTTTTAGAATATATTCCCCAGCAACCTTGTCTCCTATATCTTTAAAAACAGCTTCTGGATTACTTATAAAAGCTGGGCTACCCTTAAAACCACTGTTTATCCAGTTTATGGTACTTGCTGCTATTTTTTCTATAACTAGGTTTATTATTGAGTATGCGACAGTATCTAATCCGTACTCTTTTATCCATCCTGCATGACTACTTACAGATGTGGATGTGTTTACAACTAAGTTTACCCAGTCTACAAAAAAGAATGCGTCTGCTCTTTTTGCGAAGATAGGAGAAAATGATAGAGATATGGTTGCCAGTATTAAAACACCGGCCAGAGTTTTGTTAAAATTTGTTATAAAATGTTTAAACATACAACATAATTATATGCCGTAAAGTAGGTAATAACCACCGCTTCCCTGTTTATAAATAATATTATTTTGTTTTATAAATTGTATCGTTGCTCCGGTAGAATCTAAGAACAAAACACCGCCTTGTTGATATTTTTGTACTCCCTGCATACCTTTTAGAGGGTCTGTAAGTATTAATTTCATATCCATAAGACCAGATATTATTGCCTGCATCCCTATTATCGTATCTGTGTGTGATTTTATAAATGCCTTTGGCACTTGGACATCTATTAAGTCTTTTAATAATTGACCATATACAACAATGGCTTTTTCGAATTCTTCTATTTTTTTTGAATCCCTAGATTCTACTATCTCTTGTAAAATCATTAATTCATTTTTTGACTCTTTTTGTTTGTGTTTTTTGATTATTGAACCTAGTGCTTCACCATAATTATAAATGGTTATCTTTCCATTATTTTCTATCACATTCAATTTTGGTGCATTGATCGATAGATTTGTTGTTGAATCTACATAATCGACAGTTTGATCGACTAATGTTTGGGCTGTATTATTATTTAATACATCATTTTGTTTTAGTGCTAAATAATTTGACACTAGAGATATAGAAAGAGAGTCTGTCACAGTGCTCGGTGTTTCGCTTATAGAAGATGTTCCCGTGTTACTTTTTAAACCAATTGATAATATTTCTTCTTGCCAAGAATTATTTTCTGGTATGTTTATTCTATCTCCGATAATTAGATTTTTAGCAAAGTCTTTGCTTGTAGTGGATGTGTTTTTGTTAAAAACTATTACTATTGAAAATACTAAAGCGATAACAATAATTAAAAAACTCAATACTTTATTGCTAGGTTTTGTGTTCACTCTCTAAGTATAACAAATTTTTTGCAATATTTATCCAATTTTCCACAGACAAATCTTCTGCCCTCACCCTCTCATCTATTTTTAATTTTTCGAACAAGTCCTTTAGGTTTTGATGGTTTATTTTACTATTTGCATCGAAAATATTTTTTATCAATAATTTTCTTTTATGCGCAAAGCCTCTGTGTAATATGTTGAAAAAATAATTCTCCTCAATTCCCTCGAGTTTTTGTTTGGATATGTTTTCTATGTGTATTATTGCAGAATCAACTTTTGGTCTCGGAAAAAAACTTCCAGATTTTATAATACCCTTATATTTTGGTGTCCCATATGCTTTTATTGCAATAGAAAGCAGACTTTCTTTGCCATTGTTTGCAATTATTCGATCCGCAACCTCTTTTTGTATTACAAAAGTCATTGAATCTGGACTGTTTTTTGATTCTAAAAACTTTCTAAAAATTAAACCAGTTATGTAATAAGGTATATTGCCAACCAGCTTATATTTTTTTTCTTTTATTTCGTATTCTAATATGTCGCCGTTTATAATTTTTAATTTATCACCCTCAATTTCTTTACCGAACTTTTCTTCAAGAACCGGTATCATCTCGTTGTCTTTTTCTATGACTATAACATTCCTCGCTTTTTCTAAAAGATGTTTTGTTAGAGTTCCCTCTCCTGGCCCTATCTCTACAACTAAATCTTCTTTAGAGATGTCTGCAGCGTCAGCTATTTTTTGAAGTATTTTTGGATCTCGCAAAAAATTTTGACCAAGAGATTTTTTTGGAATTGATTTTGTGTTCATATTAAAATTCTATATCAAGTAAAGATCTTCTTTTTGGAACATAGTCACTATATTCTTTATCTATATACCCGTCATCAATTTCAAGAACAAATTCTGATGGGATATTTACGTTTTGACTTCCAAATATTGTTCTTGTTTGCGCATATGTCATATAAAGTTTCTTTTTTGCACGAGTAATAGCAACATAAAATAATCTCCTCTCTTCTTCTTTGTCTTCTTCACTCAGACGCTCGTTGTCTTTATTGTGAGGGAACAAACCTTCTTCTAAGCCTGTTATAAAAACATATGAAAATTCAAGCCCTTTACTTGCGTGTATTGTCATAAGTCTGGCACCATCTTTTTCTTCCTTTTCTCCATCTTGATCTGAGATTAGCGAAGTGTCTTCGAGAAGATGCATAACAGCATCTTCCCTATCCTCATCATCGTATCTTTTTGCCAGTGCAGAAAGTTCTTTTATGTTTTCTATTCTATCCACATCTTCCTCTCCCTTTCCGAATTCTTTTGTTAATCCGCTTTCTTCTGCAATAAAAATTATAGTCTTCGATAACTCATTTTTTAAAGCATATTCTTTTATTCTGAATAGTAAATGATTGAAGCCAAGTAATTTATTTCTCATTGCCAAAGGTAGAGAATCTTGTTTTCCTTCAACTATTTTTAATAAAGTCGTTTTACCTATTCCTCTTTTTGGAACATTTATTATTCTTTTTAAATCAGCCGTACTTTCTGTGTTAAAAGATAGGCGCAAATATGCCAAAATATCTTTTATTTCTTTTCTTTCAAAGAATTTTGTACCAAGTACGTGGTATGCCACATCTTGCGCTAAGAATTGTTCCTCGAGTGCTCTTGATTGAAAATTTGCTCTGTACAAAACAGCTATTTCTCTTCCTTCAACCCCACTCGCTATCAATTCTTTTATTTTACTCACCACAAATTGTGCCTCATGGTTTTCTGAAAGTGCCTCGAATACGCCTATTTTTTCTCCCACCGCATTTCTGGTGACCAATATCTTCTCTTTTCTAAATTTATTCTTTTCTATTATCTTATTTGCAACAGCAAGTATTGTTTGTGTTGATCTGTAGTTTTCTTCTAGGACTACCAGTTTTGCACCAACGTAATCTTTTTCAAAATTTAATATATTTCTTATGTTTGCACCTCTCCAGCTGTATATGTTTTGATCTATGTCACCTACCGCACATATGTTTCTATGGTGTTTTGCTATTGCCTCAGCCATTTTATATTGGACTTTGTTTGTGTCTTGATACTCATCTATGTGAATATATTTCCATTTTTGACTATAGCTTAAACTCACGTTTTCATCCTCGAGTATCTTTGCACTAACTAACAATAAATCATCAAAATCCAGAGCGTTGTCCTTTTTCAGTATTTCGTTGTATGTCTGCCAAACTTTACCAACCAGTTCGTCTAAAAATCCACTAGCTCCCCTACTCAAGAAATCTTCCACTGACACAAAGTCTCCTTTCTCTCTTGATATTATTGACAATATCTTACCTGGATCAAATTCTTTTGATCCGTAACCTCGTTTTTCGAGTGCTTCTTTGACTGCCTTTTTTGAATCTGACCTATCATATATACTAAAGTGTTTTTTTAGACCAACCATGGCAAAATTTTCTTTAATTATATGTACACCAAGACTGTGAAATGTTGCAACAAAAGGCTTTTCTTCTGTATGTATGGGAGAGTTTATTGTTCTAGATTTTTCTAATAGGCTTACCACTCTCTCTCGCATCTCTTTTGCTGCCTTGTTCGTAAATGTTACAGCTAGGATATTTTTAGGATCAACACCTTTTTCTATTATATGGAGTATTCTGTGCGTTATTGTTTTTGTTTTACCTGCACCAGCCCCCGCTAACACCAAAAGAGGTCCTTCCGTGTGTTCTACTGCCTTTTTTTGAGCTTCGTTTAGACCTTCTAGATAATTCATTATGATATCTTAACAGATATTTTTATTTTACTAAAAAAATTACACAATATATCTTTTAATATACAAAATTATTTTATAAACAAAAATGATTGAAAAAAAGGTGAAAAAAGATATAATTACTATCGCTCGTTAAATAACAGATAGTCAGAAAATGTGCTTATTTAAAGCCATATTTTACAGAAATCCAGAATTACAATTAATCCAAAGGCTATTTTACCAAACCTAAAAGATAGTGACCCTAAATACCCTTATTTTTTAACAAAAATAAGGAACACATATAAGAACGGCGACACGATTTCTTTCAAGAAATTTTTTGTGGTGTCTGTTGTTATGCTATTGCCAATAACCGTTTCTGCTGGTCTGGTGAGTGCTTTATCTGGCATGTTTTCTGTTAATGGAGATGAATATTCCTCTGATTTAATACAAAATATACAAAACATGCCCCTATTAACATCCACTGCTTCTGTGAAGGGGTACGATGTGTCTGCTCATATTGAATCAGGGGTTTCTCTTGCTTATGTTGGATCCATGTTTGGTTCCGAAGAGACAAAAATACACAATGCGTCATCTGATCAGATCAGTACTTATGTGGTACACAAAGGAGACACACTCTCTCAAGTGGCAGAAATGTTTGGTGTAACTGTAAATACTATAAAATGGACCAATGATATAGAAGGAAATACCTTAAAAGAAGGTGATGTGCTTGTTATATTACCAATTTCAGGTGTAAAACATAAAGTCGTGTCTGGAGACACAATATCTTCTATTGCAAAGAAATATAAGGCTGATCAGTCTGAAATAGAATCATACAATGATATATCTAAAGACTCTGATCTTGTTGTTGGGTCTACAATAATTATTCCAGATGGAGAAGTGGTGCCAGATTCTGCTAATGTTTCAATCAAAAAAATAAACACTCCTTCTAAAAATTATAAAGGTTATTATATTAGACCAATTGTTGGGGGTATAAGATCTCAAGGTATACATGGATATAATGGTGTAGATCTTGCTTCTCAGGCCGGTACCCCTATATTAGCAGCAGCAAAAGGAGAAGTTATAATAAGTAAAACTGGCGGTTGGAACGGTGGATATGGTAATTATATTGTTATAAAACATGACAACGGAACTCAGACACTATATGCACACAATAGTCAAAATAATGTTTCGGTCGGAGATGTTGTAGAACAAGGAGATGTTATAGGTCTTATGGGTTCTAGCGGAAAATCAACAGGTACTCACCTTCACTTTGAGATTCGCGGAGCTAAAAATCCTTTCTAAAAGTGTGATATAATACAAATTATTAATATTAAGTAATAAAATTTTTGTCTACAAAACACAGAATAAATAATTTTATAAAAGCCCCAGAGGTGAGACTTATAGGCGCTCTCGGTGAAAATATAGGCGTTGTACCTATAAAAGAGGCGTTGGCGAAAGCGCTCGAAGCCGATTTAGATTTAGTGGAGATATCTCCAAACGTGGTTCCTCCTATAGCCAAAATAGTCGATTACGGTAAGTTTCTATATGCTGAAAACAAGAAACAAAAGATAGTAAAAGCAAAAACTCATACAGTTGAACTCAAGGGTATACAAATAAAAGTTGGTACTGGAGATCATGACCTAAACTTGAAAGCCAAGAAAACATCAGAATGGCTCAAAGAAGGTCACAGAGTAAGAATAGACCTGTTTTTACCCGGCAGAACAAAATACATGAACGAATCTTTTCTGAGAGAAAGAATGGACAGGGTGTTTAAATTAATATCGGAAGATTTTAAAATAGCCGAAGAAGCCAAAAAAAGCACCAAAGGCCTTACTGTTGTTATAGAAAAGGCTAAATAATATAAATTAAATTCACGAGTATATTTTTTGTTAATTTATTGACATAAAACAATATTTGTGCAGAATATATAAGTCAACATGAAAACAAACAAATCATTCGCAAAACGCATAAAAGTGACTAAAAATGGCAAATTGGTTACTAGAAAGATAGGTCAAAACCACTTTAATGCAAAAAACAAGACTAGTACTACGCTCAAAAAGAGACGTACTGTATTGATTGAAATGACTAATAAAAATAGGGGCAGATTTCTTAATAACATATAATCTATGGCAAGAGTAAAAAAAGGAGTAAACGCGCTTAAAACACGCAAAAATATATTGAGTCAGGTAAAAGGTTACCGTTTTGGACGTTCAAAGAAAGAGAAACAGGCTTACGAAGCTATTTCTCATGCTGGAAATTATGCTTTTGCTCACAGAAGAGACAAAAAAGGAGATTTTCGTCGTTTATGGACAGTAAGACTTAACTCTGTACTACATTCAAACGGTATTTCATATAGTAAATTCATTGGAAATCTAAAAAAGAAAGGAATATTGCTAAACAGAAAAATGCTTTCTGAAATAGCAGCTGACAAACCAAATGCTTTCAAAAAAATAATGGAGTCTGCAACTATCTAGTCTTATTTTTCTCGGATTAGACATATCAACAGTTATTTTGTAAAGATATTGCCGAAAAAACCTAATAATATATACTTATATACGGGGAGGAACAAACAGGTGGCTCTCGAGACCATCTGTTTGAGAGAAAGAGTGGAGGCCTGCCTGCTGTAAAGCAAGTCTGGCGGGGTCGAGAAATTATAAAAAATTTAAATTTTTCAAAAAAAATGAATAAAGCAGATCTCGCAAATGCAGTACATGAAAAACTAGGTGGTACAAAAGTTCAAGCAGAAGAAGTAGTGGAAACTATTATAAGCCAAATTGTAACTACTCTTAAAAAAGGAGGTGAAGTTTCAATTGCTGGTCTTGGTATATTTTCAACAAAAACTCGCGCAGCTAGAACAGCTAGAAATCCTAGAACTGGTGAAGCGGTAAATGTACCTGCTATGAAAGTTCCAAAATTCAGAGCAGCGAAAGCTTTGAAAGATGCGGTAAAATAATTTACTCACTTTCTGTTTTTTAAAACAACAAAAAGACTACCGTATGGTAGTCTTTTTGTATGTGGTATTATTGTATATATTATAAATAATAAGTTATCCTCCAATAGTCTGTCGTGTATCAATCGACAATTACGCGACATGATTCTGGAGAATCAAACACACAATAATGCTCCGTCCCCTAATAGATGTATCGGACGCAGTAATTTCGCCAAATTAGCTAAATAAAATGAAAAAAATAAATTTAATCATTGCTCTAATTCCTTTAATTTTAATAGTCTTATTTTATATACGCCACAAGTCAAATTCTTACAAAGAAAAAAATACTGATGAGACAAGCAAAGTTTACTCAATAGCGAATGTTGATGCTGATTTTTCTGGTCCTGAGCCCGTGTTTAAAAACATATCAAGATCTGGAAGAGGTTATAAGTTTTTTATAATACCTTTGGCTGAAGATAATTATGTTTTAATAAATTTCACATGGCCTGTGATACAGAATGCTGTGGCCGAAGTGCATGGTCCAATATATTGGTTTGATCAAAAGAGATTTTTTGAGGTGAAACCAGAACTTAAATATGATCCATCTAAAAACATATTAGAGGGTGTTATACCTTGGTCAGCAGATACTTTTGATGGTAAAGAAGTTAAAAAAGTTGTAAGGATACATTTTGAATCAGAAGATATGGCTATTGTTGTTGGCGCGGATGCTTTTAATAAGATAAATAAGCTAAAGGGTTTTGAAAATGCAAAATATGTAGAGTAGGTTCGATTCCTGTCTCTTGTTTACAAAATCAAAAAAGCCGAGAAAGAATCTCGACTTTTTTGATTTTGTGCCACCGACAGGAATCGAACCTATATCTTTTCCTTAGGACGGAACTGCTCTATCCATTGAGCTACGGCGGCTTGTGTCTTTATTATGTGCTTGTGAGTGTATATTATATGAATTTTAACTAAATGTCATTTATATTTAAGCACTTGGATAGATAGATTTTTGTGATAGAATAGCAATCAATAGCGAGTATAGTTTAATGGTAAAATAACAGTTTTCCAAACTGTGGTTGGGAGTTCGATTCTCCCTACTCGCACTAGGAGTGAGCAAAATTAGCTTGCGAGCAAGCTAATTTTTGAGCGACGACGTGCGTAGCAAGCTCTGCTTACTCGCACAATAACGAGCACATTTATGTGCGACTATATTGTTCGAAGTAAGGAATCCAATTGAATTTGGCTTCCGTGGGAGAATCGAAGCCCGATTGAGATTTTTTTGAGTTTGAAAAACGAAGAAAAAATCCAATTGGGGTACTGGTCCTGTAAGGACCGATTCTCCTTACGCTTGAGTTTAATAAATTTTCTGCAGAAAATTTATTGGAATTTTCCAGAATACCCCGAGAGCTTTGCTGTGGGGATGAATGGAAATGTAAAACAAGTACAAGCGGAGCTTGTTCCTATCCAACAAACTACCCCCTGTTTCGCAGCTTTTAATACCTTATCAGCTTGCTGCGAGGTAGTTTATTCGTAACCGATTCCCTACTCGCACTAGGAGTGAGCAAAATTAGATTGCTCGCAAGATAATTTTCGAGCGACGACGTGCATAGCAAGCTCTGCTTACTCGCACTAGGAGTTAGCAAAATTACTTTCTTGTACATAAAAACAAAATAGTCTGGTATTTACCAGACTATTTTGTTTTTATGATTAATCCTATTCAAATTTCTACTGAATCGGATTTTGACCCTTTATTATCCTAATGAGAAACAATATTATAGCCGCCACAAGAAGAATATGAATGAACCATCCTATTGTGTATGTACCTACAACACCAAGAACCCATAAGACTACCAAAACAATCGCGATTGTTGTAAGCACGTGTGTTGTTTTAATTTATTAAATCTACTCTTTGTCAGCTTCTTTTCTCGCTTCCTCTGCTTCTTTTTTTTGCTTTTTCTGCCTCTATTTCTTTTTTGTCTACTTTCTTGTCATCTACTTTTCTCTGTGCATTGTTTCTTTCTTTTTCTGCCTCACCAAGCTTTTCTTGTGCCCGGTTTGTGTCGTCATCCATACAGTTAGTATTAGTTGTTAATATCCAATTATATCACGATATGGCGTATTAATTTCTTTGTCTAAATTATTCAGACGTTCCGTTTGTTGACTTTTTAGTATTTTTATTATATCTTTTTTGCAGATGACGATATTCTGGTTTTTCTACAACGAAAATAACGGAACCTTTATTGGTATCAAGGAGGTCTCTGAAGAAGAAGCGTGGAAAGTCCTCACTCTTTATGCACAGGAAAACTTCACAGAATATGAGGTGAGTGATGTTGCGGACACGAAGAAGCTTTTCAAGTTACACGGCATTACCTCAGAACAGAAAAAGGGGGTCGTTCTCTGTGCGCTGAGTTCACTCAGTGACATTTATGCAGAGATTATTCCTTAACAAGCCAACAGGCGACGCGCAAGCGTCGCCTGTTTCAATTTTGTTAATTGCCTACTCTAAGAGTGAGCAAAATTACTTGCTCAATAATTTATCTATCTTGTAGTGTTGTTAATTATTACTAAAAACTTGACTTTTAATATATAACTCGTATTCTTCTCTACAGAAGGAGGTGCCCATGAAGGGGTACGACATGAAAAGGACAAGTGATAGGCATGACCCTATTCCAAAAGACGAGAAGTGCTTTCTTGCTCTAAGAAAGCGTCTGAGAAAGAGTGTTGAAAGGAGATACCCAGAAAAAAGACTGGGTTGGATCGGGGGAGTGCTTTTTTTCCTCGATACAAATGAGGCCGTGGCTGGTGTCGCGACGGTGCTTCGCAGCGGTCAGCAGAAAAAAGGACTCGGTGCTAATCCGCCGAGGACAGCTACTCCTCGGGCAATGCGCCGTAAGTCTTTGTGGTAATAACTGACCACTCTCTAATTCAAAAGGCACGATACTTCAAACGATCGTGCCTTTTCTCTTACTATAATTATGTGCCAATACTTTTGACTATGTACAATAAAAAATGAATCGGTTTTCTGTATTTTACTCCGACACCACTCGGAGCACCTCTTCTATTGTAGTTAGTCCTTGAACTGATTTAAATATTCCATCTTCTATCATTGTTAGCATCCCCTCTTTCTTTGCTTGAAGTTCTATATCCTCTACTGTGGCTCCTTTGATTATAAGGTCTTTGATAGCTGTAGAAACATTTAGTACCTCGTATATACCAATACGTCCTTTGAAGCCTTCTTCCCCCGCATCTTTCTTTGGTCTATAAAAAGGTATATCTTCCCAATTAACTTTTTTATCTACTATTTTTTCTTCTTTAAGAACACTGAGTACCTTGTCTAAATTAACCACTTTTGCGAGCGACTCTATCTCTGGTTTTGAAAGATTGTATTTTTCTTTTTTATCAGAAAGCTTCCTTACTAAACGTTGTGCGATTATTGCGTCAATTGTAGAGATGATAAGAAATGGCTCAACTTTCATATCAATAAGTCTTGGTACCGCGCCCGCTGCAGAGTTGGTGTGGAGTGTTGAGAGCACCAAGTGTCCTGTTAGAGATGCATTAATAGCGAGAGAGGCTGTTTCCCCGTCACGTATCTCCCCCACCATAATTATGTCTGGATCTTGACGAACAAGAGTTCTTAACCCTGCAGAAAAAGTAAGACCAATCTCAGATTTTACTTGAGTCTGATTTATACGCTTCATTTGATATTCGACAGGGTCTTCGATTGTAGAAATATTTACATCAGGTGTATTTAATATGTCGAGCATTGTGTAGAGTGTTGTGGATTTTCCACTTCCTGTTGGTCCTGTGGTAAGAATCATACCCGTTGTGTGCTGTAGTACTTTATGTAACAAATCGAGCCCTTGCCCATGAAAACCAAGGGATTCGAGTGTGAATCCAGAGACAGATTCTCGCAAAAGACGCATCACAATCTTTTCTCCATAATATGTTGGCAGTGTTGAAACACGGAAAGACACTTTCTCTCCGTTCATATCTATTTTGAATCTTCCGTCTTGAGGGAGTCTTTTTTCGTCCAATTTTAGACTCGACAACACTTTGATACGAGCAGCCAGAGAGTTTCCAATGTGTTTAGGAAGCACCATGGCGTCATGCAAAAGACCGTCTATGCGGTATCTTACAAGTATTTGATCATCGAGTGGTTCTATGTGAATATCTGATGCGTTTTGAATGATTGCGTGCTTCAGTAGTGTGTCTACTATACGTACCACAGGCAATTCTTCTGCCAGTTTTTTTAGGTCACCTTCGGAAGCTTCTTCCCCGGGCATTTTTTCTGTGATTGTTTTTATATCAATCGCATCATTTTTGATGAGGTCGCCGAATTCATCTTTTAGATTTTTTTGGTATTGCAAAAGAGCTGAACGCATAGACTCTGAGTCAGTAAGTCTTGGAAGGATTTTTAAGCCAACTTTTTTCTTGATCGAATTTAGGGCTTGCAAATCGTCTGTATCAAGCATCGCTACTTCGAGCGAATCATTCTTTTTTTCAAACGCAACGATGTTGTGTTTTCTTGCTATCGGTTCTGGAATCAGATTTAAAATATCTCTGTCCAGATTTTGGCCTTTTAGATTTATAAAAGGTATACCAAGTATGTATGCTTGAACACGACGAAGGTCGTCGTCTGTAAATTTGCCTTTAGATATAAGGACTTCACTGATTGGTTTCTTTTGAGATTTGGCTTCTGCCTCCGCTTCTTCCACGTCGGACTTAGAGATAAGTCCTGCGTCAACGATAAAATTTTTTATTTGTGAATCTTCTACGTGCATACAATGTATATTTGAATATATATTGTATCAGATAAAAATGTTTTTATAAAAGTTCTTTTGTTCTATTTTTTGTGTAGAGCAAATATTTTCTTGGATTATTATCGAGATCGATAAAATCATCACTCGCTTCTATTAGTTTTGATGAAGTCGATTTACCAAAAGATGCTACTTCAACCTGACAACCTTCTGATTTCAGATATTCTACTAGTGGAACAAAGTCGCCGTCGCCAGAAACAAGTATTACTGCATCGAGTTTAGGTGCAAATTTGATAGCATCCACCGCAAGTCCCACATCCCAATCCCCCTTTTTTGCACCACCTGCAAATATTTGGAGATTTTTTGTTTTGGTTTCTATTCCAAGTTTTTCGAGTGCTTCAAAAAAACCCTTCTCTTCCCCTCCTTCTGTTGCGACTAAATAGGCAATAGCTCTCACGAGTACTCTGTCTGCCACTGCGTCTTTGAGAACGTTGCCAAAGTTTACTTTTGCTTTGTATATATTTTTTGCACTGTGATAAAGATTTTGAGTATCAATAAATACGCCTATGCGTTGTTCTGAGTGTTTAATAACTGCCATAAAAATTAAAGATTAAAAATTGAATATTAAAAATATGAAAAAAGATTGTTCTCTAGACGACGGTCACGCTTTGGTGAACAATTGCGAGACATGATTCTCTAGAATCAGATACGATTTCGCTAAATCGGCTATATAAATTATAGCACGATGTTTTTTGTTGTTATAAAAATGGAGTGAATTACGCAGACTTCTTTAGTCCAAGCTTTTTTGCTAGAGAGTTGTAGCGTTTTACGTCTTTTTTCTCCAAGTATTTCATGTGTGCTTTTCTAGAAGCAACAAGACTGAGCAAACCTCTACGAGAGTGTTTGTCTTTTGCATTTTTCTTTAGGTGAGAAGCAAGATCATCTATGCGTCGTGAAAGAACCGCGATTTGGACCTCAGGGCTACCTGTGTCTTTAGCGTGTACTTGTACGTCGTTTATGATTCTTTGCTTTTTATTCTTTGTAAGCATCGTTTCAACATAGTAGCATACCAGTGCTTTTTTTGCAACACCTACCAAATACTTGGTTTTTAGCCGTTTTTACACAAAAGAAAACCGCCCGACAGAGCCGGACGGCTTCTGTTTGGGCGGGGGTTATTCTGGTTTCAGTTTTTTCCTTACGTCGCTGTATCCACCAGCGATGAGGTTATCGAGGGTTACTTCCTCAATAACATCATTGGTGTCGATTTCGAATCCAAATTTCTTGGATTGCTCGACACTCAATATTCCCAGAGTTTTTGCCGTTGTGTTTGGAACGATGTGACGTTGCCAGTCGCTTTCCCCGACCGTTATTACCCAAGCTCGCGCCTGGGTAACGTAAAGCTGAATTGTTACACGAAAATCGCAACTACCAATGAGGTGTGCGATATCAATGACTCTGTCTGCGTTGAACATGGTCTTGAATCCTCTCAGAATTTAGTTCAGCTAACCTTTGGTGAACTGCCTAAACAATTTATATAATATATTAGATAATATGTAAATCATTTCGTAATGATTTAATAGCTTGGCACCACTTTAATGTTTAGATACTGAGTTAGTATTTTGCGACGGTGAGCGGTGGCTCATGATATAATAAGACACATGTCACAAGATCTAAATCAACTAAAAAGGCAGTTTTTGGAATATGTGGAGATAGAAAAAGGTCGTTCGCTCAAAACGGTTGAAAATTATGACAGATATCTGACAAAATTCATCACTTTTCTAAAAAGCACAGACCCGAGCGATATAAAAGATAATTCTGTGCGCGAATTCCGTCTTTGGCTCAACAGACAACCCCTTACAAACTTAGGTAAACCAAACGAAACCCTTAGTCGCCGTACTCAAAACTATTATCTTATTGCCCTTCGAGCATTTCTAAAATATCTTGCAAGACAAGATATAAAAAGCCTCTCTGCCGACAGAATAGAGCTCGCCAAAGTGCCAGAGCGTGGACTAGACCTTATTACTGAATCAGAGCTCGGGCGCCTCCTTTCTGCTCCAAAAGGTGGAGAGCTCAAAGATCTGAGGGACAAAGCAATGATGGAGCTCCTCTTCTCTACTGGGCTTCGTGTCTCCGAGCTCTGTTCCCTGAAGCGTGATATAGATATAAGTAGTGATGAGATGTCTATAAGAGGAAAAGGAAGCAAGGTACGTGTGGTTTTCTTTTCTGATGATGCAAAAAAGGCAGTTAAAGATTATTTGAATGCAAGAAAAGATTTAGATGACGCTTTGTTTATTAAGCTTTCTAAAAACAAAAAAGGTAACGCAAAAGAAAACTTGGCACTCACTCGTCGTTCGGTTGAACGTATAGTTAAATATTATGCAATTAAAGCTGGTATATCTAAAAAAGTCACACCTCACGTCATACGTCACTGTTTTGCCACAGATTTGCTTTCAAATGGTGCAGATCTGCGTTCTGTACAAGCGCTTTTGGGTCATGCCAATATAGGTACTACCCAGATATATACCCATGTGACAGACAAACATTTGAGAGATATTCATAAGAAGTTTCATAATAAGAAGTAATGTGTCTTGTGTTTTTTAGGAACTCTTTTATTCTATTAAGTAGAAAGGAACCAGACATGTCTAACTTAGCAGAAGAAGCGCGTGATACTGATATTTATCTAGAGCGTTTCTATGCCCGTAGAAACAAATACTTTTGGAAAGTCTTGGTCGGAGCTACTCTTCTTGGGTTTTTCTGTGTATATATACTGCAACAACTGCTTCCATTAGATGTTGTTGTGGTGATCAGTGTAATCGTCGGTGTGGAAACAAGTGAAATTCTCTATAAGAGATTTATAACCATCCCGGCAAAAAGAGAGGCTTGGGGGCCTCCTCCATATACAGGATGGAAGGCGAAGTATTCAGACTAAGTAATAAAGCGCGGAGAGATCCGCGCTTTTCCTTTACTTTTATCTCAGTAATCATTATTATTTATTGATGAAAATCATATCTTGGAATGTAAACGGTCTTAGGGCGGTGCATAAAAAAGGTGTATTCTTAAAACTTTTGGAAGAACAAAATCCAGACGTTATCTGTCTTCAAGAAATAAAATCTAAAAAAGACCAAAACGAAATAGATTTGAAAGAATACAAAGAATTTTGGAATCCTGCAGAGAGAGCTGGATATAGTGGGACAGCCATATTTACCAAGCAAACTCCCCTATCTGTCGCCCATGGATTTCCTTCTCATATAACAGAAAAATATAGTTTAAAAGATAAATATGGAGACACAAACACAGAGGGTAGAGTTTTGACAGCAGAATTAGAAGAATTTTTTGTTGTCACTGTATATACTCCAAACTCGAAAGCTGATTTAACTAGACTTAGATTGAGAGAAAAGTATTGGGATCCTGCATTTTTGGAATATGTAAACAGTTTAAAAAAGATAAAACCTGTAATATTTTGTGGAGATCTGAACGTGGCTCATACACCGGATGATTTGGCTAAGCCAAAACAAAATGAAGGCAATCATGGTTATACAGAAGAAGAAAGGAAAGGCATAGATAACATGCTATCTTCTGGTTTTGTAGATATTTTCCGTAAATTCAAACAAGGCAATGGTCATTATACATGGTGGAATTATTTTGGAGGTGCAAGAGACAGAAATGTGGGCTGGCGGATAGACTATTTCTTTGTAGATGAAGTTTTGGTCCCAAAAGTCAAAACATCTGAGATCCTTTCTTCTGTTTTGGGTTCCGACCACTGCCCTATTTTGCTTGAGATAAAAAAATAAACTAACAAATCGCCCGTATATATTTTTATATAACAAATTATATGTTTATATAAAAATATATACGGGCGATTTTTGGAACCAGCACAAAATTACATTTGTTGCATAGGTGCTTTTACTTCGCATTCTTTGCAGTTGCCTTTGTGTGAGAATACCTCAACAAGAGCAGAAAGTGCTACAAGAATGTATATAAGTGTAGCGAGTCCTGCAGGCAAAAATGACCCTACACCATACCCTATCACTTCAAGTCCCCAATTCAGCCCTCCGATAACAAGGAGAACGAATGTTACTTTATGAAGTCCTTTCATTGTATTTAAAAGTTATTTAATAATGTATATATTATAAAACATAATATAAAATCAATATATTATTTTTTTGTTAACAGTATAAACAAAAAAGCCACCCATTTTCTCGGTGGAGGTTTCGAGAATTGATAGGTGGCTTTACGAACCGAACAAAGAACTTCTGCCCCCTGCCCCACTTCTGTGTACAATAATTATTGCAAAGCTTATACACACAAGTGGAGCCGGGGTTTCAAAGAAAAATCCGAGTCAAGAAGCGCATTCAAAAGAAATCGTATGATATCTCACATTTAAAAATGATATGAGTGAAAAGATATATAACCTATTCTTTTGCTTAACTAAGATTCCTTCGAAAAACAATTGTTTATAAAGAACTAATTGCGAGTGATAAGTTTGTCTTTGAAAATACTCGCTGTCTGATATACAGTTTATGTCTTTTATAAATATTGTAAAGGACAAGTTGTGGATAACGCTAAAATAGGGTAAAAAATCTATCGGACATTATTTTTGTTTCTTATCTCTTTTAGTATTTTTTCTTCTAAAATATCCTTCTTTTCCTTACCTTTTTCACCAAGATTCCTTAGTTCGATATCGGACAATTGTATAAGTTCTGTTACTCTGTTTTCTAAATATTCATTATTATTTAGTTTTGGATTATCCAGTACTTCTTCGAGCAGTGCAGAAAGAGCCCAGCCTATTTTTGGTCCTGGCTTTATTTTAGTTATTTCCATTATTCTTTTACCATCTATCTTAAGCATCTGGACTGATATAGGATCACGAAGTGCTTCTTCTATCATAGAAGTGTATTTTCTCAGCCTATAAGGGTTTTCTTTTGGTCTGCCTGTACCTATCCTGTCACAAAGCCTTACGTTTATTAGATCCCATATATTCTCTTTTCCAACATTTGTAATCATTCTCCTTACTGCAGAAAGAGATATTGTTTCGGTATCAGAGAAAAACATGTGCCACCTTACCAAACTAGCGACTTTTTCTATAGTTTCACGTGAAAACCTTAAATTCTCTAGTATTTTCTTTGTTTTACGAGCCCCTACTACCTCATGGCCATAAAAAGTCCATTGTTTTGAATTATTATCCCATCTCCTTGTTTCAGGTTTGGATATATCATGAAAAAGAGCCGCCAATCTTACATGCAAAGGATATTTTTTGTCTGCTGAATGTTGCAGTGTTTTTATTAGGTGTGTCCATACATCATATGAATGAGCTTGGTTTTGTTCTATGTCGTAAGACTCTTCTAGCTCGGATGCTATAAATCGAACAAGGCCAAGTTTCTTCAAAACAAGCATTCCACCACTCGGATTGTCAGAAAGTATGATTTTTGTAAACTCATCTCTTATTCTTTCACGTGAAACATTTTCTAAAATATCCTTATTTTCCAATATAGATTTTTCTGTTTCTGGATCAAGAGGGAAGTTTAGTTCCACATGAAACCGTATCGCACGAAGTATTCTCAGTCCATCCTCAAAGAATCTTTCTTTTGGGTTTCCTACCGTTCTTATAATTCCTCTTGATAAATCGGCCACACCGCTAAAAGGGTCTATTATTTCACCGCTTTCATTATCGTACGCTATTGAGTTTATTGTAAAATCCCGTCTTTTTAGGTCGTCTAGTATGTTTAGGCTAAAACTAACACTATCTGGCCTTCTATGATCAGAATATTCACTTTCTATGCGGTATGGGGTTACTTCTATTATCTTTAGCGTTTCATCTGAAACATCTTCTTGTACTACGCCAACTGTACCAAACTTGTTTTCATAAAAAGTCTTTGTAAATAGGGGAATTATCTGTTCTGGAGTGGCATTTGTTGTTATATCCCAATCTTTTGGTTTCCTTCCCATAAATAAGTCGCGAACACAGCCACCGATGAGATACGCCTCAAAACCGGCTTCCTTGAGTGTCTTTGTTACACGGGAAACTTCTTCTGGGACTATGAATTTGTCTATTTTGGCTTTGTTTTGCATGGTTTTGTCACAAATAAATATACTGCTATTGGGCTATAATTTTCAATTCCTGTGGTCACGAATAAATTTGTTGACACAAATTTTTCTCGACCCCGGCTCGCCATTTTTGCCTTTTATTTCGCTTTGCTCAACAAAAACAAAAATATGGCTCCGCCCAGCACCGCTAAAAATCCAAAGAAGTTTGGATTTTCTTAACGCCTGTGCTCCCGCCAGGAGTCGAACCCAGATCAACGGTTCCGAAGACCGCTACTTTATCCATTAAGCTACGGGAGCAATGGTTGAATGATATCATAATCTATTATGAAATTGTATTATTAAAAGAACCAGTGTGATATTATTATGTTATATGAGACACGACAAAGAATATATCCTTGAATTAAGAAGAAAAGGATTTTCTTATAAAGAAATTAAAAAATTGACAGGAATATCTGTATCTACTTTATCTGATTGGTTTAAAAATGAAGATTGGTCTAAAGATGTTACAGAAAAAAATAATTCAAAACATATGAAAATAAGTCGTGATCGTATATTAAAAATGAACGAATCAAGAGATTTGGCACTAGGTCGTAAGTATAAAGATATGGAGGATGAAGCTGTTGTTGAGTATAAAATGTATAAATCAGAGCCGTTATTTACAGCAGGTCTTATGCTTTATGCTGGAGAAGGGGATAAGGCAACAAAAGGTATTATACGTTTGTCTAACATTGATTTCGGTATACACAGAGTATTTATAAGATTCCTATCTAAATTTATGGGAATAGATAATAAAAGATTGAGATGTGGTCTTTTGTTATATCCAGACTTAGATATTGTTATCTGCAAGGATAGGTGGTCTAAGGAATTAGGAATACCAATTTCTCAGTTTCATAAGCCTCAAATAATACAAGGTAGACACAAAACGAAAAGATTGCATTTCGGGGTCGGTTCTATTATATTTAGTAGTAGTTTCTTAAAAAAGAAATTATTGTTATGGATAGAGTTTGCTAAAAAAGACTTTGGTTCCGAGTAAATTTTAAAGCGGTCATAGTTTAGTGGTAAAACACGATCTTGCCAAGATTGAGTCGGGGTTTCGATTACCCCTGACCGCACAATTTTATATCTATATTTAAAACATAAAAAGACCCGTATGGGTCTTTTTATGTTTTAATGAACATATTTTGCTCTTATAAATCAGACTAATTTGATAAAATGTCTTTATGGTCTAATCACCTTTGTTTATCAACAAAACTGTGGATAAATATGGGGACATGTTTAAAAGTCAAAGTCTATATTTTAAATATATGGCTTAAAATAATGATTTTTTAAATAGACATATCTGTGGATACTTTACACACACAAAGACATGGCAAAGCACAATGATACAGGAAAAATGGGGGAGAGGATGGCTGTGTCTTTTCTTGAAAAGAATGGTTTTAATATTGTGTGTAATAACTATTTGAGAAAATGGGGAGAGATAGATATTGTGGCCACTAAAGACAATGTCTTACATTTTGTGGAGGTAAAGACAGTTTCAAGGAAAAGTTTTAATGGAGTCTTTGATCAAAACATTAATTCTTATAGGCCAGAGGACAATATGCATCCTTGGAAGATAGAAAGATTAAAAAGAGTGATAGAAACTTATCTTTTGGAAAAATATCCCCCTTCGCATAAAGCTACGACGGGACAAAGCAACAAAGATATCGAATGGCAGTTTGATTTAGCTTGTGTTTTTCTAGATCAAGAAAATAAGGTGGCAAAAGTGAGGTTTATGAGTAATTTGGTGTTGTAGGATGGAATAGAAAAGCCCGACACTCTGTGTCGGGCTTAGGTTGGTCTCTTACTGTGATTTGTATCGCTCATCTTCATCGTCGATGAGTTTGGAGAGGTCGGAAAAAAGCATGGTTCTGGAGTCCAGATTTACCGCGGTGGAAATTTTCATGACTTGCATAAAATTCCAATTTCCACCAGGAAGACACCTGATTATCTTACCTAAAAACGATGCGTTCATGTCGGCTGTCGCCGCTATCTCGTTTATGCTAGAAAGCCCCTTTCGCATTCCTGCAATGCGAATATTCGTTACTACCCGGGCACCATGGATCTCTGTATATACCCACACAAGAGAGTTAATCCTCCTGTTGGTGGAAGCGATCATTCCCATACGAACTGACGCTAACTCGAGATCGTGAAAAAGTTGACTAAGTTCCTCCTTTATGGCTTCGTCGCCTGTTCTTGCTATCTCAATTTCTTCTTCCCTGGAAAGACGCATGACACCATCTTGACCACTGGATGAAAACCGAAGTTTAGAAACACACTCTTCTCCTGTCATTGGAGACTCCTTTCTGCTTCATATCATATCACAATACAAAATATTGTCAATACTTATAATCAAAAATATACTAAAATACAATTAAATATATAGTTTATATAGATAATAAAATATTTTGTTGATATATATTGACAAAGTATTGGCTTTAAAATACACTATACTTATGAAAAATGAAAATTTGAGTCTCATAAAAACTCTTGAGTTTATTGGTTTTAGTAAAAAAGAAGTTTTGGTGTATTTGGCACTTCTTGAATTAGGTAAGGGGACTGTTACGGAGATTTCTCGACTTGCAGGCATTAACCGTCCGAGCGGGTATCATGTGCTTGCTTCGCTTGAAGCAAAAGAGCTCATAAGAGTGTCTGGTAAAGAGCCAAAACAAGAATATATAGCCGAATCTCCTGATCAGATAGAGAAGTTGCTACAAAAAAAGATAAAAAATGACGAAGAGTATATAAAAGAAGCGAGAAATATAATTCCCGAATTAAAATCTATACACAATGTGTCTGAACGCCCAAAG